>Ga0182015_10004869_pt1 | contig 14225 bp, 14 predicted proteins | sample 712P3MmetaG_FD_120478 | JGI IMG/M metagenome (GOLD analysis project Ga0182015, IMG submission 120478) | Permafrost microbial communities from Stordalen Mire, Sweden - 712P3M metaG | ecosystem: Environmental > Terrestrial > Soil > Wetlands > Permafrost | place: Sweden: Stordalen | collected...
CGCTGCCTTAAGCCGTTGTTTGGCGCGATCGAACTCGGCATAGGCATAGGCGAGCTTGAGCCCGAACGTGGTCGGCTCGGCATGGATGCCGTGCGAGCGGCCGATGGTCGGCGTCAGCTTGAACTCCCGCGCGCGGTGTTCGAGCGCGGCATTGAGCTTTTCCACGTCGGCGATGAGAAGGTCGGCCGCGCGCACGAGCTGCACGTTGAGGCAGGTGTCGAGCACGTCTGAAGACGTCATCCCCTGATGCACGAAGCGGGCTTCCGGACCGACGATTTCGGCCAGATGGGTGAGGAAGGCGACGACGTCGTGTTTGGTCTCGCGCTCGATCTCGTCGATGCGCGCGATATCGAACTTGGCGTTCTTGCCCTTGGCCCAGATTCTGGCGGCGGCCTCCTTGGGGATGATGCCAAGTTCGGCCATGGCGTTGGCGGCATACGCCTCGATCTCGAACCAGATGCGAAAGCGGGTCTCCGGCGACCAGATCGCCGCCATTTCGGGTCTGGTGTAACGAGGGATCATGTTTTACGCCGCGAAGCGCGCGCGATCGTGGGGCTGCCGGAAATCGACCGGAGTCCCCTTCGGGATAATGCCGGTCGGATTAACGCGCGTGATCGAGTAATAGCCCATGACGTAATAGCGGGGCTTGACCGTCTCGGCGACGCCGGGGACCGCATAAAGCTCGCGCATGTAGTTCTGGAGATTGGGAAAGTCGGCGATCCGGTTGCGGTTGCATTTGAACAACGAGAAATAGGCGACGTCGAAGCGCACCAGCGTGGGAAACAGCCGCCAGTCCGCTTCGGTGATCTGATTTCCGACCAGATAACGCTGGCGTCCGAGCCGCGCTTCGATCTCGTCGAGGGTGGCGAACAGTCCGTCGTAGGCTTCGTCATACGCCGCCTGCGAGCGCGCGAAGCCGCAGCGATATACGCCGTTATTGACGTTGGCGTACGTCTGCTCGTTGATCCGGTCGATCTCGGCGCGCAACGGCTTCGGATAATAATCGGTCGGGTCGGCGCCGATGCCGGCGAATTCCGAGTTGAGCATCCGGATGATCTCGGAAGACTCGTTGTTGACGATCCGCTTCGTCTTCTTGTCCCACAGCGTCGGCACCGTCACCTTGCCGGTGTAATGCGGATCGCTCGCGGCATAAGCTTCGTGCAGATAGCGGAAACCGTTGACGCGATCAGGCGTGCAATCCGGAAAGCCGGCATTGTCCTCGAATGTCCAGCCCTGCTCGCGAAGCCCCGGAACGGCGACGGCCACGCTGATCGCGCCGTTTAGCTTCTTTAGCGCGAGATAGATTTGCGTGCGGTGCGCCCACGGGCAGGTATAGGCGACGTAAAGGTGATAGCGCCCGGCCTCGGCTTTGAATCCGGATGAGCCGTCCGCCGTGATCCGGTCGCGAAAAGCGCTGTCCACCCGCTGGAAATTGCCGGCCTTGCCGACCTCCGCCGGAGGGTCCTCGTCGCGCCATTGGCCGTCGATCAACATACCCATCAGATAGCCTCCCCGCGTGCGAGCGCCGCTGCGTAGCGGATCGCCGCGATTTGTGTGCGATAAGAATCCGCCGTGCCGTCCTTGAACACGGCGGAGCCGGCGACGAAGGCATTGGCGCCGGCGCGCGCCGCCTCGGGCGCGATCTCCGGCGTAATGCCGCCGTCGATCTCGATATCGATCGGCCGTCCGGCCGCGAGCGCGCGCAGCTTGCGCAGCTTCTCGATTGCGCCCGGAATGAATTTCTGTCCGCCGAAACCGGGATTGACCGACATGACCAGGATCAGATCGACGAGGTCGATGACCGGCCCGACTGTTTCCGCGGGAGTTCCAGGATTCATGGTCACGCCCGCTTTCTTGCCCAGCGCCCGGATCGCCTGCAGCGAGCGGTGGATATGCGGGCCGGCTTCGACATGCACGGTGATGATATCGGCGCCGGCCTTGGCGAAGGCTTCAAGATAAGGATCGCAAGGCGAAATCATCAGGTGGACGTCGAGCACCTTTTTGGTGTGGCCGCGCAGCGCCTTCACCACGTCCGGCCCGATCGAGATGTTGGGGACGAAATGACCGTCCATGACGTCGACATGGATCCAGTCGGCACCGGCAGCGTCGACCGCGCGGACCTCGTCGCCCAACTTGGCAAAATCGGCGGCGAGGATCGACGGGGCGATAATGAGCGGGCGCTGCACCGGGTCCTCCGACAGTCGCGGTTCGCCTAACACGCCATGCTTGGGCGGGCAACGCACAGCGGGGCCATGGTTAGCGCGGTTGTATCCCCCCAATCCTCCAAGGCCTTGTGGTCCGGCCTTTGCGTGCGCATACGATACAGAAGTGAACCATGGCGGAGGTTTTCCTGGCCCGTACCGACATCATCGTGCTTGGCGCCGGCATCGTCGGTACGTCCATCGCCGTCCACCTCGCCAGGCGTGGCCTGGCTGTGGCGCTGGTCGACCGGCAGGGGGTCGGGGAGGGGACCTCCTACGGCAATGCCGGCATCATCGAAGGCAATACGGTATTTCCGGCGGCGTTCCCGGCGAACTTTGCCGACGTAATCCGGATCGCACTCAAGCGCTCGCCGGTGGCCAATTATCACTTGGCGTTCCTGCCGCGGGTCGCGCCCTGGTTAATGGCTTTTCACGCCGCGTCGCGGCCGGCGCGCCTGATCGAGACGGCGCACGTGATGCGCCCATTGCTCGCGCGTGCGGTCGCCGAGCATGAGACACTCGCCGCCGAGGCCGGCGCCGCGCGCCACCTCAGCCGCCGCGGCTGGCTCAAGCTTTATCGCACCGACAGCGCATTCGCGGCGCAGGCTGCGGAGCTCGAACTTGCCGCGCAGTTTGGTATTGCCAACGTACCGCTCGACCGCGAAGGCGCGCGGGCACTCGAACCGGCGCTTGGCGACGTGTTTCGTCATGGCGTGCATTGGACCGGTGCGGTGAGCGTGGACAATCCGCTGGCGCTGACACGCGCCTACGCCGCGCGCTTCGCCGCGCTGGGCGGCATCGCGCTGAACGGCGATGCGCGCACGCTCCATCGTTCCGATTCCTATTGGCGGGTGGAGACCGCGTCCGGGCCGGTGGATGCCGGCGATGTGGTGATCGCACTCGGACCATGGACGCCGGATCTGATCGGTCCGCTGGGCATCAAATTGCCACTCGCCTTCAAGCGCGGCTATCACCGCCATTTTCGCCCGCAAGGAAACGCCGCGCTCAGCCGTCCGGTGCTCGATGCCGAGAACGGCTACGTGCTGGCGCCGATGGAGCAGGGCATTCGTATCACGACGGGCGTCGAGTTTGCTCCACGCGACGCCGCACCGACACCGGTACAGTTCGATCGCCTCCTGCCGGCGGCGCGTGAATTATTTCCGCTAGGCGAACCGGTCGAGCCGCAGCCGTGGCTGGGGGTGCGGCCATGCTTTGCCGACTCGCGCCCGATCATATCACGGGCGCCGCGCCAGCGCGGCCTGTGGCTCGCTTTCGGGCACGGCCATTGGGGCTTGACGCTCGGGCCGGCAACCGGCCGGCTAATCGCCGAGATGATGACCGGAACGACGCCGTTCTGCGATCCAAAACCGTTCGGGGCGGAGCGCTTTACTCACTAACGACGCCGTTACTGTCCGATGGTGCGAACGACGCTCGATTCAGGACGCGTATTGTTCGACGACAGCTTGTCCTGGTGCGTGACCATCTCGTCGTATTTGGGAATAGTTGTCACCGGCTGCCGCGGCACCATGTGAACAACCTTGTAGCCGCCTGCTTTAAGCTGGTGGAGAAGCTCCGGCAGCGCTTCCGCCGTTGCGGGCTTGAAGTCGTGCATCAGAATGATGCCCTTGCCGTGCTTTTCAAGCTGACTCATAACCGACTTGATGACCTGCTCCGGCTTGTGAAACTTGAAGTCGCGGGAGTCGATGTCAGTCGAAAACACCGCAATGTTGCGCTCAGCGAGATAGGCGAGAAGCTGCGGCGGATGCTGCAGGTCGGGGAAGCGGAAGAAGGGCGCGATCGGCGCGTTGGCGGCCATGTGCACCGCACTGACGCCCATTTCGATTTCCTGCTGAGCCTGTTCGAGATCCTTCGCATAGGGATTTCTGGCGAGATCCTTGTGCGACCACGTGTGAGTGCCGACCGTCATGCCGGCTTCGATCACCTGTTTGGTAATCTCGGGATGCCAGGTGGCATGCTTGCCGATCTCGAAGAATGTGGCCTTCAAACATTCATTCGCCAAAGCCTTGAGGACGGCAGGCGTATTCTCCGGCCAGGGACCGTCGTCGAAGGTCAAAACGACTTCCTTGTCGCGAAGGAAGTCGTACTGCTTGAAATGCTCGAAGCCGAATCCGGGGCCGCCCGTCGTGTCGATCTCGACAATGCGTGAAAGGCCCATGCCGCCGGGCTTGTCGCATGCGGGAATGTTGCTCGCCGGCGCAGCTGCCGCGCTTGGTGCTGCAGCCGCGACGGCAGGTTTGTTCTGCGTGGCCGGGTTCGGTGTCGGCGTACCCGGAGTTGGCGTGGTCTGGGCCAGGCGCGTCGCCTCGCCCGGAGCGCCTGCGGCAATTGGGGCTGTCGCCTGAGCAATTTGACTGACCGGCGCGCGCACCGGAACAGCCGGTGTGTTCGGTGCGAGCGACGCGACGAGCGTAGTCGGCGCCGTCGGCGCGGCCGCTTTTTGCGCGGAGACGACCCCAAAGGCCGCGAGGCCCAGGCTCATCAATGCCGCAATGATAATTACCACGAAGCGCATGCAGTCCTCTGCCAGTCTTCTGGACCAGATCGGTGCCGAATTTAAAGCAAAGTGAAGGCGCAATCGGGAAACGAGTCAACGAATCGGGAAGCGCTTCCGATGGAAAGTTACGGATTGTGGTTTCCGCGGCACGCCCGCGGGAGCTTAAATGCCCAACATCCTTATGTTACCGCTGGAATTGATCTTTCCAGCTTGGCAACGCTCCGGCGAACGGCAGCGCCGTTGCCAGGAAAACGCCCCGGGCGATCGCCCGCGCCACGACATTGGCCGCGATCGTGCCAAGCGTGGTTAATCCCAACAGAGGGTCGGCGAGCGGCTTGCGGCCGGTTGACGCCGTGAAAACGACATCGCCGTCGAGCGGGGTATGCACCGGGTAGATGGCGCGCGAGAAACCCGATTGCGCCATCACGGCGAGGCGTTTTGCCTGCGCCTTGCTCAGGATGGCGTCGGTCGCCACGACGACAAGCGTCGTGTTTTCGCGAGGGCTTCCTTTAGTGACCGGCTCGAGCGCAGTTGCCGGAAAGGTGGCGGGCCACCGGCGTCCGCCGAATTCACTGTCGCGCTCGAACGGCGCTGCCCAAAACCATGGGCCGCGATCGATGACGACGCTGCCGGCGGCGTTGACGGCGGCGAGCGCGCCAATCACGTGGCCGTCCGGCGTCAGTGCCGAGGCCGAGCCAATTCCACCTTTGCAATTGACCGTGGTCGCGCCCAGGCCGGCGCCGACGCTGCCGAGCGCGAAATCGATGTCTGCGCCCGCGGCCGCCGCGTAGCCGAGCTCGCGATAGGGCGGGAAGCGGCCCCACTCCTTGTCGCCGCCGCTGAGCAGATCGAACAGGATGGCCGCCGGCACGATCGGCACGCGCGCGGCGCGCACGGCAAAGCCGCGGCCCTTCTCCTTCAGCCAGGACTGTACGCCCGACGCCGCATCGAGGCCGTAAGCGGAGCCGCCGGCAAGCGTGATGGCGTCGATGCCCTCGACCGTTTGCGCCGGATCGAGCAGTGCGGTCTCGCGCGTGCCCGGCCCGCCGCCGCGCACATCGATCGAGGCGACCGCGGGCTCGTCGAAAATAATGGCGGTCGCGCCCGAACCGAGGCGGGCATCGTCCGCATGGCCGATTTTCAGCCCGGGCACATCGGTGATGAGGTTGCGCAAGTCACACTCCCGGCCATTCCGGGGGCCCGCCGAAAGGCGCGAACCCGGAATCCATCATCAGGAAACGCGCGAGGATAGCACGGGAGTTTTCTCTTCCATCGCCGGGACTATGGTTTCCGGGCTCCGACCTGCGGTCGGGCCCAGAATGACATTTAATGTCAACGATCACATCCTCGCGGGCGCGGCGTCACCGCGCTTGCGCCGCCGGGACCGTGCGGGCATGAGTGCGGCATGCCGAATGTCACGATCGCCGCCGCGCTGGTCGCCGGCATGCTGAGCTTTCTCTCGCCCTGCGTGCTGCCGCTGGTGCCGCCGTATCTCATTTTTCTGACCGGCACTTCGCTCGAACGATTTGCCGACGCGGAAGCTGAGCCGCTGGTGCGGCGCGAGACGATCACCGCCGCGCTTCTGTTCGTGCTCGGCTTCACCACCGTGTTCGTGGCGCTCGGCGCAGCAGCGACTTGGATTGGACAGGTCCAATATTGGTTGCTCGATGCAATTGCCAGGCTGAAAGATATAACGGGGCTGCCGCTACCAACAAACTTCAACCCGCTCGCTGCCCTCGCGGGCGTTGTAATCATATTTATGGGCCTCCACTTTTTTGGCTTATTTCAAATTCCTCTCCTGATGCGGCAGAAGCGCATCGAGATCGCTAAGCCTGCTGGCCTATGGGGTGCCTATCTAATGGGACTCGCTTTTGCGTTTGGTTGGACCCCGTGCATCGGGCCAATCCTCGCTGCCATCCTGGCAATTGCAGCATCGGAAGGGGCCGTGGCAAAAGGTGCCGGGATGCTCGCGATCTATTCGCTCGGCCTCGGAATTCCGTTTATCGCGGCGGCCTTAGCGGTCGAGCCGTTCGCCGCTTTTCTCGCACGGTTTCGTGCCTATCTCGGCGTGGTCGAAAAGGTGATGGGCGGCCTTCTTGTGCTGACCGGCATTGCTTTCATGACTCCCTACATCGGAGAGGCAAGCTCCTGGCTCTTGGAAACCTTTCCGATGCTGGGGAAAATCGGGTAGCGGCGTCACATCTTGCTGCAATCCGAGCCCGGGCATTCGACATACGTGATCTTGCCGCTGGTATCCTTCTTCCAAATATACATGACATAGTCGAGCTTGGTGAGATCGCCCTTCTTGTCGTAGGCGATGTCGCCGAGCACGGTCTTGAAGTTGGCGCCCGAATGCATCGCCTCGGCGACCTTTTTCGGGTCGAGCGATTTGGCCATTTCGGCCGCTTGCTTGATGACCTGCACCGCCGCATAACTATAGAGCGTGTAGGCTTCCGGTTCGAATTTCTTGGCGCGGAACTCCGCCACGACGCCGCTGGCGTCGGGGTTGTTGCGCGGGTCGGGCCCGTAGGTCATCAGCGTGCCTTCCACGCCCGGCCCGCCGACGGAAGCGAATTCGTCCGAAGTAATGCCGTCGCCGCCCATCAGCGGCGCCTTGACGTTCTGGTCGCGCATCTGCCGCACAATCAGGCCACCTTCGGTATAGAGACCGCCGAAATAAACCAGATCGGCGCCCGATTGTTTGATCTTGGACACCAGCGCCGAATAGTCTTTCTCGCCGGTGTTGATGCCCTCATACAGAACTTCCTTCACGCCGCCGGCATTGATGGTCTTTTTCACCTCGTCGGCGAGGCCCTTGCCGTAGGTGGTCTTGTCCTGCACCACGGCGATCTTCTTGCCCTGAAAGTATTTGAGGATGTAACCGCCGGCGACCTTGCCTTGCTGATCGTCGCGGCCGCAGACCCGGAAGATGTTCCACATACCGCGCTCGGTCACCCTCGGATTGGTCGACGCCGGCGTAATCTCGAGGATGCCGTTCTCCTGATAGACCTCCGAGGCCGGCATGGTGACGCCGGAATTGTAATGACCGACCACGAATTTTACGCCGTTGGCGGCGAAGTCGTTGGCGACCGAGACGCCCTGTTTGGGATCGGAGACGTCGTCGCCGTAGGAGACGGCGATGTTCTGGCCGAGAATGCCACCGCCGGCATTGATATCCGCGACGGCCTGATCGGCGCCGTTCTTCATCTGCGCGCCGGTGGCGGCGCTCGGGCCGGTGATCGGCCCGCCGACTGCGAGCTTGACCTGCGCTTGCGACGTTCCCGCCAGGGCGAATGCGAAGCCCAGTGCGACGCCGAGGGTCGTGATCCTGCTCATTCGTTCTTCTCCGTTCTGCTGGAGCCCGGCAACGCGAATGTTACGTCAGCGCGGTTTGCTGCGCCAGCGCAGCAGGCCGGCCGGCTCGTTGAGCCAGCGATATTGTGTGACCATCTGAGACGCGCGCGCGGCCCGAAAGCCCAGAAATCCGAACGCCACGCAGACCGCGCCATCGACAAGATAATAGTGAGCAGATGCCAGCGTACCGTCGAACACGCTGAAATGGATGAACCGCACCGCAAAGCCGAGGATGAAGCCGTAGGCGATGACCTGCCACCACGGCCGCCAGGTCATGGCGATCGCGCGGCCGGCCAGCGCGGCGGCACCACCGCCTAGAGTGACGGTGACGAGCAGGAATACGCCGACCGAGCCTTCTTCATAGAGAAATTGGCCAATCATGCGCCGTCCCGGCCGCCTTCGAGATAGGCGGATTTGATTTGCGGCCGCGCCAGCAATTCGCTGCCGGTCCCGGTCAGCGTGATCAGGCCGTTGACCATGACATAGCCGCGATGCGCGAGCTTGAGCGCGTGGTAGGCGTTCTGCTCGACCAGGAAGACGGTGAGGCCGGCTTCGGCATTCAATTGCTTGATGGCGTCGAAAATCTGCCGCACCACGAGCGGCGCGAGGCCGAGCGAAGGCTCATCGAGCAGGAGCAGCTTGGGCCGCGCCATCAACGCGCGGGCGATTGCCAGCATTTGTTGCTCGCCGCCCGACAGCGTACCGCCGCGCTGGGTCAAGCGCTGCCTGAGGCGCGGAAAAAGCACCAGCACGCGCTCGAGATCGGTTGAGAATTCGGCGGGCTCGCCGGCAATTGCGCCCATTTGCAGGTTCTCGAGCACGCTCATGCGCGCGAAAATGCGGCGGCCTTCCGGGGCTTGCGCGAGCTTCAGCCGCGCAATCTGATGCGTCGGCAGGTTGGTGATATCGCGGCCGGCAAATTCGATCGTGCCTTCGCGGGCGCGCGGATTGCCGCAAATGGTCATGATCAGCGTCGATTTGCCCGCGCCGTTGGCGCCGATCAGCGTGACGATCTCGCCGTCGTTGACGTCCATATCGACGCCCTTGAGCGCCATGACGCGGCCGTAGAACGTCTTCACGCCGCGCACGGAAAGCAACGGGGGGGTCATAAGCCGACCTCGGCCTCGACCTTGGCGACGTCCTGGTCGGCGACACCGAGATAGGCGGCGATCACTTTGGGATCGTCGCGTATTTCCGCCGGCGTGCCGTCGGCGATCTTGACGCCATAGTCGAGCACAATCACCCGATTGGAAATTTCCATGACCACAGACATGTCGTGCTCGATCAGGAGGATCGAAGTCGCGTCACCGTCGCGGATCGAACGCAACAGCGCGTTGAGCTCGGCGCTTTCGCGCGGATTGAGACCGGCGGCCGGTTCGTCGAGGCAGAGCAGCACCGGGTTGGTGCACATCGCACGCGCGATTTCGAGACGCCGCTGCGCACCATAGGGCAGGTTGCCGGCGGGATCGTCGGCACGCTCCAGCAAGCCGATGCGATCGAGCCAGGTGCGTGCCTTTTCGATCGCGGCCCGCTCGGCTGTCCAGTAGGAGGGAGCACCGAAAATGCCGAGCAGCGTGTAGCCGGAGGCCAGCATCAACCGGTTGTGTTGGGCGACCAGCAGGTTTTCGAGCACCGTCATGCCAGGAAACAGCCGGATGTTCTGGAATGTGCGCGCAACCCGCGCTTCGTCGGCAACAACAAAGTCGGGCATGCGCTCAAGCTGATAGAGCGCTCCGTTGCGGCGTTTGATACCGCGGCTGCCGGAGGCGGTTAGCACCTCCAGTTCATCCCACATCGCAGGATCGCCGTGGCAGACGCAGAGGCGGCCCGTGTTCGGCTTGTAGAAGCCGGTGATGCAATTGAACACTGTGGTCTTGCCGGCACCATTCGGCCCGATCAGCGCGGTGATGTCGCCCGCCCGCGCCTCGAAGGACAGATCGTCCACCGCGATCAGCCCGCCGAAGCGCATGGTCAGATGCTGGACGCGCAGCAGGATGTCGTCGCTCGCCGCCATCAGCCGCGGCCTTCTTTGACCAGGTCGGCGGCGATGGTCTTGCGCTCCTTCAGGAACACCGAAGGCGCGCGCGTCGAGATCAGGCCGCGCGGCCGCCAGATCATGATCAGCACCATGCCGAGACCGAACAGTAACATGCGGTATTGCACTGGATCGAAGGTCGGTCCGAAAATCTGCTTGAGGAAGTCGAGTTCGCGCATGATCTCGGTGCCGCCGATCATCACGATCGCGGCGATGGCGACGCCGATCTGGCTGCCCATGCCGCCCAGCACGACGATCGACAGGATGGTCGCGGACTCCAGAAAGGTGAAAGATTCCGGCGAGATGAAGCCCTGGCGTGCGGCGAAGAACGAGCCGGCGAAGCCGGCGAACATCGCACCCATCGCGAAAGCCGTGAGCTTGGTATTGGTGGTGTTGATGCCGAGCGAGCGGCAGGCGATCTCATCCTCGCGTAGCGCCTCCCAGGCGCGTCCGACCGGCAGGCGGCGCAGCCGCACGGTGACGAAAGCGGTGAACAGAGCGAGCGCCAGGATCAGATAGTACAAGAAGATCGTGCGATAGATCGGCGAGAATTCAAGTCCGAATACGGCGGCAAAACCGTTGTCGTCGGCGTTGAACGGAATGCCGAAGAAGGATGGGCGTGGGATGCCGCCGATGCCGGCATAGCCGTTGGTCAGGTCGACCCAATTGATCAGTACCATGCGGATGATCTCGCCGAAGGCGAGGGTGACGATGGCGAGGTAATCGCCGCGCAGCCGCAGCACCGGAAATCCGAGCAGAATGCCCCAGAACGAGGCGAGGCAACCCGCCAGCGGCAGAAGAATCCAGAACGAGAAGCCGAACGTCTTGGCGAGCAGCGCATAGGAATAGGCGCCGACCGCGTAGAAGGCGACATAGCCGAGGTCGAGCAAGCCGGCGAGGCCGACGACAATGTTGAGGCCCCAGCCGAGCATCACGTAGATCAGAATCTGGATGCCGAAATTGTCGATCCATTTGACCGAGCCGCCGAGGCCCTTCATGGCGAGGACGATGAGCGGATAGACGATGACAAAGCCGATGCCGAACGGGACGAACCACTTGCCGGCGATGCTGCGCCACGCCGGAGGCGCAGCGGCGACGGGCCGCGTCGCCCGTTGCCTCAGCCACGCGTTGGCCGCCAGCGAATAGGCGAAGCGTCCGGCGCCGACGACGGCGACGATCGCCAGCAGAAGCGGCAAACGGGTTTCCAGGACCAGCTCGTTGCGGAAATCCGTGACGGTGCGGAAGCCGATCAATGGCAGGAACAGGCCGAAGGCGATCAGCCCGGTCAGCCCCGCATCCTGTAAGGCGCGGACACCGTCGATGCGCCGGCTTTGCGCGGCGCCCGGCATGTCACACCTTCTCGACGTCCGGTCGGCCGAACAGGCCCTGCGGCAGGAAGATCAAGGTGATCGCCAAAACCGAAAACGCGGCGACGTCTTTGTAGTCGATGGAAACGTATCCAGACCACATGGTCTCGATCAGGCCGACGAGCAGCCCGCCAACCACCGCGCCGGGCAGTGAGCCGATCCCGCCCAGCACCGCGGCGGTGAACGCCTTCACGCCCGGCACGAAACCGTCGGAAAAGCTGATCACGCCGTAGTTCATCAGATACATGGTGCCGGCGATCGCGGCGAGTGCGGCCGCGATCACGAATGTCATCGAAATGGTGCGGTCAACGTCGACGCCGACCAGCGCCGCCATCCTCTGGTCCTGCTCGCAGGCGCGCTGCGCGCGGCCAAGCGGCGTTTTGGCAACCACGTACCAGAAAACCGCCAGCAGCACCGCCGTGACGCCCCAGATGATGAGTTGCTTGTAGGAAAGCGTGACCGCGCCGTCGAGCAGCACGACGTCGCCTTGCACCATCGGCGGGATCGATTTGTTGCGCGGTCCCTGCGCGACCTGGACGAAGTTCGACAGAAATATCGACATGCCGATCGCCGAGATCAGTGGCGCCAGACGGAACGAGCCGCGCAGCGGCCGGTAGGCGACGCGCTCGATGGTCCAGTTCACCAATGAGGTGAACAGCATTGCCACGATCAACACGATGAACAAATCAAGCGCGATCGACGAGATACCGAGCCAGGCGGTCAGGATCAGGAAGGCGATCAGCGCGATGAAGGCCGACACCATGAAGACGTCGCCATGGGCGAAGTTCACCATGCCGATAATGCCGTAGACCATCGTGTAGCCGATGGCGATCAGGCCGTAGATCGAACCGAGCGTGATGCCGTTGATGAGCTGCTGGACGAAATATTCCATACGTCCGCCGTGTTTCGCGTCTACTCGAAGTCTTAACAGGGGCGCCAAGGTGCGACAACGCCATGGCGCGGGTTCTCCCCATGCGTATTTTCTCCTGAGATTCCAATATCTTGCTAATAACTAGCGCAATCGATGCTGGAACCGGGCCGAGGGCTGTGCGTTGTCGTGTTGGGCGGGGTGGTTCCCAAGATAACCGGAGAACGTCCCAATGGCGAACGAACAGCAGAAACCGCAGCAGAACCAGCAGCAGAACGACCCCAAACAGGACCCGCAGCAGGGCGGCCAGAATAAACCCGGCCAACAGCATCAGAGCGGCCAGGGCGGCAAGCCCGGTGAACAACAGGGCGGCCAGAACAAGCCCGGCCAGCAGGGCGGCACGAACCGCTAGCGTTTAGTGTTGCATAGCGGCGGCCCGCTGACCGCGGGCTGCCGCTTTTTTGTATAAAACGCCGGCTGATTTATTGGCGGTGGCTTTTCCCGCAGCGCGATCGGTCTATGCTTGCGGCATGGCCAGCACGTTGCCCCTGTTTCACCTTTATGGAGATCCTCCGGACGATCAGGCGTTCGATTTTATCCACGTCGAGACGATCGCCTCGCGCTCCTCGATCCACGACTGGACCATTCGCGCGCATCGCCATCGCAATTTATTTCAGATTCTCCTGATCGAACGCGGTAGCGGCGAAATGACTTACGAGGCAGCGAAGCTGCCGTTCGCTGCGCCCGCCGCAATATTGGTTCCGGCGGCAATTGCCCACGGTTTCCATTTTGAGCCGAACGTCACCGAGGGTTGGGTCATGACGTTCACTGAGGACGCGGCCTTGGCGCTCGCCGATCGTGCGGGCGAAGCGCTGTCGCGGCTGCGCATACTCGCCGCGCATCCCGTCATTCCCATCGCCGATGGCGTCGAGCGGGCGCGGCTTTCGGCCTTATGCGCGGAGTTATTCGAAGAGGGGAGTCTCGCGCGCGAGGGCTATCGGATGTCGATGCGCGGACTGTTGGCGCTCATCGCTGTCGGCGTGGCGCGTCTTGCCGCGAGCCGCGCGCGGACCGGCAGCGTCACTTTGCAGCCGGCAGACACCACCGTCGCGCAATTGCGGGCTCTGGTCGACGAATTCTTCCGCGGCGAGCACCAACTCGGCTTCTATGCTGGAAAACTCGGCATGACGGTCGATCGGCTCAACGATCACGTCAAGCGCGCGACCGGCGTCACCGCCGGTCACCTGATCCGCCAGCGTGTTCTTACCGAAGCCAAGCGCCAGTTGATTTTCACCACCCAGCCGATTCAGGACATCGCCCAGGAGCTTGCATTTTCAGACCACTCGCATTTTGCGCGGTTTTTCCGCAAGCATACCGGCACGACGCCGCATCAGTTTCGCGATCACGGCGGCGGGTGAGGGCTTGGGTCGCTTCGTTATTTGTTCAACAAAAATCCCAACACGGTATCGGCGTACACCTCCGGCTGCTCCATGTTGGCGATGTGCGCCGTGTCGAGCACCGCAAGTCGAGCGCTGGGCGTGTGCTGGACGATGAACTCGCCGGCTTCGAGCGTTGTGGCCGGATCTTGCCTGCCGGCAATGACCAGGGTCGGGACGTTGATCCGCGGCAACAGCGGGCGGTGGTCCATATCGCGGATCGCCTCGCCGCAGCCGACATAGCCATCCACTTTCGTGGCCAGGAACATGTCGCGAATGCGCTCCATCGTGTTCGGCGAGCGTTCGCGGAATGCTTTGGTGAACCAGCGCTCCATGTTGGCGTCGACGATTGCGGCCAATCCCTTGTCGCGCACGAGCTTGATGCGTCCCTCCCACATGGCCTTGTCGGGGAAGTAGCACGAGGTGTTGGAAAGGATCAGCTTATCGAG
>Ga0182015_10004870_pt1 | contig 14223 bp, 6 predicted proteins | sample 712P3MmetaG_FD_120478 | JGI IMG/M metagenome (GOLD analysis project Ga0182015, IMG submission 120478) | Permafrost microbial communities from Stordalen Mire, Sweden - 712P3M metaG | ecosystem: Environmental > Terrestrial > Soil > Wetlands > Permafrost | place: Sweden: Stordalen | collected...
AACGGCGCAGATATGCCTGCAAAAAGGTCGGCGTGGCAACCAGGAAGGTTACCCTATACCGCTCGACCAGCTCGCCAATCACCTGCGCATCCAGTGGATTGGCGTGATACACCACACCCACGCCGTGCACGGCCGGCAGGCACAAGGCGGCCATGAATCCGAAGGAATGAAAGAAGGGTAGAATGCCGAGGATCTTGTCGCGCCCGTCGAGCTTGAAGACCTGGCAGACCTGGGAGACGTTGGACATAAGGTTGAAGTGGGTGAGCATTACGCCTTTGGGATCACCGGTGCTGCCACTGGAGAAGATAACGGTGGCTAGTTGATCCACCGGGTACGCAGGGCCCGGTTGCATAACAACAGCCGTGGACTTTGCAGCCAGGGTTCTCTTGAGGAGCGCAAACGGGGCCAACCAGGCGAGCGCAAGCGCCGCGATCTTCTCGCCCATACGCGGGGAGCCGAGAGCATCTTCGAGGAGCAAGGTTCGGCCTGGAATGGCAAGATTGGGAAAGCGGTCGACGAATGCCTTGGCGGTGATGGCTACATCCATCTCGCACTGCTGGGCGCACGATGCGATCACTTCGCCTGAGGAAGTGTAGTTCAGGTTTACCGGCACACGACCCAGCAGCACCAGGGCATAGTTGGTCAGCGCTCCAGCAACCGAAGGCGGTAGCAATACTCCAACCATCGGCTTGGTTCCGATCTGCGTCCGGAGCCTCTGCGCGATGTACACGGTCCTGGTGAGCGCCGCGCCAAATGTTACTTTGGGCGTCTTGCTATCGGCCATCATGAAGCGCAGCGGATGACGCCTGGTGGTACGCACAAATGCGCTATCGAGCGTCTGCATGCGGGGTTTGCGGCGCTGGTAGGCCTCGGCTTGCAGATCTTGCACGGCAGCGCGCACGGCAATCGCCGTAGAGGTCGATGGCATAGGCTGGCCGAAGCTTACGGTAACGGCATAGGGTATGCGGCGCGGCGTCTTCCATAAAAAGCGCCCGCGCTCAAAGCTGAAGATGCTCCCCCACAGTCCGTCGAGATTGACTGGGATAATCGGGACGTCGACCCCCTTCATGATTTTCTCCAAACCTCTGCGGAATGGAAGCAACTGGCCGGTGCGCGTGATCTGCCCCTCGGCGAAGATGCAAACAATTTCACCGTCGCGCAGAGCATCGGCGGCGGCATGCAAAGAGCGAATCATCTCGCGCGGATGCAGCTCGCTTGAAATTGGAATCGCCTTCATGATCCGGGCGAAGGGCTTCACGAGTGCGAGGTCGTAGATGCCCTGATACATGAAGAAACGAATGGGTCTGTCCGTTGCGGCGAGCAGTAGCGCGGCATCCACGTAAGAGGTGTGGTTACAAACGAGCAGCGCGCCGGATTTCTGGGGAACGCGTTCGCGCCCGACAACCTTGACGCGATAGAGCGTGCGGGTTAGGAAGAAGAGGAGCAGGCGAGCAAGGGAGTCGGGCAGGAGCACGAAGAGGTACACCGTGATCCCGGCAGTCATCAATGAGGCAGCTACGATGACCTCGCGCGGGTTGAGGTGGATAAACGCAGTAAGGATGTAGTAGACCGCCGATGAGAGCGCGATGCCCACGAACGAAAGGAGGTTCGCCGCGGCAATAATGCCGCCCTTGTCTTTCGCGGCGGGCCGTTGTTGCATGAGCGCGCTGACCGGCACGGCAAAGAAGCCAGCCGAGAAACCGAGTACTGCGAGAAGCGCTGCTGTGCCAACTAGTCCGTGGTCAGCAACGCCCAATAACAAACCGATGACGGTCATACCGAGGGATCCGAGCGGGATCAGTCCGCATTCAATCTTGTTATGGCTGATCCATCCAGCAGCCATACTTCCGATGCCGATGCCTACCGCCAGCATGGCGTTCAGATAGCCGGTCCTGGTCTGCCCAACATGCAGGACATCAGGCCCATAGACAACGATGGTCGAGAACAGCAGCGAGCCCAGGAACCAAAAGTACGCATTACCCGCCACGGCGAGAAGCAGGACGCGGTCACGGCGCATCAACTCGATTTGTGACCAGAGGTCTTTAAGTATATTGGCGCTGAACTTCTTTTCAGGGGCCGCAGCAGGAACCTGGTCGATGCCGAAGCTGGTCAGAAGGCCGATCAGTGAGAGGGCGAGCAGTGCATATCCTGCATAGACTTCATGGCCCTCGAACTTCTCGGCCATGGTGGCACCGGTGACTGTACCTACGATGATGGCAAGGAATGTGCCGAGTTCGATGACACCGTTGCCCCAGGAGAGGCGCTTAGCCGGAAGCAGCTCTGGCAGCAGGCCATATTTCGATGGCCCAAAGAGCGCCGCCTGGGTAGCGACCAGGGTTAGCGCCACTAAGGAAAGCGCGACGATATGCGTAGCCAAGCCCACAGTGGCCACTGCCATCGAGGCGATCTCCATTACCTTGGTCCAAATCGTGATCTGGCGTTTGCTGTATCGATCAGCTAGCCATCCACCCGGCATGCTGAAGAGCAGGAAGGGTACGGAGAAAAGAAAGGTGACGATGGAGACGAACGTTTCGCGTTGGCTGCGCGCAAGGCCCATGCCGACGATCATCGATAACAGCAGGTTGCGGAGAATATTGTCGCTGTAGGCGCCTTGAAATTGGGTTGCAATCAGCGCCCAGAAACCTCTTTGCCGATGCGCTGACCCAACGGCACCTGGCGCGGCATCGTCGACCACTCGCGAATCTTGCTCCATTACTTCCATCGTCAAACCCTCCTGAGGGAGTGCTGATGGTGTGAGCGTAGCGGCGTAGAGGGGCTTCAGGTACCCGGTAAAGACAGTATTCCAAGTGTCACAAGGTTGGGGGGCCAGAGAAACGGTTTAGCTCGGCCTGGACCGAGTCAGCCAGCAGAGGAAAGACTATCGTGCGTGCCTGGGTGGGAAGAGAACGCCCTGTCGCTGTAAATGCATCGCAGATGATGGCTGCGGCTTGATCGAGCCCTCGAGTCCAGCGAGGTGCTCGTGCATCCCGGCTGATGAGTGCCTCGGGGCTTAACCCGGCGGCAATGAGCATGGTGCGAGCGATCTCGAGAAATTCAGGCCAGTGCGAGGCTATGCCGACCAGTTGTCCTTTCAACGTTGGCAGCCAGGGGCCGAGCCACGCGTTGGCGGAACGAATCTGAAGGGTAATGAGTTCGATTCCGGAGGGGAGTGCAGCCCGGACCAGCTTGGTCTTGCTGGGCCGGCATAGGGGAACTGCGGCGGTCAGGCTCTCCGGTCGCGCGCAATCCTCCAGCGTGCCGCCGGTAACGGGAAAGCTGGTCAGCTGGCGTATTTCTGCGAGCAGAATCCGGCGCATCTCAGGGTCCGGATCGATGAGAAGAAAATGGTCCGGAGGCGGGGAAACGAGCCATTCCGCAACCCGCCCGCGAATCGCTGCGGAGGGCAGGTTAAGCTCGCGCACAGCGCGGAAAAATCCGGCGATATGTTGATCGAGAATTTGCTCTGGGGTGGATGGTGGCTCGGAGTTGGCGCAGACATACACGCCACTACCATGCCGATTCTCGGTCCATCCTTCGCGTTCAAGCTGCCGGTAGCCGGCACTTATCGTATTGGGGTGAATGCCAAAGCGGCGGGCAAGCTCACGCGTGCTGGGAAGACGATCTCCGGGGCGAAGATCGTTGCTAAGAATCGCTAGTACGACCTGGGTCACAAGCTGGCGGTAAATAGGTATTTCGCTGCTGGGAGCGAACCAAAGTCTCACGGTTGGCCTCTGGTTTTATTGTGACACTCGCACTCCGAGGTCGCCGGCGAACTGGAGATAGCCGTCTATCCGGAAGCTCGACACCCCTCTAATCCATTTTCGGATGTCGCCGGCGGTTTCAAAATTCGCTCCATGACCGGTTGCCAGTATGTCTCTGCAGCCGTAAGATACGGCTCGTTGTGGGCAAGCCCATGCACAACAATCAGCTCACCCCACGGACCACACGCCTGGGTGATTCTTTCCGGCATATCGAGCGGAAACAGCTGGTCGCTATCGCTATGTACCACCCACACGGGCATGCGAACTTGCGCCATGGTGGTGGCGGTTACCCAAATGTCGGGCACAATCCGCCTAAGCCATCGGGGGACACCCACAGCGCACGCCGCTCCGCGGAAGGAATCAAACGCTTCACACAAAAACAGTCCCCTAACCGGCGGACGAAGCGCTCCTGCCCCCTGCGCCGCGATGCCGCTTCCCAGCGAAAATCCGAGCACAAAAACCGGCGCATCCGACCCAACGCGGCGCCGTAGTTCCGCGTATGCAGAGACCAGGTCTTCATTGCAATGTTCCGCACGCAGCGGCCCTGTGCTCTTTCCATAACCTGAATAGTTGAACACCAATGATCCGATTCCATGATCGTGGAAGAGTGCCTGGACCGCGCTCCAATGCTCGACGGTTTCGCCTATGCCATGGCACACCAGCACCGTCGGCCCTCCCTCGGCGCCAGGCAGATACGCACAGGCCAGTTTCCGTTCTCCGCTGGACACGAAGAAATTCTCTTGCGCGTCATGCCTTCGTAGCCGCTGCGTTACACGGAGTAATCGGTCGCGAAGCATGAGGCCACGACTCGCAGCCGTCAACATCCACGATAGAGATCGCGACCTCCAAAGTTCCATATCCATCACCGATCCAAAACGTGTCGCAAACTTCCTGGGAGGCATCTCCCATTGATGCTCGCGGTATGGGGCCGATCACTCATCAAGAACGAGCGAGTCCAAAGCGGCTCTGACAGGAGTTTCGCAGGATTGGTAACGATAAGTTTCGTGGGAAGCGATCACGCTTAATTTCTTAAGCATTTTCCTCTAGCGCGGCTGACCCACATTCTTGATCCAAGCCCCGCTAATACTATGATTCTAAAAGACTTCCATTTTCAGGGAATGGAAGCTTTTTATTTTGACAAGCAGTTAAGTTGTCAGAATCGTCAGAATTCGTCGGGACGGCCGTCGACAAGCCACTCGCAGCGCTCCCGGCAGGTGCAACGAAACGGCAGAAGTTCTTCGAGCCCTCGCCGTTCGAATCAGTGACGACGTCCATCTGAAACGCGATGCGATCGCCCTTCGGCGACCAGTTCGGATGCGACGCCTCTGTTTGGTTATCAGGACTTCAGGGTTAGCTGCTCCAGCAACGCCTTTGAGGGTTCCCACTCGCCGATCGCCGGATACAGCAGCATCGCTTTGCGCATGGCCATGCTTGACCCCGACAGCGCAGCCCGGATTGCTTCACGCTCGTAAGCCTTCACCGCCAGCACGAGTCCTCGCACGGCTTCCGGTAATCTCCCGCAGGGCTCAGGCACGATAGCATCCGCGCTGATCATGCAGGGCACTTCGACGACATCTTCCGCATCCACATCCTCAATGCTTCCGCGATTGCGGGTGTTCACCACAATGCGCTTCGGCTCGTCGCCGCAGAGCGCCTTCATGACGTCGATCGCAATGCGATGATATCCGCTTGCCGCGTGAAACGGGTCCTGTTCGCCGACGGCCTCCGTCAGCGCTGAGTCCGCATTTCCTTCGAGCTTCATATACGATCCCGAACGCACATTCAGGTAACTCTTGTAGCACATGACCGCCCCGCGGGCATCGCCTTGCCGCAATAACCGCGCCAGGGTGTCGAGCATACCCTGGTTCAATTGTTCAATCTCTGCCCCGCGCGTACTGCCTTGTTTGCGCTGGTTCTCGAGGGCCTTGCGGCGAGAGTAGTAGAAAAAAAGGTATTCGGTCGGCAGCAGCTTCAGCGCGCGAATCAGCTCGTGATCAAAGAAATTGATCGGGTATACCTTGTCGAGGAAGCCGTCATCGGCGAGTAGCTGCTCCGTGACATCCTCGCCACGCAACCAGATACGCCGCACCCATCCCAGGTGATTCAACCCCAGGTACTCGCAACGACAGCCTTGTTCTTCTTCACCAAGTGCTGTACGGATTCGGTGCATCATCTCCGAGGGGGTGTCGCATATGCCCACGACCTTCGCCGCAGAGTTGTGCTGAATCGCTTGCGTAATCAAACCAGCCGGATTGGTGAAGTTGATCAGCCACGCATCCGGACTGAACCGCTCGATTGCATTCGCCTGCTCTACGGCAATCGGGACGGTCCGCAGGGCCATGGCGACGCCTCCCGGCCCGGTCGTTTCCTGGCCCGGATACGCGTGCTCGATAGCCACACGTTCGTCATGCGCGCGCGCTTGATTTCCTCCGGCGCGAATGCTGTTCAGCACAAACCACGCGCCCTCCACGGCGTCTTCCATGCTGGAAGCAACACGTACCCGTAAGGAACCACCCTCCTCAGCCAGGATCGCGTTGCCGAGCTCGGCCATGGTGTGGCATCGTTTCTGGTCCAGGTCATAGAGCACCAGTTCCTCGGCGCCCAGCGCGTGCCTGGCTTCGTTGATGCCGAAAACAATGAGCGGTGTACGAACCCCGCCTCCGCCAATTAAAGCGATCTTACGAGGTGTATTTCTCTTCATAGAAGTCCCTGAGTTTTGCGCGGCGTGGTCTCACCGGCGACGATGGCTTCGTACGTCATCGGGCACCTGCAAAGGGCCAGTCCCGTTTGCTCCGGGCCATCACCAGATAAGCTCCGGTGCCGGTTAATGCCATAGCGGCGCCGATTGCGATGTGCAGCGGCTTGCTGCTGACGACGATATAGATCCACCCCAGCAGAGCGACCACTGCCGGCAGTGGGAACAGTGGCATGCGAAAGCAGTCGTTGGCCGCGATTCTCCTTCGCCTTAGCACCATGACGGCTACGCATTGCGCCGCGAATTGGGTCATGGTTTGCACGACAATGAGCACAGAAATAAGGTTCGACAGCGATACCACGCAGGCCAGCGTTGATAGCGCGCCCATGAAGAGCAGCGATGTCGACGGGAATCGTCCCGCCGGATGCAGCCGCGCGAAGAAGCGGAAGAAGCGTCCATCTGCTGCAGCCGCATACGGGATCCGTGAGAACCCGAGCAGAATAGCAAAGACCGATCCAAAGCTTGCGATCAGAACCAGCACGGAAACAAGCACACCGCTGTTGCGCCCGTAGAGCGTCTGCATGTAGTCCGCCACAATTGCTTTCGAGTACTGAGCCTGCGCCCACGGGATCGTGCCGAGGATGGAAAAGTTCATCGCCAGATACAAACATGCCACCAGCACGATCGATCCGATCACGGCCTTTGGAATGGTCCGCGTCGCAGCCTTGATTTCATCGCCGAGAAAGCAGACGTTGTTGTAACCGCCGTAGTCGTAGGTCGCAATGAGGGTTGCCGAGCCCAGCCCCAGCCAGAACGAACGCGATGGATCGAAGGCATGGGCCGGAAAACTGAACGCAAGCCCTGCGTGGAAATGGAGCATGCCGCTCACCACGACCCACAGGCAAGTGCCCACCACGGCTATGGTGATCACGATCGAAACCTTGCTGATGGAGCGAATGTTCCGGTACAGCAGGGCTGTGTTGAGCGCACAGACAGCCATTGCCAGCCCTACCAATTGCCAGTGGCCCAGGTGCGGCGCGAGAAAGCCGAGATATTGCCCGAACCCTACCGCACCCGCTCCGATCGAAATGGGACCGATGAGGAGAGATTGCCACAGGAACAGGAAGCTGATCAGGCGTCCCCATCGATTCGGGCCGAACGCCTGCAGCAGGTAGTGATAGGAGCCGCCCGAGTGGGGTAACGCAGAGCCCAACTCAGCCCACACAAGTCCATCGCAGAGGCAGAGAACAGCGCCCACTACCCACCCTAGCATCGCCTGCGGTCCCCCCATTGCGGCCAGCGCCAGAGGGATGGTCAGGAACGGTCCCACACCCACCATGTTCAGAATGTTTGCGGACACGGCTCCCGCCAGGCCCATCCCGCGATCAAGTTGCCCGGTAGCGAGGGTCTGGGTTTGCATGGGGATCTGGGGCTGCCTCAGAGAACCGCCAGTAAACTTCTTCGAGGTTTCAGCGGCCAGGCCATCCGCTCTATTGGCTTGCATGGACCTGCGGGTTCTTCGCCAGGCTCAGTAGGTTCGCAAAGATCCTGTAGGCGCCCGGCACGCCTAAGGGAAGTTGCCGGTAAAAAGCGTACGCGTTGTAGACATAGACACCCTTTCCGTAGCGCGCGTACAAAAGGCCGCCCCGCTGGGGGTCCTGCCCTTCGTCATGGGTCTCGAGCAGCGGCTCGTAACGCTTATTCCACGACTCCATAAATTTCGATCCGCGCTCCTCGATCCATCCCTCAAAATCCTTTGGGGTGATCACATTGGGCCACTGAAAAACCGGGTTCTTCGCGTCCAGAATATTCACAACAGATTGTTCATCGGTCACTTCTTCCGGGTCATTCGACATCACGTACGGATACGGCCCATAGTTGTGATCAAACTCCGGCGTGTTGTACTGCACCACGACCACGCCGCCATTCTCCGCGTATTTCAACAAGCGCCCATTGTTGGCAATCAGGTCCGGCCGCACCGCATATGCCCGGACGCCTAAGAGAATGGTGTCGTACTGGCCCAGATCCGCATTTGCCAGGTCCTGCGCGGAGAGAAACGACACATGGACCCCCAGCGCTTCCAGCGCTGCCGGAACGTCGTCGCCGCTGCCTTCAATGTAAGCGACCTTCAGACCCGGCGCTATCTTCACATCCGCACCCGTTGTCTTGTAAACCGAGGTTTTGTAAAGAAAGTAAGGCCGCAAGCCGATGTAGCCAACCGGCGCATAACCTTCCCCGAACTGCTTTCCGCCTGACTCTGCGACGGCGGTAATTTGATAGGACTTTTCAAGCACTGTGCTGGGGTGAATGGTGAACGAAGCCGACTGATCCTCGCCGCGGTGTTCAAAGGCAACCGAAACTGTTACGGGCGCCGAGCTCCACCCTGGGGGGAGCTTAAGGTGAACGTCAGCCTGGACCGCACCTTCCACATTGTTATGCAGCCGCACGCTCACCGGAATCGACTGTTCACCCAGCGGAACCACGCCGGCACTCGGATTCAGTGCTACGGAAAGTGCCGGTCCCACCGGCATTGGAAATCTCAATGTGCCCGGGCCGTTGACTTTGTCGATCACCTGGACCACGTGGGTCGTTTCAAGTGACACTCCTTCGAACTGGAACCGCACTCTCACGGCAAGCGGATAAGGCGCAAACGGTTTGCCGAGGAGCGCTTTGTCGGAGACATTGTAGTAGGACTGCTTCATCGTTGGCCGGCTAAAGTACGGCTTGGTATAAGGCTCATTGTCGGGCACCTTCAGGGCAAAGTGAACATCGGCGGCCTTGCCGGATTCGATTTGCGACGGAGCCGGATGGTCCGCTTTGGCTTCCCAGTCTTTACCCGATGCGGCGATCAATGCCACGGAGTCGACCGCCACCGGCCGCTTTCCTCCATCGTAGAGATGCACGCCGACTGCAAAGCTCAGCCCCGGAGTCGCCATTTGAAAACTCTGCTGCGACCCGCGAAACTCGGCCGGAATATTCCCGGAATCTCCGCCGGCCATCACATCGGCTTCCACCTCGACGCCCAGGGCCGCAATCAACGCGGAACTGAATTGCCTTTGCTTGACCCTCAGCTCGTACAGCACGTTGTATTTCTGCTCTGGTGTCAGCTCGGTCTTCCCCACCTCTTCGACCAGCGCTTCGGTTGTTTTCAGACCGTCGGCCAGAGTGCCGGCAATGGCGGATGGATCCTGCGCGGAGAAGGTAGCCACTGCACTCGCGATCGACTCATCCAGGTTCTTGAGGCCTTTCTTGAGAAATCCCGGGGGATTCGCACCCGCGAGTTCTGCAATGCCCGACAGCGATACATCGATGCCATCGAAGAAGCCCTCTTCCTGTTCCTGCGTGTTGCTATGCGATCCGAAGCGATGGTAGCGAGCGCCCTGATCCGTCGGCGCGGGAACATCCGAGCCGCCATTCTGTGACTTCTGAAAACCTAACCCCTCACGGGCAGTCTGCACGTACGTCAGCCCGGTTAATCCGTCATACGTACCTACAGGAATGCTCACCGTGGTCGATACCGGGCCAGGCTCCCACTTGCCGGTGATGTGATTCTGCACGCCCACCGGACCCCAGCGGTGCGTCGCGTAGTCATACAAACCCTTCTCCGACGTTCGCAGAAACGGCGTACGCGCGTATTCCTTCAAAGGCGTCCACGGCAACAGCCCCGCGGCGATTTGTTCAGGAAACATCTTCGGATCACCCGCCGCCTTGAAGACTTCCTGCGCCAGCAGCCCGGCCGTCGCGTGCTGCCCGTGACCATCGGTCGGGCCACCCACGAAAACCGAGCAGACAATCAGTGGCCGTGTCTCGCGCACGACGCGCACCGCCTGTTCCAATGCGCGATCGTGCCCCCACATCTTCAACGCCTCATCCAGCGCCTTCGAAAAGCCATAGTCGGCCAACGTGGTGAAATACTGCGCGTCCAGCCCGTAGTAACGGTCCGCCTGCAGCAGTTCCTCCGAACGCACCAGACCGAGCGCGTCCCAGAGATCGCCTGACATCACATTCGCGCCGCCTTCCCCACGGTTGAGCGTCAACAAGTCGGTCCGCGCGCCCAGGCCGCGGCTCTCGTATGCCAGGGTCGGTCCGTCCTCATCGTCTGGATGGGCCACGATCATCAGCACGCTTGCCCGGGTGCGCAGTTTCTTCAGCGCCAGCCATGTCTCGGCAGCTCCCCGTTCCACCGCTATCTTGCGCGCGTCTAAAACCGGCGGATCGAGCATCGGCGCATGGTCCTGAGCGACGGCCACCACCAAACAGGACAGCAGAGATCCAATCGTCAGAAGGACTGCTCGTTTTTTCACCATCCACCTCACTTCAGCGCATCTTCATGCAGCTTGCTTCAGAAGAATATCTTCCCGGCAAACTGAATTTGACGCGGATCATTCGTCGTCGCTGTGCTCTTGCCAAACGATCCCGGCGACGAAGTGCTGGCTGATGGATTGGCGAAGTTTGGATGGTTGAAGGCGTTGAAAAACTCGGTGCGGAACTCGAATCTCCAGTTATCGTGGATGGGAAAGCTCTTGAAGACGCTTAAGTCCACATCCTCGCCGCCCGGCCCGTGGAACAACCGTGGTCTGCAGCTGCCAAATGATCCAGCCGCAGGGCTGGTAAACGCCGCGGGGTTGATGAAGAAGCCCGGCGAGGTACTTCCGACAAAGTTCTTGGGACTCTTCGACGCACTGGCAAATGCATCGCCCGTACAGTCTGGATAGGATTGATGATTCCCACCAGTAAAGCTCGCATCGGGCGCCGTTACATCGAAGGGAATTCCGGTCTGGAAGCTCGCGATGCCATTGAGTTGCCAATGGCCAATCACGCGGCCCACCAGGTTGTCTTCATTGAGCAACATCCCGCCCTGGCCCACCGGCACAGCCCAAATGGCATTGCCTACCAGCCGTTGGCGCACATCCTGCTGCGAGTTGCTCATCTCATGGCCGTAGTCGTAAGCATTCTGCGGGAAGGCATTGCCGGTAAGGTTATCTACGTAGTCCGCCAGGTTGTGGCTAAAGGTATAGCTGATCTGGTAAGCAAGCTCATGTGTCAGCTGCCGCTTGATGTCCACTTCGAGCCCGTTGTAGTCAGTGTTTCCGTCATTCGTGCCCAACTCCAGGAAGCCATGCTGGCCGGCGCCGTTTACCGCCTGGATCTGCGTGTTCAGGTTTGCGTAAGGGAAGGTTACCACCGGACTGGCGCCGCTGAATCCCGTGACCACACCCTGATTCGCGTTGCGCAGCCGGTTCATCTTGCGTCCCCAGTTGCCCACCCAGATCGCATCCAGTACCGTGGTGTTGTTCAGCTGGATCTGCGGACCAAAGCTCGCCTGCTCCACGTAGCTGATGCGCTCATTAGGGTCCTGGGCGCGGATTTGCAACTGCGGCAGATCTATACCCAACGCACCCAACTGCTCGGATGGGAAGCCGTTCTTCAACTGAAACACCGGCGTCGTGCTGCCTAGCTGCTGCTGCACCGAGTCGTCCCGCAGAAATGGCGGATTCAGCTGCAGCATCGATTCGGAACCAATACGGTTGATGAACTGGTGGAAGATGCCAAAGCCACCGCGCAGCACTACCTTCGGCAGAGCATGATAGGCAACGCCAATGCGCGGAGCGAAGGCGGTGTTATCCGGATGGATCAAGACGCGGCCGTAAAGTCCACCACTCGAGGTGGCGGATATGATCTCACCACCGTTGTCGGCGCTGAAGTTGGAGGTGCGGTTTTCCCGGTTCACCCAGAACGGTGGATACAGCTCATACCGCACGCCATAGTTCACCGTCAACTTCGGCGTCACGCGCCATGCATCCTGCGCGTAGAACGAGTTGCCGTGGATATAGTTGTTGACCTCGAGCGCGGTCTCGGCGATCGCCCAACCGATATCGCCAAGAAGAAACTCAGCCGGCGCAAATCCCGGTGTGTTGGTATAAATACCCGTTCCCAGAATGGCTCCCTGCGGAGCTTCCAGATCGAAGAAGTTCAGCGAGTTCTCATGAAACTCGTAGCCGAACTGCAGACTGTGCCGGCCGACCAACTTATAGACGTCATCGATAAACTGCCATACCTGGGCTACCTGGAACTGAGGGCGGTAGATCGAAGAACCCTCCGTTGTGAGCCCAAAGATATAGATCGGCGGCAAGCCCGCGGTCTCAGGCGTTACGGGAATACCGGTTAGTCCATACTTCGGAGCATCCGACTTTCCTAGCGTCAGGCCGATGGGGTCGCTCTGCGAGAAATCGCGCAGGAACCCGAAGTGGGCAATATTCACCAGCGAGGAAGAGGGTGTGTATGTCCAGCCCAGCGCCAACGATTGGTCGTGCAGAATGTATTGCGTCGAAAAATCCCCGTTGCCTACGTCAGGATTTGCCGTCCAGAGCGGGCTTTGGTAATTCTGATGGTTATAACTGTAGCGTCCGAAGATCTGGTTCTTCGGGTTCAGGTGTTCGTCTACGCGCGCATCGATGGTGTGGGTATGATTCGGCGCCGCGGTTTGATATTTGTAATTCGGTGCGCCCGTGTAGGCTACGCCTACGTTGGGAAAATTCGGATCCGGATAGAGATTGATCAGAGTCTGCCCAACCGGATCGATGCACGCCGGTTGCACGATATTGTTCACAATGCATCCCGCCTGGCCGTCGGCCACAGCCTGCAGCGAATGCGACGATGCCAAAGCGCTGAAATCGCCCGACTTCATCGCCGGCGTCGGCACCGTGGAATACACCGTGTCCGCCGTGCTGCTTAACAAGCCTTGATACGCGGCAAAAAAGAACAGATGATCATGGACAATGGGCCCGCCGACCGTGCCCCCGAACTGGTTCTGAGAAAAATGACCCTTGGGTGTCCCACCGTAATTGTTGAAGTAGGTATTCGCGTCCAGCGCGCTGTTGCGGAGATATTCCCACACATCTCCGTGAAACTGATTCGTCCCGGACTTGGTCGAGGCATTGATAATCGCGCCTGCCGATGTCCCAAACTCCGTCGAATAAGTGCGCGTCTGGAGGCGGAACTCCTGCAGTGCGTCCGGAGGCGGAATGACCGCCTGTGCCGACTGCTCCTGCAGATTCTCTGAACCTGTATTGTTGTCGATCCCATCCAGCGAAAAATAGTTCTGCAGCTCCAGGTTTCCGTTTGCGCTGAATCGCCCTTCCGCGGGATTGGCTACCTCGCTGGATGGATCGGCATAGACACCCGGCTCCAGCAGTGCCAATTGATCGTAGTTGCGGCCGTTCAATGGGAGTTCGTTGATCTGCCTGCTCTCTATGACGCCACCCACGTCCGCCTGCTGCGTATCCAGCAGTTCGCTGGATGCGCTGATCTGCACCTCCTGCTTAACGTCTCCCACCGTCAGCGTAAAGTCGACCTTCGCGACCGACTGAACATTGATGCGGACGGAATCTGTGATTCCCGTGGAGAATCCGGGCGCCGAGGCGCGCACCCGGTAAACGCCGGGAATCAACCCCAGCGCTCGATACGTGCCATCGGTGTTGGTGTTGAACTCGTTCTTCCCGTTGGTCGACGTATTGATGATCTCGATATGTGCGTTCGGCACGACCGAGCCACTCGGATCGCGCACAATACCAGTGATCGATCCGTCATCCACCTGCGCCCACAATGGCTTCATGAGAAGCAACAGGAGAAGCGCCACAACCACCTGCATGCGGCGTGACAACAGCCCCCTGGCTCTTGCCGGGACCGCGGGGAAAGAGCCCTTTGCTTGCCCTGGTTTCATTGCCGCCTCCTGTGGAGTGAGACTTGCTATTTTGAGCATCTGGC
>Ga0182015_10004871_pt1 | contig 14221 bp, 15 predicted proteins | sample 712P3MmetaG_FD_120478 | JGI IMG/M metagenome (GOLD analysis project Ga0182015, IMG submission 120478) | Permafrost microbial communities from Stordalen Mire, Sweden - 712P3M metaG | ecosystem: Environmental > Terrestrial > Soil > Wetlands > Permafrost | place: Sweden: Stordalen | collected...
ACTTTCTCGGTTGGAACCTGCTATGCCCGCACGAATAGCTATCCTAACGGTGTGTATTGGGTCACGCTAGTCCTGCAGTAGTTGAGAGGAACGAGCGCGGACGCTCGCGCCTAGACTCGCTGTGCTAACCTGCAAGCGTTGTCATTCCTCTAACATTGCATGGATGCTTCGCGCGAGATTCGCATTGGCACGGCTGGATGGGCTTACAAAGATTGGGAGGGAGTTTTCTATCCGCCGGGGATGGCGCGACGCAAACAGCATGGGCTGGAATTTCTGGCGCAATGCTTTGACGTGGTGGAGATCAACACTTCTTTTTATGGGCACATCAAGCCGGAGCTGGTGAAGCTTTGGGTGCGCAAGGTGGCGGTCAATCCGAAGTTTGTGTTTACGGCCAAGCTGCATCGGTCGTTCACGCATTCTCCCATTGCGGTGATGGAGCCGACTTCAGCCGCGACCATCAAGCCGAACGACGAAGATGAGCGGCTGGCGCGCGAAGGTCTGGACGCGTTGGCGTCGACGGGAAAGCTGGGCGCGCTGCTGATTCAGTTTCCGGTTTCGTTCAAAAACTCATTATTGAACCGCGAATATCTGGAGTCGCTGATGCGGCAGTTCATCGAGTTTCCACGCGTAGTGGAAGTGCGCCACGACACCTGGAATCGTCCCGACACCATTACATACTTCACCGAAAGAAATGTCGCGTTCTGCAATATCGATCAGCCGCAGATTGGACGCTCGCTCGAAGCCACGGAACATGTGACGTCGCCGGTGGGATACGTCCGTCTGCACGGCCGCAATTACGATCAGTGGTTTGAAGCGGGGAAAGCCGCGGATCGTTACAACTATCTGTATAGCGAAGCGGAATTAGCGGGATGGAAAGAGAAGATCGAGCGCATATCCAGGAAGACTGAAGTTACCTACGTGATCGCGAATAATCATTTCGAGGCCAAGGCCGGAGTGAACGCTCTGCAGCTCAAGCATATGCTGAGTGGAAAACGGGTTAAAGCTACGGAGCCGCTGTTGAAACATTATCCGGAGCTGAAGAATATTGCGGATCCGATTACGGACGATAATGAAAGCTTGCCTTTGCTATCGATGTCATCTTAAGGGGTCGCGACGAACTGCACGGGAGCACCTCCCATTTTGGAGCCAGTTCGGCACAGACTAGTATCCGAGGCCCGGTTACGAAGGTGCATCCGAGCTTGACATCAAATCGAGCGAGGGCGAGACTCAAGTTGTAAGGTGCGAGCCTAAGCGCTCTGCTTGGGAACAGATTTGAAAGGCGGCCACGGGGTCGCCTTTGTTTATTTATTGCAAAGGCGCGGAACAAGGGGTCGGAAAACGGCCCACCCGGCGTACAATTCATGTGGAGAACGTCGATGCCAAAGAAGGTGCAGATCGATTTCGCGCCCAAGACTCCTGAAGAGTTGGCCGAAAGGCTCGGGGTGTCCAAGGCTAGGTTAGCGCAATTGGTCGCGATTGCCGGAGAGCGTAATTCCCGCAAGAATGGCGAGCGCTCGATACACGTAGCATTCAGGAAATCCAGGACTGCAAACTCCCGCTCGGCACGGCGCAACAATGCCAAGACAGCGCGTTGAACCAGACGCGGTATTTCCCAACATCCCTTACGACCCCCAATTTGAAAGGCTCTACCTCGCTTACATTGTAGGCCTAACTATCCCCGGCTTTGTGCGCACGGCGCCACGCGAGAAGTGAGGTGGGGCTAGCGCAGGGGGAGTGCCAATTGTGGCATCCGATATGGCCGGATCATGCCGTCTTCCATTGGCCTAGGCGATACTTTTTCCTTCGCGGCGGTTCCTTGACCCGGTGGAATCTCGTCGCCCCATTGTATCCATCCTCTGCGGGTGGTACGGGCAAACAATTCGAGGAAGGGTTCTGGGCTGCAATGTTCGATCATGTCGTAGAGCTCGTTCGGCTTTTGGGAATGGCGCTCCTTCATAGTCGCAATAATGTTCACCATTCTGCGGCCTGCTTGCGCCGTTCGTAGGTGACCCCGTGTGCCAAAGAGAACAAGCTCGGTGACGTTGCGATAGTAGAAGCCCACGCCGCGGCCGTCCGGGCCTCCGTTGAAGGCCCCACGCGAGAAGAGCATTAGGGCGCCCGAGGTAGAGGTGGGATTTATCGGCGGCAATCCTTGCGACCCGAAGAGCACAAGCCCTCAATTGCTCTCCCTCGCAGGTACGAACCTTAGGGCAGACCTACGAAGCCCCGAAGGCCTCTCCGCGTGATATGCTTCGGCAGTTCGAATCGCATCGGGGGCTCCAGATGGAAAAGATATTTGTGACCGTAACCGGCGGGTGCGCCTATGTAATCGACGAAACTGTTCCTCAAGGCTTCGAAGTGGAGATCATTGATTTCGACAATATCGAGGCGGGCGATAAGTTCCCTTCGAAGGAAGCGCAGGAATATTGCGCCAAGCATGATCTGTACGAGCCTCGGCAATCGCTGCGCCGATGAATCTGCAATGCAAGGTTGAGCTTGGCCTTGCCTACAAGGCTGGCACCCAGATTGCCCGCGTGATCAGCGAGGATTGGTGCAGCCGAGAGCTGTATTGTGCAGCTTGCGATTCCGAACGATTATCCTGCTCAAGGGTAAACACTCCTGCAGTCGATTTTGTTTGTCCGCGGTGTGATCAATGCTTTCAGCTGAAGAGCCTCAGGACCTGGAACCAAAGAAAGATCGTTGACGCAGGCTACGACTCAATGGTTCGCGCGATCCGGTCAGACCGAGTCCCCAATCTGCTGATTCTGCAGTATTCGGCCGGCTGGCACGTTAACAATCTTCTCCTGATCCCTAGTTTCTTCTTCTCAGAGACGGCTATTGAGAAGCGTGCCCCACTAAGCCTGCAAGCGCGGCGGGCCGGATGGGTCGGGTGCAACATTCTCTTGGATCGAATCCCTGAGGATGGGAAGATCGCGATGGTATCCGACGGCCTTGCCGTCGAAGAGGAAATCGTTCGAGAGGAGTTCTCGCGTATCCGGAAGCTCGCTGAGGTGCCGCCAACGCTGAGGGGCTGGACACTTGACGTTCTCAGCACCATACGGAAGTTAGGAAGAGTACAGTTCTCTCTTCAAGAGCTCTATCAGCTGGAGCCTGAGCTGCAGCGTCTTCACCCGCGCAATCAAAACGTGCGCCCGAAAATACGGCAACAACTCCAAGTGCTTCGAAACCTGGGCCTGATTGAATTTACGAGCCCTGGAAACTACGCAGTGAGGGCCTAGGCTCAACCGGACACCCAGGCGTGGTTGTTGTTCTCAAGCAAAGCTATCGCGCGGCTACTTCTTCCCTCGCAGCGTAGTGGGATTCCACGTACTCATCCATAATTTTGATGAACTCGGCTACTATGTGGTCGCCTTTAAGAGTCGTGAACAGGCGGCCGTCGACATAGACCGGGGCTTTGGGTTCTTCGAAGGTGCCGGGTAGGGAAATGCCGAGGCTGGCGTGTTTGGATTCGCCGGGGCCGTTGACCACGCATCCCATGACTGCGACTTTCATTTCTTCGACGCCGGAGTAGCGGTCTTTCCAGGTGGGCATTTGCTCGCGGAGGTAGGTTTGAATCTGTTCGGCCATTTCCTGGAAGAATGTGCTGGTGGTGCGGCCGCATCCGGGGCAGGCCGTGACTTGCGGGGTGAAATGGCGGATGCCGAGCGATTGCAGAATCTGCTGGGCTACGCGGACTTCTTCGGTGCGGTCGCCGCCAGGGGCCGGGGTGAGAGAGACGCGGATGGTATCGCCGATGCCCTCCTGCAGCAGAACTCCGAGGGCGGCGCTGGATGCGACTACGCCTTTTGCTCCCATGCCGGCTTCGGTCAGTCCGAGATGCAATGGATAGTTGCAACGGGCGGCAAGCTCGCGGTAAACGTCGATCAAATCCTGCACGCCACTGACTTTCGCGCTGAGGATAATTTGATCGGGGCGCAATCCGTACTTCTCGGCGAGTGCGGCGGAATTCAGCGCGCTCACAACCATCGCTTCCATCGTGACTTCGCGCGCGTCTTTCGGTTCAGAGAGGCGCGAGTTTTCATCCATCATGCGGGTGAGTAATGCCTGATCGAGCGAGCCCCAGTTCACGCCGATGCGCACTGGCTTCTGATTCTCGACGGCTACTTCGATCATGGTGCGGAAGTTGTTGTCGTCCTTGCGTCCGATGCCGACGTTGCCGGGATTGATGCGGTATTTGGCCAGGGCGCGGGCGCACTCGGGATATTTCTTCAGCAGCAAATGTCCGTTGTAATGGAAATCTCCGACAATGGGGACGCGCACGCCCTGCTTGTCGAGTTGCTCGGCAATAGGCGCGACGGCGGCAGCGGCCTGTTCGTTGTTGACTGTAACGCGAACCAGTTCGGATCCGGCGCGGGCCAGGGCTGCGACTTGCTGGACGGTCGATGGGATGTCTGCAGTATCGGTGTTCGTCATCGATTGCACCACAACCGGTGCATCGCTGCCCACTCGCACGCCGTCGATTGAACATGTAACGGTTTTTCTGCGTTGAATATTTGCCATCGGGAAGCTTTATTTTAACACGTGAAGATTGGAGGATGGGCGTCTCGCCCGTCCAAGCCGGGCAGGAACGCCCGGCTTCCATTATTCCCGCACGGGCGAGGGCGCCCGCGCCACACGAATTACGGCAGCCTTTGCATCATTCCCGGCAAGGTTTTTGCCAGGTCGTTGTAGATCACCATAACCGCGAATAGCACCAGGAACACGAACGCAGCTTGGTAGATGCGTTCTTTGATTTGCAGGCTGATATCGCGGCGCATGAGGCTTTCTACGAACAGCAGCAAGATTACGCCGCCATCGAGGATGGGAATTGGCAACAGATTAAAGATGCCGAGATTGAGACTGATGGCGGCGGTTAGAGCCATCAGTGGAGTCCAGCCCTTTTCCGTGGCGGCTTCACCGGCAGCGCGGCCGATCCCGATTGGACCTTCGATGGTGCGAATCGAGATCTTGCGCTGAATCATTTTCTGCACCAGCTCGAGGATCAGCAGCGAACCTTCTTTGTTTTGCTCAATCGACTTGTGGAACGCAGCAGCTAAGGGCAGGGAACTGACTTTCATTTGCAGGCTGCCCAGGCCCACACGATAGCGCTTCTCTTGCTGGCCGGGGACATCGGCGAGCACTGGCCGCAAGGTAAAGGTTTTCTGCTGGCCGTCGCGCAGGACGGTTATCTCAATCGGCTTGTCCTGGGTGCGTTTCAAGGTTTCAATCATGGCTTCGAGGGCGGGGATTGGTTGGCCATCAACGCTCAGGATTTCGTCTCCGATTTTAATTCCAGCTTTCTCGGCCGGCATGCCTTTTTCCAGATCGGTAACGGTGACGTTAGGCTCTTTGGGTACCCATCCCGCATATCCCATCTGATTTACGCCATAAGCTTCGGGCACGATGGTCTTGTCGAGAGTTTTCCCATTGCGCTCGAGGGTGACGCTAAGAGGTTGATTCGGACTCAGGGCTTCTTTAGGATCGACTTGCTTCCATGTGGGATTTTCAATTCCATCCAGTCGCGCGATGCGATCGCCAACCTGAATTCCAGCTTTTGCCGCCGGCGTGTCCGGCAAGACCCACCCGATGACTGCGGGTTCATCCAGCACCGCCGGATACTCGTAGTGGAACATGTAAACCGCGGTGAGCAGGCCGATGGCGAGCAGAATATTCATGGAGGGCCCGGCAATGGCGATCAGGAACCGGTGCCAGCGCGGGTGCGAGAGGAACTCGCCTGGATCGCCAGTGCGATCATCCATGGGATTCTCGCCGCTCATTTTCACGTAGCCGCCGAGAGGAATGGCGCTGACGCGGTAATCGGTATCGCCGCTGCGGAAACCGAGCAAGCGTTTGCCAAATCCGATGGAGAAAACTTCGACGCGCACGCCGAGCAACTTCGCGACCGCGTAGTGGCCGAATTCATGAATAAGAATCATGAATCCCAAAACCACGGCAACCGCGAGCACAGATATAAAGAATCCCGACATAGATTTTGATTATTCCCCTCGATAAACAGAAGAAGCCGATGGTGACGGTGCGGCGTAGCCCAACTGTTCTACTTTTTCCCGGGCTATCCGGCGCGCCTCGGCGTCTGCAAGAAGGACCTCATGAATAGATTCCAACTCACCGGCTTTCGTTTCAGCAAGAACCAGCTTTATTATGGCAGCAATCTCGGTGAAGCGAATCAAGCCGTCCAGAAATGCCGCCACCGCTACCTCGTCGGCGGCGTTAAGTGCAACAGTTTTCGCACCTCCAGCCTCCGCCGCTTCATAGGCGAGACCCAGGCAAGGGAATTTTCCCATGTCTGGCGGCTCGAAATCGAGATGTCGTAAGTTCATGACCGGGAAGCGCATATCCGATTCGATGCGTTCCGGATAAGTGAGCGCATAGAGGATAGGCAGGCGCATGTCGGTCACTGAGAACTGAGCAAGTATGCTGCCATCCACAAATTCGACCATGGAGTGGATCGTCGACTGCGGGTGCACGATTACTTGCACTCGATCCGGCGGAAGGTTGAACAAGCGGCAGGCTTCGATTACTTCGAAGCCTTTGTTCATCAACGTTGCGGAATCAATGGTGATGCGGCGTCCCATTTTCCAGGTGGGATGATTCAAAGCCTGTTCGACTGTAATTGAAGAAAATTGCGATTTCGGTGTGTGCAGAAAAGGCCCGCCGGACGCAGTTAGCCAGATCTGCCGAACTTCGTCCATGCGTCCGCCGCGCAGGCATTGGTGGACAGCATTATGTTCGCTGTCAATCGGGAGCAGCGCCTTGCCCTGACGGCGTGACTCGGCCGTGATCAGTTCTCCGGCAGCGACCAGGCATTCTTTGTTCGCGAGGCCGACGGTTTTGCCTGCGCGCACGGCTTCGTAAGTGGCTTCGAGTCCGGCTACGCCCACTATGGCGCTCACTACGAAGTCTGTTTCCGGATGGGTGGCGACTTGCACAGTCCCAGCCGAGCCGTGAACTACTTCGACTTCGTCTACTCCTGCAGCTATTAGACGAGCGCGAAGGAATTCAGCATCCGCTTCAGCCGCGACTGAGATTAATCGCGGCTTCCATTGTCGCGCCTGCTCGAATGCGGCATCAACATTGTGGCCAGCGGCGAGCGCTGTAATTTGGAAACGCTCGGGATAGGATTCAACTACGCTAAGCGTGCTGCGTCCGATCGAGCCAGTGGAACCCAGGATGGAAATGCGTTTCATGAATGCGAAAATCGAGAACCACAAAGGACACGAAGGATCACAGAGGAAAACATATCGGCTCAAAAGTCTTTAGAATTGTGACCTTTCCTTCGTGTACCTTCGTGTCCTTTGTGGTCGAAAGCCTTCTACTGCATGACGCGCCAAGCCGCATAGTACCATAGCACCGGAGCGGCGAAGAGCAAGGCATCGATGCGATCGAGCATGCCTCCGTGGCCTGGAAGAATTGTTCCTGAATCTTTCACGCCGGCGCCGCGTTTGATTAACGACTCCACCAGATCTCCTAACTGTGCCGCGACATTAATGGCCGCCGAAAGCCAGATCGTCGGACCAAGTGGCGGCTTCTGCAGGGCGAAAAATCCGTCACGCCGTTCGATGAGATGCGCGTGCAGCAGCGCCGTGCTTATGGGCGTAGCGTAGTTGTAGAGCAGCATTCCCACCACCAGGCTGGCCAGCAACGATGCCAACGCGCCTTCCCAGGTTTTCTTGGGACTGATGCGCGGCGACATCAGATGACGACCCAGGGAACGTCCCACGAAGTAAGCGAAGATGTCTCCGGCCCAAACCAGCAGCAGCAAATACAAAAGCAAAAATGCGCCGGACCACTGCTCGCGCAATTGCACCAAAAAGCCGAGCGGCAACGCCACATAGCAGAACGCGAAGACAGAAACCGTCGCCGCTGGTAATGAGGTGCTGAGGTTCACCCTCCGCATAGCAATGGTCAGAAAAACAAATGGAGCGAGAGCGGCGGCGAATCCGGCGCCGTAAATGAAAATCGCGGTTGATAGAAGCGGCTTTGCGTTTCCCGGATTAATGGCGAGCAGCAGAAAAAACAGGCCGACGAAAATATAAGTTGGCCACCGCAGCGGACGGATCCCGTAAGCCTCGGCTAGCTTGAGCAATTCCTGCACCGTAAGCAGCGCCACCAAAGCCGCGACCAATGCCACCACCGGAACGGGAGCGCGTAGCACCAGCACGAGAACAATAGGAATAAGAATTATCGCAGTGAGGATTCTCTTGAGCAGATGCAATATCCTCAGCTCCTGCCCGTTTTTGTAGTGTGTGCGACCGCGTGTGGCGCGGACACTCTTGTCCGCGAATGCTGAGAGGTATGGCCTTGCAAAGCGTCGCCCGCCAATCCGCCATAACGCCGCTCCCGTTTCTGGTACTCGGCAATGCCCTCGATCAAATGAACACCGCGAAATTCCGGCCACAGCGTTGGCGTTACGTAAATTTCCGCGTATGCCAGTTGCCACAGGAGAAAATTGCTAAGCCGCATCTCGCCACTGGTGCGAACCACTAAATCGGGATCAGGCAAATGCCGCGTATATAAGTGCTGGGACACGGCATCCTCGTCGATTTCAAGATGGTCCAAGCCGCCATTGCGCGCGGCCGCATCGACGATGGAGCGGAACGCGTCTACCAGTTCGGTACGCGCGCTGTAATTCAGCGCGAGAGTTAGCACCATGCCAGTATTGTGCGCCGTGGCCTCGCGCGCCCACTGCATTTTGTCCTGAACCGTCGGCGGCAGTTCATGCTGCCGTCCTATGTATTCGAGGCGAATATTATTTTTGTTCAGTGTCGGGACTTCGGCTTTCAAATAGCGGCAGAGCAGGCCCATCAGGAAATCGACTTCGCTCGCCGGACGCTTCTTCCAATTCTCCTCAGAAAAAGCATAAAGCGTAAGCGCGGGAATACCGATGCGGGCCGCGGTTTCAACCGTGGAGCGCACGGACGAAACTCCGGCGCGGTGTCCGGCGATGCGGGGCAGGTGCCGCCGCCGCGCCCAGCGGCCGTTGCCGTCCATAATAATGGCGATGTGTTTTGGGAGCCGCTTCGGGTCGAGCCGCTGATAAGCTTCCGCTTCCTTGCGGTCCAGCCCGGCGGGAACTGTTGCTTGCAAGCTAACCTCTGCTGTTTGTTGAAGCTAACACAGCTGGGAATCTGGTGGCAATGACTCCGAAGTGTAGCTGAGTTGAAATGGAGGACGGGCGTCCCCGCCCGTCCTTCATAATCGCGAGAGAACGACTTACAGCGCTGCGCAAACTGCTTTGACTTCCGTGTACTGTTCCAATACTTCGTGGCCCATCTCCCGGCCCCATCCTGATTGCTTGTACCCACCAAAGGGAAGAGCTGCATCGAAAACGTTGTAGCAGTTAATCCACACCGTACCTGCTCGTAGTTGCGATGCCAGACGATGCGCCTTTTTAATGTCGCGCGTCCAAATGCCCGCCGCCAATCCGTAAACCGAATTGTTGGCTTGTTTGACTAGCTCGGCAGGGTCGCGGAAAGGAATCGCAGTCACGACCGGGCCGAAAATTTCCTCCTGCACAACTTTCATTTTTTCATTCGTGTTCACCAGAACCGTAGGTTCGACAAAGTAACCTTTGTCTCCGTGACGGCTTCCTCCAGTGACGGCCTTCGCGCCTTCGGAGAATCCCGCCTCGAGATATCCGCATACCCGATTCAGTTGTTCGGCGGAAACCAGCGGACCCATATCGGTGGAATCGTCTTGCCCCGATCCGACTTTGATCTTCTTGGCGTGCTCGGCCACGCCGTCGACCACTTTGTCGAAAATGCTGTCCTCGACATACAGACGCGAACCCGCGCAGCAACATTGTCCGTGATTAAAGAAGATTGCACTGGCTGCGCCAGCGATTGCGCTGTCGAGATCAACGTCGGCGAAAACAACATTCGGAGATTTGCCGCCCAATTCGAGCGAAACTTTTTTCAAATTGCCGGCAGCGGCTTGCAGAATAAGTTTGCCCACTTCGGTCGATCCCGTGAATGCAATTTTGTCCACGTCGGGATGCGCAGCTAAGGCAGCGCCTGCAGTTTCGCCGTAACCTGGGACGATGTTCACCACCCCATCGGGAAAGCCAGCTTCCTGAAACAGTTCCCCCAAACGCAGCGCGGTGAGCGGAGTTTGTTCCGCCGGTTTCAACACCACCGTGTTTCCAGTCGCCAATGCCGGACCCAGCTTCCAGGCCGCCATTAGCAGAGGAAAATTCCATGGGATGATCTGACCAACAACTCCGACCGGCTCGCGCAGCGTGTAGGCCAAAAATTTGCTGCCAATCGGAATCGTGTTGCCCTCAATCTTGGTAGCCCATCCGCTCATGTAGCGAAATAGATCGACCGCCAGCGGAACGTCGGCAACGCGTGCCACCTTCAGCGGTTTGCCGTTGTCGAGAGATTCCAGTTCAGCAAACTCTTCCAGATTTTCTTCGAGCAGGTCGGCCAGTTTATAGATCAGTCTTGCGCGTTGTGAAGGCGTGAGCTTGGACCATGGTCCAGTTTCGAAAGCAGTGCGCGCGGCTTTCACGGCGCGATTTATATCTTCGCGATCGCCTTCAGCTACGTTCGCGAGAACTTCGCCGGTCGCGGGATTGTATGTGGGGAAAGTTTTGCCGGATGCCGCCTCTACCCACCTTCCGTTAATCAGTATCTTGTGGGTTTTAGAAACGAAGCTGGAAACTTTATCTTCGGGTTGAGCGATTTTCAGAGCTGTTGCCATAATTTTTCTCCTGGCGTGCGGATGTTAAAGCGCGGAGTCGCGAGCTGCCTCGATCAACACTAAAATCGATCAGCAGTTGCGGCGGCAATTCAAAATTGTAGCGCATTTTCTTGTGTTCGATATGCAACACAATGTGGGAAAGTAGGATTGGGAGTAATGAAATGGGACGCACGTTGCAGGATTCGCGCAACGATTCAGTTCGCTATGACATCTTATCTTAATGTACGCTCTATCAAGGCGTCGTCTTATGCTGTGAAGGTTAATATAGCAAGCGCTCAACAGTTTTGCAGAGGGGGTTCATCGCTATGAACGTTTTCGCACGAGCAGCAGAGTCCTCAATGGCCCGGCTTGGAAAGCAGGGTTTGATCAGCTTGTTGTCGCTCACTCTGTTGTTGGCGACATTGCCTGAGAATCTGTTTGCCGAGCAAGATCAGGCGCCTCCTCAAGACCAGCAAGCCCCGCCGCCGCAGGACCAGCAAGCCCCGCAGGCTCCGGCTCCGGCCTACGCGTCACAGACTGCGCAGCAATTGCAGCAACTGGTAGCGCCTATCGCCTTGTATCCGGATTCTCTGGTAGCACAGATCCTTGCCGCTTCTACCTTTCCCGAACAGGTTGTAGAAGCTGACCGCTGGGTGCAAGCGAATCCCGATCTGAAGGGCGATGCTCTAGGCAAAGCTGTCGACCAGCAGCCTTGGGATCCAAGCGTGAAGGCGCTCGCCGCATTTCCCTCCGTGTTGGGAAATATGGACAAGAATCTTTCCTGGACTTCGTCGCTGGGTGACGCCTACTACAACCAGCAGCAGGATGTGATGGACGCCATACAGGTGATGCGCAGGCGCGCGGAAGAATCTGGGAACCTGAAGACCACACAGCAGCAAGTGGTTAACAACCAAGGGAACGAGGTCGTCATTCAACCGGCTAATCCCGATGTGGTTTACGTCCCTGCCTATGACCCGTGGCTGGTTTACGGAAGCCCGATTGGTCCTTGGCCAGGCTGGTATCCATATCCTGGAATTTGGTTTGGTGGACCTTACCTGTCATTCGGACTTGGTTTTGGAATCGGCTGGTTCGGAGGTTTTGGCTGGGGCTGGCCTCATTGGGGATTCAATTGGCACGGCGGATATCCAATTTATGGGGGGCGCAGGTATTTCTCCCGCAGCCCCACGTTCTACAACCGGGGCAATTTCTACCGAAGTGGTGGGGTTCGTGGCGGAGTTTATCGCGGAGGCGTCCAAGCCCGCGGTGGTGTTGCCGCACGAGGTGGAGTCTACAACCGCCCAGGAGCAGTTCCTCGACCTTTCAATGGGGATCGGCAGGCTGCCCGAGGATATGCGGCGCCCCGCGGTCAAAGTGGCGTGCGCTCCGGTGCCTTCAGTGGCATTGATCATGGAGGCCAGGCGAGGAGCTTCTCGTCGCGCGGACAGTCCAGCTTCGGTGGCGGAATGCGCGGCGGTGGCGGAGGTCACGGCGGCGGCGGTCGGCGGTAGTCCTAATTTTCCCTTAGTAGATTGAGAATTTCGAATTGGAGAAAGCCGATATGCGACGAAGCAGCTTAATTGCTAAAGGATTTCATGGAGTGGGCCTCTCGGCATTAGCCACAATCGCTATTTTCCTAGGGTTCGCCACGCTTTCCGCGGCCCAGCAACAAGGCCAGAAAACATTTTCATCACCAGAAGAGGCGAGCACCGCGTTGTTCACCGCAACTCAGAATAACGACGAAAAAGCGATGCTAGACATCCTCGGTCCCGATGGTAAGCAACTGGTCTCGTCGGGCGACGAAACCGAGGACGCGAAAAGCCGGGCTAATTTCGTAAAGAACTATCAGGAAATGCACCGCCTGGTAAAAGAGCCGGATGGAACGGTGACTCTTTACATCGGAGCCCAGAATTGGCCCACGCCAATTCCGATCGTGAATAAAGGAAGTATCTGGTACTTCGATACCGATGCTGGCAAGAGAGAAATTTTGTATCGGCGAATTGGCCGGAACGAAATGTCGGCCATTCGCGTCTGTCAGGAATTAGTCGCGGCGCAGAAAGAATACTACGCAAGCCATAGCGAGTATGCGCAGAAAATACACAGCGACGAAGGGCAGCACAACGGACTTTATTGGCAGGCTGTAAATAGCGAATCGCAGAGTCCAGTAGGTCCGCTGGTTGCCCAGGCTGTAGGGGGAAGCTCGCCGACGCCGAACCAGCCAACGCCGTATCGCGGCTATTTCTATCACATCCTGATCCGCCAGGGGAAGAAGGCATCAGGCGGCGCCAAAAAATATATCGCTAACGGCAAAATGACCGCAGGCTTTGCTTTCGTCGCTTATCCAGCCGAATACCGCTCCTCCGGAGTGATGACCTTTATCGTTAACCAGGACGGCACTGTCTATGAAAAGGATCTTGGCGATAAGACTGAAGATGCCGCCAAATCGATGACGGAATTCAATCCCAACTCCGGTTGGCAAAAAACTGAAGACCTGCAAGAGGACTCGACCGCCGACCAGAAAACTGAATAGAGAAGTCCGCGGGTGCGCTCACTTCCGGCAGGTAGGCGGCTTGTAATCGGGATCGCGGTTGTTGGCGAAGCACCACGCGACAAAGCCTGAATCGAATTTTTTCTGCACTGGGTCCGCCACCTGTTCCGGACGCAGTTCAACGAATTTAAATTCAATTCTTCCATCCTGCGTTCCGCCTTGATGAGCCCTGGGCAGCAGATAGCCATAGACATTGGTCCGCGCGTTCGGCCCCGGTTGAACCGACGCCGGCAGTTGCGATGGCTCCCATCCAGCGGAGATCTCCCAAATGCCAGTAAAAAGAGGCGTTCTGTGGCTTGATTGCCGGAACAGGAAAGCAGAGGGAGTCAAAAGGCAGCACGTGATCCCGCTTAATAACGATGCGCATCCTGACATGAGCCTCACCAAACTTGTCAAATTAAGCGGCGTTATTTCACGTGGCCCGAGGCGTTCACCATCAGAGTGAGGATGACGGTCAGCAGTGTAAGAGTAAGAATAGCAAGCCACAGACGAAAACCAGTTATTGTCATTTCTTACCCGCCTGGAATGTCGGTACTGCATCGAACGCTTCGACCACCGCGGCATACAGTGAACCCTGTAGAACCGAAGTGGTTAACGATGCTGATAGTTGAGGAGTAGTGGTGGAGGCGGCGGGAGTCGAACCCGCGTCCGAAAATGTTACTGGTCAAGAGACTACATGCTTATTCGCGTTCATGCCCCAGGCATTAGGCGTTTCCACCCTACCCAGGACGTTCGCAGCCGCCGCTCAGAACGGACAAGAAACGCCAGCCGCTAGCCTGAGATCTTAGCCTCTCCGCCCAGACGTAGCGGAGAAGAGCAGCCCTCTGTGTGACGCTCGCTCACCGCCCGAAGGCAAAGCGGTGGAAAGCGGCTGCCTAATTAATTAGGCTGCGTATGCCATTTGTTGATTGGCAATTATCATTTTGCACGCGATTACGGGTGTGTGCACCCCGGCATGCCTCTTGGCCGCAAGCATCT
>Ga0182015_10004873_pt1 | contig 14213 bp, 17 predicted proteins | sample 712P3MmetaG_FD_120478 | JGI IMG/M metagenome (GOLD analysis project Ga0182015, IMG submission 120478) | Permafrost microbial communities from Stordalen Mire, Sweden - 712P3M metaG | ecosystem: Environmental > Terrestrial > Soil > Wetlands > Permafrost | place: Sweden: Stordalen | collected...
CCCATTCCGTCAGCAACCGGTTCATTTCATCGATGATCTCTAACAGTTTCTTGGTGTCCTTTTCAGCCTGCGCTCGTTTCCAGAGCTCGCGCCACCCTTTCGGCTCCAGCAGTTCCATAAGGAAATCTCCGGATGGCAAAATCATAGCGCGAAAAGGCATCAGCTTAGAAGACATTTCGGCCTGGTGCCGCGTTGGCGGGGGGCTGGGCTGGAAGCCGCTCACCTCCGGCCTACTAGGGAACGGCTGTAAGTGGTTGCGGAAAAACTTCGAAATCGGCGACTGGGGCTTTGAAAGGGCGCGGCTTCCAGCCGCGCCGCAGACAGTTTTCAATGACTTATGGCACGGCTGGGAAGCCGTGCCCCTTCAAAACTCCGACGCCCAGAGTTTTTCCGCAACCTCTTCAGTCGTGCCACAAGTCGTCAAAGAACCATGGCTTCAGCCGCTGAGGTTTGCCTTGTTTTTACTCTGTCAATCCCGAGCGGAACAGAGTCGTTCGCGAAGCGAGCGATCCTGCGGAGTCGAGGGACCCCGCGTTTGCTTGCGGTACGATGAACTCCGAGGCATATCCACCAATACACGGACCGACAAGGCTTCGGGTGCCCCACCCTTTCCGCGCTCTTTGCGGAAGGGTGGGAGCGCGAGAAAGCCGATTCCCCATGTCGCTTTAGGTTCACGGAGTGGCAGATGATGGCCGCCCTTCCCCCAAAGCCTTCGCAAAAGTGAAAGGCTCTAAAAGCCCCACCCTCTCGCAAAGAACGCGAGAAGGGCAGGGCACCCGCTTCTGTGTTTAGTGAAGGCCTGGGCCAGCCCCCCATCTATCCAACTTGAATCCGGGAAACGCGGAACTGTAACGATATTCTGACGGACGTTTCACGAGTCTTCGTTCGACCGGGTTTTGATGAATGTAATTGCGGTGATTCTCAAAGTCCTGAGCATCGCGAATGCGATGATCGGTAAACCCCCTCTGCCAAATCTCCGCCTTCGACCCAAGCTCGATACCGGCCGTATGCGAATATCCTCCTTTGATGAACTGCATTGCGCGCTCCAGGGTGATGTCGATGGCGGGCGTAAACATCAGATGAACGTGTTCGGGCATAACAACAAAAGCATGCAGTTGGAATCGTCCTTGCCTTTTGTAGCCATAAAGGGTTTTCAGGAAAAGCCGGGCATAGGCCTCGACCACGAAAAGGTTTCTGCGCTGCCAAGTCGAGAAGTTAACGAAATAAGTGCCGGGCGGGGAGATTGCGCGAGTAGGTTTCACAGCAAACCTCAGCGGCTGGAAGCCGCTCACATCCAGCCTAGTACGGCACGGCTGAAAGCCGTGCCCTTCCCATTCAAAATTGGACAAGATCCGTTCGGTTTTGGGAAACAGTAGGCCGACCGGGGAGAGCCGGGCGCCTGGGGAGACCCGGCCATCGTGGGAAGGGCACGACTTCAGTCGTGCCGTAAGCCGTCAACAAGCATGGCTTCAGCCGCTGAGGTTCGCTTTGCTGAACGGCTGAGCTACCGGTTCCCGCACTTTCCGATTTGTGTCAGGAGGCCTCGGGTGATATTCTTTCGCTGTATCGGCGAGCATGAGCAGTACCGGTGGAAGCCGGAAGTGCCGAGCCGAAGATCCCGCGCCTGTCGGGCGGGTAATCCAAACTTGTCTGGTTTATCGGAGGATTTTCGTGGCATCCAACAACGAATCCCTTGTCTCAAGGGTTGAAACTTCCTACCGCAAACTTTCCGCTGTCGCCTCAGATCTCAACTTCACGTCCGACGAACTCGGAAAATCAATCTCCGAGTTAGATGCCGCGCTAAAAAAGCTCAACCTTGGTATTTCAGCTTGGGTGACCATCCGCCGCGAAGTTGATGACGATGGCTCGTTCCAGAACGAAGACTTAGGCTACGACAAAATTGGGGGTACATGGGGTATCGGACTTCGGACAGTAGCCGGAACCTACAACGACCCCGAGAATGCAGGCTCGAACTGGTGGCTCTTTAACGAAGGGCCGCGTTCGTTGCGGATATCCGCTATCGAGAAGATTCCAGAACTTCTCGAAAAACTGAGTACCGAATCCGACGAAACTGCAAAAAGAATCCGCGGGAGGCTTGCAGAAGTTCAAGAGGTCGCCGCGGTGGTTAAGAAAGCTGCTGAAGAACCCGTGAAGCGGACACCAGCACCGTGGGGGAACAAGACTGGCGAGACACCGCCGACACCGCCGACGTGGGGGGACAAGAGTGTCGCGACACCGCCGACCTGGGGGAACAAGAAATGACTATTTCTTCTACTCTCTCAATTATGCCGAGCAATACGCGGATCTTCGTTTTAATTGTTGTTGTGATTCTTGCGGGCGTTTTGCTCTACGCGCTGTACAAAAAAGGCGACGTGCGGGCGGTGTTCTCACACGGAAAGACGGTCCTTGAACTGGAGGCCAAGGAACGAAATGCCAAGAACTCCTAAACCGCCCAAGACCGACGAGCAGCGCGACGCAGAAAGGCGTCGGAGGGAATTCGCTGACAAACTGGAACTGATCGCTGAGTACCTCGGCGAGGAGGATTTTGTATCGGCAGTTAAGGGGTTACAAGCCGGACATCACAAAGGAGGAACTGCAGGAGTGGATTATGCTGTTTTCGCGCCGCCGTGCGCGAGAAGCGCGGGCTTTACTGACGATCTGCTCGAAATTTTGCTCGGCCTTCTTTAATTCCTCTTTGCTGAGCTTTTTGCGCTGGGATTCGACCAAATTCTCGAAGCTCTCCGTAAGAGTTGCCATCGCAGATTTCGGTTTCTCGGCTGATGTCGCCACGGAAGAACCTTTCTTGGAGCCTGCGCCCTTGCTGCTCATATACAGTGTAGCCTACTCGGCGAGCCTAGTTGGGGCCACGTCACCGAGGTATCTTGATCTTCTAGATTACTAAATGTCGCTGCGGGCCTCTTTAGGCCACGAAAAACTCCAGAAACGTCGCTACACGAGCAAATGCTGAGAATTCCCTTACGTGTTCATTTTGCTGCGCGCGGACTCGGGGTCCCTCGACTCCGCAAGATCGTTCGCTTGGCGAACGATCTCTCTCCGCTCGGGATGACAGGTTCCTCCAAATGACGGGTTCAAGGACGGGGCTCGCGATGACGCGTTCGGGGAAGAACTGGCCGTTCAAAAGCATGAAAACGCCTTTTCGTAAAAATCTTGTCAAGCCCCCTGGACCGTCCATTTCTGCCCAATCTGCTGATTCGGCTGGAAATATAAATCTCAAAATTTGACGGGTTTACCCTTTCCAATTTGCTATTCTTTAAATATGAACTATATCTCTAAGCAAACAGGCGCGGCCGGAAATCCGGCTCGCGCCTTTTTTATTGGAGTCGAATGAAAAAGAAATCAGGCAATTTACGACAACAACCGGCGCAGATCGCGCCTCTGGTTCGCGGACCGCGGAATAGCAAAGCCAAGGGGGACCTGGCGGAGCTAGCCTTCTTATATAAAGCTGCAAGCCTGGGCTTTGGCGTAGCCAAGCCGTATGGAGACAAGGAGCGCTATGATTTCATCCTCGACTCTGGCGAGCGATTCTGGCGGGTGCAGGTAAAGTCAAGCTCCCGTGCCGCGAGCGAGCGCAACGGATATGCGGTCAACGCCTGGCATAACGGCAAGGGATACAAGATCAGGACTTATCAGGCTGAGGAGATTGACTTCTTCGTCGCCTATATCGTACCGCTCGACGTTTGGTACATAGTCCCGGTAAGCGAGCTCGCGTCCCTCCGCTTGCTGCGTTGTTATCCCTCCGGTTGCAGGCCTGGCGGCGGTTACTTCGAAGCCTTTCGTGAAGCTTGGCATTTGATGGCGCCGGGAGCGGACTTGTCCCAACCCCGGACACTGCGCCAGGTCCGCAGCCCAGACCTTCATCGCAAATGTTTCGTCGAATAGGCGGGCGGATCGAAGCGTGCCATCGTTGATGAGCAACTGGAGCGTGCGTACGCGAATCACTCAATCCTCGGAAAAGGTAGTGGCGTATTCCTGCGTTTTAATGCGAAACCATGACAGCACCGCGCAAAAAGTGTTGACGCTTTCTGCTACCGCATTTCAAATGGAGACATCCAATTGTCAGCGGCATGTTTAACTCCTAAAGGAGAGAGCTTTCATGAGACTTGCTAGACGATTCGCGGTTTCGATCAGCAGCATTTTACTTGGCGCAGCGCTAATTCCATCTTCATTTGCGGCCAAGGTTCAGACTTTCACCGGCACGGTCAGCGACGCCATGTGCGGGGCCAAACACATGATGGAGGGCGACGATGCGGCCTGCCTGCGCGCCTGCGTAAAGAAAGGTTCACAATACGCCTTGGTCGTAGGCGACAAAGTTTACACGCTCGATACCAGCGATAAAGCTACTCTCGACACGCTCGACAAGTTGGCTGCGGCAAAGGCAACCGTGAAAGGCGAAGCCGACGGCGATACCATTAAAGTCGCGTCGGTCACGGCAGCCAAGTAGCGGCGACTTCCGGATTCAGGGAAAGAAAATTGGCGTCCAGGTTCGCGCCTAATTTTTTTTGCCTGGCGAATCAATTTTCATATTCCCTTTACAATTCGCTATGGTAGATTTGACCCTCATCTAAACGCGGAGGAACAGGAATTGGGAAAAGACATGGTCCCCAAGAAGATATTTTTCACCAAGGGGGTCGGCAAACATCGCGAACGTCTTACTTCGTTTGAGCTGGCGCTGCGGGACGCCGGCATCGCCGCACAGAATCTGGTTCGCGTCTCGTCCATCTTCCCGCCACAATGCAAGCTGGTGCCGCGGTCTCAGGGATTGAAGTATCTCAGCCCGGGCGAAGTTGTGTTTGCCGTGGTGGCGGAGAATTCCACCCGTGAACCGCATCGGCTGCTGGCCGCCAGTATCGGCGTGGCTATTCCCGCTGACCACAACACTTACGGCTACCTGAGCGAGCACCATTCTTTTGGCGAGACCGATGACTCCGCGGGCGAGTATGCGGAGGAGCTTGCAGCCGAAATGCTGGCGACGACGCTTAATGTGGAGTTCGATCCTGACCGCTCTTGGGACGAGAAAAAAGAAATTTACCGGATTTCGAATAAGATCGTGCGTACGGCTAACATTACGCAGTCCGCTGTCGGGGATAAGCGCGGGCTGTGGAGCACGGTGATTGCTTCGGCCGTGTTGATATTTGATTAAGGATCAAAGATTAAGGATCAAGGAATTTTCGTTTGTGCCCGCTCTTGCTCCATTTTCGCTTCGCGCAGATAGAGAAACAGCGGCAGCGCAAGAGAGACTCCGACAGTAAGAACGGCGAGCAGTGGCAGCCAGCGTCCGCGCGCACTAAGCCGCGAATTTTCGATACGGACAAAGATCAGCAGGGCTATGGCGGAGACCAATACGTCCATGCCGAAAAAGGCGCTTACGCGATTAGCAAATAGCTGCTGAACAAACAAACGCATATTCAGCCCGTGCTCCGCCACCCACGGAACGAACTGCCAATACGGCAGAACCACGCCAACAAAACATAGCAGAAGATAGATCGTTTTCGGCTTCATAACAATCCGCCAGACTGCTAGCTTATCTTGACTGCCGGAACCTACTTTCTTGCTACTGCTTTTTTCTTCCCTGCTGTTTTTCCTTTTCCCAGACGTTCCAGCACGGCTGCTACGACCAGCGGCAGGCCGACGGTGGCATCTACAAACAACTCGCCAAACTTTCCACCCTCAGCCGGGGGTACAAATTTTCCCCACGAAATAGCTTCGCTGTAGGGACTGCCTGACAAACCGCCCCAGTGCACCGGTTCCGGACAAATTCGCACGCCGTAGTGATAGCGCTTCAAAGGAACGTTTTCCCCGAGGCGCCGATGACGCAACTCACAGAAAGGACCAAATTGCTGCGCCCAGTTACGGGGAACGCCTCCGCCGATGGTGAAAATGCCAAGCCTGGTTTGCCGCAGCAGCGTAGCCGCGAAGTGTTCAAGATCTTCAAACGGATCGAATCGCAGCTTGTGTCTTCCGGTTGACTCGCGCAGCCGGTTGTTCAGCGCCACATCCAGCCCCAACTCTGAATCCGTAAATGCCGGCACAAATACCGGAACGCCTTTCTCATACGCGGACTTCAAAATGCCGCGCTGCCCTTTGGCGCGTTTGGCCAGATATTCGCCGATTGCATGATTCAGCTTGTAGGAGCAAAGCACCTCGCTGTGATCCCAGCTTTCCAGTACGTGGGACATCACTTCTTCTACGTCGTCGAGGTTCTGCTCGGGTTCGAGGGTGTCGTAGACGCGGTTGTATCCCTGTTCATAAAGCTCGGTGTCAGAAACGTCGGGGTTGTAACGAAAATGGGCGCGCCCGGTAGCTTCCACTAAGCCGTGCGCCATTAGCGCGCCGGTGGAAACGATCGCATTTACGATACCGCGGTCGATCAAGTCGGCGATGATCAAACTCTGCTTGGCTACGGTCATGGCGCCAGACAGAGTCATCACCACGAAACAGTCGGTGTCTCGGGCCATGGCTTCGAGGACATCCGCAGCCTCACCCACCTGGCGGCCGGTGAATGCGGTCTTTCCCATAGCCTGTACGAGGTCGTTGACCGTTCGCACAGAGCTGAGGTCAAGAGATTCCAGCGGGATCAATCGATCTTCAATCGGGTTGTGGAGCTTGCGGTCGATTCCCGAGCCGTCGCGATGATTACCGTTTTTCATGGCCACCCCAAACGCTTTTATGTCGAAGGAATACTCTACTAGAAGCCAGCAAGGTCCTGCTACCACCGCGGAGACGGGAAGTGAAAATCAGGGAACTGATATCCTATTTGTCCACCAAGGAGTCTGCGCTTTGCCGCCTGATAAATTTCGCGTCGGATTGATTCAGATGTCGATGACATCCGACCCTGAGAGAAATCTGCAACACGCGATCGAGCGCGTCGCAGACGCCGCCTCGCAAGGCGCGAAGATCGTCTGTCTGCCGGAGCTTTTTCAGACGCAATATTTTTGTCAGCGCGAAGATACTTCCCTGTTCGATCTCGCCGAACCGATCCCCGGACCGACCTCGACTAAGCTTTCCGAAACTGCGAAGAAACTGGGAATTGTGCTTATCGCGTCGCTCTTTGAAAAGCGTGCAGCCGGTGTGTACCACAATACGGCGGCCATGTTTGACGCCGATGGCACTTTGCGCGGGATCTACCGCAAAATGCACATCCCGGACGATCCTCTTTACTACGAAAAATATTACTTCACACCCGGCGATCTCGGATTTCGCGCCTTCGATACCAACGTAGGCCGCGTCGGCACGCTGGTGTGTTGGGATCAGTGGTATCCCGAGGGCGCTCGGCTCACTGCTTTGCAGGGCGCGCATGTGCTTTTTTATCCCACTGCGATTGGCTGGCATCCCGCCGAAAAAGCTGAATTCGGCGCGACTCAGCACGATGCTTGGCGCACCATTCAACGAGCGCACGCTATTGCTAACGGAGTGTACGTGGCGGTGGTGAATCGCGTCGGCTTCGAGACCGGAGATGTTCGCGGAAATTCCGCTGCCGGCCAGGGATTAGAGTTCTGGGGTGGGTCATTCTTATGTGATCCGTTCGGCAAGATAATCGTCGAAGGCTCGCATGATAAAGAAGAGGTCCTGGTAGGCGAAGTGGATATGAAAGCTTTGGAAGATATCCGCCGCAACTGGCCGTTTCTGCGCGACCGCAGGATTGACAGCTACGCCCCGATTACCAGCCGTCTGATCGATTAGTGGCAGATGGGCCATGGTTGCCCTTTTCTGGGCCATATAGTGCCAATCTCTGTTATATTGTCCGCTCCGTTCCAGCTCTTTGAATAGGTAAAGTCTGTTTCTTAACCACTTAGCCTCAGGCAGTCGGCAACCGAAAAACGGCATCTTACCTGCAGCCATAATTCGGGCAGAGGTTGCCGCCAAGAGATGAAGGTAATCTGGCCGAGTACTCTTTGGTAACCTCGGTAACAAAAGCTGGATTGAGTTCCAGCACCTGTGATTTAAAATGACCGCCTGCATTACCCAAGAGCGGTCGAAGATTTGAGGCACACTTCGTGAAGAGTAAAAAAGGGCAAGCTTTTCTGGTGACGTTTCTGGCCGCCGTGATGTGTGGACAGGCTTTTGGTCTGCATCAGGTCGTGCCCAGCCGGCAGCACGCACGTCACGCCAGCAAACGCCGAGGACACTTCCGCCGCGTACTTTGGAATCCCGTATTCCGCCCGTCTCACGATTCTCTATTGCGCCAAAATCAGGAAATCGACCGGTTGGAACTGCCGCGCATTCAGAATGAAGCTGAACTCGAAGAGCTGATCGGCCGCCAGGAACTGGTTCCAATCGTTGCCAGTCAGACTCTGCGCTTCGATCCGCGGCTTGATCCTGATCGCCGCTATTGCCGTCCGTGGACGCGCGACTTTCTTGATGATCTGAGCCAAGCTTATTACAAACAGTTTCATGATTCAATCCAGGTGAATTCGGCGGTACGAACGGTGCAGGTACAGAAAAAACTTCGCCGTCACAATCGCAATGCCGCACCGGAAAAGGGCGAAACCGCTTCGTCCCATCTGGCCGGCATTACGGTCGACATCCAACGGCGCGGCATGAGCAAGCAGCAGGTCGCGTGGATGGAAAATTACCTGATGCCGCTGAAAGAGCAAGGTCTGGTAGAACCCGAAGAAGAACGGCATCAATGGGTGTTTCACGTCGCAGTTTCGGGCCGCTACGCGGACTTGCACCAGCCCCAGGCCATTTCCGGCGATCAGCAGGAAACTGTTCAGGCAGACCAGAGCGAGCAGACGCCGGGCCTACTGTCCATCAGCGACCGCGACAGCACTTTCGATCTCTCGCCCGCTTCCTTCAAATAACTAGCCTTGCGACAGTTAGTTTAAAGTCCGCAGAGCCTGACAAAGTCACCCCGGTTTTATCTCCGCCACTCAACCGTATACAATCATTCCCTCTACCATGGAAAATCTAAAGCGGTTTCTTTCACCAAAGGCTCTGCTTTTCTCTGCGTTCGTTTTTCTTGCCTCAGCATTGGTTTCTGCCCAGACGAATGACGCTTCGGGCGTCAGCGCGCGTGCCCGCGCCATCCATGATTCGGCAATCGTGGTCGATACTCACGCCGATACGCCCCAGCGTTTTCTAGATGAGAACTTCGACATCGGCTCGACCGATCCCAAGGACAATGGACACATCAGCCTCGACAAAGCTCGCGCCGGCAACCTTGGGGCCGAGTTCTTTTCCATCTGGGTTGATCCGGAAACCAATCAAGGCCACTTCGCCAAACACACTCTTGACTTGATCGATTCGGTGTACGAACAGGCTGCGCACCATCCTGATCGCATGATGATGGCATTTTCGGTCGAGGATATCGACCGAGCTCACAAGCAGAAAAAACTTGCCGCCTTGATGGGAATCGAAGGCGGCCACTCGATTGAGAACGATATTCATCTGCTGCGCGATTATTACCGGCTGGGCGTGCGCTACATGACGCTCTCCTGGTCGAACACCAACGAGTGGGCCGACTCGTCGGGCGATATTGACGACCCGAAGATCCAGCATCACAACGGCCTCACTGATTTCGGCAAGCAGGTGGTGCTGGAAATGAATCGCCTCGGCATGATGGTCGACATTTCCCACGTCGCCGACAAGACCTTCTGGGACACGATTGCGGTTACCAAAGCACCGGTCATCGCCTCACATTCTTCGGCCCGCGCCTTGACCAACGCTCCCCGCAATATGACCGACGACATGTTGCGCGCGGTCGCGAAGAACGGCGGCGTGGTCGATGTGAATTTTTACTCCAGCTTTGTTGACGAGGACTATCGCAAGGCCAGCGAGCCCATTGGCAAACAGGCGGCGGAAGCGGTGAAGGCTTATCTGGAAAAGCAAAGAGCGGATGGCAAGGCCGTAACTTACATCGAGGTTGACCGCATCGAGCGCGAGTGGGCGGCTAAAATTCCTCGCCCACCGCTGAAGTCCCTAATCGATCATATCGATCACATCGCTAAGGTCGCGGGGATTGACCACGTGGGACTGGGCTCGGACTTCGATGGTGTTGCCGGGGCGACACCGGCGGGCATCGATTCTGCCGCCGACTTGCCGAAGATTACGCAGGCTTTGCTCGACCGCGGCTACAGTGCCGGCGACATTCACAAGATTCTCGGCGGCAATATTCTGCGGGTATTCAAAGAGGTAGAGCGGGTCAGCCAGCAAATGCAGGCTCAGAAGCTTTCTTCTAACCCGTGATTGCATTGCGGCTGTCGTACAATTCAAGATTCAGATTGATCACACTAAAGGAGCTATTCATGCGCAAATATTTGATTGTCACGTCAATTCTCTTTCTGTCTTCGCTCGGCTTGTGGGCACAAGCGAAATCGTCGGGCTCTTCTCATCCCACGGCTGTGATCGACACCACCGCGGGGAAGCTGACTTGCACTCTTTTCCCTGACAAGGCGCCGATTGGCGTGGCCAACTTTATCGGATTGGCGACTGGAACCAAGGACTGGACCAGCCCGATCACCCATCAGAAAAAACACGGAGTCCCGCTCTACGACGGAACCATCTTCCATCGCGTAATTCCCAATTTTATGATTCAGGGCGGCGACCCTATGGGCACGGGAACTGGCGATCCGGGATACGCTTTCAAGAATGAAACTTCGAACGATTTGAAATTCGATCGTCCGGGGCGCATGGCTTATGCCAATGCCGGACCAGACACAAACGGCTCGCAATTTTTCATTACCGAGATTGCTTACCCGAGCTTAAACGGCGGATACACGATTTTCGGTCAGTGCGACGATGCCAGCGTGGCGTTGGTAAAGCAGATTGCGCGCGCAGGCCGCGATTCCAACGATCGCCCCTATAAGCCGGTGAAAATCAACCACATCACAATCAGCGGCGCACAGTAAGAAGCTTGGTAGCGCCGGCGTCCCGTCTGCTGCCGCGAGGGCATTTTGCCCTCGCCAGTCGGCTGCAGATTTTGTCACGCCTGCTCAACGGTGACCGACTTCAAAGTGACATTCTTGAGCGGCTTGTCCTGCTGGTTGCGAGGCGCACCCACGATTTTTTCTACCACGTTTTGTCCTTCCACGACTTCGCCGAAGATGGTGTGTTTCCCCGTCAACCATTGCGTGGGCGCGAGCGTGATGAAGAATTGGCTTCCGTTCGTATTGGGGCCGGCATTCGCCATGGCTAGCTTGCCCGGCTTGTCGAACTTGTGTGGCGAGCCCTTGGTTTCGTCCTCGAACTGGTAGCCGGGTCCGCCCATGCCAGTGCCCGCGGGGTCGCCACCCTGGATCATGAACTCGGGAATCACGCGGTGGAAAATGGTGCCATCGTACAGCCGGTCTTTGCTTTTCTTGCGCGAGACGGGATGCGTCCATTCGCGTTTACCCTCGGCCAGTTCCACAAAATTTGCGACGGTCTTAGGGGCATCTTTTTCAAAAAGACGGCAGACGATTGGTCCTTCACTGGTTTCAAAAATGGCATACATTCCGGGCTGACGCGCCATGGGTATTTCCTTTCTAGGGTCAGGTAGTGCGAAGATCAAAGAGCAGCACGAGTCTCCACTAACATCTTACATGGCTTGACTCTGTTGGCGCAGATGGCCGGGCGGTGTGGAAATTCGTTTTCAGTTATTTTTTACTGCTGCCAAGTAAGGCGGTAGCAGTTACGATGCTGGCGAATTCGCCATTTAGACTGGCTAGAGCCGTATCGTGCATCTCCTCCGCCGTATATTTTTGGCCCAATGTCTATATGAATATTACGGTGGGGTTACATGCTTTGTCGAATAAAAGCTGATTGCAGATTCTCGGCTGGTTGAAGGACGCCACGGGCAGCTTCCCTGCTCAAGTTGACGGCGATCTGGTGAAGGACGGGGTTTGCGGTTTGCTGAATCGCCAAGAAACTGGGTGTAAGCCAGCCCACAGTAAGCGAACACCTGCGGATACTTTCACAAGCCAAGCTGCTGGACGATGAAGCGGCACATCCGCCGAATCCCCTGTACCACGGACTTTTGCATAAAGGGGCGAACAACGTTACTCTGTCATCATTTGTGGTACTTAGCTTTTCTTCAGTAAGCTGGCTCTAATTAAGCGGAAACTATTTTCAAACCAGGATATTAATTATGAATTACTTGTTTTCAACGTGGCGGCGAGCGGCAATCTTCATTTTGCTGGCAACATTTTCCGCCGCCGCAGACCCCGGCTATCACCTTATTAACACTTACAAGCTAGGCGGCGAGGGCGGATGGGACTATCTGACTCTCGATAGTTCCGCGCGCCGGCTTTACATTTCGCGCGCTACCCACGTCATCGTGATCGATGCGGATTCGGGGAAGCCTGTGGGCGATATTCCCGATACTCCGGGTGTGCACGGCATTGCTTTGGCTCCGGAGTTGGGGCGCGGCTTTGTCAGTAACGGGCGCGAAGGTACAGTCACGATTTTCGACATTGAAACGCTGAAGCCGATCACAAAAGTGAAAGTCGGCGACAATCCAGATGCGATTCTCTACGATCCCGCAACTAAACGGGTTTTCACTTTCAATGGGAAAAGTCACGACTCGACGGCTATCGACGCGGCTAAAGGCACGGTGCTGGGCACGATCAAACTCGAAGGCAAACCTGAATTTTCCGCGAGCGACGGCAAGGGAGAGATTTTTGTCAATATTGAAGACAAGAGCCAGTTGGATGCCATCGATCCCAACAAGCTGGAAGTGAAATCGCGCTGGCCTCTGGCGCCTTGTCAGGAACCGAGCGGCCTTTCCATAGATCGCAAGAATCGCCGTCTATTTGTCGGTTGCGACAATAAAATGCTGGCCGTGGTCGATGCGGACAGCGGTAAAGTGCTGGCTACGCCAGCCATCGGCGAAGGAGTAGACGCCACCGCCTTCGACGAAGGCACCAGTCTGGCGTTCGCTTCCTGCGGCGAGGGCGTTCTGACGGTGGTGCGGGAGGAATCGCCCAGCAAATTCAGCGTTGCGGAAAATGTTAAGACGCAAGAGGGCGCGCGGACTCTCGCGCTTGATGACAAGACTCACGAAGTTTTCCTGGTAACGGCAAAGTTCGGGCCGCCGCCCGCTCCTACTTCGGAACAGCCGCATCCTCGGCACTCGGTTCTGCCCGACACTTTCGTAGTGCTGGTGTTCGGAAAATAGCCGGCCTTAAGCCTAAGTGAAGAGACTTCTGAAAAGATTGAAAAAAACGATTGGCAAAATCAGTTAAATAGATCGTCGCGGAGCGGTTGCGCAAGCCATCGCTACTGTAAACTATGCCAGCCCCGGACCGCACCCACCGCCGGGAACATTCTATGAGCGGCAGCAACGCAGACAAATTTCATCGCGGCATTATAACTAAACGGGTGGACATCGCACCTGAGCTGTGGATGATCCGCGTCCAGCCGAACGGCGAGTTCAAGTTCGCTCCTGGGCAGTACGCGACTCTGGGCCTTGAAGGTCCCGACAAGCATCGAGAACGCCCCTACTCCATCGTGTCGTCGCCTCACGAAAACGAACTCGAGTTCTTTTTCGAACTCGTTCCACCGGGAGATTTGACGCCACTCCTATACAGACTGCAGCCCGGCGATGAAGTTCTCATGCGTAAGGTTCCAAAAGGACGGTTCGTGCTCGATACCCAGAGCGGACGCACCAATCATCTTTTGGTGTGCACCGTCACCGGCGTTGCTCCTTTCGTTAGTTTTATTCGTGCGCTCTATAGAGACTGGAAAGAAGGAAGGTTTGGCGGAGAGCATAAATTGTTTTTGCTGAATGGAGCCAGCCGTTCCTGGGAGTTCGGATACCTCGACGAATTGCAGAGCTTCGCGCGGGAAGTTCCGTGGCTGGAATATGTGCCTACAGTGAGCCGCCCATGGGAAGATGAAAAATGGACGGGCGAAACCGGACGCGTAGATGACATTCTGCGCAAATACACCGACATGTGGGGGCTTGGGAAGAATGCTACTGCGTATTTATGCGGTCATCCGTCGATGGTCGAAAGCAGCAAGGGAATTCTGAAACGCATCGGCTTCGCCAAAGAAGGATTAAGAGAAGAGATTTACTGGGTGCCATCGAAAGAGAAACACGTCACGTCGGTTTCGACAACTTCGGTTTAGACACCCACGCTAGAACTACGGCGTTCGAGAAGAAGCACGTCCCGCCAAATACGGTCGCGTTGTGCAATTTTTTGCCGAAGTCCAACTTGGCGGAATCCGCACGACTTATGCACGGCAATGCTGCGGACATTCTCGGGAAAAATGCC
>Ga0182015_10004875_pt1 | contig 14210 bp, 14 predicted proteins | sample 712P3MmetaG_FD_120478 | JGI IMG/M metagenome (GOLD analysis project Ga0182015, IMG submission 120478) | Permafrost microbial communities from Stordalen Mire, Sweden - 712P3M metaG | ecosystem: Environmental > Terrestrial > Soil > Wetlands > Permafrost | place: Sweden: Stordalen | collected...
AGCGGCCGCATCGTCGTTCGCTCCGATCGCCCGAGCTCCATCGTCGCCCCGAACCGCAATATCACTAAAGTGGAAATCGGCGACGTCGGTCAGCAGCCGCAGCGCCGGCCCGGGCAGGTCGAGAAGCATCGCGCCGCCGAAGCCAAAATGCGCCGCGCCGGATTCCTCGGCCACCACCCGCCAAGGGATAAAGAACACCATCGCGCCAGCCCGAAGTGTCGAAGAGAGAGCACGCCGCAGACCGAATATGGTGAACGCTGCCAAATTCTGATGATCGTTCAGTGCCGCGGTCGCCGCAGCTCTGCGCGAGCGAGAGCAAGCGCCCCCACTGTCAGTGCTGCAGATTTTCCGCCCCGCGGCCTCCATCGCTCTCGTCGAACGAAACCGAAAAGTTTTCGGTATTGGGGAGTGCCGCCAATGACCAAACGAAATCACGACCTGTTGCGCGCCGTGCTCGACGAGCTCTGCGTCACGCCGATCTATACCGCAGCATGCGCGCGCTGCGGAATCGCAACCAAGACCCTCTGGCGCTACGTCCGCGCCTCGCAGCGGGAGGACGATCCTGAGCGCTACCGCCTGGTCTGGTGCGATGCCGAGGACTGGTTCCACAATCACCTGAAACAGGCGATGCGGATGTCGGCGCTCATAATCGAGGCGACGGCGCGCCATCACGCGTTGCACGGCTTCGATGAAGTGCAGACGTTTCAGGGCAAGGTTTGCTGGAAGGAGGACCCCAAGCTCGCGGGGCTCTCAGATGACGATTTGGCGCAGCTCGGATGCCCGGATCGTTACGAGCGCAGCCCCGACGGATCTCTGATCCCGCTCACCGTGCGACGCAAACCGTCCGACCAACTGGTCTTGAAAATGTTGTCGGCGCATTTTCCCCGAACCTATGGCGACAAGCTGCAGCATCAGCACAGCGGAATCATCAGCGTGATGCGCGTCGGTCGTGATGGCAAGATGCGACCGGACTCGCGGCCCATATCCTGCGCTACCTTGCACTCAAACGCGATTGCCAGGTCTGCCCCCTCAAGCCGCAGTGTTGTCCGAACACGCCTTCACGCAAGGTCACGCGCGATCAGAACGAGGAAGTCCGCGATCACGCCCGTGCGCTGATGCGGACGCCCGAGTTCGCTAAATCCCGTGACGAGCGCAAGAAGGTCGAAATGCGCTTTGCGCACCTAAAGACCCATCACCGCTTCGAGCGCATGCGGCTACGGGGCCTCTCCGGCGCACGCGACGAGTATCGCCATCGTGCAGAACCTCAAGACGCTCGTGAGCCAACCCTGGCGGCCACCATCGGATGCGCAAAGCAGCAAGCGTCATGTGAGCAGCAGTTCCATCTAGTGTTGGGACGGAGGCCAAACAAACCACTCCAATCGGGACCATAAAACGATTAAAGGCAGCGACAGAGACCCGAACACCTAGCATCGGCTACTTTATCAACGGCATCGGGCAGAAGCATAAGTCCCCTTCATCGCACGCTGTCTCACCTCGCGCCCGAGATACTGGCAGCGGGTAAAGAATCCTCCGCCGCTAAAGTGAGGAACGTCGAAGTGCCGCAAGCCGGTAAAGAGTTCAGTCATCGAACTACACCCAAGCCGCTCCGACCTTTCGGTCCTGTTGACGGTGTGTGTACCGAGAACTCCGTGCGTATTGATTTGGTGACCGAATCGCCTAACTTCGGAGACGATGGTCCCGCTGTTATGCTTCTTTCTGTTCGCCGACAGCGCCTGGCGGCCGTTTTCGGCACGACGGCAATCTCCACACGACACGCCACCATGCGACAAACGGCATCCAGTCTGCGAAGCTGAATCCGCGGTTTCAAAGATCGGCCAAGCGAGTTCTTCCCGATTTCAGGAGCGCGAACACCTGCTCCGCCTCGCGCCCGCGGGAAAGCGCACAAAGATAGTCAACGCAGCAAGAAGTATAACGGCCGCGCAAAGTGCGGCCATTATACTTCTGGGGCTAAGGCTGGGTGTGGCTGGGCCTTAGTACGGCACCACCCCTTCCCAAATGGTCCCGATGTATGGGTCTCGCTGCTCGGCTCTGCCGTAGGGCGCTACTGCCTCCCAGTAATGCCTGTTGTAGTAGGAGTCAGAGGAAGGTCCTTGCGTATGGACGCTTGCCCGCGCCCAATGATTGTTCGTCTGCGCCGACGCGACGCCGGCAGAGGCCAACAGAACTGCCGCGACAGCTGCGGCTGTGATCTTACTAGTCATACTAACCTCCGTTTTTGTCGCTTCGTAAAAGCTAATTCGCCCCGACTGCGGGGCGGACGGACTGAGCCTTCGGCTCCGCCGCCGCTTTCAACATGTGAATGTCGACGCCCTTCAACTATCGGCCAAAAGCTGAAAGGTATGTTCGGGCGCAATGAACAATCAAGAAACGAACAAAATGCCTCTGCGCGCCCAACGGCGCTGAGCGATGATATTCAATAGTGACACTTTGGAAAAGCGACGTTTTAGAGGCTTTAACTTTTGCACGCAGGTTTGCATTTTGAGCGGGAGTGACAAGTAAAAACGCATACTCCCCCCGGCCGTGCATGCTCTTGCGCACGGGGCAAAGAGAGCCAACTACATAGCCACTACGTATACCGTCGGAAAGACGATGTTCGAATATGGTGCGCGAACTCGGTTGGCGATCGGCACGGCGGAGACCCTCGTTTGCCGCTAGGAACTGAAAATGCGAGGAAGTCATTTTACTGAGCTAACCGGCTTCGTGGCTGTTGCCGACCAAGCTAGCTTCACCAAAGCAGGCAGGCTTTTGGGGCTTTCTACGGCGACGCTAAGCCAGACCATACGGGCGCTCGAGAACCGGCTTGGCGTTCGGCTGTTGAACCGCACGACGCGTAGTGTATTTCTGACCGATGCCGGCGAACGCCTCTTGACACAACTTCGTCCGCTGCTTGATGGATTTGACGACGCGGTCGAATCGGTTAACTCGTTTCGCGAGAAACCTGCGGGCCATCTGCGTCTCGTAATGCCGCCGCCCGTCGCACGATTCGTGCTGGGGCCTGTCTTAGCTCGCTTCCTCGAGCGATATCCTGAGATTGTTATTGAAACCACGGTCGAATCCGGTCTGACGGATATCGTGGCTGGTCGCTACCACGCCGGGTTTCGTCGCGGAAATCTGATTGCGCGCGACATGATCGCAATGCGCGTCACCAACGATATGCACTATCGTGTAGTGGCATCGCCGGACTATTTGGCGCGCTGGGGCCGGCCGCTGACACCCGCCGACCTGCATGCACACAATTGCATTCGATACCGCCTACCCGGCGGGGCATTCATCCCCTGGGTGTTTGTAGTTCAGGATAAGACGGTCGAATTTGACGTCGAGGGATCTGTCATCGTCATCAACGATCCGGAACTGGTGATCAACGCCGCGCTCGAAGGCATTGGCGTGGCCTATCTCTACGAGGAATACGTGGCTTCGCTGGTTGCAGACGGTCGTCTAGTAAGTTTGCTGGAGAACTCTACGTTGCCAACCACGGAGGGTTTCTTTTTATTTTACCCAAGCCAGCGGCAGAATCCGGCGGCGCTGCGTGCGTTCATTGAATTTCTGCGGACGGAGCTGCGGAAGCAGCACGCTCCGATTGTCGATCTGACCCGGACCGGTCTGCGCGGCTATGTGGCGAGTGAAAGCCAAGATCAAGTTTAACCAGCGCAATCCGAGAGGAATTAATCCAGGCTCTCTCAAACGTCGTCACCGGGTGTAGGTGTGATCGTGGCACTCACATATCGAACCGGCGTCGATGTGCCTGAGCGGTTCACGCGCTCTCGAGACGTCGGAGCTCATTTTGGCCTAACGCCACGGCGCTATAGTTCTGGACAAGTCGATTATGACGGTCATATCAGCCGGTGCGGGGACGAGATGGTGCGCACGGCACTTTATCAAGCTGCGCATGTCCTCATGCATCACGGCCGTTGGTCAGGTCTGCGCGACTGGGCGATGAGGATTGCCAAGAGAAGCAGCGCAAAGCTGGCGAAGGTCGCTCTGGCCCGCAAGCTCGCCGTGCTCTTACATGCATATGGATCGATGGAACCGACTTCCGCTGGACGGCCCGCGAGCCAGTGCCGGCTGTGGCGATGTGATCCGGAACAATACCAGCAATTAAAACAGAACCCGCCTGTTCGGCGGTGAGCAGGTGCCCTGATGGGTACGAGGGATGGACGAGCACGCATCGGTGGTTGTTGCCGATCGGTGAAGGTCGGTCGAGCACGCGGCAAAGCTTGGCCGTCCATTCCTTCTCAACCCATCCTGTCCGCCGGTGTCATCCGACACCGAGCACGCAAGGAAGCATGAACTCGTCAGGGCGCGGCTTGCCGATAGAGGAGAGTGGAAACGGAATTGACAACCCATGCCCGCCTAAAGAAACCGCCGATATGCCAGATTGACCTGCACCTCAGAGCACAGCCGCCGCTCCGAGCGAAGCGCAAACACGTATCCCACAATCAGCATCCGGATCATCAGCACCGGATCGATCGAAGGCCGACCGGTGTGCGAGTAGTAGGGCGCAAGCTCCTTGTGCACCCAATCAAGATCGAGAACGCCGTCGATCTGCCTGACCCAATGATCCGCCGGCACCACCTTGTCGAGATCCAACGCGTATAAGAATTGACCTTGTCCGCGCTCTCGCCGACCCATCATCGCCCGCTCCCCGCGAATCGCAGTCCTGATCCACGGAATCACGGTTCAACCGTAGTCTCAACGAGAGTTTTGTTACGCAATCCCCCAATAGCGACCTTAGGGAGGACATGGGGCGATGTAGCAGTTGCCAACTAACCACGAGCTGTCCGAGGGTTGCCTTCGATTGAGCGCGTCAACAGCGCCGACGCGCTAGAGCGCATCGGCAAACGCGACCATTTGCCGGCGCTGGTCGGGGTCTGGCAAGGGACCGCGCATGGTGCCGAGGTTGTCGGTCATGTGCGCCGGATCGGCAGTGCCGGGAATGACCGCGGTCACTCGCGGATCGGCGAGCAGGTATTTGAGGAAGAACTGGCCCCAGCTCTCGGCGAAGCCGCGCGCCCAATCGGGAATGTCCTTGCCGCGCACAGCGTGGAATAGCCGCCCACGGCCGAACGGCAACGCGGTGAGGACGCCGGCTTTGACCTCGGCCGCGAGCGGCAGGATGCGCTTTTCGGCTTCGCGGTCGTCGAGCGAATAGTCGATCTGCACGAAATCGGGCTTCTCCCGCGCCAACACCGCCTCGATCGCGGCAAAGTCGGCGTGACGGGTCGACGTGACGCCGATGTAGCGACAAACGCCTTGCGCCTTCCACGCCTTGAACTGCGCCAGCGATTGCTGCGGATCGCTCACGTTGTGGAATTGCAGCAGGTCGATCTCTTCCGTCTTCAATCGCGTTTGCGAGCGTTTGAGCTCGGCGGCATCGGGCGATTCTAGCTTGGTGGCGATGAAGAGTTTTTGCCGCAGACCGGCGGGCGCGATCACATCGCCGATCACGGCTTCGGCATCGGCGTAAACCGAGGCGGTATCGACCAGACTGCCGCCGCCGGCCACCAGCGCCTGTAACACCGCGGCTGCCTTCTGCTGGGTCGCCTCGTCATTGGCGTTGAACACTTGGGCCGTACCGAGGCCGACCGCCGGCAAGCGCTCGCCACTACTTGGGATCGCGCGCATCAAAATGGTTTGCGCGAATGCGGGCGGCGCCAGCGCCGCAGCCCCGGTTGCCAGGGTGAATTCGCGTCGCGTCATGCGGATCGTCATACCCGTTCTCCTTGCACTGCCCCCGCGTCGTCTATCACCACGGCCCGATTTGCCCGTTGCTCTTGGGCGCGGCCCAACGCCGTTGATAGCACCAGCCAACCCGCCGCAACCGGCACCATGCACAGCGCGATCGCGCCGAGTTTAAGTCCAAGCACTTGCAGGCTGTCGAATACCCAGCCGTACAGCGCGTCGGAGCCGCGATAGATCACCACGTCGATCAGGTTTTTGGCTTTGTACTTCTCCTCGCGCGCCAGCACGGTGAAGAACACCTGGCGTGCCGGGTTGGCGATGGCGAAATTCATCCAGCGCTGCACGACTTGCAGCGTCACCACGACGGCTAGCGTCGGGGCGACAAAAAGTGCGGCAAAGCCCACGACATAGACCCCGGGCAGCGCGCCGGCCGCGACGCCGGTGCCGAAACGCTTAAGCACCTGACCGGTGAGAAAGACCTGCGTCGCCAAACTGAGCAGATTCACCGCTAGGTCGATGCCAGCGAAAATGCGCGTCTGCGTGGCGTGGTCATGGACAGCGGCGGCAATGATGTTGGCCTGCTCGAAATAGACAATCGTCGCGCAGAAGGAGAGCAGGCTAACCCAGGCGCCGACACCGATGAGATAGGGCGAGCGGAAGAGCTCGGGCAGCGCCGCAAAGGCTGAGCCGCCGACCCGCCGCGGTTCGGCTCTCGCACCGGTCTGCGCGCCCGCTTGCGCCGTGGCGGCGCGCTCGAGCCGCTTGACGCAGAACACCGCCAGCTCCAACAGCACCGCTGCCGCGATCAACAGGTTGATCGCGCCGAGTGGCACCGACAGTCCGATAGTGATGATGGGGCCCAGAAGCGCGCCCGCGGTGCCGCCAGCGCCAATAAAGCCGAACAAGCGCTTGCTCTGCTCGGCGGTGAATAGGTCGGCCATGAACGACCAAAATACCGCCACTGCAAACAGATTGAAGACGCTGACCCAGACGAAGAACACACGCGCAACGATGACGGGCGCGACGCCGAGCGTGAGGAAGAGCCAGAACAGCGCGATATTGGCGACGAAGAAATGATAAACGATCGGTATAAAGCGTGCGCGCGACAGCTTCGCGACCAGTGCGCCGTAAAGCGGCTGCGCGATAATGAGTGTGACGAAGGTCGCGGTGAACAGCCACGGCAGATTTCTGACGCCGCCGGCGATGCCCATCTGATCGCGCAGAGGACGCAGCACGTAATATCCGGCGAGCAGCGTGAAGAAATAGGCGAACGACCATAACGCCGCCGCGCGCTCCTGCGGCGTTGCTGGCACCGCCCAGCGAACCCAGCGCTGCACGGTATTCATGGCGTCAGCGACAGCTTCTGCTTGAGTTCAGCGGCGGTCACTTGCTGACCGTAGCCCGGCGCACCCATCTGAAATCGGCTCGCATCTTTTAGCTTGCCGACCAGCACCGGATCGAAACCAGCGTCACGCACCAGCCCAGCAGCAACTTTCACCGCTTCGGCATCATCACCGGCGATCGGCACGGCGAGCTTGGGATCGGGACGGTTCTCTTCACGCACGAAAACCATGTAGCTGAACGAGTTGAAAGCGCGAACCAGCCGCGTACCGGGAAGATATTTTTGCGAGGTTACACCGATGCCGTTCTTGTTAACTTCATCGACGAGCTCGCCGCCGTCCCGCGCGACGGTAGCATTGCCGGCATCGAGCACGACTTTGCCTTTGAGCGCGGCGCCATAATCCTGGCCGATTTGCGGTAAGGCTTTGTAGGGCACGGCGATAAACACGACATCGCCGAAGGCGATCGCTTGCTCGACCGTACCGGTTTGGGCAAGATCGCCGAGGCCCGCCACCAAGTCCTTGAGCTCCTCCGGATGGCGCGAGGAGAACAGCACCTCGTGGCCGTTCTTGACCCACAGCCCGCCGATGGTGCCGCCGATATGGCCGGAACCGATGACGCCGATGTGCATCTTGGCCGTAGTTTGGGCCCGGGCGCGCGCCGGCCACAAAGCAGCGCTTACGATTAGCGCGGCGCTTGCAGCGATCAGCGCGCGGCGTACCTGGTCAACCGGATCATGCTCGGGCATCGAAACCTCTACGTGCTTTCCAGTCAGAGTGGGACGACTTTAAATCTTTGTCATCTAGCTCTAACTGTTTATTGGAGTTTTCGCAAAACACGCTTCCCTTTTGCGGGACATGCTCCAGGAGTTGTCGCGCCCTGCGCAACCATATAGGGAGGTCCGCATACGCCTGCCTCAGATGCTCGGCGCATGGTCGGCATGCGTTTAGGGCAGTTTGAACGTGTCGGCGGCGGCGTCACCAGCAAATCCCACGTAGCCGCATACAGCGGCAACAATGGCGCATAAGGTGCGGGGGCTATACTCCCGGAAGCTCGTCCGGCAATTCAACGAGACCGGCAAAAAGCTCATGCGCCGCAATCCAGCGTGCCCAGAGCGGCGCGAGATCGACGACACGCAAGCCATGACCGTGCCTTCTAGTCGCGGCTTCGAACTCAGAAAGGCGACCGCGAACACGGCGCTCTATCGCTTTTTCATAATGGAGAATCCAGACTCGATATTCCACCGCCACGTCGCGCCAGGGAAGGGCAACTTGGCGTTCAAAATTTCGTAGAAGTTCGTCAACGGTTGCCAAGTTCGCGAATCTCCATTGCCGAGGCCATCGCATCGCGAGCGCGGATTTCGGTTACTCCACCACCGTTACGGACGCGAACAAGACCCTCGCCCTCTGCTTGGCGCAGGAGCGCCAAAGTCTCAATTTCCGTGCTGTCGAGAATCCGAATCCAAGGAGAGGCAAGGAGCGTAGCGCCACCGAAGCCGGCGAGTTCGCCGAGCAACGCTGCATAAGCGGCGGCGGCCGGTGAAGGCGTCGCACGCATACGCCGCTTTTTAACGCGGCCCTGTAAATGTCCCGATTGGGTCCAGGTAGAAGCGCAGTTCTGAGACATTGATTTGAGCATTTTCGCGGAATAGCGGCCGGGATGTAGGGCCTCAAATCGAGATGAAAAATCCGGCCACCTTACATCAGCACCAAACGTGGCGCCTAAAACCGCTGTTGCCGTGTCACGGAGAGGTGGTTCACGAGCGAGAGCGCAGAGTAGTGCAAGCAATGGCCGGCCACCGTCGGCCCTCTGCCATAAACGTGCAAGCGCGCGACCGATCGGCGCCCTGGACGCAAGTCCATAGAGCCCGTTGAGGCGGTCTAACGCCAGCCGCCGGGCGGAGCCGGTCCCCTTCTGTAATACGTTTTGGTGGAGAATGAGGTCGGCAACGTCCACCGATCCTGGATCAGGAGCCGCCTGGAGCATCGCGCCAAGCTCCCGAAACATCATCGTCTTCGACTGATGAACACCACTGCGGCCAAAGCGAAAGCCTAATTTTACCAAGGATGCGGCATCGACATGCGGCGCAAACCAGAGCGGCGCGCTGGTCTCTTCCATTAACGGATTCGGCACCAGAGGGTGCGCGGTCGAGACCATCTCATTTCCAGAGCCAGGCTGTATAGAGGACCATAACCGATAAGCATCGGTAGCGCTCGGGGGGCGTCGGGAGGAAACCTGGAGGCTTAGATCCACTCTGAGCGGGTGCCGGCGATCCCTAACGGCTGGAATTTCAGTTCGGTGGCCTAGCCGTAATCCCGAGTTCCGGCTTTTCTTCGCGCACATTCGCCGACACTAAATCTTTGTCGCTTGTTACCCCCCGTGTTACCCCACCATGCAGCTGGCCTTCCCAAGCTCGCACGATCGCCAGCTAAGTCCCGGAAATCATTGGTGGGCGGTGACGGACTCGAACCGCCGACATTCTGCGTGTAAAGCAGACGCTCTACCAGCTGAGCTAACCGCCCTAGGCGAGATTTATCTCCGTGGAGCGGCGGCACGCAAGGGTAACGCATCCGCGGTTCCCTTTAAATGCACGCCAGAAAGTAGTGGGCTGCCTGCCGGCGGAGTGACGCACCGCCGGCAATTGTGAGATAGTCGTTGGGGGGCGGGTCCGCTGCCCAAAGGGAAAAATTATGCTTCGGACGTTCGTCTTCACGACCGCGCTTTTGCTTACGGCAGCGACCGTGGTGGCTGCACAGGTGCCGCCGCAGCCTCCGCCCGTGGCTTCCCCGCTCGGACAAGGGAACGACCAGGAACGCGCCGCCTGTCATCCCGACGTGATCAGGTACTGCAAGGAGTTGGTGAAAGATGACGCCAACGCCGACGTCTTCGCCATCCTCAATTGCCTGCAAACGAATCGCAACAAAATCAGTATCGCCTGCCGCCAAGTACTTGCCAGTCACGGCCAGTGACTGAAGGCTTCGTCGGCGTTTGACGGCTCGCCAAGCTCCGCCGGTCTTTCCGAGAATCAATCCGAAGAGTGGACGGCGAGAACGTCTTCGCCGCCAGCCGCGCCGTGCTCGGCCGTCGCGGCGCGCGCGACATGCTCAGCCAGCCGCCCCCACGATTGCGCCAGCGTCAGCCACAGGACCTTGTCTTTGTCTTTGTCTTTGTCTTTGTCTTTGTCTTTGTCTTTGTCTTTGTCTTTGTCTTTGTCTTTGTCTTTGTCTTTGTCCTTGTCTTTGTCTTTGTCCTTGTCTTTGTCTTTGTCTTTGTCGTCGTCAGAGGCCCGCGCCATCGCCACGCATTCTTCCGCGCACTTTCGATGATCCCGGCGGTCCCCATCACACAATCCCCGACTAACGCAACACCGCCAAGACTATGAGCGGGCAAGTACGGCGGAGAACCGATCAACCGGTGACCGAGTGCGGGCGCGGCCGGATTCAATCGCGACGCATGATTTCGCTCGGCCGGGACGAGCGCGCCCTCATTCTAGGTTAAAAATGCCTTTACAAATCAATCCCTCCGACATGCGCCCCGCTCTTAGCTGCACTGCAGCAAAATCTATGGTGCGGCGCACACCAAGCCCTATATTCCCCTCGCGATTTCGGCGCTTGCCGGAGACCTGCTGGGGAAAGGACTTGAACCATGTTTGCATCGATCAGCCGCCTTTTCCACGCTTGGAAGCGGTACGGAGCCGTCAGGCGAGAGTTGTCGCATCTCAGCGACCGCGAACTGGCCGACATCGGCATCACCCGGTCGGACATCGAACGGATCGCCACCGAAGACATCCATAACTGAACCGGCGAAGCTCGCTTGCGCATACGCAACGCCCGCTTTCAGCGGGCGTTGCTTTTTTGTGGATGGACCTGCGCGGCTTGCCGGCTTCAGCCGCGTTGGCCGCATTCCGCCCTGCGTGCTAACGACACGCCATGCCCATTCTTGCCCTCACGGATGCCGCCGCGCTTCTTCCCGCGCGCGGCGCGCTGATCGGTCTTGATCTCGGGACCAAAACCATCGGGGTTGCCGCGAGCGACCCTGATCGGCGTCTCGCCACCCCCGTTGAGACCATTTTGCGTAAACGTTTCAGCCTCGATGCCGAGCGCCTCTTCAGGCTTGCCGGCGAACGGCGCGCCGTCGGTTTCGTGCTTGGGCTGCCGATCAACATGGACGGGACCGAAGGGCCGCGCGCGCAAGCGACACGCGCTTTCGCCCGCAATCTCACCAAGCTCACCGCGCTGCCGATCGCATTATGGGACGAGCGGCTGTCAACCGCCGCGGTGGAACGCGCGCTGATCGAGGCCGACGCCAGCCGCAGAAAGCGCAAGGCGGTGATCGACCAGCACGCCGCCGCCTACATCCTGCAAGGCGCGCTCGACCGGCTGACGCGCGGTTAGACCGCTGACGCCTCCGGCAGCGCTCGCTGCAACAGAATTTCGGCCGTCCGCGCCTCGATACCGTCGGCGCCATAGAGCGCGGCGTGCTGCTGCACCAGCCGCGTGCGCGCAAACGCTTCGGTGACCGCGGGCGGCGCGCTCGCCTCGAGCGCGGCGACGGCGGCAATGGCGGCGAGCTTCCCGACTGTGATGCGCGCGGCAGCTTCGCCGGCGAACTCGTTGGTGGGTTCGAGAAAAGCCGCGTCCTTGCCGAGCAGGGGCGAAGCCTCGCGCGCTAATTCGCCGAAGAGGTCGGCCGCTTCCCTGTCGCGCTTGAGCGCGCGCAGCACATCGAGGCACATGACGTTGCCCGAGCCTTCCCAGATCGCGTTGACCGGCGCCTCGCGATAAAGCCGCGGCAGCACGCTCTCCTCGACGTAACCGTTGCCGCCGAGGCATTCCATGGCTTCGTAGATGAAGCTCGGCGCGGTCTTGCAGATCCAGTATTTGGCCGCCGGCGTGACCAGCCGCGCATAGGCCGCCTCGCGCGGATCCGACGCCGCGCGATCGAACGCGCGCGCAAGACGCATGATGAGCGCGACCGCGCCCTCAACTTCCAGCGCCAGATCGGCCAGCACCGCGCGCATCATCGGCTGGTCGTACAGATGTTTCTGGAACACCGAGCGATAGCGGCAATGGTGCACGGCCTGCGCCAGCGCCATGCGCATGAAGCCGGCCGAGGCGAGGCCGCAATCGAGCCGGGTCAACTGCACCATCTGAATGATGGTGCGCACGCCCGAGCCCTCGTCGCCGACCCGCAGCGCGAAAGCGCCGGCGAATTCGACTTCGCTCGACGCATTGGAGCGGTTGCCGAGCTTGTCCTTCAGCCGCTGGAGCCGCAGCGCATTGACCGAGCCGTCGGGGCGAAAGCGCGGCACGAAGAAACAGGTGAGCCCGCCCGCGGCCTGCGCCAGCACCAGGAACGCATCGCACATCGGCGCGGACAAAAACCATTTGTGGCCGACGATGGTGTAAGAATCTCCCGCCAGCGTGGCGGTCGTGATGTTGGCGCGCACATCGGTGCCGCCCTGCTTTTCCGTCATGCCCATGCCAAGCGTCATGCCGGACTTTTCCCACCAGGGCCGGAAGGCCGCGTCGTAGCTCGCCGTGACCACTTTCGGCGCCACTCGCGCCAGCAGCGCCGGATCGGCGCCGAGCGCGCCGAGCGCGGCACGGGTCATGGTGATCGGGCATAAATGCCCGCTCTCGACCTGCGCCGTCATGTAATAACGCGCAGCACGCGCGACTTCCGCCGGCGGCGCGGCGCGCTGACCGGACGGCGTCCAGGTCGAAGCATGCAACCCCGCCGCAACGCTCGCCCGCATCAAGTCGTGATAGGCCGGATGGAATTCGACGACGTCGCGGCGGAAGCCCTTTGGGTCGAAGGTATAGAGCTTCGGCGTGTTCTCGTTGGCGCGGCGCGCCAGCGCGAACATCTCCGCCGTGCCCCATTGCCGCCCGAACACCGCGAGCGCAGGCGCTTCATGCTCGGCGCCATTCACCCGGACGGCTTCCTGGAGTGGACCGTCGCTCGAAAACAGATCGATGTTTTCGTAAGCCGGCGACTGGTTGAATACCTCTTGGGTGTCGAAGCGCGGCAGGGTGTTCATGGCAATCGCCCTCTTTGGGGGTCGACCATTCTAGCACGATCCGGCTGGCAGGTTCCGGTGCATTCCGCGCGAGATATACCCATCTGAGCGGCAACCGGGCTTGCCGGACCGCTCGAATTGGGCCTATAGCACCGCTTTGATGACGAAACCCCAGCCGCTCACGCGTCACATCGTTTCCATCAACGATCTGACCAATAAGGAGATCGAGACGATCTTCCAGGTCGCCGCGGGGTTTTTGAAGGAACTTACCGACAAGAATATCCCCTACCGGATCGGGCGCGGCGTCAACGCCGCGTCGAAATTCATCCTGGCCAACCTGTTCTACGAGCCGTCGACCCGCACGCGGCTGTCATTCGAGAGCGCCATGCTGCGGCTCGGCGGCGCCAATATCACCAGCGCCGATCCGGCAGCGAGCTCGGCCGCCAAGGGCGAAAGCCTCGCCGACACGATCCGGGTCATCGGCAACTATGCCGACATCATCGTCATCCGTCACCCGCGCGACGGCGCTGCGCGTCTCGCCGCCGAATACTCGCAGATTCCGGTGATCAACGGCGGCGACGGCAGCCACGAACACCCGACGCAAACGCTGTGCGACCTCTTCACGCTGCGGTCGAAGAACAAAGGGCTGCGGAACATGAAGGTCGCGATCTCGGGCGACCTCAAAGGCAGCCGCACCATTCATTCTTTTGTTTATGCGCTGGCGCGCTTCGGCGCCACCATCGATCCCCTGCCCGCTCCGGGCATGGAGCTGCCGCCGCATGTCGATCGCCGGCTGCGCGAGGAATTCCACTGCCGGATGATCTCCAAGGCGCCCGAACAGGCCGACGGCTCGATTGATGCGCTCTACGTTACCGCCGATCAGCCGCATCAGCTCTCGCTCTACGCCGAGCCCGAAGTTGATTACGGCCTCGTCGTGGAGAAGAAAATCGACGCCGTATACGTGACCCGTTTCCAGAAGGAGCGATGGGCCGAAAAAGAGCGACCGTATCCGAAGATCGACGCAAAATTTTTGCGCGAGGCCAAATATTCGCAAGCCAGCGTCATGCACCCGCTGCCACGCGTCAACGAGCTCGACGCTTCGCTCGATACCGACCGCCGCGCCATCTATTTCCGCCAGGCCGCCTAC
>Ga0182015_10004876_pt1 | contig 14208 bp, 20 predicted proteins | sample 712P3MmetaG_FD_120478 | JGI IMG/M metagenome (GOLD analysis project Ga0182015, IMG submission 120478) | Permafrost microbial communities from Stordalen Mire, Sweden - 712P3M metaG | ecosystem: Environmental > Terrestrial > Soil > Wetlands > Permafrost | place: Sweden: Stordalen | collected...
ACGCGGCCGCTTTCGAAGCTGAAGCGCTGGAAGCTGAAAGATATCGTTCGCAAGACGGCGCTGGTGCCGGAAGTTGTGCTGGACGCGAAGTAGAGCAGGCGCTATCGAGATCGAGGGAGATTGAAGCCATGGCTGTGATGATGAGAAGTATGCTGGAGGTCGCCGACAATTCCGGCGCCCGCAAGCTGCAGATGATTCTGCCGCTCGGCGGTTCGACCGGACTCAATGCCGGCCTCGGCGACATAATCACCGCCGCCGTAAAAGAAGCTTCGCCGGATGGCCAGGTGCAGAAGGGCAAAGTGGTGAAAGCGGTGATCGTGCGAACCCGCAAAGAGCATCGGCGGCGCGATGGAACCTATATCCGGTTTGACCAGAATGCCGCCGTGTTGATCAACGATGCCGGGGAGCCGGTGGGAACCCGCGTGTTCGGTCCGGTCGCGCGCGAGTTGCGCGACAAGCGGTTTTTGAAGATTGTTTCGCTGGCGCCGGAAGTTATTTAAGGATTGAGTAATTTTGGTAATTGAGTAATTTTGTAATTTGAAAGTCGAGGCGATGTTGGTCCTTAAATTACCCAATTACAAATTACGAAATTACCAAATGAGTCGAAATCATGAGAACTGTTAGCACTGTACAAAAGCGAGTCGATATCCGCCGCAACGACAACGTGAAAGTAATCACGGGGCGGGACAAGGGCAAGGAAGGCCGCGTGCTGCGCGTATTTCCGAACGACAACAAGCTCCTGGTCGAGCATGTGATGATGGTCAAGAAGCACGTCCGGCCGAACCCGCAGCGCAACATCAAGGGCGGCATCGCGGAGCAGGAGAGCCGAATCGCGCTTTCGAACGTACAACTGGTCTGCCCGACCTGCGGCCCGGTGCGGATTGGCCATGAAATGCAGGGTGACCGCAAGGTGCGGGTCTGCAAGAAGTGCGGAACCACCTTGGATAAGTAACTCAACAAGGAACTCGGCGATTGGATGATTTAGCGATTGAGGTTCCGGTTTTCGGTTGCTCAATCCCGCGATCAGGAAATGACTATTCTCACGAACCGGTAACCACTCCGAAACCGTGGGAGGAAGTTGAAGAGACGAAATGGCGAAAGAAAAAGAGAAGAGAGCATCGAAAGATTCTTCGCAGGAGCAGAAAGCGCCAGCTCAGGCGCAACATAGCGCTAAAGAACGGCCTCGGCTGCGCTCGCGGTTCGAAAAGGAAGTCGCGCCTGCCTTGTTAAAGGAACTTGAGCTCAAGAATGCGATGGCAGTTCCCCGACTGAATAAGATCGTGGTGAACATGGGGATGGGCGAGGCCACGCAGAATTCGAAGATCCTCGATCCTGCGGTGAATGAGCTAGGCCAAATTACCGGCCAAAAGCCGATCGTCACCAAGGCCAAGAAGTCGATTGCGGCTTTCAAGGTGCGCGAAGGCCAGGCGATCGGGACCATGGTGACCTTGCGCGGCGACCGCATGTACGAATTCTTCGATCGGCTGGTTAGTATCGTTCTGCCGCGCGTTCGCGACTTCAAGGGAGTTTCGACCAAGTCATTCGATGGCCGCGGCAATTACACGATTGGCCTGCACGATCAGTTGATCTTCCCCGAGATTTCTTACGAAAAAGTCGACAAGATGAAGGGCATGAACGTGACGATCGTGACCACGGCGGCAAACGATAATCAGGCGCGCTCGCTGTTGAAACATCTGGGCATGCCTTTCCGGGCGCAATAATGGTGAACCGGCAAGTTAACGATACTGGTTTTTAAGGACTGCATGACGACAGCAAAACGAGTAAAAGACGCAAAGATCGAAAAGAAGTTTGAGCTGGCGCGCGAGAAAAAGGAGAAGACTCCAAAATTCTCCACGCGCCGGCATAACCGGTGCAAGATCTGTGGACGTCCACGAGCTTATTTGCGCAAGTTCGGCCTGTGCCGGTTGTGCTTCCGCGGTTTAGCGCTGCGCGGGGAAATTCCAGGCGTCTCGAAGTCGTCCTGGTAGTGCAGGTTGTGAAGAGTTAAGCAAGCCGCCGCAGGTTCTCCGCAAAACGCGGAGCGAACGGGTGGTTACAGGAGAAGCAAACGATGAGGTTGACCGATCCGGTTGCAGATATGCTGACGAGGGTGCGCAATGCGCTCCAGGCGCGGCACCAGAAGGTGGACATTCCAGCTTCCAGACTGAAGGTGGAGATTGCCCGTATTTTGAAAGAAGAGGGGTACATCTCGAACTTTAAGGCGACGGAAGAGGAAGGTCACAAGATTATCCGGATCTACCTGAAGTACGGCGCGCATAATGAAGCTGCGATTTCCAAAGCGGAGCGCGTGTCGCGTCCCGGATGCCGGGTTTACGTGCGCCGCAGCGAGATTCCGCGCGTGCTGGGCGGCATGGGAATCAATATTCTCACCACGCCGCGCGGTGTAATGACCGGACGCCAGGCTCGTAAGGAAGGCGTCGGCGGCGAACTGTTGTGCGAGATTTGGTAGTACGAGATTTGGCAAAGAGGTAGCGATCAGCGTTCAGCCGCCGGCCATCAACAAGGCAGCGGTTCTGAGGAGGCTGAGAGCTGAAAGCTGAGAGCTAAGATCTTATGTCACGAATTGGAAAAAAGCCGATCCCGATCCCCAAAGGGGTGACGGTCAAATTTGAAGGCAACACGGTGCTCGTGCAGGGACCAAAGGGCAAGCTGGATACCGCTCTTCCCGCCGGGATCGTTGTCGAACAAAAAGATGGCCATCTCATCGCGGTGCGGGAGAATGATTCGCAGGCGGCGGTGCATGGTTTGGCGCGGGCTCTGGTGAATAACGCCGTGGAGGGCGTGACCAGAGGCTGGACGCGCGAACTGGAGATCGTTGGCATTGGTTATCGTGCCGAGATGAAGGGGAAAGGGATGATTGTGTTCAGTCTTGGTTACTCCCATCCCATCGAATATCCCTTGCCAACCGGAGTTGAGGCGTCGGTGGATCCTAAGCAGACCAAGATTGCGCTCACTGGAATCGACCGCCAACAGGTTGGCCAAGTGGCGGCCGAGATGCGGTCGCTGCGTCCGCCCGACCCTTACAAAAATAAAGGCGTGCGCTACGCGGGCGAAAGATTGAAGAAGAAGGTGGGCAAGACCGGAGCGAAATAGAGTCCGGGGCAACATTAAAGTCCGGAGCGAAATAAAGTGCGGGCCGGCCCTAGTTTGATTTCCGGCTGGCGGTCAAAGAACCAAGGAAGATTTTATGCTGACAAGAATCTCAAAAAATCAAAAGCGCGGGCACGTGCACGACCGTATTCGCAAGAAAATGCAGGGAACGGCGGAGCGGCCACGGCTGAATGTATACCGCTCGCTGAACCACATTTACGTACAGGTCATTGACGACCTTCACGGTGCCACGCTCGTTTCGGCAAGTTCCGCGGAGGGCAAAAAGGAAGGCCGGCGCAGCGGCGGGAACCTGGCTGCCGCGAAAGATGTAGGGAAGGCGATCGCCGAGCGAGCCAAAGCGAAGGGTGTGAGCAAGGTTGTGTTCGACCGCGGAGGATATATTTATCATGGCCGCGTGAAGGCGCTGGCGGATGCCGCGCGCGAAGCCGGATTGCAATTCTAAAGGCAGCTCATCGCTGTCAGCTCCCAGCTATCAACAGGAGCGACAGGCTCAGAGCTGAAAGCCGATAGCTGAAAGCTGGGTTTAAAAGAATGCCAACAGTCATTAAGAAACTCGATGCGAATTCGTACCAGTTGAAGGATCAGGTTGTAGCCATCAACCGCGTCACGAAAGTGGTGAAGGGCGGCAAGAATATGTCGTTTGCCGCGCTGGTGGTGGTGGGTGATCCGTCGGCTGCGGTGGTGGGTCACGGTGCGGGTAAGGCCAAGGAAGTTCCGCAGGCGATTCGCAAGGCGATTGAGGCGGCGAAGAAGAATCTGATCAAGGTGAATCTGACTCAGACCAGCATTCCCCATCTGGTGCTTGGCCGTTATGGCGCCGGCAAGGTTTTGTTGAAGCCCGCTCCCGAAGGCACGGGCGTAATTGCCGGCGGCGCAGTGCGTGCCGTGATGACCGCGGCGGGCGTGCAGAACGTTCTGACCAAGTCGATTGGGACGACGAACCCGCACAATGTAATCAAGGCCACATTCGCGGCGCTGAGAAGTTTGAAGAGTCGCGAGAGCGTTGCCGCCATGCGTGGTAAGACATTGCAAGAGATCTAGGTTGCAGAAGGATCGTTGCAGAAGGATCAAAGATCAATGATGACGGCGAAAAAGAAGGCAGCGGCCAGCGGAAAGATTCACCTGAAGTGGGTGCGTTCCGCCATTTGCACACCGGTAAAGCACAAACTGGTGGTCAAAGGCCTGGGCTTCACCCGATTGAACCAAGTGATTGAGCGCCCGGATAACGCGGCGATTCGTGGCATGGTAGCCAAGATTCCGCATCTGGTCGAGATCGTGCAGGAGTAGGCGGCGAATGATAAATTTATCCAATATTCGAGCACCGAAGAAGGCATCTGAAAAACGCAAACGCGTAGGCCGCGGCATGGGCTCCGGCATGGGCAAGACATCGACCCGCGGACACAAAGGTCAGCGTTCGCGAACCGGTATGCGTTTGATTCGCGGTTTTGAAGGCGGGCAGATGCCTCTGCACCGCCGCATGCCGAAGCGCGGCTTCACCAACATCTTCCGCAAAGAGTTCAACATCGTCAGCCTGGAGCGGTTGGTTGCGCTTGGCGCCGAATTACACGCCGCGGCCATCACTCCCGAAGTCCTTCGCAAGGCCGGAGTGATCAAGGCGAAACATCCAGTTAAAATTCTTGGAGATGGTGAGATCACCATCGCGATCACCGTACACGCACACAAGTTTTCCAAGTCAGCTCAGGAAAAAATCACCAAAGCAGGCGGCAAGATTGAGGTCTTGCAGTAATGTTGGAAAAGCTGGCAAATATTTTTCGTATCCCCGACCTGCGCAGGCGGGTTCTGTTTACGCTCGCCATGCTGGCGATCTACCGGCTGGGCGGCCATTTGCCCACTCCTGGCGTGAATTTCCTGAAGCTGGAACAGTATTTCAATCAGAACGCCGGCTCGCTGCTCGGGTTCGTGGACCTATTTTCCGGCGGCAATCTCCGGCGTCTGACGCTCTTCGCCTTGGGCATTATGCCGTACATCACGGCGTCGATCATCTTGCAGCTTTTGACCGTCGTGTACGAACCGCTGGCCAAGCTGCAAAAAGAAGGCGAACTGGGGCGAAAAAAGATCACCCAGTGGACGCGTTATATTACTGTGATTCTCAGTGCGGTGCAGTCCTTCGGCATTGCCATCGGCCTTGAAAAAGCCGGCGACTTCGTGCTTCACCCCGGTCCAGGTTTCATCCTGATGACGATGCTGACCCTGACCACGGGCAGCGCATTTGTCATGTGGCTCGGCGAGCAGATCACCGACCGCGGTATCGGTAACGGGATGTCGTTGCTGATCTTTGCCGGCATTGTAGTAGGACTTCCACGCGGCGTGCAGGATCTCTTGGAAAAAGCCAAGAATGGAACTTGGGGAGCGATCACGCCTGTATTGATGGTGGGCCTTGTAGTTTTCATGATCGCGGTGGTGGCATTCATAGTCTACGTGGAACGTTGTGAACGCCGCATTCCGGTGCAATACGCCAAGCGCGTGGTCGGACGCAAGGTGATGGGCGGACAGTCTACGCATCTTCCTTTGCGGGTCAACGCCGGCGGCGTAATGCCGGTGATCTTCGCCTCCTCGATTCTTACTTTGCCACAGACCATTGGATACGGCGTTCGCAACAGCCGTTATTTCGGCGACTTATTCCGCATGCTGGGCTTTGGCGAACCGCTCTATACGCTGCTGTATGCTATCGGGATTATTTTCTTCGCCTACTTCTATGTTTCCATCGTGTTCAATCCCAGTGAAGTAGCCGATAACATGAGGAAGTATGGCGGCTTCATTCCTGGCATTCGTCCGGGCAAGCGCACTGCCGATTACATCAACGAAGTTTTGACTCGCATTACCCTTGTCGGCGCGCTTTATCTGATCCTGATTTCGTTTATTCCCGAGTGGATGATTACAGGTATTCATTTAAACCATTTGCCGTTCTGGCTTGGCGGTTCGATGTTTGAGCGGCTTCCGGTTTGGGTGACCAACGGTCTCGGAGTAAATTTCTATTTTGGTGGAACGTCGCTATTGATCGTCGTTGGCGTCGCCATGGACACGGTGACGCAAGTTGAAGCGCAGCTCATTATGCGCCACTACGACGGCTTTACGCCCCGTAGCGGACGCATTCGAGGTCGCAGGAATTGGTCATAGGTAAACGGATTTCGGCGCAGTTCGGTTTTGGGGATTTGGTTTGTTTTGAATTTTCAAGAGTTAAGGCCGTTTTAGCGTAATCTGTTGCGAAGATTTGGGGGTGCTGCACCTGGAAGGCCTTGTGGGAGGCTGCCGGGAACACTGTTCGGGAGGCTTTGGCCAACTCGATGGCGCAGGAAACCTCACGCGATCTCGGTCCCGTGGTATTGCTTGGTCCGCCGGGCGCCGGTAAAGGCACCCAGTCCAAGCGCATCATGGAAAAGTATTTGATCCCGCAAGTGTCTACTGGGGACATTCTGCGGCAGAATGTGGATCAAGGTACCGAGCTTGGGCACATTGCCAAGGCCGTGATGGCCCGAGGCGAGCTGGTTTCGGACGATCTGGTTTGTGAAATGGTCCGGCTGCGATTGAAGGAACCGGATTGCAAACGCGGATATGTTCTTGACGGGTTTCCCCGGACCGCAGCTCAGGCTGGATGGTTGGACGCTTTGCTCGATGACCGGCTCTTTGACAATTCGCGCCCCACGCGGGCTTGGCCGATTGTGATCCGGCTGGACGTGGATTATAATCAGCTCTTGCTCCGGATTACTGGACGCCGTTCTTGTCCCACCTGTGGACGGATCTATAACGTCCGCTTTCAGCCTGCCTCAGTCGATTGTGTTTGTGACATTGACGGAACTAGGCTGATAACCCGTAATGACGACCGGTTGGAAGTAATTCAGCCCCGTATCACGGCATATCAGGAACAGACGCGTCCCGTGGCCGATTATTATCAGCGAACCGGGAGGCTGATTTCACTCAATGGGGATCAGCCGATGGACGTTGTGACAGAACATATTTTTCGGATCCTTGACGATCATCACGCATAGGCATGGCTATTGTTTGTAAATCGGCGTCGGAGATTGAACGCATGCGGCAGAGCGGGCGCATTGTGCGTCAGGTTCTCGATCACGTGCGTTCGATTGTGAAGCCCGGGCTTACCACCATGGATCTTGAGCATGCGGCCGAGAAGAAAATTGATGAACTCGGAGCCAAGCCTGCGTTCAAAGGTTATTACGATTATCCCTGTGTGCTGTGCACATCGGTGAACGAAGAGATTGTTCATGGCATCCCATCGGAAAAGCGGGAGTTGAAAGACGGCGACATCGTTTCCATCGATTGTGGAGTGGTGCTCGACGGTTACTACGGCGATGCGGCGATCACCGTCCCGGTCAGCGAAACGGTGAAGCCGGAACTGCGCAAGTTACTGACGGTGACCGAAGAATCTCTTTACCGAGGTATCGACCAGGCGCGAATTGGCAACTCGGTTGGAGATGTGGGTGCGGCTGTACAGGAGTATGTAGAGGCTGCCGGCTTTAGTGTGGTGCGCGAATTCGTGGGACATGGAATCGGCACACACTTGCACGAAGAGCCTCAAGTTCCGAATTATGGAGCTCGCGGCCACGGTGCAAAGTTACGCGAGGGTATGGTGCTCGCGATCGAGCCGATGGTGAATTTTGGCAAGCCCGAGACGCGCGTCCTGGGTGACAAATGGACCGCGGTTACGGCCGATGGCAGTTTCAGCGCACACTTTGAGCACTGTGTTGCGGTGACCAAAGATGGACCAATGATCTTGACGAAATGAGCTGTCAGTGTTCGGCTTCTGGTTTTGACCCAGTCGCCCTGTACTGCAAGCTAAAAGTTTATTAAGGGGTGCATGAGTAAAGAAGACGCGATTGAAGTGATGGCCGTGGTTCTTGAACCATTGCCGAACGCTATGTTCAAGGTAGAACTGGAGAATAAGCACCAAGTGCTGGCTCACGTTTCCGGCAAGATGAGGAAGAACTTCATTCGCATCCTGCCCGGCGATAAGGTAGCCGTCGAGCTTTCGCCCTACGACTTGAATCGCGGTCGAATCGTTTATCGGTACAAATAAGAAATTCTATCTCGTGGAGATTTTGCTGAAGGCTGAAAGCCGACAGCTGAGAGCTGGTTTATGAAAGTACGAGCATCGGTAAAGAAGATTTGTGACAAGTGCAAGGTCATTCACCGCAAAGGTGTCGTGCGGGTGATCTGCGTCAACACGAAACATAAACAGCGCCAGGGCTAGATCGCTTTTAGTCCTTCGCGGTTGGCTTTTAGCTAGAGGCTAAAAGCTGTAGGTTGCGGCTTTAGCCGCCGGAGTCAAAGTTATGGCACGTATCGCAGGCGTCGATCTACCGCGCCAGAAGCATATTAATATCGCGCTTACCTATATCTACGGGATCGGGCATCCTCGCGCCGGAACCATTCTCGAGGAGGCCAAGGTGGACCCGATGAAGAAGGTCCAGGACCTCAGCGAAGAAGAGGTCAACCGCATCCGTACGGTGATTGAGCAGCAGGGCATGGTGGAAGGCGATCTCCGCAAGGAAGTTTCGATGAACATCAAGCGTCTCATCGAAATCGGCTCCTATCGCGGCTTTCGTCATCGCCGCAATCTGCCGGTTCGCGGCCAGCGTACTCATACCAACGCGCGCACCCGCAAGGGCCCGCGTAAGGGAACGGTTTCGACCAAGAAGAAGGCGACGTCAAAGACATAGAACAGCTCCTGGCTTCTAGCGTCTCGCTAGAAGCCAAGGGCTAGGAGCGATCATGGCAAAACCAGCAGCGGCGGGCGACGACAAGAAGGGTAAGAAGAAAACCTTCAAGAAGAAGGAGCGCAAGCACGTTCCTCACGGATTGTGCTACGTGCAAGCGTCCTTCAATAACACGATCGTGACCATCACGGATATGAACGGGAACGTTCTTTCCTGGAAGAGTTCGGGATCGTTGGGCTTCCGCGGATCGCGCAAAGGGACCCCGTTCGCCGCGCAACAAGCCGCTTCGAACGCCGCCAACATGGCTCGCGATCACGGGGTGCGCAGCGTTGACGTTCGTGTCGCCGGCCCCGGTTCTGGCCGCGAGTCGGCCGTACGTGCTCTGGCTTCATCCGGCATTGAAGTTCGTTCCATACGCGACGTGACTCCGATTCCACACAACGGATGCCGTCCGCCGAAACGGAGAAGAGTATAGTTCTCCAGCGACTTGAAGCTGGAAGCTGATTTCGACCGGGACGAAGGGTGAAGCCAAACCCGTAAACCGGTCATCTAAAAGGAGAATAACTTGGCCCGTTATACTGGTGCAGTTTGCCGTCTATGCCGCCGTGAGGGAATGAAGCTGTTCCTGAAAGGCGCAAAGTGTTTTAGCGATAAGTGTCCCATCGAGAAGCGCAACTTCGCTCCCGGACAACATGGGAAAGACCGTAAAGCCAAGATCGTCGGCTACGGTCTTCAATTGCGAGAGAAGCAGAAAGCCAAGCGCATCTATTTCACCCTCGAAGGCCAGTTTCGGAATTACTTCGAGAAGGCCGCTCGAACGCGGGGCGTAACCGGTGAATTGCTCTTGCAGCAACTCGAACGTCGCTTGGACAACGTGGTTTTCCGCCTTGGTTTCGCACAGTCGCGGCGCCAGGCGCGCCAGTTGGTGCGCCACGGCCACGTTTCGGTCAACAATCGTAGGGTGAACATCCCTTCGTATCAGGTGAGCGCGGGCGAAGAGATCTCTATCCGCGAGAACAGCAAGAAGCTAACGGTTCTCGAACTCGCGAAGGAATTCGCCAGCCACGGCACGCTGCCAAACTGGCTGGAAGTGAATCGTGATGCCTACACGGCCAGGGTGTTATCGTTGCCCAAGCGCGAGGACATTCAGTTGCCGGTTAATGAGCAGCTGATCGTCGAGTTGTACAGCAAGTAGTAAATTGAGCGATCGAGCCATTGGGTCATTGAGCGATTTAAAATCACTCAGTCGCCCGATCGCCAAATCGCTCAATAGTTCGGTCCGCATTTCGAGCCAGATCAGCCTTTTCCGGCATTGACCTGAGTTGGACCAATCAGCGAGCTGGAATCGAGCCAAACGGCCGAAGGAGAGAAACACATGCTTTGGAGAGGTTTTCAAAAACCGAAACGTCTTGCAGTCGATACTTCCACCCTTACCGATAAGTACGGAATTTTCTGGGCTCAGCCCTTCGAACGCGGATTCGGTACCACCGTGGGCAACGCTCTGCGGCGAGTACTGCTGAGTTCGATCGAAGGCGCAGCCGTTACTGCCGTGAAGATGGAAGGTGTGCTGCACGAATTCCAATCGATCCCCGGCGTGGTGGAAGACGCGACCGACATTATTTTGAACCTGAAACAGATTCCATTCAAACTCGCGGGCGATGCGCCCAAAGCCATCTATCTCCGCGCGGATCAGCCGGGAGTCGTCACTAGCGGCATGATCGAGGCCGATGGAGACGTCGAGGTGCTCGACAAAGATGTCTACATCGCGACCGTCAGCGAAGGCGGCAAGCTTGACATGGAAATGCGCCTGAAGCGCGGCCGTGGCTACACTTCCGCAGACAAGAATTTCGATGAAGATCTCGGCATCGGGTTCATTCCCATCGATTCCGTTCACTCGCCTGTTCGTAAGTGCAACTACACGGTCGAAGCCGCGCGTCTTGGCCAGATCACCGACTACGACAAGTTGACTCTCGAAGTGTGGACTAACGGTTCGATCACTCCCGCCGATGCAATCGGGTTGTCGGCCAAGCTGATGAAGGACCACATGAACATTTTCATCAACTTCGAGGAAGAGATCGAGACCGGAATGTCGTCCTCGGATGATCGCAAACCTGAGATTCATAACGAGAACTTAAACCGTTCCGTTGAGGAGCTCGAGCTTTCCGTGCGCAGCTACAACTGCCTGAAGAATGCGAATATCCAGTCGATTGGCGAGTTGGTGCAAAAGACCGAATCGGAGATGCTGAAGACGAAAAACTTCGGACGCAAGTCGCTCAACGAGATCAAGGAGATTCTCTCCACGATGGGTTTGAGCCTAGGCATGAAGATCGACGAGCATGGGAACGCTGTGCCCGGTCCAACTTCAAACATGGTCCTGCCGGCGTCGGCCTACGGACCGGACGATCAACTGTAAGACGATCAGCTGTAAATTGGCCTCAGCGGCCGACTTCCGTTTAAGAAGTCGGCCGCAAGAAGCCAGAACAATAGTTTTTGATCCTGAGCTAGCAGCTAAAGCTAGAAGCTGAGGTTTTCCCATGCGTCACAAAGTAGCAGGCTACAAACTCGGACGGAACCCATCGCACCGGCGCTCGCTTTTGCGCAACTTAGTCACCTCTGTGATCATCGAAGAGCGCGTCGAAACGACCGTTCCAAAAGCTAAGGCCGCCAAGCCTATTGTCGAGAAGATGATCACGCTCGGCAAACGCGGCGATCTTGCCGCACGCCGTCTCGCTGCCTCTTACCTCATGACCGACGCCGCCGTGGTCAAGCTGTTTGATACCATCGGTCCTCGCTTCGGCGACCGCAACGGCGGATACCTGCGCATTATTCGCACCGGTTGGAATAAGGGTGACGGCGCCGACAAGGCTTTTCTGGAAGTCCTTGGCAGCGAAAAAGTGCTTGATGAGAAGCGCGAGAAACGTGCCGAATCCCGCGCCAAGAAAAATGCCGAAGCTCGAAAAGCTATGGAAGACGCCGAAGCTCAGGCCCAGCACGATGGCGGCATTGAGCCGGTCAAGGAAGAAGACAAGAAAGAGTAGACTTCTCGGCAGCCCCTTTTAAAGACAAAAAGCACGGCCTGCGCCGTGCTTTTTTTGTTTCCTCCCCACCACATTGACTCGCCATTGGTTGCCCGCGTAAGATTTGCGCGGATGATCGGCCGGACTATTTCGCACTACCACATTCTGGAAAAACTTGGCGGTGGCGGCATGGGGGTGGTGTTCAAGGCCGAGGACACCGAACTCGGCCGCTTCGTCGCTCTGAAATTCCTGCCGGACGAAATGGCGCACGACGAGCCCATGCTCGAGCGATTCCGCCGCGAAGCCCGAGCGGCTTCCGCCCTGAACCATCCCAACATTTGCACGATTTATGAGATCGGCAAGCAAGATGGCCAGTCCTTCATCGCCATGGAGTTTCTGGATGGCACCACTTTAAAGCACCAGATCGGCACGCGTCCCATGGAGACGGAGCGCCTGCTGGGGATCGGCATTGAGGTAGCCGACGCGCTGGATTCGGCGCACAGCAAGGGAATCGTTCATCGCGACATTAAGCCCGCGAACATATTCATCTCGAAGCGCGGTCACGCGAAGATTCTGGATTTTGGTCTGGCAAAGATGGGCGTGCGGTCTAATACCGCCAGCGGCGATTCGCAGACAATGGCGGACGCAGCGCGGTTGGATCTCACTAGTCCGGGGACGGCGCTCGGCACGGTGGCGTACATGTCTCCCGAGCAAGTGCGCGGCAAAGAGCTGGATGGGCGTACCGATTTGTTTTCGTTCGGCATTGTTCTTTATGAAATGGCAACCGGAATTCTGCCATTTCGCGGGGAGACGCAGGGCGTAATTACCGAAGCGATTCTGAATCGTGCGCCATCCCAGGCGATTCGGTTGAATCCCGACCTTCCAACCGAGCTGGAGCACATCATCAGCAAGTTGCTCGAAAAAGATATTGAACTGCGCTACCAGAGCGCAGCCGAAGTGCGAGCCGATCTCAAGCGACTGAAACGGCAGCAGGATTCGTCGCGCATTTCCTCGCAGGTCGCGACTGAAACCCCGAGCGGATCCGTGACGACCGTAGTTTCTGGGGCGCCGGGGCAGGGCGTCAGTTCGTCCGGAATAAGCTCATCGGGGGCAAGCTCATCGAAGATCAAGGCAATTCCTGAATCGCAGCCGCGCAAAACCGTGTATGCCCTGGGGGCCGCTCTGGTTGCGGCGTTGGCCGTAATAGCTTTTCTCTTGCTTCGACACGGCGGAGCTTTTGTCTCTCCCGCGTATCACCTATTGACTTACCGCCGCGGAACGATTCGAATGGCGCGATTTGCTCCTGATGGGCAAACCGTCATCTACAGCGCGGCTTGGGAAGGTGGGCCGGTTGAAATCTTCAGCACGCGATTTGGCACGCCGGAATCGCGGCCGGTGGGCGTACCCGGCGCGGAAATCTTAGCGATCTCGTCGACGGGAGAGATGGCTGTTCTGCTGCGCAGCCGACAGACCAAATCGCAAGTTTATACCGGCACGCTGGCTCGAATGGCATTCGGCGGCGGAGCGCCTCGCGAGGTATTGGAAAACGTTCAGTGGGCCGATTGGTCGCCGGATGGCGCGCAGTTGGCGATTGTTCGCGACTTAAATGGACGAAATCGGCTCGAGTATCCGCCGGGCAAGGTGCTGTACGAAACCGGTGGGTGGATCAGCCATCCCCGTGTGTCGCGCAAGGGCGATATGATTGCGTTTATCGATCATCCTATCCAAGGCGACTCGATTGGAGGCGTCGCGATCGTCGACACTAACGGCAATAAGCGGTCTTTGAGTCAGAGTTACGGCGGCGGCGCGGTCGGCTTGGCTTGGTCGCCAAAGGGCGATGAGGTATGGGTGACCGCGACACTGATTGGAATCGACCGCTCGGTGTTTGCGGTGCCGCTATCGGGCAAGGAGCGCCTAGTTGCGCGTGTTCCCGCCGATCTTACGTTGCAGGATGTGATGCCCGACGGCCGGGTTCTGCTGGCGCGCGACAGTTGGCGGCGCGGACTGATCGTTCACCGTAACGAAGACACGGCCGAGCGTGATTTCACCTGGCTTGACTGGTCATATCCGGTCACGCTCTCGAATGATGGCCAAACGCTGCTGTTCCGAGAAGAAGGCGAAGCGGGCGGTCCGACCTACGCGGTTTATCTTCGTAATACCGACGGGTCGGCGGCGGTGCGCCTGGGAGATGGACAGTCCCTAGCCTTATCGCCGGATGGAAAATGGGCGCTCGCGTGCCGGGGCGACAAGCAAACCGACTTGTTTCTGCTTCCGACCGGCCCTGGCGAGCCTCGCACTTTGAAGGGACACGACGTCATTCACAACGCGGCGCGCTGGTTCCCCGACGGCAAGCGGCTCCTGATCGC
>Ga0182015_10004878_pt1 | contig 14205 bp, 9 predicted proteins | sample 712P3MmetaG_FD_120478 | JGI IMG/M metagenome (GOLD analysis project Ga0182015, IMG submission 120478) | Permafrost microbial communities from Stordalen Mire, Sweden - 712P3M metaG | ecosystem: Environmental > Terrestrial > Soil > Wetlands > Permafrost | place: Sweden: Stordalen | collected...
GAGGAGGGGAAGCGCTACTTCGGCGTCATGCCCGCAGTCGCGCACGACGTGATGGGCCTTAAAGCCGTAAGCTTTTATCCCGCCAACGAGGGGAGCGCCGTGCCGACGCATCAGGCGATCGTTCTGCTCTTCCGTACCGATAACGGCGAGCCGCTGGCCGCCATCGACGGACGCCTGATCACGGAGATGCGAACGGCCGCAGTCTCGGCCGCCATAACGAAATACCTGATGCCGGCAAACAGCAAAGTGCTGGGGCTGCTCGGCAGCGGCGTGCAGGCCGAATCGCATTTGGCCGCGCTCTCGAGCATTGCGCAGTTCGAAGAGATTCGAATCTGGAGCCGCACGCTCGAACACGCGCAGAGATTCGCGCGGAAGCATGGCGCCGTGGCGGTGGAGGCCGAGGCGGCGGTACGCGGAGCCGACGTCATCGTCGTCGCGACGAGCTCGCAGGAACCGGTTCTCGAGGGCGCATGGCTCAAAGCCGGTGCGCACGTCAATGCAGTCGGCGCCAACCGGCCAACGTGGCGCGAGCTCGACGACGAAGCGATGCGCAACACGCTGGTCGTCGACTCGCGCGAAGCCGTGCTGCAGGAGTCGGGCGACGTGATTCTTTCTGGGGCGGAGATCTACGCCGAGATCGGCGAAATCTTCGCAGGAACCAAACGAGCCGAAGCCGGCGAAACGACGATTTTCAAATCGGTAGGCATTGCTCCGGAAGACCTCGCAGCAGCACTACTCGTCTACACAGCGGCTACCCAGAAGTAGCGAAGAAAACCTCTAATTATTAATCCGGTGTACGTGCGTGATGCTGAGGAGCCAGGCAGCAGGAGCGCAGCCAGGATGGCGGAGCGACGAGCGGCTCCGAGGCATTATGCACGTACACCGGATTAATAATTAGAGGTTTTCTAAATCAGCGGAACCCGTCGAAGCGAAGCCTCGACGGGTTCCGACGCATTCACGCACTCGCCTCGCCTGTTTGGCTACCTGGTCGGAGAGCCCCACCGACGCTGGCGAGCGGTTTGGTCGGTGTCCCGGACTCATCGCTCATCGCAACATTTCACGGGTTCATCGACCGCGAACGATACGTTCGTCGCACTTCGAATATTGGATTCGAAGCTCGTGAATCGTAGCACGCACAAACGGCGTGGACAAGCGCCTACTCGGAGCAATTCACAAGCTGTCCACAAGTTTTTTCCCTTATGCACATCGAACGGCAAACTCCATGCAGCTTCTTAGTTTGCTTCTCGCGTTGCTTGGGCCCGCGGCGTCCTTCGACCGGGCTCAGGATGACACAGTGGTGGCGCAGAGCCTCTTCGGAGGCTTGCCCATCGACGGTATTCACTGCGATCGCGAGGAGGGGTCGGTCGAGCACGTGCACACCCAACTGCAGCTCTTCAATCGCGGGCATGCCGTGACCGTGCCGGCCCAGATCGGCATCCCGCAATCGGGGACGTGCCTCTACTGGCTCCATACGCATAGCGCGGACGGTTTTATTCATATCGAGTCCCCGGTGAAGCGCGTCTTCACGCTGGGAGAGTTCTTCGACATCTGGGGGCCCAACTTGAGTTGGACGGAGGCTGGAGCCGTGACGGCGCCCCACGCGGGCCGGCTGAGCATCTGGATCAATGGAGCGCCCTGGCACGGGCGGGATCCACGCGCAATCGTCCTACGCGACCACGAAACGATCGTCATCCAAAGCGGGCCGCCCTTTGCCAAACCGGCGCACGCCGATTGGTCGAAGCTGTAAGGTTTTGCGGTGACGCAGACTCCTCCGATCGAAATAGACGGGCGCCACCTGACGCTTGAAGCGATCGAGGCCGTGGCCTTCGGAGCCTCGATTCGCATTTCGCCGGCCGCCCGCGAGCGCGTCGCGCGTGCCCGCGAGTTCGTTGAAAGCCATCTCGCCGCGGGTGAGTCAATCTATGGCGTGACGACCGGCTTCGGCAAACTCGCCAACATCGTGATTGCGCCCGAGGACGCCGCCGAGCTGCAGCTTAATTTGGTCCGCAGCCATGCCGCCGGCACCGGTGCGCCGTTGGAGATTCCGGTGGTGCGCGCCGCCGGCGTCCTTCGGGCAAACTCGCTCTCTGCCGGCCATTCGGGCATCAAGCCGCAAACGCTCGACTTAATCGTCGGCATGCTCGAGCGCGGCGTAACGCCCGTCGTGCCGTCCGTAGGCTCTCTCGGCGCCAGCGGCGATCTCGCGCCCCTCGCTCACATGACGCTCACGCTGATCGGCGAGGGCGAAGCCTTTTTTCGCGGCGAGTTGCTGCCGAGCGCCGTCGCACTCGAACGTGCCGGGTTGAAGCCCATCGAGCTGGGGGCGAAGGAAGGCCTGGCGCTGGTCAACGGAACGCAGGTGATGACCGCGATTGCGGCGCTGAGTGTGGTGCGGGCGCAGCGGCTCGCCGCCGCGGCCGACGTCATCGGCGCGATGTCGCTCGAGGCCTATCTCGGCAGCGAGCGCGTCTTCGACCGCCGCATCAACGACCTGCGGCCCCATCCGGGGCAGGAGCGCGTAGCGGCCAACTTGCGCGCGCTGCTGAAAGATTCTGAGATCGTCTGGTCGCACGTCGAATGCCAACGCGTCCAAGATCCGTACTCGTTTCGCTGCATTCCGGTGGTTCACGGAGCCGTGCGCGACTCGACGGCGTACGTGCGCCGCGTCACGGAAGTCGAAGCAAACTCGGTAACCGATAACCCGCTGGTGTTTCCGGAGGACGGCGTCTTTCTCTCGGGCGGCAACTTCCACGGCGAGCCGATTGCGCTGGCAATCGACTTCCTGAAGATGGCGATCTGCGAGCTGGCCTCGATAGCCGAGCGCCGCCTCTACCTCTTGCTCAATGCGGAAGATCGCGGCCTGCCGCTCTTCCTCACGCAGCGCCGCGGATTGCAATCGGGACTGATGATCGTGCAGTATACCGCCGCGGCGCTGGTCAACGACAACAAGGGACTAGCATGGCCCTCGAGCGTGGATTCAATTCCGACCTCGGCCGGACAAGAAGATCACGTGAGCATGGGGATGACGTCAGCCAACAACCTGCTGCGCGTGCTCGACAATGTGGAAGGCGCGCTCGCCTGCGAGCTGCTTGGCGCGATGGCCGCGACCGATCTTCGACGCCCGCTTCAATCGGGCCCAGGAACGCGCGCCGCGCATGAAGTCGCGCGAGAGCGCATCCCCGCCTGGAGCAACGATCGTTCCCCGGCGCCGGATATCGCCGCCGGACGCGAGCTGATCCGCTCGCACCGGCTCGTCGAGGCGGCCGGAGCGGCCATCGGCCACCGGCTTACAGGCTGACGTTGAACTGAAGGTAGGCGTTAAAGGGATTCGGCAGCACGAACGCGTTCGTGTCGGCATAGCCGGGCGTGTATGACTGCGCGAATGCTGGATTGAGCGGTACGCCGTTGGCTCCCCGATCGTTCGGCGAGACGCCGTTGTAGAAGTTCGACACGTAGTAGAAGTTGTCGACGTACCCGCACGTGTAGCTGTTGGGCGGGAACTGTTTGGTCCAAGGCTCGGGCGATCCGCCGAAGCATGCGTTGACCAGATTCGCCAGGAGCAGGTTCGCCTTGACGCGCGGGCTCAGTTGATAGCCGAGCTGGATGCTGAAGTTGATCTGATTTGGCTGGCGGAACGCTCCAAAGTCGTCGAAGACCCCGGTCTGCGGATTTGGAATGAAGAGTTCGCCCGCGGAGGTACCGTTCTGCGTGGCCGCCAGGCCGCAGGTGGTGTAATCGGCTTGCAGCGGATTTTTGACATGAATCTTCGAGTTGATGAGGCCTGCAGAGTTGCCCGTGCAGGTGCGGGGATCGATGCCGAGGACATCGGCTGGGTTACCGTAAGGCGACCCTTCGTTAAATGTCATGGCGGGCGTAATATTGAATTTATTGTGCCTATAGTTCACAAGCGCGCTCAGAACGTTCGGCGATAGATAGGCGTAATCGAGGCCAACTGGATACCAGCCGTTACGAGCGAGAAGCGGTTGCGGCGACATCGAGTAATACGGATTCCAGATCGGCGCATTATAGCCGCGCTTGAGCTGGATGCACTTGGGGTCCGGAAAGACGTTACCCTGGCCGTTGTTCTCGTAGCACTGAGAGCCGCCGCCGGCTCTCGTGAGGCCATTGAAGTTCGCAATGTCCTGATTGTAGGGATCGATCGGGTTGATCGAGGTACCAGGGAAGCTGTTCCACCGCTCGGCAGCGTTCGTATAGGTGTAGGAGATCAAGAACGAGAGGCCGTTTTTACTAAAGTCTCCTTTGGTGAGCTCGGTTTCGAAACCGCCGACGCGCTCCACGCCTGAGTTGAGACCGCCGGATAGCCCGAAGGGCAGCGCGATGCTATAGACTTGATTGGTGGCGTAGCGATAGAACGGGGTTACCTTGATCGACATATCGGTGCCCTTGAAACGTCGCTCGTACGAGGCGTCGTAATTATCCGAATACTGCACCAGCGCGTTGTGCAAAGGAGTCGTGTAACCGTACTGCCAGAAGGCCTGAAAGAGGTCGTATGCCAAATTATTATCTTTAGCGTTGTACTGTACTTGGTACGTCTCGGGCTCTTGCGCGTATCGGCCCGCAGAGAAGCGCAGCACCGTGTCGGCATTGAGCGTATAGGTCAGTCCCAGTTGAGGCGTAAATGCGTAGTCGGCGATCGAGGACGGATAGTTATTGCTCAGCAGCAGGTGGCCGTCTTGACCGTTAGGATGGACCGTCTGCACGGGATGTGCCGGAATCGACTTATCGATCGGGCAGTTGAAACCGACGAAAGGAATCGGTGGACGACCGCTCGCGGGGGGTGTCGGAATGAAGTACGGTGCCAGCGTAATGGGGTTATAGCAGAACTCATTTTGACCGGCTAAGAACCAAAAATTTTGGCCGTTGTTCGAGGTGTTGGAGAGGTTGTACGCATAGAGTTCGTCGCGCAAGCCGAGATTGATGTTGAGTTTATCGGTTGGGGTCCACAAGTCTTGGAACGCGACCGCAGTGAAGTTCGGCTCGACGGTGTTGACAAAGCCGGAGTTGCCGGTGTAGGTAACCTGCCAGCTCGCTCCGGGAACGCTTATCGCGGGATTTGGAATCGGATTGCCGAACCAACCGCTGGTCAACGGACTGTTGCAGGGCGCCGGCTGTCCCTGCTTATAGACTTGTCCTCCTTTATATATGGTGCCCGTATACCATGCAAAGCACTCTGCCCCGTTGGTTAGATTCGTCGCCAGCGTTCCAGGTGCCGGTTGCGACGAACCGTAGCTCGATCCGAGGGCGTTGTTGAAGTTATCGTTGTTGTAGCGGTTCGTAGTGGCCGTGGTATAGTTGACGTCGAACGACAGCAGATGCTGCGAGCTGAGTTGGTTTTCATAGCTGAAGGCTAAGCCGCGTGTATGCGATTCGAGCTCGTAATCATAGCTGAGGGCACCGAAACCAAAGAACGGCGTGCCATAGCTCAGCGCGCTGGTCTGCAGCCAATCCGAGTAGAAAGAATAGCCATATATTCGGAAATATGCATTCGAACCGATGTTATGCTGGTATTGTAGTTTGACGATCGCGGCGTTGTTCCAAAATGAGTCGCGGTTGTCGGGCGGCACCGCAGAGAAGGTTCCACCCGGGCAAGCTCCGGGAATAACCGGTGGCGTCCCCGCCGATGCGTAGGGTGCGACGTTCGCGCAGCGACTGCCAGGCGAGCTCGGCGCAAAATATGGAACGGGAGAAATGCCCTTCGCGCTTTCGCCGAAGTGCGTTCCGCTGGGCCAGGTGACGAAATCGGGCCAGACTTCGGGAACCGCGTACTTCGGGCCGTATTCATACTGACTAAGCTCGGTGATGACGTTGGGTCCCAAATCGTTCTGCGAGCTATTGAACTGCGTCTGCAGCGCGACGACATTATAGAGCAGTTGAATGTCGTCGCGGCCGGCGTCGTGCCTATGCGGGATTCCGATGTGGAGATTGACGACACTCTCGCGATCCGCGAGGTTCGAGACGCCATAGGCCGAGTATGCGGGAGTGATCGTTTGATAACAGCCGGGGTCGTTACCCACAGCATGCTTGTTCAGCGTGTTGACAGGCAACGGGACGTATCCATTCTGTCCAGGATTGAGCGTAAATGGGTCCCAGATCGGTGAGGGATTCGGGCCGTCGTAGAAACCTTGTCCGCTCGGCGGGTTGTAGCCGCAGGTTGGATAGACCCCGGCAAAATCGAGCCCGGCCGTATTAAACGCGATCGCCGGATAGCCCCAGACGTCGCCGAGATTCGAACCGTTGAATTGATCGAGGTAGCGGTAGTCCTGATTGTACCCGCCCACCCCGACGTAATACGAGAAGAGCCGGTTCGGCGTCGCGCCACCCGCTTCGACTTGGAGGCTGTGATAGTAGGTCGGCGTGCCGATGCCTCCGCTCACCGTCGCATAGCCCGGATAGGTGCCGGTCTTGATCACCTGGTTGATAAATCCGGCTAACCCCGTGGCGCTCTCTCCCGCCGTTCCGCCGCCGGCATAGACCTGCAGTTCTTGCTGGCCGAGCGTGCCGGCCGTGCTGCCGGGATAGTTGTCGAACGAACGGTTCACGGGTACGCCGTCGAACTCGTAACCGATCTGATCGTAGTTACCGCCGCGAATATAGACCGTCTCATCCCACCCTTGCTGGTTGGGCGGCACGAACACGCCGGGCACCGCGCCAATGGCTGAGTAGGCGTTGTTCAAGTTTCCGCCGCCTCCGATGCCCTCAGCTGCCTGCGTCACGGTCGAGTTCACTGAGTAGACGTCGGTGGTCGTTCCAGGCTTCACGACGTCCATCGACGATCGCGCCGTCACTCGAGCGATCGTTCGCAGCGATGCCTGCAGCGGAATTCGAAGCGTCTGCACTTGGTCCGCAAAGACGGAGACGCCCGTGGTCGTCGAAGTCTCGAAACCTTCCTTGGAGATGCTAATCGTGTAGGTGTCCGGCGCCAGCGAAAGCATCGAAAAGCGGCCGGATGCATCGGTCGTAACCGTTAGGGTCTGCGAGGGGCTGACCGCAACGACTTGGGCGCCCGCAATGGGCTCCCCGCCGGTGCGGGCGACGACTCCGGTAATCGACCCGGTCGTTCCCGCGTAAGCGCGCACGGCCGCCAACGCGCATCCGATGGCGACCACAAGAACGAAGAGTGACCACCCTGGCCGCCACCGTCCGCACATGCCGGCTCCTCATTCGCTACGCCCCGCGAGAGGTCTTGTCCGCGGCTACAAGAATTCCGCGCCTACTATGAACGCAATTGCGGGCTCTCGCGCGGTTCGGGCGCCGCGCGGTGCCGAACTCACTTGCTTGGGATGGCCGCAAGAAGCCGCATTGCGCATGTTGATGAACAATCTCGATCCCGAGGTTGCCGAACGCCCGGAAGATCTGGTCGTCTATGGCGGCAACGGTCGCGCCGCGCGGTCGTGGGAGGCCTTCGATGCGATCGTTCGCACGCTGCGCCGGCTCAAGGACGACGAAACGCTGATCGTGCAAAGCGGCAAGCCCGTCGCCGTTTTTAAAACGCACGCTCGCGCGCCGCGCGTACTGATCGCCAACGCAAATCTGGTCCCGAAGTGGGCGGATTGGAGCGTCTTTCGCGAGCTCGAAGCCCAAGGGCTCACGATGTACGGGCAGATGACGGCGGGTTCGTGGATCTACATCGGCACGCAAGGAATCGTTCAGGGCACCTACGAGACGTTCGCGGAGTTGGGGCGCCGCCACTTCGGCGGCTCGCTGGCCGGCCGCGTGGTGTTGACGGCGGGAGTGGGCGGCATGGGCGGCGCGCAGCCGTTGGCCGTTACGATGAACGGCGGCATCTGCCTGATCGTTGACGTCGACCGCGCCCGCTTGGAACGCCGGCGCGAGCTGCGCTATCTCGACCGAGTCGCCGACTCTCGGGAATCGGCGCTGCTCGAAATCCAACGCGCGCGCAGCCGTAGCGAGGCTGTCTCGATTGGATACGAAGGAAATGCCGCGCAGGAGTTCCCGCAGCTCTACGACCTCGGCTTTCGTCCCGACGCGGTGACGGATCAAACGTCGGCGCACGACCTGCTCGATGGATACGTTCCCGCCGGCCTATCACTGCCCGAGGCTGCCGAGCTGCGCAAACGCGATCCCGCCGAGTATCAGGAACGGGCCCTTCAAAGCTGCGCCCAAGAGGTACGAGCGATGGTGCAGTATCTCGACGCCGGCGCCATCGTCTTCGATTACGGCAACAACATCCGGGCGCAAGCGCAGCGCGCCGGCTTCGAGCGCGCCTTCGATTTCCCCGGCTTCGTTCCGGCGTTCATTCGCCCGCTCTTCTGCCGCGGCTCCGGGCCGTTCCGCTTCGCAGCACTCTCGGGCGACCCGAACGACATCGCCGCCTGCGACGAGAAGCTGCTCGAGTTGTTCGACGACGATTCCTCGCTGACGCGCTGGTTACAATTGGCACGCGAGCGAATCGCCTTTCAAGGATTGCCGGCTCGCATCTGCTGGCTCCCCTACGGGCGCCGCGCGAAGGCGGGGCTTGCATTCAACGAACTCGTTCGATCGGGTGCGGTCAAGGCACCGATCGTCATCGGTCGCGACCATCTCGATACCGGCAGCGTCGCGTCACCCTATCGCGAAACCGAGGCGATGAAGGACGGAAGCGATGCGATTGCCGACTGGCCGATTCTCAATGCGTTGCTCAACACGGCCGCGGGTGCGCATTGGGTGAGTTTCCATCATGGGGGCGGTGTCGGCATCGGCTACAGCCTGCACGCCGGAATGGTCGTGGTTGCAGATGGGAGCGACGACGCGCGCGAGCGGCTCTCATGCGTGCTTACCACCGATCCCGGACTCGGCGTCGTGCGCCATGCCGATGCCGGCTACGATCTCGCCATCGAAACCGCCGACGCAGAAGGACTCGATTGGCGTCTCTGATCGTCCGCGCAAAGACGATCGTCACCTGCGATGCTCAAGCTCCGCAATGTGGTATTGACTTCGACGCGTTGGGGCGGATCGACGACGCGGCCATGCTCGTCGAAGATGGCGTTATCACCGCGCTCGGTCCCAGTGTCACCCTGAGCGCTCCCAGTGTCACCCTGAGCGCAGTCGAAGGGTGGCAAGAATTAAACCTTCAGGAATACATCGTCTTTCCCGGCTTTGTCGACGCGCACGCGCATCCGCTCTATGCGGGAAACCGCGAAGCGGATTTCGCCGCGCGCGTGCGCGGCGAGCCGCCGCCGCTCGGCATGCGGTACACGATCGAGCAGACGCGTGAAGCGCTGCTCGATCCGGAGGCGTTCTATGAAAGAACGATTCGTCCGAGGCTCCACGCGATGCTCGCGCACGGCACGACGACGCTCGAAACCAAAACGGGTTACGCGCTGCACAAACCGGGCGAGGCCGCGCTGCTCGATCTGATCGCACGGCATCGCGACGATCCCGACGTTCCGCGGCTAGTGGCAACCTTTCTCGGCGCGCACGCGCTACCGCCGGAGTTTGAACGCGAAGAGGCGTTCGTCGATTATCTGATCGACCAAGTCGTTCCGGCGGCCGCCGCGCACGGAGCCGTCTACGCCGACGCGTTCTGCGAACCGGGATTCTTTTCTCCGCGGCAAACGCGCCGCTACCTCGACGCCGCGCGCCGGGGCGGCATGCGCTTACGCGTGCATTGCGACGAGATGGCCTACGGCGGCGCCGCCGCGATGGCGGCAGAGCTCGACGTCGACGCGGTCGATCACTGCAACTTCATTCGCGAGGACGACGTGCGCGCGATCGCCGAGCGCGGAATCGTCGCGGTCGCCTGTCCGGCGACGATTCTCTTTCTCGATCTTCCGCAACGCGCGCCGGTGCGCTCGCTGCTCGAGGCCGGGGCGATGGTTGCGCTTGCGAGCGACTATAATCCCGGAACCTCGCCCTGCTTCAATCTGCAGAGCGTCGCGCACTTCGGTCGCAAACTCTTCGGGCTCTCGGCGGCCGAGGCGCTCTATGCCGTCACGCGGGCCGCCGCCCACTCGTTGCGTCGCGATGCCGGCAGCCTCCGCGTCGGCGCCCCCGCCGACTTCGTTGCGTTACGACTCGGATCGCCCGAGGAGTTCGGCTGGGAGTTCGGCGGCAATCTCGCCGCCGCGGTCGTCAAAAACGGCGCGCTGGTGTCGTGACCGGCGAGTTCGTCCGCTGCGCCCGCGCTCTCGTCTCGGGCGAAACGCGCAACGATTTCGCGTTCGTCGTGCGCGACGGACGCATCGTCGCGAGCGGCGATTTTCTCGAGGTCCGCGATCTAGGGCGAGATCTCCACACGCGTTCCTTCCCGGTCGATCGGCTCGTCGTTCCCGGCTTTATCAACGGACACAGTCATGCCTATCAAATCCTGTTGCGAGGATGGGCCGATGATTGGCCCTTTGCAAAATGGCGCAGCGACGCGCTCTATCGGGTCGTGCCGCGGCTCACGCCCGACGACGTCTACTGGACCTTCGTCGCCGCCTTCTCGGAGATGCTGGCGGCCGGAATCACCACCGTCGCCGAGTTCTTCTACCTCAACGGCGCCGGCAACGAGTCCGCCGAAGCGGCGATTCGCGCCGCCCGCGAAACGGGCATTCGACTGATTCTGGCGCGAACGTGGATGGACGCGCACTACGCACCGCCCGAGTTCTGCGAAAACGCCGACGTCGCCGCGGCGCGGACGCGCGAGTTGATGCAGGGCTATCCCGATGCGAACGTCTGCGTTGCTCCGCACTCGCTGCACGCCGCATCGCAGGAGATGATTCGAAGCGCCGCCGACTTCTCGCGGCAGTTCGATTGCGCGCTCCACATTCACGTTGCCGAAGCACCGTACGAAGTTGAAGAAACGCTCGCGCGTTTCGAAACGACTCCGATCGCCCTTCTCGACGAGCTTGGCGCGCTGTCCGCGCGCACCGTAGCCGTGCATGCGATTCATCTTTTGGAGCCGGAGAAGAAGATGCTCGCCCGCGCCGGTGCGCGAGTCGTCCATAATCCGACGACCAACCAGTATCTCGGCGACGGGATCTGCGACGTCGCGGGGCTGCGCGCGCTCGGCGTCCCGATCGGTCTGGGTACGGATGCCGACATCCGGCCATCGTTGATCGACGAAATGCGCTCGGCCGCGTTGCTTGCCAAACTCCGAAGTCTCGACGGCGCCGCCTTGAGCGCTCGCGACGCCTTGGCGATGGGAACCCGCGAGGGCGCGCGAGCGCTGGGGCTAGAGGCCGGCGATCTCGTTGAGGGGGCGCCGGCCGATTACGTGGTGCTCGACGCTTCCCAGATCGATCCGTGGTCGCCGGAGCGCAACGCGCTGGTCTATCGGGGGCAGGATGCTTGGGTTCAGGCGACCTTTGTGAACGGGCGCCGGGCTTATGTCGGCGAGCCGTCGGCGCTTGCTCGGCGGGCTCGCAACGAGACAGCCTGTATCGCCGAACGACTCTGCGTGTAAGCACTTGCATTCACGCAGGCTGCTGTGATAGCATCTGCGTGCAAGTACCTACTTGCAGCCAAGCGAGCCTATGAAGACGATATCATTTTTGCTAACGGTCGCCTCCCTCGTTTCGGTGCTCGGCGCCATGCCGGCCGGCGGAGGAGCCGCTCCGCCCCTGGACGCGCGGACCGTCATCGAACGGATGGCGTCGCGGAATCCGTCGCTGGCAAGCTATCGCGCCCGCGTTCACGTCGACATCCGAATGGTCAGTTTTCCGTTCCTTGCCCCCAAGCTCGACGGGACGTCCTACTATAAGAGGCCTGATCTCTACGTGGTCGTCTTCGATCGCATGCCCAGCTATGCGCGAAACTTCGGGCGACTCTTCAACGATGTCGGCAATCCGCTGGCTTGGCAGCGCGATCAAAACGTTACGTTTGACGGAATTAGCTGGCTCGGCGGTCGAGAGATGCTCGTTCTCCGCTTGACTAAGAAAATTCACAGCGACATCCTCGACCACACCCTGGCCTACGTCGATGCCGCATCGTACACGCTCGAACAGATGGAATGGTACTACACCAGCGGCGGTAAGATCACGATGTCGGAGCAGTACCGGCTCGAAGGTAACTATTGGGTGCTCTCGCAGCAGCACGCAACGATTCGCATGCCGTACGTGCGGGCAGTGGCCGATGCCGTCTACGGAACCTACCAAACCAACGTTCCCATTGGAGCCCCAGGAGCGCAGACGCCGTGATCGAGACGCGTAAGATTTCCGAGGGCGTGCGTTCCGCCTCGCCCGAAGAGACCCGCGAGCGAATCCTCACTGCGGCTCGCGAGGTAATTGGGCGCAAAGGAAAGCGCGGCGCGACGACGCGCGAAATCGCCGAGGTCGCCGGCGTCAACGAGGCCACGATTTTTCGTCACTTCGGCACGAAGGAAACGCTCTTAGTTGCATGCGCGCAGCATTTTTGCGGGTACTTGCTGCTGGCTGACGTCGCGGCCGGTCTCACTGGAGATCTCTCCGAGGATCTGCTCGCGCTTGCGCAGCTGATGTTCGCGCGCTTCGAGGCACTCGGCGACATGATTCGCTGGTCGCTCGTCGAGCAAGAGTATGAGAAGGACATTTTCGCCGAAACGACGTGGCGTCCCCAGCTCGCCATCCTGGCGGTCTTGACGATATTCATGCAGCGCCGCATCGACGCCGGAGAGCTGCGCGGCGAGGCTGAAAAGCTCGCGCTGGTCTTCCTCGGCCTGGTCTTCATGCATGCGCTGGGGCGCAGGAAGTTTCCCGATTCGGTACTTCACCGCGGCGAGCCCGAAGCCGCGCTCCGATTTTACATTGACGTTTTTCTCAATGGGGTAAGGAAGTCGTAATGGATACGCGAGAGGCAGATCAAAGGACGGTCGCCGGACAAAAGGCGAACGGTCCCGCCAGCGTGGCGGACGAGACGCGTTCGGGGCCGCGCAAGCGCATCATCTTTGCAATCGTCGCCGTGGTCGTAATCGTCATTGCGGTGATTTGGGGCGTGCCGTGGCTGACGTACTCGCTCGCGCATGAGGGCACGGACGACGCGCACGTCGCCGCCGACGAGGTTGCGGTAACCAGTAAGATTCCCGAACGCATCGACCGGATCTTGGTCGATACGAACCAGCCGGTCCGTCGAGGACAACTCCTGATCGTCCTGGACAACAAGGACGAGCTCGCGAAACTTCGTCAGGCGCAAGCGCAGTACGACCTTGCGGTCGCAAATCAGCGCGCCACGACGCAACAAGGGCAGGGCGGCGTCTCACAGGCGGGCGGCGAGATCGCGAACGTACAGGCGCAAGTACCGGTAGCGCAAGACGCCGTCGCGCAAGCCAGCGCGCAACTGCGCGCCGCGCAAGCGCAAGTCCCGGCGGCGCAGCAGGCGTACGATAAGGCGCAGGCCGATTTTGCCCGCGTCGACTCTTTGGTTAAGACCGGCGACGTCGCTTCACAACAGCTCGATGCCGTTCGCGCGCAGAGTGCCGGCGCGGCCGCGCAGTTGCGCGGCGCCCAAGATCAAGTCAGCGTCGCGCAGGCGACCGTTGCGGCGGCGCAGGGCCGGGTTTCGGCCGCCGACGCCGGCGTGACTGCCGCATCGGGTGCGTTGACGACGGCGCAAGGGAAGCTTGCGCAAGCATCGGATCCCAGTCAGAGCGAAGCGGCGGGCGCGCAGCTCTACCTCGCCAAGCAGAGCCTGAACTACACGCACATTTACGCGGCGACCGACGGCTATGTCGGAGAAAAGAGCGCCGAAGTTGGCCAGACGATCGGCGCCGGCATGACGCTCATGACGATCGTTCCGCATAAAGTCTACATCACGGCAAACTACAAAGAAACGCAAATGGGTAAGATGCGGATCGGCCAGCCAACCGATATCCGCGTCGATGCCTACCGGGGCGTGACGTTCCACGGACACGTCGCGTCGATCAATCCCGCCTCGGAGAACACGTACGCGCTCGTTCCCGCCCAGAATGCAAGCGGGAACTTCGTCAAGGTGACGCAGCGCATTCCGGTTCGCATCGACATCGACGACACGCGAACCGATATGCCGCTGAGGCCCGGGATGAGCGTCGAGACCTACGTCAACATTAAATAGATGTCATCCTGAGCTTGTCGAAGTAAATGTCATCCTGAGCTTGTCGAAGGGCGAAGGGCGATGATGCGCAGCACCTACGAGAGCCCGGTCGTCGAGCACGGCCTGCGCCGGGTCATCATCAGCATTGCGGTCATCACCGCAACGCTGCTCGAGATCATCGACGTGACGATCGTCAACGTCTCCCTGCCGAACATTCAA
>Ga0182015_10004880_pt1 | contig 14200 bp, 6 predicted proteins | sample 712P3MmetaG_FD_120478 | JGI IMG/M metagenome (GOLD analysis project Ga0182015, IMG submission 120478) | Permafrost microbial communities from Stordalen Mire, Sweden - 712P3M metaG | ecosystem: Environmental > Terrestrial > Soil > Wetlands > Permafrost | place: Sweden: Stordalen | collected...
AGTACCGACGCAGGCTCACCGCTCCGTCCCGCGGGATAGTTCTCCTCCCCACAATGAATCAGCCCATTCAAAAATGTGCCGGTGGTGATAACAACCGCACCAGCAAAAATCACCCGCCCATCCCGCAACCGAACGCCTGTGATCCTCGGCAACTCGGGCTCGGCATCGGCGCCGTTCTGATCACCGATCACTGATCGCTGATCATTGAATACGACGTCCACCACCTCCGCCTGCTTAATAAACAACCCCGCCTGCGACTCCAGCACCTCGCGCATCTTCACCCGGTACTGCTGTTTGTCGCACTGCGCCCGCGGCGACCACACCGCCGGCCCCCGAGAAGTATTCAGCAGCCGGAACTGGATCCCCACCGCATCCGCCACCTCGCCCATGATCCCGCCCAGCGCGTCCACTTCCCGCACCAGGTGTCACTTCGCGATCCCGCCAATCGCCGGGTTACAGCTCCTCTGCGCAATCAAATCCAGATCCAGCGTGAACAACGCCGTCCGCAGCCCCATGCGCGCCGCAGCCATCGCCGCCTCGCACCCGGCATGGCCCGCGCCCACCACCACCAAATCGTATTGTTCCGTAAAAGCCATAGGGACTTGAAGCGCCGCCGCAGAAACTATCGGAGAACGGAATCGCGCCCAGGGGCCGATCCGGTGCAACCCGCGTCATCCTCATTCTACCGGCCCAAAAAGAGAACGCGGCAGCCGAAGCCGCCGCGTCATCCCGAGCTCCTGCAGCCTCAGAAGTCCAGCTTGATTCCCAGCTGTATTTCCCTCTGGCTGTACACGAACGTAGAATCGGCGTTCGAGATAGCCCCGAACCCCGACTGCCCGCTCTTGCCCAGCCCAGCATTAAACGACTGATACGTCAGCGTACCCGTCGATCCAATCGAATAGGCCGTACTGTTCACACCAGTCACGTTCATGTGATTCAGCAGGTTGAACGCCTCGCCCAGCAGCTCCAAATTGAACCGCTCGCCCAGCGCAACATCCTTCTGCAGCCGCGCGTCCAGGTCGGCCGTGGTCGGCTGCTTATAGGTATTGCGTCCGATTTGCAGCAGATATCCCGAGTTCCCCGACCCCGTCAGCCCCGATCCCGCTGCCCCCGAAATCGTCCCGCTCACAGCGGCCGAATACGGCAGGCCATTCTGCACCTGCAGCACCGGGTTCACGTGCCACCCGCTCTCAAAGAGCTTCTGCCATCCGTTAGTTGCATTGCTCGGAACGGTCAGCAGTCCCCACGCTACAAAGCGGTTCGGTACATTGTAAGTCGAGTTTCCGTAGTTTGCCCGCGCGTTCCCCCACGGATCCCACCAGCTGTTCGTGCTCGGCGCCGTGCTCTGGTTCTGGTTGTAGTCTAGGGCGTGGGACCATGTGTAGTTCACGTCGAACTGCGCGTATTGATTCCCGCGGTTCTCCACATCCAACACCAGCCCGTTGTAGCTCGAGTTAATGTTGCTCGTAACTTCCGTCACGTTGCCGTAGTGGCTGTTGACGTATGGCTTCACGTAGTAGCTCGTCGGAATCACTGTGCCGCAGGTTAGCTTGCCGCAGGTCCCGTCCGTCCCCGCTGTTAGCGTCAGCGTGCCCGTCTTCTTGGTTGCCGGATTCAGGTTCAGGTTCAGGAAGTTCGGCAGTTCGCGCGCCAACGCGCCCATGTAATCCACCGATACGAATGTTCCGTGCCCAATCTCCTGCTGCACCGTCAGGTCGAATTCGTTGACCTCCGGGTTCTTGAAGTTCTTTGCGAAGAAGTCCACGCCCGGGGTAGGGAAGCTGCCGCCAGGAATGATCTGTGGGAACACCGGAGCGCCCGCGCTCGGCAGCGCTCCAAACAACGTCGGGATCGTGTACTGGCCCTGCGGGCTGCCCGCTGCCTCGTAGGCGTTCAGGATATCCGCGTTGAAGTTCCGCCCGAAGTACAGACCGTAGCCGGCGTGCACCACCGTTTGCCCCTTGCCGAACGGATCCCAGCTGAACCCCACCCGCGGCCCATACTCGTTCGTGTCGCTGGGCTGGTTGTTCACCTGCGCCGTCGCATCCGGATAAGGCCCGATCGTCGTCCCGTTCACCGTCACGCCGGTGTTCAGCACCGAGCTCGCCAGCAGTGCCGGATACGGCGGCGGCACATGCTCGTAGTCATACCGCAGCCCCAGGTTTAGCGTTAGCCGCGGCCGCACTTTCCAGTCATCCTGCGCGAAGAACCCGTAGTCGATCGTCGACAGCTGGAACCGAGGCGTCCCAAAGCCCTGCGTGTATCCGAAGTAGCAGGGATACGACACTCCGTTAGTCGAAAGTCCCAGTTGGGACTGGCTGTTATCGCAGGTCCCGTTCGGCTTCAGGATGTCCGCGAAGAAGTCCGAGAAGTACGTGTAGGTGTAAACACCATTGCTCTCATACAGATTGTTCACTTCGTCGTTGTTGCGAAGAATGTCCAGGCCGAACCGGATGTTGTGGTTGTTATGCAGATAGGTCGCCGTGTCCGCAACCTGATCCTTCCATTCCGCCGGATACGCCGCTCGGAATGAGTAGTAAGGCATTCCCGCCGTGAAACCATTGCTGCTGCTGGAGCCACCATAAATCATCAGCTGCACCGGTGTCCCCGTCGTGTTATTTAGATAGGTCTTAGTGAAGTTGCTGAATGGCTGCTCGCCTTCATCATCTAACTCGCGTCCATACTGAAAACGCAGCTCATTGGTGAACGAGCTCGAGAACAAGCTATCCAGTTTCGCCATCCCGTAATCCAGCTTCACAAAATCCGTGCCGAACGTGTCGATCGCGTAGTTATTCGAAGTCTGCGTCTGCACGCCCCCCGGCGAATCCCACCGCAGCCGGTGATACAGGAAGCTCACGTGCTCCTTCTCGTTGATCTGCCAGTCGAGCTTCGGTGTATTCAGAACCTCATCGCCGGTGCGCGGCGTAGTCCCGTTGTCATCCAGCAATCCAGGATTGGTCAGCCCCGTGACCGACGACACCGCCTTGCCGAACAGCAGCTGATCGTAGTTCGCGGCCGCCGAGGCATAATTGCCCGCATACACGCGCTCTGCCAGGGCGCACGCGTTCGTGTCTCCCGTCGTATTCGCCGTCGTCGAAGTTCCCTTCGAGAACGCGGCATTCACTGTGGTCGTTGTCCCGCTCGTGGTCGTTGCCGTTGTACAGCTCGCACCCGCCGGCAGAGTCAGATCCGCGAACTGGTTGTAGAACGCTGCCGGCGATCCCGGCTTCGATACGCCAGGAAAATTTCTCCGGTACTGGTCGTACGCATAGAACCAGAAAAGCTTGTCCCGCACCAGTGGCCCGCCCGCTCCAAATCCCCACCGCTTCCGCCAGTCCTTCGGCCGGAACGGAACGCCCGTCACGATGTTCGGTGCGCCACCCGACGCCGGCTCGGTCACGCTGGTTAGCGTCGTGAATGGATTGATCGCGCCCCAGTCGTTGTCGCGATCGAAGAAATACGCCTGTCCGTGAATCTCATTGGTCCCGCTTTTTGTGATCGAGTTGATCACACCACCCGCCGCGCGCCCATACTCCGCCGAATACACGCCTGTGTTGACCTGAAATTCCGCAATGCCAATCTGCGACGTCGAATATCCTTCACGGGTCCGCCCGCGCTCTTCGGAGAAGAACGCCTGGTTATCGTCCGCACCGTCAATTTCCACGTTATTCAGCAACGGGCTGATTCCGCGAAACACGATCAAGCCGAACCCGTTTCCATCGGACACCGCGCCCGGGGTCAGCAGCGCCAGATCCGACCACCGCCCGCCGTTCAGCGGCAGATTCAGAATCTCTTTCGACGTCAGCGTCTCGGAAATCTCCGGCGACTCCAGCTTCAGCACCGGAGCATCTCCCGTCACCGTCACCATCTCTGCGGCCGTTCCCGCTTTCAGCACCGGCTGCAGTTCCGTCAGCGAACCGACCGTCACCGCCACGGAATTCGCGGTATAGGTTCCGAACCCTGCTGCTGTAATCGTCACCGTGTAGGTTCCGGCGGGAACCAGTGGCGCTTTGAAGTAGCCGCTGCTGTCCGTGTTCAGGTTGATCGTCTCGTTGGTCCCGGTGTTGCGGACCATCACTCCGGCGGCAGGAATGACGGCGCCCGATGAGTCGAACACAGTTCCCGCAATCGCGCCTTCCGTCGTCGACTGTGCCGACGCCGGAACCGCGGCTACCACCAAAACCGAGGTCAGGATGACTGCGAATCCTGCGCAAAGCAGGAATTTGTAACAGTAATTGCGCATAACGGCTCTCCTGAGTAAGTTTTGTTCCAGCTTGGTGCGCGGAGTGCCGACACTTACCCACTCTCGCGCCCGGTCGTCGGAACCCTCTGGCTATTTCCAAAAAACAGCCAGTCCCGTGCGAGTTCCCACCTTCAGCCTGCAAAGATTACGCTGTTCTTTTCGCCTGGATCGACGAACCTAGCTTTCCACAGTTTTATTAAGGTGTGATTACAGCACGGATTTATGCTCCTATCGCAAAATTTGTTCCGGCTTGTGTGGAAACTCCGCTAAGCCTCAAAAAAACAAAGGGCCCCCGTTTCCGGGGACCCTCTACCTGATTCGCTCCGATGCCTAGAACACGATGTGCAGATCCATCGTTACGATGCGCGAGCCACCAATTGTGCCGGTGACTGATCCAAAATTCGCGCCGTTGTTCGGACACCCACCCGACACCGTCGCCGTCGAACAGGAAAGCGTGCCCGCGGGCAGAAGCGTCGGGATCGTCGTTGTCTTGCCCGACCCATTGTGGAACGGCAGCTGATCTAAATTCGTCAGCGCTGACTGCTGGTCTGTCGCGCTGCTGCTCGTCGCAATCTGCCCATAGTTCACGTAATCTGCCGCGCAGTTGCCGTACGGATTCGCATACGCCGAAGTCGCGCACGCATCAGCCTGCCGAATCTCCGTCTGATTCTGTGGAACGTCCAGGCTCGTCGTGTTCGTCACGTTGAACACATTGAACCGGTACTCCAGAGTCAGCTTCTCCGAAGGATGGAACTGCTTCCGCACCGACAGATCCACGCGCTTCTGGAATGCCTGGCGGAAAAGGTTCCGCTGCCCCGGCGCAAAATCCGTCTCGTAAATATCGGACGGGTTGGTGCCTGTCGAAACCGGAATGCCATCCGTGCCCGGCGCCAGATAACGAATCGCAATCTGGCTCGGATCGATCGCCGGAATAAAGCTGCTTCCCGCGCGATACGCTCCCGAATGCCCCGTCAGCGCGCTCTTCGGATTCGCAGCATTCTTGATCGGCAGCACCGGATTCATCAGCGTCGGATAATCCCCGAAGAAGATGCTTCCGACCGCCCCGTAAAATTCATACAGCGAATACGGCTCGCCGCTTTGCGCCACCACCAGCCCGCTCAGATGCCAGTCGTTGGAGAAGTACGACAAGAGAGTATTAGCCTTTGCCGCATTCGGCGCCGCCAGATCGAAATTCCCCGACAGCACGTGGGTGCGATCGAAATCCGCCGGTGCGTACGAAGAACGCAGGTTGTTCGGATTATCTCCTGTGAAGAACAGTCCGATCGCGCTCTGCTCGTCATACGTGTGGCTGTACGTGTAGCTCACGCCGCCGAGCACGTTGTGCGACAGTCGCTTTTCAAGGTGCGTCTCCAAAGCGTCGTACGCCGAGGTCCCCGTCGTCTCGAAGAATGCCGCATTCGGACTGTAACCGACGTACGGCGCGCGGAAATCCGTGTTGCCTCCGTCCTCCGTATTCCACGGCTCGCCCGGAATCGGATCGTAATCGTAACCGTCCGACTCACTATTTTGGTTCAGTACTTCAAACCCATAGCTCGCCGTCTCACCGTGTACCGGATTGTTCGCCGTCGCCAGCAGCGGCTCATTGAACGGAATCGGAACCACAGCGTGCCGTCCGCGATTTCCCGTATAACCGATCGTTACTGCCAGATCCGGCCGCGGCTGCCACTGCATGTTCAGCGTGAAATTCATCGAGTACGGCAGGACGTTGTTCTTGTCGTACGCGCCAAAGTTCAATGTGTCCGGGCAATCCGTATAGCCTTCCTGGTTGTCGACACCGCCGCAGTTCGGGCCGTAATACTTACTCTGCCCCGTCATCCCATTCAGCGTGTTCTGCAGCGATGTTGTAATCGTCCCCGGATTCGAGCTTGGCGGAACGTACGTCGACGCTGTCAGCGCCGTGCCCAGCGGATTCGCCAGCGTTGTACCGTTGCCCACCACGTAGCTTGCCAGCGGAGCCGACTCCGTCACTCCGAACGGCCCGCCATTGCCGCTGCCCGCAGGCTGCGACAGATAGCTGAAGTATTCGCCACGGTCGAAGTACAGTCCGAACCCGCCCCGCCATACCACCGTCCCATGATTAAACTTCGGCGCCCACGCAAATCCAATGCGAGGCGAGACACCCCACTGCCGTCCCGTCAGCGTCGAATCGCTGACCCCCGGCGTCGGATTGAGTTTATTGTTGTGCGCGATCACGAATCCGGCGTTATTCACCGTGAATCCAGTCGTCGTCGTGCCCGTCACGTTGTACGCCGCCGGATCGAAGTTGAAAATGTCTCCGTATTTTTCCGTCAGCCCACCGTGATAGTCGTAACGAACTCCCGCCGTGATGCTCAGGTTCGACAGCGCCTGCCACTTATCCTGCACAAACCCCGAAACCTCGGGCGTCCGATAGTAGCGATCCGAGAGGTTTTTTCCCGTCTTCGGATCGATGCTCTCCAGCACGCTCGAGCTGTGCACCGATCCCGCCAGAAATTTCTGGAAGGTCGACGATGTCACCTGCGCAATGCCCGTGCGGTTGTTGTCGATATTCAACTGCGTGTAGCTGTACCCGCCGCCCGCCACAATCGTGTGCTTGCCCAGAGTCCAAACGACGCTCGACGATGGATTCAGCCGGTTCTGGTAATAGCCTATGTTCGCAAACGAGCTGTAAGGCCCAACTTTCAACCCCGGAGACACAGTAGTATTTGCCGACATCTCTTTGATCAGCAGTCCCGGCAGCCCAGCCGCGTAGCCACCCGCCGCCCCCGTTCCCACTCCAAAGTTCGATCCCGGATCCACCGTCTGGTTGTAGTAGCTGTACGAGTACATCCGCGAGTAGCCCAGTGTCTGCACCCAGCTCAGCTTCGATCCAAACACAATCGTGTTGCTCAGCGACCCAACCTGCGATCCGTTGGTTTGCGTCTGTGGAAATCCCCCCGTCGACGACATCCCGTAAAGCCTCGACGCCGGATCGTCCTGGTAGTAGTACTTCGCCGACAGCCGGTCCACGTTGCTCAGCTGATAATCCAGCGAGCCGGTGCCCTGGTTGCCGTCCAGCACCGACGTGCCCAGCAACGTCACGTTCGGCACCCCATATTGATACGCCGCCGTGCTCTGTGCCGACGGAATCAGGTAACTGCCGTCGGGCAATTTTGCCGACAGTATCGCCTGCGCGATCGGGCTGATCGCTCCCGTGTACGCCTTTCCCCCGTTCCAGCTCGTCGCCGCGGCCGTCAGCCCCGCTGCCGTCCGATCGTTCGAGAGCCCAGGAGGAACGTTCATCTGCGATAGTCCTGTCGAATCATCCGAGTCATACAATCGCTGGTACGCCGCAAAGAAGAACAGCTTGTTCTTCAGGATCGGTCCGCCCACCGTCGCGCCTGTCGTCCAGCGATGCAGCGCCGGATTGGCCAACGCCGCCGGAAACGCGCCCACTCCTTCGCCTGCCAGCAGATAATCCTGCTTGAAGAAGAATGGCGCGGCGTTTAGAGCGTTGTTGGCAAAACTCCCGTATAGCTGCCCGTGAAATTGATTGGTGCCCGTTGAAGTATTCGCGTCGATCTGCGCACCGCTCGTCGCTCCCTGCTGCGCGTCGTACATCGACGTGTTCACGCGCAGCTCCTGCAGGAATTCCGGCGGAGGAGAAGGCAGGCTGTTTCCGTTCGAACCGTAAACCGACGTGCTCGTCTGCGAGGCGCCCCCCACATTCGCCGCTCCCGCCGAGGAAGTGCCCGACGTGCTGCCGCCGCCGATGTTGAAGTTGTACCGCTGCGACGACAGGCCGCTCGAGCTCATGCCGTTAAAAATGTTGCTGACGTCGGTCCCGTTCACCTGAAAAGTATTGCTGGTCGCCCGCTGCCCGTTCGCCCAGATGTCCTGATTGCCCAGACCCGCATTTGTGTCGATTCCGCTCAGCAGTTCCGCGTTCACGCCCGGCGCCAGAATCGCCAGTTGCGTAAAACTGCCCGTCGCCAGCGGCGTCGTCTCAATCTGCGTCTTGTCCAGTGTGTATCCGTTGGTCGTATCCGTCGCGTTCAGCATCGGATTTGCCGTAACTGTAACCGACTCGGATACTTTTCCAGGCTGCATCGCCGAATTCAGCGTCTTCGCCTGCATTTCCTGCACCTCGATCCCCGGATAATTCACCGTCTCGAAATTTGTCGAGGTCACGGTTACCTTATACGTGCCCACCGGCAGGTTCAGGATTTCCCAATACCCCGTCTTTTGCGTCGTGGTCGAGCGCTGCACGCCCGTATCGCTCGACACTGTCACCGTCGCGCCCGCCATCGCCGCGCCCGAGATATCCGTTACTGTTCCGTTGACGCTGCCGAGCGTTTGCTGCGCTCGCGCCACCTGTGTGGTAAGCAGAATGGAGAAAAACAGGCAGAACGCCGCTGACAGCTGGGTGCGAAAAAGCTTTTTCATTTTGTCTGGCCTCAGAAAAGGTTGGTGCTTATCTCCACGAAGCTCTGGAAAAAAGCCCATGGATCTCCACGCTGGGGAATCTACGCGGATCGGCCCCACAAGGGTGTCAGGATTCAATGAACGTCGCGTTAATTACAGCACGGATTCGCCAAATCCCACGCCAAATATTTGCAGCCTCGGTGGAAAAGCTGGTGGAAAACGATCCGTCACAGCTACAAATTATTCAGAAAACCAGCCGGAACCCCACCTGAACCTGCCGCTCCCGGTTCACCGCGCCGCTGTTCGCGTTCGTCACATTTCCAAAAGCTGCCGTCGGGTCGAAAACGTACTGCATTTGACTGCTCCCGTTCACTAGCGTCGTCTTCGTTCCCGGTCTTACCCCGCTCTGCCACGTCAGCGTTGCCATATTCGGGTGTGCCGTATCGTTCGTCACGCGATATCCAACTTTTTGAATATCCGTCACGTTCTGATGGTTCAGCGCGTTGAACGCCTCCCCCATCACGTCGAATGAGCAACGGTCGCTGATACGAATTCTCTTCGTGAACCGCAAATCCAGATTTACCGCAGCCGGATACCGAAAAGTATTGCGCCCAATCGGCGGAATCAAGTCTTCTCCGCCCGACCCGTTCAGGCTCCCACCCAAGCTCGGAATCGGAATCGCCATCCCTGCCGTGTTATTCGTAAACGTCTCATCCGCCTGCGTAACCGCCTTGAGACAATTCGCCCCATTCCCGGTCGCGCCCCCCGCATCGAGCCAGTTCTCATACGAACACGACAATGTCGGCGTCCCGCCCACCGTCCGCATCGAGTAGGGGAGCCCCGTCCTCCAGGCTCCCGCCGCCGCCAGCGAATATCCCCCGAACATCATCCCCGCCGGTCCGCGTAGCCGCCATGGTTCACGCATCACAATGCCCCCCGCCACCCTCTGCCGCACATCATAGTTCGACGTTCCATGCTCAAGACTCAGATCCGCCGGATCGTAAACGTCGTTCCGCTCCGCAAACGTAGCCTCGTTCTGGTTGTCGTCAATCGCGTGCGCCCACGTATAAGCCGTATTCACCGTCAGCGACCGCGACAGCCGCCGCCGCAGCCGCACGGCCGCCCCGCGGTACCGAGAGTTGGTCTCGCTCATCATGTCCGTAATCGCACCGTATGCGGGATTGAGCCGCTGGTAGTAGAACCTCTGCGGCTTGTACACCAAATTTGTATACCCTTGAACCTGTCCGCTTGCCTTCCCCAGCGGCCCGATGTTCCCCTCGTTTCCCGGCGCCACCACGCTGTAAAAAACCGTAGCCACATTTTTCAAATCGATATTCGTATCGATGAACTGCGTCAGATCGTGCCCATCGGTCGCCATCCCTGTGAACGTCAGCACCGTCCGCGCTCCCAGCTCCTGCTCCAGCGACAACTCCATCTGATTGATCTGCGGATGCCGAAACCGCGAATCGAAATACACCGCCTCCGGCGCCGTCGAACTGTGATTCGGCGCATTCGAGTTCACATACGGAGTCTCGTCGCTCGCAAACACATGCGGAAATGTCGGCGCCGCCACGTCCATCGGCCGATACGAATAGGTCCGCGGTGATCCTGTCGTTCCCGTCGACGTCAGCGCGCTGAACACCGTAGCGTTCGGCACGCGCGCATAAAAAATTCCATATCCACCGCGCAAAACCGTCCGCCCACTGCCAAAAACATCCCACGCGAACCCGGCCCGTGGCTCTCCTCCGTCGCGATCGTGCGGCAATTTCGCCGTCTGCGGAATCGCCGCATTCACCAGCGTCGAATTTGTATCCGGCAAGCGTTCATATTCGTAGCGCGCCCCCAGCGTCAGCGTCAGCCGTCGCCCCAGCTTCCATTCATTCGCAAGATATGCCGCGTAATCCGCCGTCTCGAAGCTCCAGTTCGTCGGCCCAACCGTTTGCCGAAACCGCGAGTAGCACGGATAAGGCCCCATCCCCGTCGTCGTTCCGTCACAGCTGTCAGGCGCCAGCATGTCCGAAAGAAAATCCGCCAGGCTCGCGTACGAATACTCGCCATTCTCCCCGTTCAAACCCTCGAGCGTATCCGTTAGATAGTTGTAGTCGTACCCAAATCGCAGCGCCTGCCTCCCGTGAATCCACGTAGCGGCATCAGCCAGTTGCTGTCGTGTCTCCAGCGGATACTCCCGCTTGTTCACCGTATCCAGAGTCCCAAAACTCAGCCCCTCGCTGCGATCGATCGACACCTGCGGCGGCAGCCCCCACCAGTTGTTGGCGAATTGCTCCTCGAACGCGCTACCTGTCCCCGGCGTCTGTGCCAACAAATCCCGGCTGTATTGATACCGCGCGCTGCTCATCAAACGCGGCGTCGCGAAAAACTCCCATCGCGCCACCGCCGTATCGTCGCTCGTCGAGCTGTTCCCGAAGCTCCCAATCGCGTCGGTCTCCGTCGCGCCGCCCAGCACCCCATGCGGCGCCGTCCTTCGCATCGAGTTGTACTGCGCCACAATCTGGTTCCGCGCATTGATCCGCCAGCTAATCTTGGGAAATAGAATCGTCTGCCGCTCCGAGCGGGGCACGGTCCCCAACATCCCGTTCAGCTGCCCGAGCATTGTCGTCCATGCGCACTCCGCCCGAGCTGTCGATCCCGATTCCCCAATCGCCGGCGCGGGACACCCCTTCAGCAGCGGATTCGTACTGCTCGCAATCCGTGCCTCCAGAGTCGTCAGCGATGCGGCCGACGGCGGAGCAAAAAACATCTCCGGCTCATTCGCCCGCGCCACCGCCGGATCGTTCCTCTCATGTTGTGCCCACGCAAAAAACCAATAGACCCGATCCCGGCGAATCGGCCCGCCCGCTGAAACTTCCCATTGCTGCTTCCGATCCGGTGCGTGATACGGCGTCTCGACATAAGTAACGGGCTGCCCATTCAGGTACAGCACCGGTTGCCCCGTCGACGTCACCGTTGTCCCCGCTGGCTCCTCCACCATCGTCTTGCTGTACGCGTTAAACGCCTGTCCAATCGCCCCGCGATCGTAGAACACCCCCTGGCCATGCATCCGGTTCGATCCGCTCTTCGTGACGGTGCTCACTGCACCACCTGCAGCACGACCCTCCGCCGAAAATCCGTCGCCGTTCGCCTGGAACGCGCCCACCGATGACTGCGACGTCGCAAATCCGCCGCCATCCGACGCGCGCCCCCGCGAACGAAACGCCAGCGTGTTGTTCGTCCCGTCGAGCGTAACGCTATTCATCGTCGGGCTCAGCCCGCGAAAACTCAGGCTCCCGTCATCCCCCGTCGTTGAACCCGACAGCAACGCCGCCGTATCCGAATAGTTCCGGTTATTGTTCGGCAACTCATCCAATAACGAGGTCCCAGCATCGTCGTTCGCTCTCGCTGTACTCGCTCGCGCGTCCACTCCCCGCGCATCCACCAGAATCGTCCGGTGAACCCAGCTTGGAGCCAGCCGCGCACTCAGATGCGCCGCCGTCCCCAGCCCAACTGTCAAATTGTCCGCTTCCCAATCCGACAACCCCTGCGCCCGCACCCGCAGTGTGTAGCCACCCGGCGTCACTCCTGCAAATCGAAATTCGCCGCGCAGATCGCAAATACCGTAGACGTGTTCTCCCGAGGTCGCGTTCTCCATCCGAACCAGAGCAGCACTCACGCCCTTACCCGCCCCGTCCACAACCCGTCCCGTCACCGTGCCGCCGGTATCCGATTGCCCAGCGCAACCCGGCCCCAGGCCCAGGGCGATCGACAGCCCCAGCAAGGCCGCAATTTGAATTCGGGGGAGGCCCAAGTTCGCTCACCAAACAGACCAGCTTCACGCCGATCCGCAGCACATACATAGATAGGTGAGTCAAACGTAGCGCTTTCGTTAAACTGGTTACAGCGAATGTTTATCGATGAAGCCAAAATTCGGGTCAAAGCCGGTGACGGCGGTAATGGCTGCATGGCGTTTCGCCGTGAAAAGTTCGTTCCCCGCGGCGGACCTTCCGGCGGTGACGGTGGTCACGGCGGCAGCGTCATCCTTGAATCCAGCCAGCGCCACAACACCCTGATCTACTTCCGCTACAACCCCGAGCACAAGGGCGAGCGCGGCGAGCACGGCATGGGCTCCAACTGCACCGGCCGCGACGGCAAAGACACCATCCTCAAAGTCCCTGTCGGCTCCATGCTCTTCGACGCCGACACCGGCGAGCTCATCCACGACTTCACTCGTCCCGACGAGCGTCTCGTCATCGCCCGCGGCGGACGCGGCGGACGCGGCAATCAGCACTTCGCCACCTCCACGCATCAGGCTCCGCGCGAGCACGAACTCGGCCGCGCCGGCGAAGAGCGCAATTACCGCCTCGAGCTCCGCGTCCTCGCCGATGTCGGTCTCGTCGGCTACCCCAACGTTGGCAAATCCACTCTGATCTCCCGCCTCTCCGCCGCCCGCCCCAAAATTGCCGACTACCCCTTCACCACCCTCGAGCCGCAACTCGGCGTAGTCACCATCGGCGACGAGCCCTATGAAGAAAGCTACGTAGTCGCCGACATCCCTGGCCTCATCGAAGGCGCCCACCTCGGCGCCGGCCTCGGCGTCCAGTTCCTCCGCCATATCGAGCGCACCCGCATCCTCGTCCATCTTGTCGACGTCTCCGACGCCGATGGCCGCCCCGATCCCGTCGAAGACTTCCGCGTCATCATGGACGAGCTAAAAAGCTTCGGACACGGCCTCGACCAGAAGCCCATGATCGTCGTAGCCTCCAAAGTTGATTCCGCCAATCCCGCCAAACTCAAAAAACTGGAAACCATGGCCAAGCGCCGCAAGCTCCCCTTCTACGCCATCTCCGCCGTCACCGGCCTCGGTGTCGACAAGCTCAAGTACGCCATCGGCGAACGCGTCCGCGAATTACGAAAAGAATCGGCCGCGGTCGAAGTGAGCAATCCCACCAGCGCGGCCGTTTAGCCGGACCACAACCCGGCATCCCCGAGCTTCTCAGCACATCAGAAAACTCCGTCATCCTGAGCGAAGCCGCCAAATATGGTGTGCCGCATTTGGGCGCCGCAACAATCAATTCAGGCGCGAGCCGAAGGACATGCGGTTCCTCATTGGGTCGCTGTGAGACTTTGAACCTCTATCCCATCTCCCACAAACTCACCACACACAACCCCGCCTGCCCCACCACCACAACCCCCGTAGCCCAAAGAAAAGCCTTCCGCCACCGGGTCTCCAGCGCATCCGCAAACACCCCGCCCACAAACGCCATCAGAAACGGCAGAGCCCACAACCACGGTTCCGACTCCACTCCCGTTGTCACCAGCAGCATCACAGGAGCCCCCACCAGCAGCGGCGATGTGTTCCCGAAATACCGCGACCGCCGCGACACCGCATACAACGTCAGCGCCCCAACCAGCGCAATCGTAAACGCTGCGTTTGCCGGATTCCCGAAGAACCACTTCACTCCATCGAGCGAAGTCCACATCCGCCCCGCCGCGCTTCGAAACACATAGCTGAACGCGTCCGGATGAAACGCGTACGAAGCAAACAGCAGGAAAAATGCG
>Ga0182015_10004882_pt1 | contig 14197 bp, 11 predicted proteins | sample 712P3MmetaG_FD_120478 | JGI IMG/M metagenome (GOLD analysis project Ga0182015, IMG submission 120478) | Permafrost microbial communities from Stordalen Mire, Sweden - 712P3M metaG | ecosystem: Environmental > Terrestrial > Soil > Wetlands > Permafrost | place: Sweden: Stordalen | collected...
CAAGCCAATCGGTTTGAGAGAGCGCGCCTTTCTCTTGGCAGCATCGTAACCGTTACACGGCGCGACCTGTTTTTCACACGCGCTTCTTGGGCTAGGACCTATGGCGAACGGCGGATCTGTCGCGCTGCGGCCGGGGAGCGCCGACTCCGAGATCATGGTTGTCAGCAACTGTATCGGCGACTCGCAGGCAAACCTGGGGAAGAAGCGAGTGGCATTGCCGCTGCTTCGACGGATTCGTAGCAACAGTATCTGCGTACTGCTTCCGGAACAGAAATGACCGTACATTAAAGCGAGATGGTTTGATCGCTCAGCGAAGCCGATAAAAGGGCCAACCTCCAGTTCTCACCAGCAAGGAGCCCATTTGTTAGTCAACTATTGCAAACTGGGCTTATCACTTTTTGAGGGCAATTCCAGGCAGCAACGGAAGACTGCTGGCTTGGCCATTTTGCCAATCAGGACTCTTGAAGCCGCCCGACTGCGCTATGCCTTTCTTCTACTATTCTCTGACTCAAATAGCCAACGATGTAGTCGCGCGCAGTTCTCTCAACGAGATCGTCATTCTGCGCCAGATCTTCAATTGCCGAAGCGACTGCAATCCAGATCGGGGTTCCCTCAAGTTTCACGTAGGGGTGCGTCATAGCTAGGACAACTCCAAAGGTGCATCGGTTGTGTCCTTTCGGCAAGCCTGCCTAGTCGAGGCGGCTGGCTGATTCATGGCGGGTTTGCCATCAAGGGTGCACGGGTGGGAGAAGCTGGTTGGCGTGTCGACTGAAATGGCCTGGGGATCACATACATCACCAATCCATTTGCTCATTTCCTTCCCTTGTTCTTGGTTGCCATGGGGCCTTAAAGCTTTCGTCGAAAGTGTTCAAGCACAACCCACCCGATCAGCGCGGAGATAATGGCGATCAAGAAATTCGTACCCGTGACGATATCGTTCAAGGCGAACGTTATACTCTTCCCTCTTCCATTCGTCTGGGTGAATTCCCCCATCAGGAGATTTGAATAATAGAGAAAGACGATAAACACAATTTCAATCACTGCCCGAAATAGCAGGGTTAGGCGACGACGGTTTGTTGGTTCCTGATGCATCGATGAATGATACCAATGGTTCCTTTGTGGTGCAGCGCGGCAGTGTGGCCTGATCCGGGTGATGACCAACGATACGATGGAGACTTGATCGTGGGACGGGACGGTTTGAGAAGGACGTGGACCGCAAGGATTCTCCTAAATCTGCGCGAAAACTATTTGTGCCACAGGGAACAATGAACTATGAGGCGTTCGGAGTTGCCTGGCTGACGAGAGGTCTAAGGTGCGGGACCTGCCGCGAAAGCAGATCCCAAGAGCGAATTACTGCTTCAGGTTGATTCAGAACCGAACCATGATCGCCAGAATTGTGGCGGTCTGGTTGGTGCGCAGGTCGGGCCACCACAGGGCTTTCAGTCCACCCGCCCCGTTGTTCTGGCCGAGGCCGACGCAGTTCGATATCGCCTGTGCTTGCCCGGTCGCGTATCCCAATGCGACCCCCGCTGAAGTGGGCACGTATCCAACACCTGAATCTCCACCAGCGGTACACTGGTAGTCGGCTGGGTTGCCATTGTTGCCGCCGGGAGGTGTTATGCCGCCATGGCCGCTCCAATATGGCACATCGGAAAACCGATAGCTTTCCTCCAGGCGGAATGTGATGAACTGCGACGGCATGTAGTCGAAAGTGACTGTGCCGTCATGCATCTGAGCTCGGTCTCCCGCATTCTGCGTGAAATACGGAGTTCCAGAACTGGCGGATGCGTTATTGATCGGCGGAAGCAGAGTCAAGTAGCGGCCCGGGTTGTTCATCAGGCCCCCGCCGAGGGTCACCGCGTAAAGGTCCTTCTTGAACCACATGCGCAGATAGCTCATCGTGCCTTCAAAATCCTGCTTGGGCTTCCCGTTCCTGCTGTTGTGGCAGTTGACGCCGCCAGTGTACGTATCCGAGGTGCCTTGTTCCGGAGAGAAGCCATGGGCATCATAGTAGCCGGCTGCAGGGCCGCCGCCGTATTCGCAACCGAGATCGCCGGTCAGAGTAAAGGCGGCTTTGTCAAAGAACTTCTTGGGTTGGTCGTAAAACTTGACCTGTGCGCTGTAATCGGCGTGGACACGCGAGCGTCCAGGAAATCCAGCGTCGTCCTCCCCCAGGCCGTAGTCATTCCATACGAGGTCCAGGTAGGGCTTGGGACGCCACAGAATCTGGCCACCTAATCCCGGTTTGCTGTTGTACCGCGCATACGACTGCCAGCCGTTAATAAACCACGGCTCGATTTTCAGCTTCTCCGTGGGCCACCACTGAACACGAAGGCCGTTGAAGAACCAGGGCGTGTTTGAGGAGACAAAGGAGGGCTGGTAGGCCCAGTTGTCGGCGTTGTAGTAACTGAACAGGCCAATGTAGGAGACAAAGATGCCGGCATCCACGTTCAAGCCGTGGTTCACATCCCAGTGATAGCCGCCCCACGCTTCAGAGACGTATCGGTAGGCGTTCGACAGATTCCACTGGCCGCGGTTATAGCTGGAATCATTGCGCGGGGTGGTCGTGGCGAACAGGCCGTCCATGGTCAGGATGCGCCCGCGGACGTTATCGAGGCGGAAATCGCCGCCCACACTCACCTGCTCCAATTGCCACTCGTCGGAGCGGAACATTTCGGTCGAGCCGCCCATCGAGTCATCGACCGGGTGGTTGTAGTCCAAAATGTAGTTCGCGTCGAAGCGAACCTCGGGCGTGAAGTATTTGGTAGCCATGGGAGTGTCCGTCACGCGCCCGTTGCTGTTCATCCAGGTCCAGTCGCCGGGGAATGGCGCCGACTTCGTGAGTCTCTCCGCCGAAATCTCCGGAGGCGCCGGTACCGCTGAAGGCGCGGACACAGCGGCCTGACTGGTCGTAGTTAAGCCGGGAGTGGCGTTACCATCGGCTCCCTCAGCCGACCGCAGCGCATTGGCTTCCCGCTCTGCCTCGGCTGAATCGCCAGCTCCGCTTCGCGCCTTAAGTTCTGCTTCCAATTGCGAGATGCGCGCCTTCATCTCGGCAAGCTCTTTGATTACCGCGTCATTCGTGAGCGGCGCGGCGACGGAAGCTGACGGATTAGCGGCCGTTGTTGTCGCAGGAGCAGCCGTCTCGGCGGTGGAAGCGTGCGCATCCGTGATGACGCTCGAAGTTGAGGCGGCATTTGTTGCCGCCGATGCGGCCGATTTACTGCCAGTTGCGCTCGGGCTCGGTTTTACTCCTTCAATGACCGGCAGCTCAAGAAGTCCCATAGGGATCACGAGCGAACTTGTCGCGGCCTTCTGTGCCACGATCTTCATTGGCGTCAACACTAAACAAAGTAACGCCGTTGTGGGTATAACTATCCAGGAATTGCTTGTCATTTTGCCTCTCTTTTTTTCAAAAGGGCTTTCGACTCAGATGTGAATCGTTGCCCTTCAAATCGCGTTGGAAATTGCCCATGACAAGGAGCATGAAGATCGTTCCGCCTGCGCACAAAGCGCTCACCGCTATCGTTGCGGCGATTTTGCGGAACCCTTCAAGCTTGCTGACAATTGCCGTTATGGTTGGAAGGCCCGGTATCGATCTCTCAGAAGTCCAAGGACTGTCGAGATCCCAATCGGAAGTCTTTGAAGTTCATGTCGCCGATCGATTTACTTCGGCAACGCGTCCATAGCCAGATTCAAATCCAGTACATTGACGCGGGGTTCGCCCAGCACCCCAAGTTGCCGGCTTGTGATGTGCTGCTCAATGAGCTGGCGGACGCTGTCTTCGCCAATGCCGCGAGCCTTGGCTATGCGGGGAGCCTGAAAGAAGGCTGCGTCTGGAGTGATGTCGGGATCAAGACCGGAGCCGGAAGTTGTGACCAGGTCGATGGGTACGGGATGGCCCGGGTTCTCCTTGGACAGTTGGTCGATGGAGCCCTGGATGCGAGTCACAAGAGTCTTGTTGGATTGGGCCAGGTTCGAGCCGCTGGAGGCGGTGGCGTCATAGCCGTTGCCCGCCGCCGAGGGCCGGGGATGGAAGTACTTGTCGGAGGTGAAGCTCTGGGCGATCAGCTCGGAGCCGACGACCGTGCCATCCTTGAGCTTGATGAGGCTTCCGGCGGCCTGGTGGGGAAAAATCACAGCCGCGATGCCGGTGACGAACAGAGGATAGCCCAGACCCAACAGTACGGTGGTCACGATGGTGAAGAGAATTGAAGTCTTCCAGACGGAATGCACGGTACATCTCCTTTGGGGCGCGAACGCACCCCCTGTGTTTACGCCAGATGCAGCGCTACCAGAAACATGTCAATGGCCTTGATGCCGATGAAGGGCACGATGATTCCGCCCACGCCGTAAATCAGCAAGTTATTGCGCAACAGGATATGGGCCGACTGGGGCACGTACTTGACGCCCTTGAGGGCCAGCGGGATGAGGGCCACGATGATGACCGCGTTGAAGATGACGGCCGAGAGGATGGCCGACTGGGGCGAGTGCAGGTACATGATGTTGAGCACGCCCAGCACGGGGAAGACGCCGGCAAACATGGCCGGGATGATAGCGAAGTACTTGGCCACGTCGTTGGCGATGGAGAAGGTAGTGAGCGCGCCTCGGGTCATCAGCAATTGTTTGCCGATCTCGACGATCTCGATGAGCTTGGTGGGATTGGAGTCGAGATCGACCATGTTTCCGGCTTCTTTCGCAGCCTGGGTCCCGGAGTTCATGGCCACACCAACGTCGGCTTGCGCCAGTGCGGGTGCGTCGTTCGTACCGTCGCCGGCCATGGCCACCAACTTGCCCTTGGCCTGCTCGCGCTTGATCAGGTCCATCTTGTCCTTGGGCTTGGCCTCGGCCAGAAAGTCGTCTACCCCGGCCTCGCGGGCAATGACGGCAGCAGTGAGAGGGTTGTCGCCGGTGATCATGATGGTGCGGATGCCCATGGCGCGGAGGCGGGCAAGGCGCTCCTTGAGGCCGCCCTTGACGATGTCCTTGAGATAGATAACGCCCAAAGCTGCGGCATTCTCTGCGACGACCAGGGGCGTCCCGCCTGCGCCGGCGATCTCTTCAACATGATCACGCACCTTCTGTGGCAAGGACGATCCCTGCTCCTCAAGAAAACGGGTAATGGCGTCCACGGAGCCCTTCCGGATAATCTTGCCCGGCAGGTTGACTCCGCTCATGCGGGTCTGGGCGCTGAAGGGCACGAACTCGGCGTGAATACCGGCCAGGTCGCGTCCGCGCAGGTTGTACTTCTCTTTGGCCAGAACGACGATAGAACGGCCTTCCGGGGTTTCATCCGACAGGGATGAAAGCTGGGCGGCGTCGGCCAGCCGCTCCTGGGTCACGTCGGGAGCGGGATAGAATTCCGTGGCCTGCCGGTTGCCAAGCGTGATAGTGCCTGTCTTGTCGAGCAGCAGCGTGTTCACGTCGCCCGCGGCTTCAACGGCTCGCCCGCTCATGGCCAGCACGTTGTACTGAACAAGCCGGTCCATTCCCGCGATGCCGATGGCCGACAGCAGCCCGCCGATGGTGGTGGGAATCAGGCAGACCAGCAGCGAAACCAGCACGAAAACAGTCTGAGGGGCCTTGGAGTACATCGCAAAGGGTTGCAACGTCACCACGGCCAGCAGAAAGACAATGGTCAGTCCGGAGAGCAGGATGCTGAGCGCGATCTCGTTAGGCGTCTTCTGCCGGGTAGCGCCTTCGACGAGCGCGATCATGCGATCCAGGAACGTCTCACCGGGGTTGGAGGTGATACGGACCTTGATCCAGTCCGATAAGACCTTCGTCCCGCCGGTTACGGCCGAGCGGTCGCCGCCGGCCTCGCGAATAACGGGGGCCGATTCGCCGGTAATAGCCGACTCGTCCACCGAGGCAACGCCTGCGATGACCTCGCCGTCGCCGGCAATGTAGTGGTTTGCCTCCACGTAGATCACGTCGCCCAGGCGGAGCAGGCCGCTGGCGACCTCTTCAAAGCCTCCGTCGGCGGTGTAGCGCTTGGCAACGGTTTCTCCCTTGGCCTTGCGCAGCGTGTCAGCCTGGGCCTTGCCGCGGCCTTCGGCCATGGCCTCGGCAAAATTGGCAAAGAGCACCGTGACCCACAGCCAGAGGGTGATCTGTAGGTTGAAGCCGAAGCCGGCGCGGTGGTTGACGGTGTTGTCGATGAGCAGCGCCGTGGTGAGCACAGCGCCCACCTCGACGACAAACATCACCGGGTTCTTGACCATGCCGCGTGGATCGAGCTTGCGGAATGAATCCACCAGCGCCTGGGCCATGATTTCCGTATTCCAAAGACTCTTCTTTTCAAGCATGTCAGTCCGTGATCCCTCAGGGGCTAAAGCCCCGCATGTTTTTGCTCGGCCTAGGGCGTGCCTAAAGGCACGCCCTTTCAAGAGTTGGTGGTCAGAGTCTCTCTAGAAAAGCTGCCCAGCCTTGAGCAGCAAGTGTTCCAGGATCGGTCCCAGGCTCAACGCCGGGAAGAAGGTTAGGGCGCTCAGAATGAGGATCACGCTGACCAGCAGCACGGTGAACAGCGCGGTGTTCACCGGGAAGGTTCCCGGCGAGGGCGGCACGCTCTTCTTGCTTGCCAGATTGCCGGCCAGCGCCAGCACCGGAATGAGCATGAGGAAGCGTCCGGCCAGCATGGTGAAGCCCAGCATCACGTTGTACCACCAGGTGTTGGCGTTCAGTCCGGCAAACGCCGAGCCGTTGTTGGCCGCCGCGGAGGTGAAGGCATAAAGAATCTCGGTGAACCCGTGCGGACCCTGATTGCCCAGGCTGCTGAGGCCGATGTTGGGCGAGAGCACGAAGATGGCCGTAAACGTGAGGATGATGAGCGGGAAGATGAGCACGTAGAGCATGGTCATCTTCACGTCGTAGGCCTCGATCTTCTTGCCCAGGTACTCGGGGGTTCGGCCCACCATGAGGCCGGCGATGAAGACCGAGAGCACGACCATGATGATCATGCCGTACAAGCCCGAACCCACGCCGCCAAAGACCACCTCGCCGAACATCAGGTTGATGAGCACCATCATGCCGCCCAGCGGAGTAAGCGAGTCGTGCATGGTGTTGACCGCGCCGCAACTGGCGTCGGTGGTGATGGTGGAGAACAGCGAGGACTGGGATACGCCGAAGCGCACCTCCTTGCCCTCCATGTTGCCAGCAGGCGCGGTCGCGCTACCGGTCTGAGCCGCACCGTGGATGAGCAGATGCGGATGCGATTCGGCCCAGTAGACGGTGGTGAATCCGGCCGAGAACAGTATGAACATTGCGGCCAGCACGGCCCAGCCGTGGCCCGGCGAGCCGGTCATGCGGCCCAGTGTATACGTGAGTCCTGCGCCAATCGAAAAGATCAAGAACATTTCGTAGAGGTTCGAGAGCGGCGTGGGGTTCTCGAAGGGATGGGCGCTGTTGGCGTTGAAGAATCCGCCGCCGTTGGTGCCCATTTCCTTGATGACTTCCTGCGAGGCTACGGGGCCCTGCGCGATCGTCTGCGTTTGGCCTTCCAGCGTATGCGCCGAGGTGTATGCGTGCAGGTTCTGCGGTACGCCCTGCGCAACCATCAGCAGAGCGCCGATGATGGAGGCCGGCAGCAGCACATAGAGCAGTGAGCGCGTCGTGTCCACCCAAAAGTTGCCGATGGTGCCCGAACTGGTTCGCTTGATGGCGCGGATCAGGGCCACGGCTACCGCGATGCCCATCGCCGCTGAGAGGAAGTTGTGATACGCGAGGCCGGCCATCTGGGTGAGATAGCTCATCGTGGTCTCGGGCGTATACGACTGCCAGTTGGTGTTGGTGATAAAGCTGGCGGCTGTGTTCCAGGCTAGGTCCGGCCCTACGTTGGCGAGTCCCTGGGGGTTCCAAGGAAGCATGTGCTGCAGCCGCTCAAAGCCGTAGGTAACCACCAGGCTCACGGCGGAGATGCCGAGCACCGAATAAGCATACTCGCGCCAGTTCATCTCCTTGTCCGAGTTGATGCCGCACAGCCTGTAGATGAGCCGTTCGACAGGGCGGAGCACCGGGTCCAGCCAGGTACGTTCACCCTCCAGCACGCGAGCCAGATAGATGCCCACCGGACGAACGCTTGCAAGCAGGATTACAGAGAAGACAGCAAACTGAAACCAACCGTTGGCGGACATGTCAGAACTTCTCCGGGAAAAGCAGGGTGGTGATGAGGTAGCCCAACAGCAAAACAGACAGAAGCAGCGCAAACACGGTGACGATATCCATGGGTTACCTCAACTTCTGACAAGCCTTGACGTAGAGAAACGCCAGGCCGAAGAAAACTGCCGTGAACAGCAACATCGTTACATCTTGCATAGCAGGTCTCACTTTTTCATCTGGTGAACAGTATCCGGGGCTTTCACTTCCCAGGAGGTTGATCCCCGGCGCTGCCCCAAACCGAACGGGAGCCAGGGTATATGCCCCATGCAGAATCTTGCCTGTAAGGCCATCATGTCCGCATGTCTCATCTCCACCAATGTCTTGAAGATGACTTTTGGCCCTGCGTATTGGCTCTTCTTTGACGGTTCAAAGCGCGCTGAGTGCCGATCAACACATAGATCATGAATGCCACGCCAAGGGCACAAAACGCGCTTAATACGACCAGTGCAACCACGGCGCACCTTCCAGACAGGCTGTCTAGCACCAGCCTGCACAATAGAAAGGTTATGGGTCCATCTCTAATAAAGTCCTGAAAAGTTCCTAAGTTCTTCCTAAATGTCTGGGCTGTAATCGATAGTGTCAGGTGACCGTTCAGCACGGTTCACAACGGCTCTTTGTGCGGATAAAGATGCGAGAGCTAAGTCTTGTCGGAGGACAACTGAAACCTGTAGCCGAACCACGGCTCTGTAATGATGTAACGGGGCTTGGATGGATCAGGCTCGATCTTCTTACGAAGTTGGTTAACTAGAACGTGTAGATATTCGACCTCGCCCCCGTAGTCCGGGCCCCATATGGTCTGAAGAATCTTCGCATGGGGAATCGAGACATTCGGATTCGCGATCAGATAGTTGAGAACCTCGAACTGCTTTGGAGTCAGGCGCACGTCACGGCCGTGAATCGATACGTGATGACTATCCAGATCCAATTGGACGTCACCGAATGTCATGAAACTCGCTCCTTGGCGCGGCGATAGGGGGGAACGGCGCAGGTTTGCGCGAAGACGCGCGAGGAGTTCGGGCATACTAAACGGCTTTGTGATGTAGTCATCCGCGCCTGCGTCCAGAGCTTCGATCTTGTCCAGTTCGGTCTTTCGGACCGTGAGCATGATGATCCCAATGTCTGAATGCTCCCGAATCGAACGGCAGGCTTCGACTCCGCCCATTCCCGGCATATTCCGGTCCAAGATGACCAGGTCATAGCGCTCGGCGCGCAGCTGCTGAAGCGCTGCTTCGCCACTTCGGACATCTCCTATGATGTACCCCTGCTTGGTTAACGCAGCCTTCATTACTCGCCGAAGCTGCGGATCATCATCGACAACGAGAATCTTTGTCGTTTTCATGACAACCTGACCTCATGAAACGCCGGTAATGTTAAAGAGAATTGGGCGCCGCCTTCCGGAGTGTTCTGCACCCGCAACTTTCCATGATGCGCGCGTACGATGTCGCGCGCAATGCTCAGGCCCATTCCTGTCCCGGCCACCGATTCCTGCGTCTGCTTTCCACGATAAAAACGCTCGAAAACCGCCTCAAGCTCGTCTGGAGGGATACCCGAACCGTGATCACGAACGCATATTGTGATCGTGTCCTCAATTTGGCTCGCCGAAATTGCGATCGTCGTCTCGGGAGGGGAATACTTGACTGCATTGCCCAGCAATTGCCGCAGCGCGAGGCCGATCATATCTGGATCTGCATCGACGGGTGAAATGTCTTCTTGAATCTGAACCTTCAGCGGGCGACCGTCCAACAGCGTCTTCATGCGATGAAGAGAAGTGCTAATGAGGTCTGGAACAGGAAGTCTGCTGCGTCGAATGTTTGGTTTACCGGGCTCGATCCGGGCCATATCCGTGGATTCGTTGATCATTTCGCCCAACCTGTCCGTTTCTTCTTCCACAACGGCAAGAAACTCGTCTTCCTCAGGGTCATGACTGTATTCGGAACGTACGGTAGTTATGGAACTCTTGATGGAAGTGAGAGGGGTGAGAAAGTCGTGCGCGAGCGCATCGAGAAGAACACTGCGAAGCCGCTCATTTCGGCGTGCCACTTCCATTCTTCCAAGAGCGATCTGTTGGGCCGCATGCTCAATTGCAATTGCAACCAGATTTGCAATCGCCCGCACAGCAGGTTCAGATAAGGAAGGACCAATTGCGCCGAGACTGCCCAACATTCTCCCCCCAAGCGCGACCGGGACAACTATTACTTCGACTCCGGCGGGAGTAGACGTTTTTCGAGAAACGAACCATGCCGCTTCCCCAATGGCTACGGAGCGCAACATATCTTGCTCGATCCGGTGATCTTCAACTCCCCCGAAATGAATCTCTCCAGTCAACTTGGCGCAAAAGGCAACTGCAAAAAAGCCCGACTGAGACCTGACGCTGGCCGCTACCTGGGGCCCAATCTCGCTTGTGTTATCGATCAGCATCAGCGACAGACTGAGCTGATAGAGACGTTCTACCTCGATTCTGCGAGCCTGAGCTTCTGCTGCACGCTTCCGCACACTCGCCGAAAGTTGGCTCGCGGTAATTGCTGTCACCATAAAGACAAAAAGCGCCACCCAGTTTTGCGGATCTGCAATGGTGAGAGACAGAATCGGCGGAAGAAAGTAATAGTTGAGGCAAAGCATAGCTGCCACAGACGTCACAAACGATTCCGTCAAGCCCCAGCGGGCAGCGACAACGAGCACAGCGAGTACATAGGCAAAGCCTGCAATCAGGGCATTGACGTTCAAAACAGAGAAGGCAATCCAGGTGATTGCCGAGACGAGCACAAGGCAGGCTAGGACACGCAGCATGTGAATGCCAACCCGCTGCACGAATATGGACTTCAAGAGGTTCATGTGGTGCGACGCTTCGAAGATAATTGTAACTCCGAGACACCCGGTGGTCCGCCTATAGAAGGGCTCTTTACTTGGTTCTTTCCGTGAGCCTGTTTCTGGTCGTGAGAAAGATTCCCAAGCGCATCTGGAGACGAAGCGAATACCTGGCGCTCGGAGTCGCCTGCCTCATCCTTTTGTTTCGATTCGGCAGTTTATATGGCCGCGAAAGAATTCTTATGTTTTCCGCAAAGTTGAACGCAGGAAGGTTCGACACTGCAATTCGGCAATGCGCGCAAGAGGGCTACAAAGTTATCGAAGGAACAGTTAGTCCGATCAACGATTCTCCGACAATTGCAAACCTGAGGAATTTTTGTATTAACGTGGGCCAAACTCGAATGTGCACCGACCCATCTGGCCATCCGGTTGGGCCTTCCGCCGATTTCATTTTGTTTCATATCCACAACGGACAACACGTGCGGGTCTGCTATCGCGATCCGACCATTCTAAGGATTGACCGGATTGAATGAGGTTGTCCATAGGGCGGGTGGCCCGGCCGGATTCACGGGAACCGGACTCACCCCAAGCTCGGAATGCCCGAGAAGCGCAGAAGAGGTGTCAATCTGTGGGTTGTTGATTTAGGATCTGCATCCCGGGCATTGGGTGGTCAAATGTTGATAACTCGGCATTCCACCACTTGAGCAGTGAAGAAACGGCAAGTGGGTTGATCAACTAGTCATTTCTGAGTTCGCGACAATCCTCTCGGAACTGTCAAAATGCCTGAAGGCAACCCGAAGCTAACGGGCTGTTACCATGGAACCGTCACAGATGATGAAGGCCACGCCAGCCTTTATGGTTCAGGGCCCCGAAACCAATTCCACAATTGTTTGCCAAAACCAAGAGCACCCGTTTAATAGGTTGCGTAATGTCGAGGAAAAGCGCGCCGCCTGGGCACCCCGTACCCGAGGCCATTGAGGAAAGAGTTGCGGAGACGCCGATGGAGGCGCTTTCAAGCATCTGCGCGGTGTTGGTGGTGGGGTTGTACGTCCTCACGTTCCTCGGTCAAACCTTCGTTATCCCATCGGGATCAATGGAGAAGACACTTCTTGTGGGCGACCACCTAGTGGTGGACAGGATCACACTGGCACCATCCGCGAAGTGGATGCCGCTGGTTCACTATCGCGAGCCCCAGCGGAACGATATTGTGGTCTTTTTAAAGCCGGTGGCGAATGCCAGTGGGGAACACTTGTTTCTGGTGAAGCGACTAATCGGTGTTCCGGGCGACCGCTTACGTTTGCTCGACGGCATCGTCTTCATCAACGGAGTGGCACAGGACCAGCCACGCGCCCAGCCAACAACGCCGGAAAACCACACTGACTTTCTGGACGAATTCCCGTCCGTGCCGCCGAATGCTACCCCGGGCGATCCTGGGGATGGGACCCCTGAAGAATGGGCGGTTGACTTTCCGAACCACATCCAAAATGGTGACCTGGTGGTTCCACCTGGAATGTATTTCATGATGGGAGACAATCGCCACCACAGCCTTGATTCGCGCTACTGGGGTTTTGTTCCAAGGGAGAACATCGTTGGCCGTCCCCTATTCAATTATTGGTCGTTCATAACCCCAGAGGACCAGCTCGACAAGACCGGTCTCGGAAAGCAGTCGGCATGGATGGGGCATGTGGCGCTGCACTTCCTCTCAGACACGCGCTGGGCACGAACGCTGCATCCTGTGCGCTGAGCAGGCTGGCCATCTATTGCGTCCACAAGTGCTCTGAGCGATTGACCTTTGAAAATGGCATGAGTTGTCGAGTTATGATCGAGTAACCGGCCGCTCGGCAGTGACCATTCAGTACCTACGAACCACAGCCCAACAGTTAGCGCCGATCGCAAGCTTGACCCTCAATTGGCGATAACTGGGCTTTGCGCAAGTTGAGAGCGACTATATCGCCAACTGAGGAATGGTGGCCTGCGTCATAGCGATGAGGCTTCCCATCGTACTCGTAATCCGAGGTCTCAGAACCGAGAGATGGGGCACCCGACACCGGACAGAAAATGGAACACCAGTCTCGACCTCAATGGCGTCCACGATCTCTCATCTTAAACATCCCCCACAGCATCAGGTTCATCCATACCGCAGATGCTAGATAAATGATAAGACTTCTTTCTACCGAGACACCCTGAAGGAGCGTTGTTACGGAGAATACAAGAACCCCGAAGTTGATCCCCACATAGCAGAGTGCTATGACTTTGACGCTAACCTTCATAGACCTGTCTCCTTCAATCCGGCCTACATTCCCTCCTCCTGCTTCCCCCGTCATGGCACACTTCAGCGAGAGACAGAAGGCAAAAGTTCGTTTCAATTAGATTTACCGTCTAAACGGAGGGCAAGCTCCTCGATATGCCATTGGCCCGACTTCTCTGTGGCCTTGATGTACTGGGTGTCCTAGTGGATTGACCCAGATACAGGAACTGTGAATTCTGCATTGCCGTTACCGCCAGATGTGTGTGAATTCGCACCTGGATTTCCCTCAGTTGCATCGAGATGGTCTCCGAGCAACTCACATGCCCTAGTTGAAGAGCGAAATGCCTCCATTCCCAGGTTATGTTCCCTACTACTGCGGATCTCAGAAGATATAATTTGGCCGCAACCGATTTGAAATGCTCCAATTGGCAGTATTGCGAGCAACCATAGCCACTTTTCATGCAGCCTCGCCCTGCAATCTGGAATGCGGCACTCGCCGTGTAGTCTTTACTCCTCCACTGGCCTCGCTGCGCCCCTCGCATATATTTGCACCATAGCCCCGGCAGTTATAGAGTTTGGTTGAACTTCGAGTCGCATTCAGCGGGGCTTGAAAAGGAGAACACGTAGATGGCAAACGGATCGCGCAGAGGATTCTTGAAGGCAGCATCGATCACGATGGCCGGATTGGCGGCATCCTATCGGATTCCAGCCTGGGCCGACGGGACCGGAGCCACTGGGCCCGTGCAGGTTTGGAGCACCTTCCGGGACAAGCGGCACTCATCGGCTGAGCCATTGGCATGGAAGCCTGCAACCGAGATTGCATCCGATGCGATCATGCTCGACCCGGCGGCCACTCAACAGGAGATGCTGGGCTTTGGCGCGGCGTTCACCGATGCGGCCTGCTATATGCTGAATCAGCTTCATAGCGACGAGCGGGCAGCATTGATGCACGAACTTTTCGCTCCCGACGAAATGGCGATGAAC
>Ga0182015_10004884_pt1 | contig 14190 bp, 9 predicted proteins | sample 712P3MmetaG_FD_120478 | JGI IMG/M metagenome (GOLD analysis project Ga0182015, IMG submission 120478) | Permafrost microbial communities from Stordalen Mire, Sweden - 712P3M metaG | ecosystem: Environmental > Terrestrial > Soil > Wetlands > Permafrost | place: Sweden: Stordalen | collected...
AGGCCCGAAATGAATCCACGGGACACCAGCGGATGCAGCCAAAACGGCTCCCGAATCACAAAATCACGGGAACTGCAGAGAATCTAGGTCGCGGAGTCCATTTTTCCGCAGCCTGCTAGGAGGACCAGGTTCTTGCTCGGCGCCTTGGCAAAAGTTTCTCGGGCTTCGGGATCCGACCTCAATCGTGCCTGATACGCCTCGCCTGGCTATTGCAAGGAGTCTTCACTCACGTTCTGAACCGCAATCAGCGACTGGACCCGTTGGGCGTGCTCGCAGGGGGCACTCGGAAATGATCGCCGGCGGCGCAACTCTTAAGGCCGTGCTAGAGAATTTGCGCATCTCCATGTTGACTCCCACCTTTCAGGCTCCTTTTCAGCGATTCCTGCTGAGAGATGCAGATGGCGAGCGGTTGCGGTTTGGAGCATTTGCAGCCCTCGCTTACGCAGTACATTCGCGCTGCCGTGGTAGGTCCGCCGTGCCGCGGGTAAGTTAGGCGCGGCATTTGAGATAGATCCTGAGATTATTTGCGCAGCTAGCTTGGCTAGTGACTTACCGCTCTTCCCGCGCCTATCCTTCGCTAGGTTGACAAAGCCCGTTCTATCTCAAATTCGATGCGGTTGCGGCCTTGACGCTTCGCGACGTACAGAGCCGCATCTGCGCGAGTGACGAGGTCGCTGAAATCACACGCCGTGCCATGGATGCCGGCCATTCCAAAGCTGGCGGTCGCGCCGAAAGTGCTGCCTGCAACCGTGAACTTCTGGGCGGCAAATTGCTTGCGGATACGCTCAATTGCAATCGCGGCATTGTCCTTTTCCGCATGGGTGAGGACCACCAGAAATTCTTCGCCTCCAAGGCGTCCGCAAATGTTTGAACTGCGAGTGTTGGACTTGAGAATCTCGGCGAAGGTTTTGAGCACGATGTCTCCCGCATCGTGTCCGTGGGTGTCATTGATGCTCTTGAAGTGATCCAGATCGGCCATGACTACCCAAATGGGAAAATCGTGACGCATCGCCGCGCTGAGTTCGCGACTTGCCCAGAAATCGATCGCACGGCGATTAGGCAGGCCGGTGAGCGAATCGGTGAGGGCCATTTCTTCCAGTTGTCGATTCTTGTCCTGGATTTCGCGGTGCAGATCGACGATGCGGCGGCCGACTCTTACGCGGGCCTGCAGTTCTCCGGGATGGAAGGGCTTTGTTAGGTAGTCATCTGCCCCGGCCGCCAGACCCTCGATGACTTCCTCTTTGTCGGTGTTGCCGGTAAGGAGAATGACATACGCGTAGAGCTTCTGGTGGTCCCGGCGGATTCGCTGGCACAGTTCGATGCCGCTAATGTCCGGCATGCTCCAGTCGGTGATGACAAGTGCAGGCTGGTGTTCGATAAACAGATCCATGGCCTGGAGGCCGCTCTTTGCCAACAGAACGGTGTAGTGCTCTTGCGCGAGCGATTGCTCCACCAGTTTGCGATATATCGGAGAATCATCCGCTACCAGGATCTTCACCTCGCGTGAAGAAGAGTCCATTGTTCAGCCTCGATGTTAGTTCTGTCCTCGAACAAGTGCCATAAGTGAAACTTATCATGAGAACCAAGGCTCCGTTATTGGTTAAGGTGAGACACAGCAAACCGCTGGCTCGCCCATGGCCCAGTTTTGTTAGGCTGGAACGTCTTCTCCGGGCCTTCACAAATACGAGGTTTCGAGGTTCGCTCCCGCCCGCACCCTGAGTCCAATTCTGTTACAAAATCCGAACAAGGCCGCAAAGATGACTTCCGTAATTAGAAGTTACTAACCTGTTGTGCCACGCTGGCACTAACTTCTGTTGCAGTTAGTAGGTATCCGATGTTTAGTAAATCGCCGCAGCCCGTAACGGGCACGATCTTAGTCGCGGACGACCAAGTCGCCAACCGCGAACTGTTAGAGGAATTGCTCACCGCGGAAGGATTCAGGGTAGCGACCGTTTCAAACGGCGCAGCTGCGCTGGAGCAGCTGTCTATCGTCCCCATCGACCTGGTGCTCCTCGATGTCATGATGCCCCATCTTAACGGCTTTCAGACCTGCGAGAAAATCAAAACCAACCCCGAAACCTACTTGATACCCGTGATTCTGATTACGTCGCTCTCTGACAAACAGGATCGCATCGAAGGTATCAAGGCTGGGGCTGACGACTTCCTGACGCGTCCCGTGGACCGTACCGAATTGCTGGCGCGCGTGCGCTCGCTCCTCAAACTTAAGCTCCGTACGGACGAGCTTGAACGTGCGGAGTCAGTCCTTTTCACGCTTGCCCGGAGCATTGAGGGGAAAGATCCGTACACGCACGGTCATTGCGAGCGTTTGGCGGAGTATTCGGCTTCCCTCGGAGAACATCTCAAACTTTCCGAAGACCAGGTTACTGCTCTGCGGCGCGCTGGCGTGGTTCACGACATCGGAAAAATCGCAATACCCGATGCCATTATCTTGAAGCCGACCAGTCTTTCCCCCGACGAATGGAAACTCATGCGGGAGCATCCCGTGGTCGGAGAGCGTATCTGTGCCCCCTTGAAATCATTTCGCTCCGTGTTGCCGATCATCCGCCACCACCACGAAAAGTTTGACGGCTCCGGATATCCAGACGGACTTGCAGGAGAGGCGATACCCATTACAGCACGAGTATTGCAGATTGTGGATGTCTACGATGCGCTTACGACGGTAAGGCCCTATAAACCTGCTTTCTCAATCACTGACGCATTGCAGACCATGAAGATGGAAGTGGCGAAGGGATGGTGGGACCCGCAAATCTTCAGCCTCTTCGAACAGTTTGTCAGGAGTGGCACCGCTGACTTCTTATCGCGCGGTGCGGCGGCAGGAGCAGGAGCGAACAGCTAGAAGCAAGAAATCTTTTCGACAGATGGGACCAGTCATGAATATGCGATCACGCCCCGCTACCGACGGCAAGAAGCAGGCTGCCGACGCAGCGCACGAGGCAAGCACGTGCTGCGTGATGACACTCGTGCGGCGCGCTACTCTCATCATCTTGCTTGTGCTCGCGGGGCTGGTCAACCACAGTTTCGCCGTTCCACAGCAAGATCAAGCCAATGGTCAGCCCCTCAAGCAATTGAGTCTGGCGGACCTGGGCAACGTAGAAGTAACCACAGCGTCCAAAGAGCCGGAAGAAGTTTGGAAAACGCCTGCCGCAGTCTTCGTGATCACCCAGGACGATATTCGCCGGTCTGGCGCCACCAGTATTCCGGAAGTTTTGCGGTTGGCGCCGGGAGTTGAGGTGGCGCAAGTCGATTCCGATCACTGGTCGGTCGGAATTCGCGGATTTGGAGCCGTGTTAGCCAGCAAACTGCTCGTCCTGATCGACGGACGGAGCGTCTACACGCCGCTGTTTGCCGGAGTTTATTGGCAAGCCCAGGCTACTCCGCTCGAAGATATCGAGCGCATCGAGGTGATCCGAGGGCCCGGCGGCACCATTTGGGGAGCGAACGCGGTCGATGGGATTATCAACATCATCACCAAAAGCGCGAAAGATACCCACGGGGCGCTGGCGTCACTGGGCGGGGGCAACGTTGATCAGGGCACCAGCGGCTTTCGCTACGGGGATGCGACCGGCCGGGGGTTCAACTATCGTGTCTATGGGATGGGCTTCGACCGTGGTGCGGAATTTCATCCGGTAGGCACAAACTTCGATGAGTGGAGAATGGGGCAAGGGGGATTCCGCACAGACTGGGACGGGAACGCCCGTGACACTTTCACGTTTCAGGGCGACATCTACAGTGAGGGCGCCGGTGAAGCAACCACCTACGCATTGTATTCGTCTCCCTCTCAAGTCAATGCCTACGCCACTGCGGACTTGACAGGAGGGAATCTGCTCGGCCGGTGGAAGCGAGTTTTGAACGCCGGATCGGACTTCCAGCTTCAGGCCTACTTTGACCGCACGAACCATTTCGAGCCTGAATTCGGAGAGACCCGGGACACCTTCGACCTCGACTTCCTGGACCATTTGTCCTTACCGGGGCAGCAAAACTTTCTCTGGGGGTTGGGGGCACGCGTCAGCCCGTCGAATCTCGTACAACTCGTCCCCTCGATCGACTTCCTGCCGCAACATCAGACGGACTTGATCTATAGCGGTTTTGTGCAAGATGAAATTGCTTTCTTCAATCACCGGCTCTCGGTAACGGTGGGAACGAAACTCGAACACAACAACTACACCGGTTTCGAGGTGCAACCGAGCGGGCGTATCTTGTGGAACCGTACCCCGCGAGAGTCTTTGTGGGGCTCCGTTACTCGGGCGGTTCGAACTCCCTCGCGTCTCGACACGGATGTTGAACTCACAGATTTTGCGGGCACAACCTCAGGCCTGCCCGTATACCTGCGAGTCAACGGCAACCCCCAGTTCCAATCCGAGGAATTGATCGCCTACGAAACCGGCTATCGAAGGCTGATAACGCCCCACTGTTATCTGGATGTGGCTCTGTTTTACAACGATTACAACGATGTTTACAGCTTTCAGGTGGGCGCTCCATTCCTCGAGGCCTCGCCCGCGCCGGTGCATGCGGTGATTCCACTGCTTACGAGCAATGGAATCCAGGGCAACACCAAGGGATTCGAAGTGTCGCCGGATTGGAAACCGGTGAAGGGCTGGGAGCTGAGAGCCTCTTATTCCTACCTGGACATGGAGTTGGAAAACAAGGCAAGCAGCAATGATCCAACCAGCGTGGCAGGGTATGAGGGATCGAGCCCGCGCCACCAGGTGGTGATCCAGTCCTTTATAAATCTGCCAAGAAAACTGGAGTTCGACCAGACTTATCGTTACGTCAGCGCCCTGGCCGCGCAAACGGTTGCAAGCTACCAAACGATGGACACGAGATTCGGCTGGCATATCAAGCCAGAACTGGAGCTGTCGGTCGGCGGTCAGAATCTGTTGCAGCCCCATTTCGCTCAGTTCGGAGGCGATCCCGGTGGGCCGGTCGAAGTCAAAAGGAGTGTTTACGCAAAGTTCGTCTGGCGGTTCGGTGAAAAGTGATCCTCGTGGAGATCTTCCGGCTCCAAATGCACGACGGGAGAAAGCGGAGCTCAACTAGCAAGTCATCTGTCCGAAGCTTCGTTGGTCGCGCAGCAAATTCTACAGTCTCAGGACGCGGAATTACGGGGCAAGGTAGCGAAGCAACACCCATGAAGCGCGAAAGTCAAAAAGCTGCTGCTGCCCAAGAGTGTGGCAGGTTGACGCGTGGTCGCGGCGTCTGGCTGCAATGCATGGCGGCTTTAGTGTACCTGCTCTTGGCCGGTTCGATCGCCCTCGGGCAACAAAAGCCAAGTGAGTATCAGGTCGAAGCGGCTTACCTCTACAACTTTGGCCGATTCGTTGAGTGGCCCCCGAAAGGCGCGACCAATCAGAACAGCTCCTTTACCATCTGCGTCCTGGGCGAGGATCCATTTGGACCGGCTCTGGATGCGACGCTCGCAGGGGAAACGATAGGAAACCAAAGAGTGATGGCGCGGCGAATCTCGAGTCCGCAGATGTCAGCCGACTGCCAGATCCTGTTTATCAGCTCGTCGGAGGCTAGCCGGCTCAACAAAATCATCGAGGCATTGGATAAGAACGCGATCCTTACCGTGAGTGATATCCCGCAGTTCTCGCAGCGTCAAGGGATGATCCAGTTTGTCCTGGAAGAGAATCGAATCCGTTTTGAGGTCAACCTGATTGCCACCCAGCGCGCGGGCCTGACGCTCAGCTCCGAGCTGCTAAAGGTAGCGACCGCTGTCAGAAAAAACCCTCAGCCGGGAGATTGATACCATCATGCCTAAAACCCAGCAATATTCGATCTCCAGGAAGCTCACCTTGATGAACGTTGTGGTGAGTGCAGTGGCGTTGCTTCTAGCAAGTGGTGGCTTTTGCGCCTACGACCTGTACAGCTTTCGCCTGGCCCTGATACGCAATGTCTCCATGCAAGCCCAGATCATTGGCGACAATACTATTTCAGCGCTGGTGTTCAACGATCCGCCTTCCGCGGAGAAGACGCTCTCGGCGTTGCGTGCCAACCCCAACCTCATATACGCCCAGATTTACACGCGTGACGGCCAGCCTTTTGCAGGATACTGGCGTGATCGAGCCGGTGAGATCAGGGCCCTCCCTATTATTCCTGCCGGCCAAACCCAGAGCTATTGGTTCAAAAATGGGCATCTGGGAATGGCGCGTGCGATCGTTTTCCAGGGCAAACCGACAGGAACTGTGTATATCCGCTCCGACTTAGGAGCGATGAACGACCGGCTGAGGAGCTACGGTCTAATCGTCGTTGCTGTATTGCTTGTCTCCCTGCTGGTGGCCCTAGTTGTCGGTCTCTTGATAAACCGTTTCATGGGCTCGCTCTATTCCAAGCTGGAAACCGGCAATCGTTTCATGGATCTATCAGTCGATCTGTTTTGCGTTGCCGGGTTCGACGGATTCTTCAAGAACTTGAACCCCTCCTTCGAGAAGACACTAGGCTTCACCACGAAGGAGCTTATGGCGAAGCCTTACCTGGAGTTCATACATTCGGATGATCGCCCGGCGACAGTCGTGGAGAAGGACGGGCTGGAGCAAGGAAAAGTCACTTTTGCGTTTGAAAACCGTTATTTGTGCAAGGACGGCTCTTACAAGTGGCTGTTGTGGAATGCAGTTTCCGTGTCTGAGCAAGAAGCGATCTATGCCGTGGCGCGCGACATCACCGAGCGCAAGCGTGTCGAAACATTGCTCCGGGAGAGCGAGGAGCGGCACCGCAAATTGTTTGAAAACAATCCCCATCCCACCTGGGTCTTTGACCGGGAGACGCTGCGCTTTCTTGCGGTAAACGGAGCCGCAGTAAGCAAGTACGGCTATTCCAGGGACGAATTCCTGGCCATGACCCTCAAAGACATTCGTCCACCTGAGGATGTTCCCGCCCTGCTCGAAACCGTGAAAGCCCTCGGGGAGGGAAATGAGAGCAGCGGCGCCTGGCGGCATCGACTCAAGGACGGAACCATCATCGACTCAGAGAATACCTCTTACGCTCTAACCTTTTTGGGCCGGCCTGCGCGGGTGGTTGTTGCGGTCGATGTTACGCAGAGAAAGCGGGACGAAACAGAAAAGCGCGAATTCACGGAGAGCCTGGCTGCCACCAATCAAGAGCTCGGGCTTCGCAACCGCGAGGTGGAACGCGCCACCCAGATGAAGAGCAAGTTTCTCGCCAGCATGAGCCATGAATTACGAACTCCACTGAATGCGATCGTGGGTTTCTCGGACCTTCTGGCAGAAGGAATTTCGGGTGCACTGAACCCCAAGCAGAAGCGGTTCGTGGATCACATCAAACAAGGCTCAGCTCATCTGCTTCAGTTGATCAATGACATTCTTGATCTCTCCAAGATCGAGGCAGGGCAACTGGAGTTGCATAGCGAGGAGTTTTTTGTGAAGGACGCCCTGCCGGAAGTGCTCTCCACCATTGATCCTCTGGCCATGGCCAAGAACATCCGTGTGGAACAGAAACTGGAGAGCAAGTCTCTGGTGAAGGCAGATCGGGTGCGCTTTAAACAAATCCTGTACAACCTGCTCAGCAATGCGGTCAAGTTCACGCCCAAGGGCGGCCAGATCAGCATCGAGTGCGTCGACGATTGGGACTTCGTTCGCGTGTCTGTAACGGATACCGGGATCGGCATCCGGCCTGAAGATCAAGAGGTAGTTTTCGAAGAGTTCCGGCAAGTCGAGGGAGATGCTGGCGACACTCAGCAGGGCACAGGGTTGGGACTGGCCATCACCAGGCGCCTAGTCGAACAACAGGGAGGCCGGATTTCGGTGGAAAGCGAGTTGGGAAAAGGCAGCCGGTTCACCTTTACTCTTATAGCCGTCGAGCCGAGATCCGAGGTTCGGCCAATCGACGAACCGGCAAAATCGCAGCTCATGGGCGTTTCAGGGCGCCTCACGCCGCTCGTGTTGATCGTTGATGATGAATTGCCGGCCCGTGAGCTTTTGGCCAGCTACCTCGAGCCGGAATACCGGGTGGCAATGGCAGAGTCAGGCGTGCAAGCTGTCAAAGAAGCTCAGCGAATGCGGCCCGACGCCATCACCCTCGACGTGATGATGCCCGGCAGCGATGGCTTCGAGACTCTGGTCGCACTCCGGAAGAACCCCGCAACGGCCGATATCCCGGTGATCATCCTCTCAATCGTGGATCAAAAGCAGGTAGGTTTCGCCTTGGGTGCGGCCGACTATCTCATCAAACCAGTTCGCAAACCAATATTGCTGGAAGCGATTCACAGGCATGTGCCGGTTCCGGCCGACGAGGACTCATCCATTTTGCTGGTGGACGACGATCCTAGAGCTTTGGACCTGCTGCAGGAGGCTTTGCGTTCGGCCGGATATGAGGTTCAAAGCGTGCGTAGCGGTGCTCGCGCCTTGGAGGTGCTGGCTAATAAGGTCGTGGGCGCAATCCTACTCGATTTGCTGATGCCTGGCATGGACGGTTTTCAAGTAATTCGCCATGTCCGGCAGGAACCGGCCTTAAAAGATCTGCCCATTCTCGTCATGACCGCCAAGAATCTGAGCCGGGAGGAAATTGCTCTTTTAAACCGGGAGACACAAGGGCTCCTGCAAAAGGACGGCTCCTGGAAACAACAACTCATCGCCGAAGTTGGCCGAGTGACCCAAGGCCAGAAGCGGGCAAAGTCAGCGGGACAGTCATGATCCGAATTCTTGTTGCCGAAGACAACGCCGTGAACCGTGAACTGCTCCGTGAGTTGCTGGAAGCGCGCGGGTACACAGTCTTTGAAGCGTGCGACGGTCAAGAGGCGCTTCGCATGATTGAACAGGCCCAGCCGGAACTGTTGCTGCTGGATATCGGCATGCCGGTACTGGACGGATTCGCAGTGATACGCAGAATTCGCGAGAACCCTCGCTTGGCGCCACTGCCCGTAGTGGCAGTCACGGCATATGCCATGCGAGGGGATCGAGAAAAAATCCTCGATTCAGGATTTGATGGCTACTTGTCGAAACCGCTCAACCCGTCATCGCTCACCGCGGAGCTTGATCGCCTCCTAGCTAAGAATCCTCGGTCCGCAAACCAAGGTCAGGGCCATGAGGATGGATCTGGGGGGAAAGACCGAGCCGTGCGCGCAAGTGGCAGCGGCGCCTAGAATAGGCGCGTCAGGCCTCTGATCTAGCGCTCCATGTTTTCGATCTCGGCCATGAATTGGCGAATCGACTGCTGAGTCTGCGCACTCAGACTTGTGAATTGAATCCCTTGCCGCTTCTCTTTTGCCCACACGACGACGCCGACGGCGTCAATGACCACACCAGAAACTGGCAGTGTAAACGACAATCGGACGGCGTCTTTGGGCTTCAGGCCATCCACTTCCACCTGCATTCCTCCCTGGCTGAGGTTCCAACTCGTTCCCCGGACTGTTCGCGAGCCCACTGTGCAGGCGACCTCGGCCTGGATCGGAACGCGGGTAGATTTGCGCCTGTTCTCCAACATCCCGCCACTCACCGTTCGGAACAGGGCGCTAAGCTTCTGCCGGTCAACCGGCTTCTGAAGAAAAAATGTCGCCCCAATCGCAAACGCATCCTGCATGGTTTGTCTGTCATCGCGTCCGGTCACAATGATGATGGGAGTTGACTTGTTCCATGATGACTTGCGGACGAGGCGCGCGAGGTCGAACCCGTTCAGGTTTGGCATCTCCAAGTCCAGGAAAATTCCATCGAACTTCTCCTGATTGACCATTGCGACCGCTTTCTTGCTATCGCTGATGGGGCTTACTTCGGCCTTTAGAGATATGAAGACCTCAGTCATGAGTTCCAGGCTTGGGATGTGATCCTCTACGACAAGCAGTTTCAGTGGTTGCATGCAGCCGACCTCATCTTTAGCGACCGTCCCCTATACTATAGATCGCTGATCGCTTCTGTTCTAGTTCTAACGACCAGTTCCTGCGCGGAACGGCGCCTCGTATTCGAGCGGGTGATACTGGCTCAGCAGCGTCAGCGGGCATGAACAGGGGCCGAGATTGTGCAGAAGGCGCTTTACTTCCTCTCGAATGGGGGGCTGAAGCCAGTAATAGCGACAGCGGTCGCTGAAACTGAAGGCGCGCGAGAGGCGCAACTCGTCTTCGTTGCCGTGGTAGTACGAACGCCAGGAGAACTGGTTAACTTGACTGGAAGTCGACTCCACCTGAAGACAGTTGCCGTCTTCGAGCGCTTGCTGAATGGCTGCATCGATCACTGCGGGTGCGCGGAGCAAACTGCGTAACTGCCGACAGTCCCACCGCCGCGATTTCGTTGGACGATGCTTCGCAGATATTCGGTCGGGCCGTCGGTTACCTTAGGGCGATCTGTCTCGACGGGATTAAACTTCCCGTTCATCACTTTCATTATAGATTCTTGAGCTGACTATTCGCTTCACTGAGGTTGCCGAATGAAGTAGTATGCGGTGACGCTCAAGCCCATGTGGAGATTTCTACCGTGCCGAAAAGAACACGAAAACAGATTTTCAGACTTGGAGTGGCGGTTACCGCTGGCATACTGGTGGTTGGGCTGCCGTGTGTTGCGCAGCAACTGACGAACGACGGGCTGTCCCTAACGGTTAACGCGCAGGAGGGATCGTACCAACTGTCATCGCATGACGGTGGGCCCGTGCTCAGGTCCCGTGTGGCAGCAGAGGTCGACCACCAGTGGCTGCGCTCGAGCGATTACCCTCGGCACCAGGCTTCGGAGTCTACTTTCGAAGATGATCTCGGCTCCGGCCGGCAGGCGACGGTCACTTGCAGCGGACTCGACGGCAAACCCGATCTGGTTTACGTGCTACAGCTCTACAAACAGCACCCTTACGGCACCATCCAGGTAAAGGTGCACAACAGCGGGGGAAAAGAAGCAACTGTGCAGGCCATTCGCAGCGTGGAGGCCACGGGTGATCCCATCCTCAATTTGGGTGGGGATCAACCGGCCGACCGGGTTCTCTCCGACAGTTTCAGCGAGGATTGGCCGGACCTGACTCTCTACGATCTTGGGGAAGCGCCCGGCGGAATGCATCGCGGTGCGGGGAGCCAACTCATCTACAACCGGGAGAGTAAGCGGAGTTTATTTCTCGGCGCGCTGACCTCAGACCGATTTTTGACCGTGATGCATCTGAAAGCTGAGGGTACGGGGGCGAAGGCCAAGATCGCTTCCTATACCGTTGAATCTACCGGAACCACGGAGATCCAGAAAGATTTCGATCTGAAGGACTCTCCAGCGGACGATCAGGTCGAGTTGGGCCTTCCCCTTAAGCCCGGGGAAGACATGGTTTCAGAGCGATTGATGTTCGAGGCTGGACCTGATTACCACGATCAACTACTAGCCTACGGTGATGCGATTCGTCGTCTGCACCATGCGCGGGTTTCCAGTGAAACTCCGATCGGTTGGTGGAGCTGGACCGTATACTATGGCGCCATCAACGAAGGCGAAGTTCTCTCCAACGGCGACTGGCAAGCCGCTCATCTGAAGTCATTGGGGTACACGTATTTCCAGATTGATGAAGGTTATCAGTATGCTCGCGGTGAATTTGCAACTGCGAATGCGACACAATTTCCGGATGGTATGCGGTTTGTTGGGCATTACCTTGTCGGAAAAGGCCTGACCTTCGGCGTATGGACGGCGCCGTTCGAAGTGACAAAGCGGGCCTGGGTGTATGAGCACCACAAAGAATGGCTGGTGCACAATGTCAAGGGAGATCCAATTCCTATTGGTGACGTCTGGAACCAGAAGACGGATGTGCTTTACGCGCTGGACACAACCCATCCCGGAGCCCAGGAGTATATGCGTGACACTTACCGGACACTCGCCCGCGAATGGGGAGTCCGGTTCATTAAACTCGACTTCATGGATACCAGCGCAATCGAGGGCTACCATTACCGCCCCAACACCACAGCCCTCGAAGCCCAACGCATCGGCCTCCAGATAATTCGCAGCGCTGTGGGCGATGAGGTGATCCTCGATAAGGACGGAAGCCCGATGCTCAACCCAGTGGGGCTGGTAGATACAGGCCGCATCTCCGCGGATACGGGCCACAGTTTTGAGAGGACGAAGAATGCCGCCTCTGGCATCGCTGCCCGCTTTTATATGCAGCACAATTTCTTCGTCAACGATCCGGACGCCTTCAACGTCACCGCAACCCATCTCATGGAGCGCGCCCACGAACGGTCTTCGATTACGCTGGGCGCGGCCGAGGCGTCGATCGCGCTCTCCGCAGTATCCGGGGGCATGTACGAGATTGGCGACGACATGCTGATCCTGGGCTCAGAAAAGGATCGGCTGGCGTTAGTTGAGAACCGAGAGCTGCTGAATATGCCCAAAGTCGGCCGAGCTTCCACGCCGGTAGATCTGATGACTTACGAGCCTGAAGACTCACAGCCCAGTATTTTCTTCCTCCGCGAAGATCAACGACAGGCCATACTGACGGTTTTCAATTGGACGAACGCGGGGCGCTCGCACACGCTAAAACTGGCGGACCTCGGCCTTCCTGCCGGCCACACGCTTGCGGCAACGGACGTGCTGAACAAGAATGAGACGGTTACGCTCGAGGGTGGCGCGGTGCGACTGGAGAACCAGCCGCCCCAGTCGGTGAGGGTGATCAAGCTGATCGACACCAGCGTTGCCGCGGCTGCCCCAACCGTGACAGCGCAGGTGCCCGCAGCGGCAAATGCTGGCGACACGATCACTCTTTCGGCGCTTTCGGCGCAGGCCGAAGCTGGCGGCGTGCCCGCGGTCTCTTATCACTGGGACTTTGGCGACGGAACGAGCGCGGACAGCCCCAAGGTATCTCATGCCTACACCAACGCAGGAGAGTTCACGATCCGCCTCGCCGTGGATGGAGTGGACGGAGTGCCGGCCCAAAAGAGTTTTTCCGTCAAGGTAACCGGCAATCTAAAGGCCCACTCTAACCTGACCGACAATCGACGCTTCATAGAGCCAACCGACCGCTAAGCTAACCTGATCATGCGAGCGTGACCCAATCGTTGGGTCGTGCCCCGTCTGAAACGCCTTCCTGCGCTTGCTCACAATCCCGGAATCCAGTGGGTAGCGTTGTCGCGAAATATCTTCCGCAGCACCGGCCGAGGCAGGCTTAATCCATGTACCTGCTTGCCTTGCACGATAAGAGTCTCGCCAGTCGCTAGGAATTTCCAGTCACGCGCGTAAGTGGACTGCCACTCAGTCAGCGCATCCGCGATCTCGGCGTCCGCGTGTAAATCGAGATCAGTGCCGTACAGAACGCGATCCTGATACTTGATCAGAAATGCGCTCACCCTCTCCGGGGGCATCAACATGAGGTATTCCATTCTCGCTGCTGTGTCGATAGCAAAATTCGGATACTTGTCCAGATGCCTCGCAATGTTGTCGAGGTCCCGCTCCATGCTGCCCAAATGGACTCCAACCATGCGTAGCGTGGGGTTTTCAGCCAGCACATGATCGCGCGCTTCTAGAATCTTCTGCTTCGATGGAAACCCCGGCCGGTTGGCGACGTACCATTGCGGATTTTCTTGGTAGTAGGACCAGGACGGATCGGCCGCGTCCGGTGGCCCCCAGGCCACATCGGGCTCAGCCTGGTGCGTCATGAGCGTCTTGCCATGCGTGGCGATGTCTTTGTAGATCGGCTCGAACTTCGGATCGTCGGCCATCACGTATTGGCCGCTACCGTCCTTGATTTGCATTCCGATGTTCTTCCAAATCTTGACCGCTACTGCTCCCTGCGCAAAGTCACGGTCGATCTGATGGATGGCGTCGGCACTGAATGACCCGTCAGCGAATTTGTAGGGGTCGAAAGTGGTGCACAGGGCGACGTGGTTGTGACTCGACCGCACCAGCGCCTGTGCATCGTCGATCTGGCCTTGCAACTGCTTGCGATGGGGATTTGAGTCGTCCATCACGAGGATATCCATCAGCTTCAGGTTTAGCTGTTCGAGCATCTTTTGAAATGCGGGATCAGTCTTGAAAACGTGAACGTGGACATCAATGGGGTGAATCGCTGAGAACGCGCGGAGAGCCGCTTCGTCATCCGCGGGTTTTGCACGAGTAGATGTAGAAGATGGTGCTTGAGCTGTGGAACACAGCGCGATCGAGAGAACCGGTACGAGTCGAGCGATAGTTCGGGCTAAACCCGTCATCAACAGCTCCTTCCATCACGTAGAACTGCTTCCCGGCGAGTTGAGTTTCAGAAATAAAACTTCAAAGCAAACTG
>Ga0182015_10004885_pt1 | contig 14186 bp, 11 predicted proteins | sample 712P3MmetaG_FD_120478 | JGI IMG/M metagenome (GOLD analysis project Ga0182015, IMG submission 120478) | Permafrost microbial communities from Stordalen Mire, Sweden - 712P3M metaG | ecosystem: Environmental > Terrestrial > Soil > Wetlands > Permafrost | place: Sweden: Stordalen | collected...
GCGGACGTCGAGGGCGCGCTCGATCGTGATCAGAACGCCGATGCCGGTGTCGGCACCGGCGTGCGTCGACTCGCGTTCGCTCAGCCGCGCGAAGATGGCGTCGTGGACCGGCCCGTCTTCGTGCATCTCGGCGGTGCCGTAAAAGCGTAGGAAACCCGACTCCAGGATGCCGTCGCGCTGCGCTTTGAAGTTGCTGTAGAACACGATCACCCGGTTATCGGCACGCAGGTTGTCGAGCGCCTTGTTCTTCGAGCGCTCCCAATAGGCGAGATGCCGATCGTCGAAGAGCATCATACTGCCCTTCGGGCTGATGTTCGGGCCATCCGGACCGGCGGTCCCCAGCAGACACGGATAGCCGTCGTCCCAGGCGTTGTTGATCAGGCTGCGGAGCGGGTCACTAAAGCTCATACTCTGCCTCTTCCGGGAGCGGCTGCCGGTTCCGTTCCGCGGCCGAACGGGAAACGACGGGAGAAAGAAGAGTTTCGCTAAATGCTCATCGCCGCGGAGCCGATTTGCTTCGTTCGGCTTGAGAGGCCTTATGACGATGCTCCGGTCTCGGTTTCTGGCAGGGGCGGCTGCGGGCTCGGCGGCGGCCGCCTGGCCCCATCAGGCGCGAGCGCAGAGCAACGCTACGCTCCGGGTCGGCACGGTGTTGGTTCAGCTTTACGGCGCGCCGTATTTCGCAGCCGACGCGGGTGCTTTTGAGAAGGCCGGATTCGACACGGCCGTCACGACCGTCAGTAACGGGCCGGAGGTCGCGGCGGCGCTCGCCGGCGGCTCGGTCGATCTCGGCGTGATCGACCTGATCTCCGCCGCCAGCGCTATTGCCAAAGGGATCCCGCTGCAACTGATAGCCGGCAGCGGTTTGTACCGCGCGAATCAGCCGTGGCAGGTCATCACCGTCGCCAAGGATTCGCCGTTTCGCACCGCGCGCGACTTGGAAGGCCGCACGATCGCGATGGTGTCGATCGCCGGGCTAGCACTCGCGTCGACGCGTGGCTGGCTGCGACAAAACGGCGCCGACCCGGCCAAAGTGAATTTCGTGGAATTTCAGCAACCCGCGATGGCGGCGGCGCTCACGCGCAAGACATTCGATGCCGCCTTCATCGGCGAACCGTTCATCACGTTCGACAAGAACGGCGCAAATGAGATGCGCGTCATCGGACATCCACTCGACTGCATCGGGGAAGGCTATCTCGTGAGCTGCTGGTTTTCGACGCGCAGTTGGCTGGAGCAAAATCGCGACCGCAAGGATCGCGTCGTTTCGGCGATCTACGACACGGCGCGCTGGGCGAACGCGCATCAAGCGCAGACGTTGGCGATCTTGGCGCGAACCGCTTCGATCAACCCCGATCGGCTGCGCGGCATGGTCCGGGTGGATTACGCCACGGCTACCACCCCGGCCACGCTCCAGCCCATGCTCAACATCGGATTCACCGAGAAGGTGATCCCGGCGATCGACGCCGGCACGCTACTGCGGGCCTGACGCGGGCAACAAATGTGATAAGCCCCGGGGGCCTCAGGGTACGGCCACGCCCTGGTTTATGTCGAGTCCCGTAAGCGCGCCGCTGATCGTCGCAACGGGCGATGCGGTAATCGAACAGGGGCTCGTTGTCGTGCAACTCATTGAAACCGGCGGATACACCGTGACGCTATTCGTTGCACCTGTCGAACTGTAGAGGTTCCCGCTGGGATCGATCGAGAGCTGGCCGAACGTCCCATTGATCGTTGCGACCTGCGAAAAGCTGCACGGCGCGCCAACGCTACAACTCAACGGCACGGGGGCGAAGACCTGAATAGCTCCCGAAACCGTCAGGTACACCCGGCCGGACGGATCGACCGCTGTGGAACCGTAACTCACTCCCATCGAAAGCGACGCGACAACCGACGTGTAAGGAATCGTGCACGGCGCCAGCGTGGTGCAAGACGCCGAGAGCGGCGCGAAGACCGAAAAGACGCCGGTAACATGATCGATGGCGTAGAGCCGGTCGCTCGAATCGAGGGCGATCCCGAACGGGTTGAAGAACGGTGGCGGAGCGAGTGCCTCAAACGTCGCAATCCGTGGCGGATTAATGCACGGGCTCGCGGCGGTGCACGCCGCCGAGACCGGCGCGTAGACGTTGACGTAACCCTGATTGTACACGTCCACGTAAATGCGTCCCAGCGAATCGACCGCGATGAATTCGGGATACGCCAAGGCGCCGAAGGCGATCGTCTCGATTGCCGTTGCGCCGCCGTTGGCATTACTCGCATACACCGAGACGAGATTCCCAGGGAAGTAATTCGAGACATAGATGCGGTTGCTGCTGTCGAGAGCGACACCGGTCGGCACGGCGGGCGTCGCAATCGTCGCGAGCGGCGCTTCGTTCAGGGTACAAGGAGCGAGCGTCGTGCAAAACGAGGAGATGTACGGGAACGTCTCGATCGACGGTCCGTTAGAATTCGCGACAAAGATGCCCGCACCGAATTGTATCCCTAAGGCGGCATACGCGCTTGTCGCGCCAATCGACGTCGCCGCGATCGCGGCGGAATAGCCGGTGCTGCCGCCGCCATCGTAGAGTACTTCCACCGTAGTGTTGGATGTCGTCACCACGACCGACGTGGCAGGAGCGCCGCCGGTCGAGAGCAACACGTGCCCGCTTCCGCCGATTTCGCTCACCGAAAACGTGATTGGATTCGAATAGGTGTCCGTCTCCGTGTTGCCGGCGCCGTTGGTGACGGTGTTCGCCCCGGCAACGATCATTTCGCTCGACTTATCGAACGCGGTGTAGACGAGCGGGAAGTTCGCGGCCGAACCCCCGGGCAGCGACACGATCGCCGGCGAGACGGAGAGCGTCGCGACGGTTCCACCGATTGCAACGGCCAGCGTGTTTGAACCGGCCGTCAGCGCGACGTTGTAGATCGTGCCTATGCCGAGCTGATGCGCGCCCGCGAAGCTGCCGGACGCCGGCGGCGCGTCGTACGACGTTACCACGAGATCCTCGGTCCCAACTTGCGTGGTTTGCTGAAGGGAACACATGCGGACGCCCGTCGCCGGGGTGCACAGCCCGGACGTTGCGGAGACGTCAAACGTCCCGCTGCCGATCGGCGTCGTGTGAGCGGTATCGGAATGCAAGAAAAACTGGAGGGAGACTCCCGCAACCGCGGCACCGATGAACTGCGTGCGGCGCACGCTGCTGGAGCCAGCCGGCGCGTTCGGAACACGCAACGTTATTGTGGCGGTCGCCGAGTTATGCGACGATTGTTGCGGGGACGATGGAACCGGAGGGGCGCTAGAAAGCCCCGAACCGCCGCCGCCGCACGCGCTCAGCGTTGTAATGCAAAGCGCGAACGCGAGTGCCGACAAGCGGTTCATCGAGTTTGCCCCCGCGGCACCTGGGGTGTGGCGGCACTGGGTACGTTCGGCGGTGCGGCTCCGTCAAGTGCGTTTCCCGGCGTCGCGGTCGAACGCCGCTTCGCTTCGATGCCAACGTTAGCATTGGCGGTCGGGGTGGCCGTTGGCCCGATCGTCGGCGTGGTCGTTGGCGTGCTCGTGGGTGTGGTTGTCGGCACGCCGGTCGGAGCGGCGGTCGGCGCGAGCGTCGGCGCGGCCGTCGGATTGCCGTTTATCGAGCCGCTACCATCAAGGATCGCGATCCCGGCTGCGGCGGCAACGCCTGCGGCTACAAACGGAACGACCGCCGCTTTGCGATCGCCGCCGACCTCGATCGTGTCGGCGGCAATACCGCCCTCGGCCGCCGTGCTAACGTATTCCGCTTGGAACATTTGGAGCAACGCGCTCGTCAGGTCGCTTACCGTGACCACGCCGTTCCCGTCGATCGTGACGAACTGACCATTCGTGAGCGCGATGGTGCGTCCGGCTGCGACAATCGTCACGCTGTCGGCCTGACACACAAGGCACGCGACCGTCGTCGTGCCGTTGAGCAACGAAATGAGCCCGACGGTACCACGCACGGCGATCTGCGACGTGTTAGTCCTGAACAGGTAATTCGCAACGCCGCCTTGCGGGCGTCTCACGTCGAAGCGCAACGAGCCACCTTGGATTTCGATCGTCGCGCCTGGGCCGGCCACGCTCGAATCGAAGGCGCCGACTTGAACGAGTGTGTTCTGGCCGAGTGAGACGATCGACGAATCGGGAAGGATAATTTCGGCGGCCGATGCCTTGCGCGTCACCGCGTACTGGTCATTGGCGATCGTCTCGTGACCGAACACCTGATGCAACGGCGCAGCCGGGGCGGCGGCAAACCCGACGGTCCCCGTAACACGGGTTAACTGCTTACCTGCGTCGGCGGGATTTGCGCCTCGCGCGGTCGCCAGCAACACGATTACAACGAAGGCTGTGCGCAAGCAAAGCGCCGAGCGACCGAGCGGTTGGATGTTAATGCCCCTCATTAGCGATAATGTCGGTACCCGGCACTTCGAACGTTTACCGAGCTTTTCCCACAACCCGGGCGCCGCTTGGTCGGAGGGCCCTGAAGGCGACCGCAACTATTGGGACGGAGAAGAATAGACGGCTAGCGGGAGGCGACCTTTGGCGTCCGCGCCGGCGGCCCATGCGGAAGCCCGCGCGATGTTGCTGAAGACGCGCGCCCTCACTGCGAGCCTGACCCTGGTCGAAGCGCGCATCGCGCGCGCCGAGCGCACGTTGGCCGAACTCGCGCCGGCCGACCCGGCTGCACTCGCGGCCTTTGTCGACGCGATCTCATGGTTGCGCCGCAGGTGATGACGGCGGCGGATCGGCCCCTCCGCGCGACCGACGTTACGCTCCACCGTCGGCCTGACGACGGCGTCGCGCTCCTCGAACGGCGCGGCCGGTACGTACAGCTCTCGAGAGCGGCTGCGGCGATCTGGCAATTGTGCGATGGCGAGCACGACGTGGACGCGATCGCGCAGTCGTACCGCGAACGCTATGCGGTCGACGGAACTCCGGCGATCGCCGCGCTGTTGGACCGCTGGCACCGCGCCGGCCTCGTCGCGCGCGGGCTCGACGTCGCTGACGGGCGGACGAGCGAACAGACATGCAGCGTCGTGCGAAGCGGCGCCGGCGTCTACGTCGCGTGGCGCGTCGAACGCTGGGCGCCACTGTTGCGATGGATGGCACGGGCGGCGTTCGCGCCGCCGGTGCTGCTCGCGCCGGCAGCAATCGCACTCTCGGGCGGTGCGCTCGCACTGCGCATCGGCACTCGCTCAGCAGTTCACGGCGCGGCACAAACCCTCGCTCTCGCCGTCGCCTTGGGGTTCGCCGTGATCGTGCATGAGGCGGGTCATGCCCTGACGCTGGCGCGCTTCGGCGGCACGATACGCCGCATCGGCATCGGGTGGTATTGGTGCGCACCGGTCGCGTTCGTCGACACGTCGGATGCCCACGCGCTTCCGCGGGCTCAACGCATCGGCGTATCGCTCGGCGGTCCCCTCGCCAGCTTCGTTCTTGCAGGCCTCGCAGCGCTCGTCGCGTCATGCGCGCTGCCCGAGAGCGTTCGCTCCCTCGCGTGGTCACTGGCGATCGTGAACTACGGCGTCAGCCTGTGGAACCTCAACCCGTTGATCGAACTCGACGGCTACTACATCCTCGCCGACCTGCTCGGTCGCCCCAATCTCCGGTCCGACGCCTTCCGCGCTCTACGGCGGCGGTGCGCGAGCCGGGTCGAACTCGCCTACGCCGCCGGCGCCCTCACGTACGCTCTCGTCATCGTAGGGTTTGTTCTGCATGCCGTCATTCCGGCGATAGCGATCGACGTGCGTGCCTTGTTCGCGATGTGAGCGAATTCCCTACTGCGATCTTTATTTGCTAACCGATCGAGCGTACCACACCGCCATCGACGCGCATTGCCGAGCCGGTGGTTCCGGAAGCAGCCGGCGTGCAGAGATAAGCGATGGCGTTGGCGACTTCGTCGGTGGTGAGGAATCGCCCAATCAGCGACGAGGGTCGGGCGTCGCGGAAGAAACGGTGCTCCATTTCCGCCTCATCGATGCCTTGCTGCTTTGCCATCTGTTGCACGAAGGTGCCCACGCCTTCCGACCGCGTCGGTCCAGGAAGAACGCTGTTGATCGTAATGCCCGTTCCGGCGACTGATTCGGCGAGACCGCGTGCCAGCGAGATCTGTGCCGTCTTGGTGACGCCGTAGTGGATCATCTCGGCTGGAATCTGCAACCCCGACTCGCTCGACACGAAAATGATGCGGCCCCAATTGCGCGAGCGCATTCCCGGCAGATACCCGCGTGAAAGACGCACGCCGCTGAGCACGTTGGACTCGAAGAAACGCATCCAATCCGCGTCGTCGATCTCTTCGAACGGCTTCGGTTCGAAGATGCCGAGATTGTTGACGAGAATGTCAGCCTGCGGGGCCGCGCGCAAGAGATTCGCCGCGCCCTCCGCACTCGCCAGGTCGCCGTGGACGCCCTTGACGTCCTTCGTTCCCGCTGCGCGCGCGATTGCGTCGACCGCCGCGTCGACGCGCTGTGCGGTCCGGCCGGTGACGACGACCTGAGCGCCGAGCGTTGCCAATGCGAGCGCCGTGGAGTAGCCGATACCACCGGTCGAACCGGAAACGACAGCCGTTTTCCCGTGAAGGTCGAGATCGAGCATCGTCGAGTAATTCGCGACGCTTACGATACCCCCCGCGACCCGCGCCGTTCCAGCAATCCGGCCAAGATATTACGCACGATAGCAGGCGCTAATTGAAGCCGGTGCACGGGTCGGGGAGCGGATTCGGAACCGGCGTCGGCGAGGGGACCGGTTGATAGAACAGATTGCTCAGCTGCTGCATCTGGCTAACGGTGAACGTATCGAAGCCCTGAAATTTCGCCTCGGGCCAAATCTCGATCGCGCGCGCGCCGAGGATCAGCCCTTGCGTGATCGTCTCAGGCCAAATGCAGCCCATCCCTTCGGGCGATTGCGTTTGGAAGTTGATGAGGCCGCCCATCGCGGCGATGTTCTGATAGACCTGAGGGTCGCTCGTGAGCGGCGTCTCCAGCGCGTGGTTGTCGAGGACGCAACGCGACCCGGCTTGGTTGCGGCAAATCGTCATCACGCTTTGCGTGAACGACGGATCGAGGCCGCCGGTGAACAGACTGTACGAATTGAACGTGAAGTCGATGTCGGTGCTCACCCACGCTTTGTAATCGGCGGTCGCATTCGTGAGACAGTTCTGCTCCATCATATCACTGTAGCCCGCGGCGCCAAGATTCGCTTTGCTGACCGGACCTGACGACGAGACGAACGGCTCGTCGGTCTGCGCCGCGCACGACGTAACGGCGACGGCGACGATCAGCGGGTTCGCATCATATTTTGCGGCGACCGCGGCTTGGAACGTACGCCAATCGCTAATGTATTGCGTCGTCCAGAACGGACCGACCGTGAGCGGGCACGTGTCGGTCTGGCCATTGCAGCCGGCCGGATTGCGATAAATCGTGATCGGACCACCGCCCAAGCTTTTGGCCCATTGCGGGGCATTGCTTCCGCCGTAAATGCGCAACTTCACGCCGAGCGGTGCCGACGCGCTCCCATTGTAGGCGGTGACCTGCGCGAGTGCCGCATCAGTGACCGAGAAGTTGACGGCGCCGCCCGCGGCCGGTTGCATCTGGCTCCACGTCGCATTTATCACGATGCCGCCGAGAATCCCGGGAAACATCTGCGCGTTGGAGATATCGAACGTGGGCTGCGCGTTGTCGGTGTTGTGCCACGAGATGTCTTGCATGTCGATGAGTCCGCGCAGCGGAATCTTCGGCGGCGCGAGCGTGACCAGTGCCGGCGCGGAGGTGCTCGTCGCTACGGGCGCGGTCGACACAGGCGAACTGCACGCCGCAAGCGCGAGGCACGCGACGGCCGCCAAGACGCTATTGCGCATGAGCACCAACGATTAGCGCCGTCGATTGCAACGCTGCCTTCCATTCGGCTTGATTGGCAGCTTTAAAGACCGGCGACGTCGGTGAATCCGCCTGCAGCCAATCTTCCGGATAGATTTCGAAGAGCTGGGTGTTGTTGTCGAGCGCGTACTGGAGCAGGTTCCCGAAGTCGATGTTGTACGTGGACACCGGGGCGGCGACCGCTTCGATGGGCTGAAACTCGAAGGGAACGACGCCGACGTGGCGCGTGAAGGCCTGGCACCAGTAGATGCTCGCGTTCGTACCCTGCGGATCGCACGCAGCCGGCGTCGTGCCGGGATCGGCGACGTGTCCGATGCCGAGATTCTCGGTGCCGAATCCGATGCCGTGATTCGCTGCGACCTCCGCCGCATCGTCCGGATAATCGTAGAGCGTATTCGTCCATCCTGCGATATAATTCAACGCAATCATCAACTGCTTGTTGCTGTTCAGCGTGCCCATGTAGTTGACGATGTGCCGCGTATGCGTGACCCACGCATCGAACGAGTAGCCTTCGGCGATCCACGCGGCACTGCAAGCGTCGGTCGGATAACTGCTCAAGTGCGCGGGATACGCTTCGACGCCGGCACCAATGCCGAAGCGAATGTACCCGATCGATGGGTTGCTACTAAATTCAGCCACCACGTTCTGGATCAAGGCTTCGTAATCGGCTTCAAACGTAGGATCAAGATAGTTCGGGTACGGCGGCTGTCCACTGCACGTTATCGTTGCGACGTCGTCGCCGGCCGGATCGGTGACCCATTCGGGCGTTGCCGTATTCGAGCCCACTTCGGAGGCGTCGGCAATGAGCAGATTGACGGTGAGCCCCGCGTTGACGTAGGGCGCGGCATCGGTCATGATCGTGTCCCACGTGTAGACACCCTTCGTCTTTTCCACTTCCGACCACGAGATGAGCAGGCTCACACCGCACAGATCCGGGTCCTTACCGATAACGTCGCTCTCCAGATACGATTCGTACGCGCCGCCGTCAACTTTATACGGATTCCACACGTACATGCCGTGCGGCGCCGACGGAACGGCGACCCGCGCATCGGAGCCGGTGCACGGCGGCGGCGTTGCCGCGGCGAGCCCCAAGGGAGCCGATGCGATCGTCGGATCGATCTTGATCCGCACGCGCTGAGCCGGCGTGTTGCTATCGGTGACGACGACAGCGGTGCAAGCGAGCGTCGTATTTGCCAATAATCCCGCGAACGTGGTCGAGGACGCCGATCCGTTCATCAAGAGCGGTCCGTAGAATGCGTTCGCGCACGACCCTTTGAGCGTCGGGCTCGTCACGATCTCTAACGTCTGCGTGCCCGCTTCGGCGAGTGCGACCGCTTTGAGCGTCCGGCAATTCAGAGGCGCCGCCGTGCCGGAACAGCCGAATTGCGCGTTGGCCGGCGTTGCGGTCAATTTCGCCAGCGCGCCGATCGTGAGCGCGGCATTCACCTTCATACTGTCTTTCGCTTGATCCGCAATCGCGATGGTGCACGAGTTCGAAATCGCGCCTTGACCGAACGGGATCACGTAAAACGTTCCGGCGCCGCTCATTTGCGCGGGCGTGACTTGCACGCCGCTTCCCGGCGATTGGCACGAGACCGTCGCCGTCGTGACGCCGGTGAACCCGGTGACGGCAATCTCCTGGATCGATGCGAGCGACGTAAACGTCAGCGTACTCGGCGTCGCGATCGGTGATGCTTGGATGCGCAGGCGAGCCAACGGAACATCGGTTACGGGCGCGTTGCTGTAATTCACCGTGACCGAGGCTGAGCTACCGTCCGAGCCGGAAACGGCGATCGTGCACTGCGACGGCGGCGCGGTCCCCGAGGCAAATGCCGTGAAGAGCAACGGTGCGCCCGCGACGTCAAGCTGCGCGACGGCGTTGCCGCCGACCACGATGCTTCCGGTCGGGCTCGTGCATGCCGATGAGGCAACCGGCGTGTAGCTCACGCCCGCGAGGTCGCCCTGTCCGTTGAAGCTATCCGACGGCATATCGGGTGTCAGATCGATATCCGAGGGCGTCAGCTCGAATGCCGACGACGCCGACTGCGCCGACGACGACGAAGGCGTGACCGTTACAGCGCCGCCGCATGCACAAAGAACCATGAAGGCGCAGATGAAAGCGACCTGCCGCATGGCAATCATGACCCTATTCTAGCAGGGGTTTGCTAGCTTGTCCTGCATTGCAGCGTCACGTCCTCAAGTTGATGCCGGCGTACGCAAGCAGGATGCCCCTTCTGCGTAGCGCGTATTGCGTATTGTAGGGAAGCGGGCCGCAGTTCATTTAGAGAACGCCGAGGCGATAGACCGTGCTCGAGATGAACGTTTCGCCCGGCCGAAGTACCGTGCTCGGAAAATTCAAGTGATGCGGCGCGTCGGCGAAGTGTTGCGTTTCCAGCGCGATCGCACCGGGCTTGCCCGTGAAGAGCTGCAGTCCCGGTTGTGTTGTTTCGACGACGAGCGTTCGTCCCGACTCCGGATCGCACAGCGTCCCGGCGTAGTGCAACGAACCGTCCCATTCGTCGAGCACGAAGTTGCAGTCGTAGATTGCCGTTCCGACAGCGCGGGCCGTGCGAAAATCCCGCGCCGAGTCGACCGGCGCGATCTCGCCGGTCGGGATCGACTCATCGTCGACCGGGGTGTATGCCGAGGCGGCGAGTTGCAGACGATGTTGCGCGATCGATCGGCTGGGATCGCCGCTCAAGTTGAAATAGACATGATTGCTCAGGTTGACGACGGTCGGCTTGTCGGTTGCCGCCGTGTAGTCGAGCCGTAACGCGTCGTCGTCCGACCACGAGTAGCGCACCCGGCATTCGAGCGTGCCGGGGAAGCCCTGATCGCCGTCGAGACTGCGTAGTACGAACGTCACGCTTGCGTCGGACCGGTCGGCAACCTCCCACGTGCGTTTGGAAAATCCATCCGGACCCCCGTGCAATGTATTCAGGCCCTCGTTCGTGGAGAGCGCGAAGGTCACGCCATCGAGAGCGAAGGATCCGCGTGCGATCCGGTTCGCATACCGGCCGATCGTTTTCCCGGCGCTACCGCCGGCATCGACGCACACGCACGCGCTGCGGCCGGCGCGATCGGGAACGAAGATGGCGCTCATCGCGGCCCCCAGCGGGTTGAGCGACACGCGGTTGCCCGAGCGATTGGCCAGCGTCAGCGCATCCATGTGCGGGCAGTTTCATGGGCGGAATCACTTGACCCTCGGCCGCAATGGCGGCGTTCGCTGCAGAAGGGCGCTGCTGGATTTCGAGCGAGCCGCTAACGAAGCGCTCCATCTGTCGCGCGGTCCGGCCAATCGGCTTAGCCGGCCTTCTGCACCGGCCGGCTCGTAGGCGAGCGAACGTCCATGACGGCGAGCGCGAGCTGAACCCGGGAGTTCACACCGAGCTTGCCATAAATCGATCGCGCGTGCGTGGCGATCGTGCTCTGCGCAAGAACGAGCTCAGCTGCCACGGAACGGTTTGAGTAACCGCTCGCGATGAGGCCGGCCACGCGTTGTTCGGCTTTGCTCAAGGCGGCCCACCCTTCGAGCGGGCGACGGGCAGCCATCGCAGGACTCGGTCCCGGCCGAATACCGAATGTGGAAACCGCGACACTCGCATCGTCGCATTGCGCACCTCGTGCGTGCTCGAGCGCTGCCCGGTGAATCGCGTCCGCCGTATCTTGCCGACGTAAGCGCGCGTCGCGCACGGCGCGCGCAACGCCGGCACTGCCGAAGAACGTCAGCCCGTTCCCCTCCGCGCGTCGCGCCTCGGTGATGCCGTCGGTGACGATAACCAGCAGTCCACCGTCACCGAGACAGATCTTACGCTCGCCGAATGCGGATCGCGCCAACATCGATCGGATTCCTAAGACGGGTCCCGTTGGATCGAGATGACGATGACTTCCGGCCTCATCGAAAAGTAGCCCGGGTTCGTGGCCGGCAGACGCATAACGAAGCGTCGCTTGAGGTCCATCGCCAATCGCGATGAAGAGGCTCGCAAATGGGACGGTCTCGCTGATGAGGCTGCGCGCGAAGAAGCGGTCGGCCGCATCTAAGCAGTTCGGCAGCGGTGTTCCCTTCAGGAGCGCCGAGCGCACGCAGGCCCGTAGCGCGTCGGCCGCGCGACCCACGGCCGGTCCGCGCCCTGCGACGTCACCCACGAACACCGCTGTTCGGAACCGGTCGAGGTAGAGGTGTTCTGCAAAATCACCGCACGAGGTGCGGTCGCCCGGGCGACAGTCGATCTGGGCGCCGAGTACACACGATGCTTCCATGACGAAAGAATAGCCCGGTCGCTTAGTCGCCTCCAGTTACAAGTCGTACACATTGCCGCACAGTTGACCTCCACCATGCTGTTCTCAAGGCATGGACGGGAGTCGCTCGGGTTCCTTGACTGCCAAGAAATCGCCGAACTCGTCGACGCCTTTTTGCGATCTCCTCAAGCGCCATCGTGTTGCTTCGGGCGTATCTCAGGAGAGTCTCGCCGAACGGGCGCGGATCAGCGCCGTATCGCGAAACGGTTGCCACTCCCGGCGGGCGCCTTAGGTCTCTCCGCCGCCGAACGCGCTGAACTCGAGGCCGGTCAAATGCCTACCGGGCAAGCCACATTGTCCGCGCGGGGCTACCAAAGCAAAGTGTGTGACAAAGTGTGTGAACCGTCGGTGGAGCGCGTCCCACGCGAGGACTACGATTGGGCAGGGACTCTTACCGCAGCCTGCGAGGCGACGCGTCTTAGCGAGGAAACCAATGACCACCGAAACGTACCGCGCCGTGCAGGTTACCGCCCTGGGTCAATTCGAGCCGGTGGAACGGAACGTTACGCCGCCGCCGCCGGGTGAAGTGCGAATTCGCGTGGAGGCGTGCGGGGTCTGTCACTCCGATGTGATTACGGTCTTGGGCCTTTTCCCGCACATTACGTATCCGCGTGTCCCCGGTCATGAGGTCGTCGGAAAAATCGATGCGCTGGGTGACGGCGTAAGCGCCTGGAGCATCGGTGAGCGCGTAGGAGTCGGCTTCCTCGGCGGTCCGGATTTCGACTGCGTGTCTTGCCGCCGAGGTGACTTCGTGAACTGCTTACATCAAGAGGTAACCGGGGTTACGACGGACGGCGGCTACTCGGAGGTCATGTTCGCAAGCGCATCCGGGCTCGTCGCGATTCCCGACGAACTTGCACCGCAAGACGCCGCCCCATTGGTGTGCGCCGGTGTTACGACGTATAACGCGCTGCGCAACTCACCCGCTCGGTCCGGGGATCTGGTAGCCATCCAAGGCATCGGCGGTCTCGGCCATCTGGGCATACAATTTGCGCGCGCAATGGGCATGCGCGTGGCCGTGATCGAGCGCGGCGGTGACAAAAAGGAACTCGCCCTGCGGCTCGGACACGCTGGCGTTCAGCGTACTGCAGAACGTTCGTCCGATGGTCGAAGCGCTGCCCCTCGAACGCGCCGCCGAAGCGTATGCCCGAATGATACGGGGCGAGGCGCGCTTTCGCATGCTCTTGGTCACGGGAGCGTAGCGCACAAATCATGTTAACCTTCGAAGCCGATCTGCTGAAAAGCGAACCTGACCTCGAGCGCCGCCGGCAGCTTCGCGTGTTCCTCATAGATACCCGGTCGCGCCTCGATCCGGATGATGTCGGCTTGCCTCATACGAAGCGGCGACGCGTTCCAGGTCTGCGCCGAGGCGAAGTGGCGGAGCTGATCGGAGTCACGGTCGACTGGTACCGATGGTTTGAATGCGGGCGCCCGGTTCGCGTTTCTCCGCAGTTTGTTTCCCGTTTGATTGTCGATTGCGGCTCAGCGTGCACGAAGCGTTGACGCTCTACCACTTGGCTATTCCGGAAATGTACCTCGCCGTTCGGCGTGCCGATGGGGAAAGAGCGGCGTAATAAGATGCTGCGAAGTACTGCGGTCGCGCTGCTCCCCGTCGCCGCGCCTATGCTGTTTGTAGGACAAAGTTCCGCTCAAGCGTCAAACGACAAAGGGCGCTTCGCGGCAGCGAACGACGCTTGGCTCAATTCCGTTCCCTTGAGCAGCGCGTCGCTGCTCGGGAAAGTCGTGCTGGTCAATTTCTGGACCTATTCCTGCATCAACAGCCTGCGAGCGTTGCCCTACGTGAAAAGCTGGGCGGAAAAATATAAGAATGCCGGCTTGGTTGGCGTCGGTGTGCATACGCCTGAGTTTTCGTTCGAGAAAGAACGTGCGAATGTCGAGACGGCCGTGCGCGATTTGAAGGTCACCTACCCCGTCGTCATGGACAGCAACTACGGTATTTGGCACGCGTTCAACAACGAATACTGGGCGGCGTTTTACCTCATCGAAGGAAAACGGAGCCA
>Ga0182015_10004886_pt1 | contig 14184 bp, 9 predicted proteins | sample 712P3MmetaG_FD_120478 | JGI IMG/M metagenome (GOLD analysis project Ga0182015, IMG submission 120478) | Permafrost microbial communities from Stordalen Mire, Sweden - 712P3M metaG | ecosystem: Environmental > Terrestrial > Soil > Wetlands > Permafrost | place: Sweden: Stordalen | collected...
AGGACGATTCGCCCTCCATGTCCTCGGACCTGGGCCTCCTGGAGAAACAGCTCAAGGACCGGCCATTCAAGGGCCTGCGCGTCGTCTCGGAGGTGTTTCCCGCGCGCGACCACTATGACGTCCTTCCCTTCACTATCGGCGCGGGACTTGCCTCCCTGCTCGGATAGGCGTTCCTTGCACCCATGCGCAACCTAAACCCCTCGCGCGCCGGCTTGGCCGCCGTCGCCATCCTCGCCCTGGCCGCAAGGACGGCCGCCGCCGACCCCCAGCCCGCGCCCCCCATGCCCGACAACCCCTTCTTCTCGGAGAGCACGCTGCCCTTCCACCTGCCGCCGTTCGACAGGATCATGGACTCGGACTACACGCCCGCGTTCGAGCGGGGCATGGCCGACCAGCTGAAGGAGGATGACGCGATCGCCTCCAACCCGGACAAGCCCACGTTCGACAACACGATCGTGGCCATGGAGCGCTCCGGCAGGATCCTCGCGCGGGTTTCCTCGGTGTTCTTCAACCTCAAGGATGCCAACGGCGACGCCGAGATGCGGAAGATCGACACCGCCATGGCCCCGAGGCTGTCGGCCCACAATGACGCGATCTACCTGAACGCCGCGCTGTTCGCCCGCGTGCAGGCGGTCTTTGACCAGCGCTCGACGCTTTCCCTGGACCCGGAGTCGCTCCGCCTGCTCGAGAGGTACCACCGGGACTTCGTGCGCGCCGGCGCGCGACTCTCCGACGCCGACAAGGCGCGCCTGCGGGACCTGAACGCACAGATCGCGAGCCTCGAGTCCACGTTCAGGCAGAACGTCCTGGCCGAGAAGAACGCCTCCTCGATCGTCGTCCATGACCGCGCCGAGCTGGCGGGCCTCTCCGATTCCGAGATAGCGTCGCTCCAGCAGGCGGCGGTGGAGGAAAAGAAGCCGGGCGAGTACGTGATCCGGATCGTGAACACGACGGGCCAGGCCGCCCTCGCTTCGCTCGAGAACAGGGCCCTTCGCGAGCGCATCATGGAGACGTCCCTCGGCCGCGGCAGCAGCGGCGGCCCATTCGACAACCAGGCCACCGTCGTCCAGCTGGCCAGGAAGCGGGCCGAGCGCGCCACGCTCCTCGGGTATGAGAGCCACGCGGCCTACCAGGTCGAGATCGGGACCGCCCGCACCGTCGCGGCGGTCGACGAGCTCCTCGGCAAGCTCGTCCCGCCCTCCGTCGCCAAGGCCAAGCGCGAGGCCGCCGACATGCAGGCCGTCATCGACCAGGAGCATGGCGGGTTCCAGCTCGCCTCCTGGGACTGGGATTTCTACTCGGAAAAGGTGCGGACGGCCCGGTACTCGTTCGACGAGTCGCAGCTGAAGCCCTACTTCGAGCTCAACCGGGTGCTGGTGGACGGCGTCTTCTTCGCCGCGCACCAGCTCTACGGCATCACCTTCAAGGAGCGCCACGACCTCCCGGTCTACCAGCCCGACGTGCGCGTCTTCGAGGTCTACGACAAGGATGGAAGCCCGCTCGCGATCCTCCTTGAGGACTTCTACGCGCGCCCCTCGAAGATCGGCGGGGCGTGGATGAACGAGTACGTCTCCCAGTCCGGCCTCTTCGGCGACAGCCCCGTCGTCGGGAACCACCACAACATCCCGAAGCCGGCCCCCGGCGAGCCCACCCTCCTGACATTTGACGAGGTGACGACCCTCTTCCACGAGTTCGGCCACGGCCTCCACGGCATGTTCTCGCACGTGAAGTATCCCCTCTTCGCCGGCACCAACGTGGCCCGCGATTTCGTCGAGTATCCCTCGCAGGTGAACGAGATGTGGGCCGCCTGGCCCGAGGTGGTCAGGAACTACGCAAAGAACTACAAGACGGGCGAGCCCATGCCGATCGATCTCCTGAACAAGATGCTCGCGACCCGGAAGTTCAACCAGGGGTTCGCCACGACCGAGTACCTGAAGGCGGTGCTCGAGGACCAAGCCTGGCACACCCTCAAGGCCGACCAGGTTCCCTCCGACGTGGCGGCGTTCGAGACCGCCACCTTCAAGAAGAACGGAGCGGACTTCGCGCCGGTGCCCCCCCGCTACAGGAGCACCTACTTCTCGCACGTCTTCGCCTCCGACGAATATTCGGCCGGCTACTTCTCGTACATCTGGGCGGACGTCCTGGTCGCCGACAGCATCGAGTGGTTCGCGAACCACGGCGGCCTCACCCGCGCCAACGGCGACCACTTCCGGGCGACGGTCCTCTCGAACGGGGGAAGCATCGAGGCCATGACCCTGTTCGGCGAGTTCACCGGGGGCGGCCCGGAGATCGGCCCGCTGCTCAGGCACCGGGGCCTCGACGAATCCGGGAATTGACCGTCGGCCCCGGGGGCGGGTACGGTGTCACCCCCATGCCCGATCCCGCGCCGCCAGAAGTCTCGATGGAAACGCTCGTTGCGCTGTGCAAGCGCCGCGGGTTCATCTTTCAGTCGTCCGAGATCTATGGGGGCATCAACGGCTTCTTCGACTACGGCCCGCTGGGCGCCGAGCTGAAGAAGAACATCCGCGACTGCTGGTGGGATGACATGGTCCGCCGGAGGGACGACATAGTCGGGATCGAGACCTCCATCATCATGCACCCGAAGGTGTGGGAGGCCTCGGGCCATGTTGCCGGCTTCACGGACCCCCTGGTCGACTGCAAGGCGTCCAAGCAGCGCTACCGGGCGGACCAGCTCTTCTTCGCGGCGGTCGTCGTCGACGGCAAGGCGGTGGGGTACGTGAGCGCGCTCGAGAGCGAGCGGACGACCGAGTCGCTCCAGGAGGCGGCCGAGTCCCTCAAGCGCAAGCGGGCCATCCAGGGCAAGCTCGAGGCCGTCCAGCCCCGCGACATGACCGAGGCCAGGCCCGAGGAGATCGCCCTCATCCCCTCCCCCGCGACGGGCGAGCCCGGGAGCCTGACGCCGCCCCGCTCGTTCAACATGATGTTCCAGACGAACGTGGGCGCCATGACGGACGCCTCCTCGGTCGCGTACCTGCGGCCCGAGACCGCCCAGGGGATGTTCGCAGACTTCAAATCCGTCGTCGACACGGGCCGCGTGAAGCTGCCTTTCGGCATCGCCCAGATCGGGAAGTCGTTCCGAAACGAGATCACGCCCCGCAACTTCATCTTCCGCTCGCGCGAGTTCGAGCAGATGGAGATGGAGTACTTCATCCATGATGACGCGGACTGGGCCAAGTGCCACCGCGAGTGGATCAACTGGTGCACGGACTGGCTCCTGTCGATCGGCCTCCCCTCCTCCCACCTCTCCGAGTTCAACCACCCGAAGGAGAAGCTCGCGTTCTACTCCAGGGGGACGACTGACATCATGTTCCGGTTCCCGTTCGGCGTGCAGGAGCTCTGGGGCATCGCCGCGCGCGGCGACTACGACCTGAAGCAGCATGAGAAGTTCAGCGGCGTCCCGCAGGCCCTCTTCGACGAGGCGACGAAGAGGAAGTTCATCCCCCACGTCATCGAGCCGGCGGTCGGCGTCGACCGGATATTCCTCGCGGTCCTGTGCGCAGGGTACGCCGAGGAGGACGTGAAGGACGACAAGGGGAACGTTGAGAAGCGCACCGTGCTTCGCCTGAGCCCGAGGATAGCCCCCGTGAAGGTGGCCGTCTTCCCGCTCCTCAAGAACAAGCCCGAGCTCGTCGCCCGCGCGCAGGCGCTGCACAAGAAGCTGCAGAGGAAATACGCCGTCTTCTACGACGAGTCCGGCGCGATCGGCCGCAGGTACCGCCGCCAGGACGAGATAGGGACGCCCTGGTGCGTCACGATAGACTTCGACACGGTCGAGAAGGACGGGACGTTCACGCTGCGCGAGCGCGATTCGATGCAGCAGAGGCGCATTGGCGAGGCCGAGCTCTTCGCGCTCCTGGACGAGAAGGTCTACTGAGCCCCCCGGCCGCCATGGACGCCTTCCAACGCGCCCGGGAGCTGATCGACGCGGCCCACTCCGCGGACCCGGCGAAGTCCGCGGATGGGCGCCCCGCCGAGCTCGCGTACGCGGACCACATGGAGGGCTGGGTGGCGCGGATCGTCCCCGGCGCGGACCCCGTCCTGCGCCTGGCGGCGCGGTGCCAGCACCTCGAGCGCTGGTCAGTCCCGAGGGGTTCCTTCCCCAAGGACAAGCCCGGGTATCTTTCCTGGCGCCGTTCCCTGTACGTGAAGCAGTCGGAGCGGGCCCGCCAGCTGCTGCTTGATGCCGGGGTTTCCGCCGACCGGGCCGCGGACGCCGCGACGTGGGTCTCAAAGACCGGGCTAAGGACGAACCCGGGCACCCAGGCCCTGGAGGACGCGGCGGTCCTCGTCTTCCTAGAGAGCGAGATCCAGGCGTTCGCCGCGCAGCACTCGGACTACCCTCGCGAGAAGTTCGTCGACATCCTCAGGAAGACGTGGCGAAAGATGAGCCAACGGGCCCAGGAGCTCGCGCTCGGGCTGGAGCTTCCGCCGGCCGTCGCGGCCCTGGTGCGCGAGGCGACGGGCAAATAGTCATTCACAGCGGGGGTAGGCCCCAATCGCAAAGCGGCCTATATTGATAAACGATAAATAATCCTTGACGCATCTTGTTTTGTATTTATTGATAAACAATAAATCTAATTATGAAAACTGCGCCCTATCGGTCACGCCTGCCTCTCATAAAGTTTCTACGCCTTCTTTGCGCGATAGGAGAGGTCGCGACGGCCGTCGGCCTCGTGTTCGTGGTCGCCTTGATCCCGCTCTCCGAAGCGAAGGTAGCCGCTGGGCGGGAGAGCGTCGCCATCTATGTGCCCAGTGGCATCTTTCATCTGGTCTTCAATGTGCGGTTCGGCGGCTCTTCGGATTCGTTTCAGGGGTACAATGCCATGCCTGCTGGTCCCGGCAGCATGAGCTTCGGGCCCGTCCGCCTGCGCGCGCCCAAGGATGAGAGCCCCCAGGACATCTCGTTCCGCGACATGGAGGGCTCCGTTTCCATCCTGAAGCCCGATGATGCGGCAAAGGCGCTTGCGTTCCTCAAATGGCCCTTCGTTTCAACCCTGCTGTTCACGAGCGCCGTAACCGTGACGCTCCTCGAGTTGTTTCGCAGAATGCTAAGAAGCGTCGAGGAACGCGAGGTGTTCACCGACGCGAACATTCGAAACCTGTATAAGATCGGAATCCTGCTGATTTTCTCGGGCATCGTCAGACTGCTGCTTGCGGGCTGGCTCGTAAGCCGGATGGTTGCATTCGTGACGCTGCATTTCGCGACGCAGGGGATGGCATTGGAGTCCTCGTCGGGGGGGAACCTATCAGCCGTTCTGCCCGGGTTGATGATCATAGCGCTGGCGGAAGTCTTCCGCCACGGCTTGGCCCTGAAGGAAGACAGCCAGCTGACCATCTGAGCGCCGCACGCCCATGCCCATCCAAGTCAATCTGGACCAAGTCATGCTAGATCGGAAGGTGAGCCTCACGGAGCTGGCCGCGCGCGTGGATCTCACCCTCGCGAATCTTTCGATTCTCAAGACCAACAAGGCGCGGGCGATTCGCTTTAGCACGCTGGAGGCGTTATGCCGGGAACTGAAATGTCAGCCCGGCGACCTGCTGCGTCATGTGAGTGATGGCCCTTGACCGGGGGGCCGAGGCGGATGATCGCTACCTCTTGACAACCCTCATTTCCCTTCTGAGGTACTCGATCAGGCGGCCCTTGAAGACGATGAGGTCGCTCGGCTCGGCGGCGGTCCCCGTCGCCTCCCAGAGGTTCGACGTGTCGAGCTCATCCTGGTCGATCACGCTGCCCGCCGCGATCGTCCGGTCCGGCAGGCCCTTCGTCGAGAGGACGAGCGAGCCCTGCCTGATGTAGAAGAAGGCCCTGGACGGCGTCCCCTGGGTGAAGAGCGTCTCGTCCTTTTCCAGGTGGATCGCCCGGACGGCATCCTCGGGAGGCGGGAGTATCTGGCTGATGTCGCGCGGAAATATGAGGTCGAAGGTCCAGTCGATCATGACGCGCAGCTTGCGCATCGTGCCGGGAAGCTTCGCGAGGTAGATTGTCCGCCACATCCACCACGCGAAGAATCCCTTGAAGTGGATGCCGAAGATCTCGGCCACCGCCGCCCTCTCGCCGATCGTGGCCAGCTGGCCCATGTACCGGTACTTGAAGGGCCGCGGCTTGGCGCCGTTCAGGACCGCGAAGATGTTCCTGCCCAGCAGCATTCCCTGGCGGAAGGCGAACTGCGCGGTCTGGGGCGAGACCTTCGCCTTGCCGCGGTCGCTCCACGGGACGGCTGCGCCGTCCCCCGCCGCCCACAGCGTCTCGATTCCCGCCACCCGCATCGTGGCGTCCGTGGGCACGCGGCCCTTGTCGGCCTCGACGCCCAGCTGCTTGCAGAGGTCCATGACGACGGGGTTCGGCGCGTTGCCGATCGTCGTCACCACCGAGTTGGCCTCGATCACCGTTCCATCGTCCAGGGTGACGCGGCTTGCGGTGACCGCGGTGACGCGGGTCTTGAGCCTGACCTCGACCCCCCGCTTCTGGAGCACCATGCGGGCGTAGGCCCCCAGCTCGGGCCCGATCTCGCCGAGAAGCTCGTCCTGGCCGTGAACGAGGACCACGCGGATCTTGGCGCGCCTCAGGTTGGCGTAGCCCCGGTGGGCCTGGCGCAGGAAGTCCAGCATCTGTCCCGCGGTCTCGACGCCCGTGTAGCCGCCGCCAACCACAATGAAGGTCAGGAGCCGCGCGCGCACTGGCTCCTCCTCGGCCAGGTTCGCCTCCTCGAGGCGGTTGATGAGCACGGCCCTCAGCCGAAGGGCGTCCGAGACGTTCTTCATCGGCCATCCGTACTCGGGCATGCCCGGTATGGAGTTCAGGTTTGTCACGCTGCCGAGCGCGATGACGAGGTGCTTGAAGCCGACCTTGTGGTCGCGCGTGTACCTACCCCCGTCAATGATCATGCTCCTGGACGCCCAGTCTATCTTCTGGATCGTCCCCTGCAGCACGTTGACCCCGGCGCAGAACTGCCGCAGCGGGTTGACCACGTCGAGGGGGGCGAGCGAGGAGCCCGCGACCTCGGCGAGCATCGGCTGGAAGACAAGGACATTGCGCTCGGCCACAAGCGCGACGCGCCGCTCGCCCTCGGGTTTCTTGAAGGCGCGGCCGAGCGCCCGGGCGCAGTAGGCCCCGGCAAACCCGCCCCCGGCTATGACGACGTCGAATTCCATGGTGGGAGTGAACCCCTCCAGACAGCTATTTGGCCCAAGGGACTCGCCCAAGGTCCAGATTGCCCCCTGAAAGTATGATTCCCACCCTCATCCCCCTGCACGCCACGCTTCCCTCGGCGACCGCCGCGTAGCCCACGGCGCCCGAGGGTTCCACGACCACCTTGAGGACCTCGAGGAGGCGCCGCGCGGCGGCGCCGATCGCCTCGTCCGGGACCGTCCCGATCCCGTCAACGAGCCGCTGCATCACGGGGAACGTGAGGTCCCCGACAAAGGCCAGGAGGCCGTCGGCAATGCTGGATGGGCGCTCGACCGGGCGCCGCACGCCGGATGCAAGGGACTGACTCGCGTCCGCCGCGCCCTCCGGTTCACCGCCGAAGATCCTGACCTGCGGGCGGATCGCCTTGGCGGCGATCGCCGTTCCCGCGAGGAGCCCTCCCCCGCCAACCGGGCACACGATGATGTCGAGGTCGGGCACCTCGTCCAGGAGCTCGACCGCCGCCGTCCCCTGTCCCGCGATGATCCGCAGGTCATTGTAGGGATGGATGAGAACCGCCCCGGTTTCGCCGACGACCCTCGCGGCGGCCTCCTCGCGCGCCCTGTGCGTGGGCTCGCAGAACACGATCCGGCCGCCGTAGCGCTCGACCGAGGCTATCTTGTTGGGGCTCGCGGTCCGCGGCATGACGACCGTCGCGGGAATTCCCCTCTCCGAGGCGGCCCAGGAAAGCGCGGCCGCGTGGTTTCCCGACGAATGGGTCGCGACCCCGTGCGCCGCCTCGCCTTCCGAAAGCGAGCGGACCGCGTTCGCCGCGCCCCGCGCCTTGAAGGAGCCCGTCTTCTGGAAGTTCTCGCACTTGAAGAAAAGCGCGGACCCCGAGAGCTCGTCGAGGCGCCCGCTCGTCAGGACCGGCGTCCGATGGATCCGCCCGCGGATCCTCTCGTGCGCCTGGCGGATAAGCTCGAGGGTGACTTCGCTCATGGAGGAATACGGTGTGCTTCAGTTTTCCCGCAAGGTCGAGCCCGGGACCGTGGTCGTCCACCCGACCGTCGCCTCCGCCAGCGGGAGAACCGCTCAGGGCGGCGCCTGGTAGACCTCGACCAGCGCGACGCCGGTCGTTCCCCCGACTCCCGAGACCTCCGCCGAATACGTGCCCGGCTGGAGCGTCAGGACGAGGGCGCTGTCGGCGCTGCCGCTCGTCAGGGCGAACGCCCCGACCGCGGCTGCAACCGAGGTTATCTCGGCCGGGTCCGCGGCGGTCCCCCAGCCCGTGTTGGTCGCTATCATGGTGTCGGTCGAGTCAAATACCGAGAGGACCGGCTGCGCGAGGAATCCCGGGACGTTGAAGCTGCCGAGCGCGGGGCCGATGCCGCGGATCAGGACCTTCGCGGGCTGGCTGCCGAGGACCACGAATCCCGCGATTACGATGTTGCCGCCGGTGCCCACTTGCGCACGGGTCGAGATGTTGATCAGCAAGTCCGGGTCCGCCGTGTCGGTCTCGTAGACCTCGACCAGCCCGACCCCGGTCGTCGCGCCCACTCCCGACAGCTCAACCGAGTAGGCGCCGGGCGAGAGGTTGGCCAGCATCGCGCTGTCGGCGCTGCCGCTCGGCAGCGCGAAGGCCCCGACCGCGGCCGAGATCGTCGAGATCGCCGAGGGATTGGCATTTGTCCCCCAGCCCGTGTTCGAGGCTATCTGGACATTTGCCGAGTTGAAGAGCGCGATCGTCGGCTTCTCCAGGACGCCGCTCACGTTGAAGCTGCCGAGCGTGGGCCCGATCCCGCGGATCAGGACCTGCTTGGTTTCCGCCGGGGGGCCGCTGATGACTAATCCCGCGATCGCTATCCCGCTGCCCGTGCCGACGTCGGCCCGGGTGGACACGTTGATGAGCCGGCTGCCGAAGCCCACGACGGCCGTGGTGCTGACGGATGTCGCCACCGAATTTGTGATGGAGACCGTGTAGCTCCCGGAGACCGTGGCCGTGTAGGCCGGGCCGGTGGCCCCCGGTATCGGGGCCCCGTTCAGCATCCACTGGAAGGAGAACGGCCCGTTTCCGGTCACGGTCACGGAAAGGGCGACGCCTCCGCCGGAGGGAAGCGGCCCTCCCACCGGCTGGGCGGTGATGTCAGGGTATCCGGCGGGCAGGTTGACCGTCAGCGTGGCCGCCGCGCTCGTCGCCGAGCCGTCGACGTTCGTCACGGCGACCGTATACGAGCCCGCGTCCGACTCCTGCGCCTCGACGGCCGTGTAGAAGGGCCCGGTCGCCCCGTCAATCGGGACGCCGTTAAAGAACCACTGGAACGTGAGCGGCGCGGTCCCCGAGATGCCGAATGAGAGGGTGGCGCTGGTCCCGAGCGTCACAGTCTGGCTTGCCGGCTGCGCCGTGAACATGGGGAGCGTGTCGGCCCCGGGGATGATGCGCCGCACCGTGCTGTTCAGCGTGTCGGCGACGTAGACGATGCCCGAGCTGTCGATCGTGACGTCTCCGGGGGTGTCGAACCGCGCGTTGCTCGAGAGCCCGTCGATGTTTTCCGGGACGCCCGCCGCGCCCGCCACCGTCGTCACGAACCCCGAGGGGTTTATCACCCTTATCGTGTTGTTGACCGAGTCGGCGACATAGACGTTCCCCGAGCTGTCGACGCCCACGCCAGCGGGCCCGTTGAAGCTTGCCGCCGCCCCCGTGCCGTCGGCGCTACCCGTGTTCATCGCCGAACCGGCGATCGTCGTGACGACGCCGGCAGGGGTTATCATCCGAACGGTGTCATTGCCGTAGTCGGCAAGATAGACATTCCCCATGAAGTCGACCGCGATGCCCGTGGGGTCGTTGAATTGGGCGGAGGTCCCCGTGCCGTCCGCGGAACCCGCCGTGCCCGAGCCCGCCAGGGTGGTCACGACGCCCGCCGGGCTGATCATGCGGACATCATTTCCCATTCCGTCGGCCACGTAGATGTTGCCGCTCCCGTCGACGGCCAGGTTCTGGGGATCGTAAAGGCGCGCCGTGGAACCGGTCCCGTTCACCAGGCCCCGCGAGCCGGCGACGCCGGCCAGGGTCGACACGATCCCAGCCGTCGAGACCTCGCGTATCGTGTAGTTGGCCGAATCGGCGACGTAGAGGTTGCCGCTTGAATCGATAGCGACGCCCCCGATCGCGTTGAATAGAGCAGTGGCCACCGGGCCGTCGGTGCTGCCGCTCATCCCGGGGACGCCCGCAACCGTCGACACGACGCCCTGCGGGGTGATCTTGCGCACCGCGTAGTTGCTCGAGTCAGCAACGTAGACATTCCCGGCGCCGTCCGTCCTCACGCTGCCGGGAAATGCGAACCGCGCCGCGCGCCCCGTCCCGTTGGCCTTTCCCGACGAGCCCGGCCAGCCCGCGAGCGTCGTGACGCCGACCTTGTTGACGGTGAGCATCTCGGGGTTGCTGGTCGCGGTCCCCGAGCCGTTGCTGACGATGCACTCGAACTGGTCACCCGTCATGGCCTGCGTGGTGCCGGTCACGACAAGCATGGGCGTCGCCGACCCGCTGTAGGATCCCCCCTCGGACAGCGGCGCAAAGCTCGTCGAGCCGCTCGGCATGCGCTGCCATTTGTAGCTGAGGGGCGTTGAGCCCTCGCCGACGACGAAGAAGGTCGCCAGCTGCCCGAGGGTGACCACCTGGTTCCCCAGCTGAGCCGGGACCGTCGCCGCCGTGGTAGGGCTCAGGTTCGCGTTGATGAGCGAGGACATGACAGGGACCCCGATGCCGGTAACCAGGTCATAGCCCGGGCCCGCGTTGTAACCCCCGTTGTCGCCGACCGTGATGTCCCGGAAAGAGGAGCTGCCGATCAGCGGATAGATCTGGGGGTTGAGGAGCCCGAGCGGCGTGCCGCGCTTCTGGTTGATGAGCGCGCAGAAGGCCGCCCAAGTGGGGGCGGACCAGCTTGTCCCGCCGATTCCCTCGGAGGTGCCATTGTAGACAAGGAGAGCGCCCTCCATGGGGTCGGCCGAGGAGGAGACGTCGGGGACGCAGCGCATCGAGCCGGAGGGGACGCCCGTTCCCTTCTGCCACGGGGGCCTCGCAAAGGCGATGCTGACCCCGCCGCCGCTGCCCGTCCAGCCGGTCTCGGACTCCACGGTGTTGCTCGAAATGCCGAGGGTGAGCGTCGTGCCGCCGACCCCCGTCACGTCGGGATCGGACGTGGGATAGGTCGTCTGGAGGATCCCGTTGTTCTTGGCGCCGGTATCCCCCGAGGCGACAAGCACCGTCACGCCGGCGCTCGCGAGGTTCGCCATGTATTGCGCCTCAATGATCAGGTAGTCCTTCGGCACGTCCAGCTCGTTGCCGCCGACTGAGATTGAGAGGATGTGCATGTTCGGCTGGCTGGGGATGTCCGCATACACCTGCTGGAGGAGCTCATCGTTCTCCGCCGGATCGACCTCGTTCACGCCGTAGACCCTTATGATCGCTCCGGGCGCGAGGGAGCTCGCCCATTCGACGTCGAGGTCCGCCTCCTCGCCCGCATTCTCGCTCGGCGAGACCGCGGGGCCGCCGGCGACGTCCACCATCTGGATGTTGCTGAGCGAATTGGTCACGCCGGCCTGGGTCCAGAACATGGTGAGGTCTGTGTCCTGCGGATAGGCCAGCCCGTAGACGGCGATCGTCTGGCCGGCTCCGGTCTCGCTGAGGCCATTCGCGTTGTACGCCTGGGCTATCTGGGACGGAATGTAGCCGATCAGGTTTACCTGCAGCTGCGGCGAGGGGGCGTTCGTGTTCCCCGCGTGGAGCATCGAGAGCGGATGCCTCTGGATGTGGGGCTGGAGACCGTGGATCCCCAGCACCACGGGGGCAATGTCCGCCGAAACGCTCGGGGCGGTCACGGCCGAGGTATATTCCCTGCCGTCAACACCCACCACCCGCGCAAAGCTCACCTGGAAGGCCTTCCCGACGGCTTCCACCGATCCGCGGCCGAAAATCCCCAGGCGGTTGGGGTCCGTGCGGGTGACCTGGAGGCCCTGCGACTTCAGCCACTGGACCACCCTGTCGTGATCCGCGGACAGCGGAAAATACTTCGCCTCCTTCTCAGAGGCTGAGATGAGTTCGCCGCGTGCGATGCGGGCCTGCATCTCGTCAAAGCCGCGCATCCGGAGGGCCACCTCAAACGGCATCGCGGCCGCGGTCTCCCCAGGACTGAGGACCGTCCGGGAGATGACCGGTTGCCTTGCGGCAGCCGGGTCCGCCGTGATCTCCCTGACGCTGTCCGGGAAAGCCGTTCGGCCGGGTGCGACCGCGGTGGCAGCCCGTCCAACCGGTGAACACAGCGCCGCCACCAGGACCAGGAGCAATTGGGGGCGAAATCCGTTCTGCTGCACCATTGGGGTTATGCGACCGAGTTAATGGAGCGAAGTTTCTCAATAAAGCACATTTAAGTAACGGTTTATATCGCTTGCTTGCCGGCCCGGGCGGCCGTTTCAGGGGATTTTATCGATTGTCCGATTTCAGCATTCCCTGCAGCGGACGGTTGTTGAAAGGATCATCGGCAAAAAGATCGGCAATGCTATAACGAATCCAGAGGCATATCTATTCGTAACATATTGATTGACAATTACAGAATTGCTCAACCTAATCGGCAAAAAGATCGGCAATATATGCCCCTCAACGAAACCTCGATTGAACCTACCTTTCCCGAGCAGGAGGGCCCTGCACTTGAGGATCTGGCCTGCCTCGTGATCCAGAGATCGGGCGAGCTGAAGGCAACGGTCAGGGCTCCCTTCCACGAGGAAATGGCCGAGGTCACCCGCCTCATGCACTGCTACTATTCCAACCTCATCGAGGGCCAGCAGACACTCGTCCCGGACATCGAAGCCGCCCTCCAGAATGAATTCTCGAAGGAGCCGGAGAAGCGCGACCTGCAGCAGCTCGCGCTGGCGCACCTTGAATGCCAGCGCTGGGCGGCGGGCCACGCGGGATCCCCTTTTGCCGAGGATTTCCTTTGTGAGCTCCACCGGCGCTTCTACTCGGCGCTGCCCGCCTCGCTCTGCGTCGCCACGGCGACGACGGGCGGCAAGGTTCCCCTCGATCCCGGCGTCCTGCGCACCCGGAGCGTGCGGGTCGGCGCCCACGTCGCCCCGCCGCACGAGCTCGTCCCGGGGCTGCTTCGGCATTTTCGCAAGCGCTACGAGGAAGCGGGTCCGACCCTGGCCTCGAGGATCGTCGCCATCGGCGCGAGCCACCACCGGCTGGCTTGGATCCACCCCTTCCGCGACGGCAACGGTCGGGTCGTCCGCCTGTTTTCGGACACCCTCATACGCCAGCTCGGGATCGACGCGGGAAGCCTGTGGTCCCTTTCCCGCGGCCTCGCCTTCGAGCGCGGCGAATACTACTCGCGACTGGCAAACGCGGACCGGGAAAGGAACCCGGCCGCGACCGATGATGGGGGCGGCCACCTGAGCGAGCGTTCCCTCCACGAATTCTGCGAGTTCGTGCTCAAGGTCATGCTGGACCAGATCAGCTACATGGATGCCCTCTTCGAGATCGACACTCTCGGCGACCGGATCGAGGAGTACGTCCGCCTGGAGTCCGGCCTCGGTGAAATCGAGGGAAGGGTGGCGCTGCTCCTGCGGGAGGCGCTCTACAGGGGCGAGTTTCCGCGCGGCGACGCCGGCCGCATCGCCGGAGCCGGCGACCGGACCGGCCGCAAGGCGCTGGCGGCAGCCGTCGGGTCGGGGCTCCTGAAGTCGCAGACCCCCAAGTCTCCCGTGAGGCTCGCTCTTCCGGCAAAAGTGCTGGGGACCTACTTCCCGAGGCTCTTTCCGCCGGGACACCCGGGCCAATAGGCCCGTCGGTCCTGTTGCATAAATCCGAGTTCCGTTTCTTAGATTGACCGATCAACCCCGAGGAATGCGTTTTGGTGTGAGCCAGGAGTTTAGGAGACGAGCGCGCAGAAGGGCTTCATTCTGTTGGTTGGACCAGAGTCGGGAGCGGAGGCCTGTTCCGAACGCGGCCTTGAGTCTGTGCATCGCCGCTTCGGCGAGGGATC
>Ga0182015_10004887_pt1 | contig 14180 bp, 15 predicted proteins | sample 712P3MmetaG_FD_120478 | JGI IMG/M metagenome (GOLD analysis project Ga0182015, IMG submission 120478) | Permafrost microbial communities from Stordalen Mire, Sweden - 712P3M metaG | ecosystem: Environmental > Terrestrial > Soil > Wetlands > Permafrost | place: Sweden: Stordalen | collected...
GCACCGTCCACCGACTGGAAGAAGCCCGTGCCCAACTTCGCCATCTCGGTCTGCTCGACAAAGCTCTCGATGAAGGCGGCCACGAGGCCAATGCCGTTTTCGGCCTGGTCGAGGCTCTCGAACTTGGTCGCCGACGGCGGGGTCAGTCCCGCCACGAGATAGAACTCGTCGCTCGCAAAGACGCTAACCCGTCCCAGAATCTCCGACGTCAGCATCTGGAAGTGGTCGGCCAGGTCAATGACTTCTTGAGCCTCGCCGGGGGTGTGCGAGCGCATGGTCTCTTCGTTGGAAAAGGCACTGACCCCGACGGGTACCAGGGCCACCGACTGGAGCTCCGGATAAAGCGACAGGACGTCGTGCAAGGTCCGCTCTAACTCTGGCCCGTCGTTCACACCCGGACAGACGACCACTTGGGCGTGCACCTCAATGCCGGCGCGTAGTAGTTCGCGCAACCAGCGCAGGCTGGTCGCGCCGCGGGGATTGCGTAACATATCAGCGCGCAATTCGGGGTTGGTGGTGTGAATCGAGACGTAGAGCGGCGAGAGTCCCTCGTCGACGATGCGCTCGAGGTCGAACTCGGTAAATCGGGTCAGGGTGGTGTAGTTGCCGTAGAGGAAGGAGAGGCGAAAATCGTCGTCCTTCACGTAGAGAGAACGGCGCATGCCCTTAGGCAGTTGGTAGATGAAGCAGAAGGAACAGTGATTGTCACAAGTACGAATACGGTCAAAGACGGCCGAATCAATGGCGAGTCCTAAGGGCTGGCCCTCGACCTTGTGCACCGTCACTTTGCGCTGGAGCGTCTCGCCCTCGCGCTGGATGACGAGGTGGACTGTTTCGCCGTCGATCAGTTGCTGGTACTCAATGATGTCGGTCGGTTCGCGGCCGTTGACCGAAATGAGCTCGTCGCCGATCGCGAGGTCCACCATCGCCGCGGGCGATCCGGTGGAAATTGAGGAAATGAGGGCGCCCGACACCCTTCTAGCCTAGGAGTTCACGAAAATCGCTCTTCACTAGGCTGGAACCGTGAGTGTCGACAAGGTAGTTCTTGCAGCGCCTCGCGGCTTCTGCGCCGGTGTGGAAAAGGCCATCAAGGCCCTCGACTGGATGACCCGCATCTTCGAACCACCGGTCTTTTGCTACCACGAGATCGTGCACAATCGCTTTGTCGTTGATTACTTCAAATCCTTGGGCGTCGTTTTCATCGACGACGTCGCCGACGTACCAAGCGGAGCGCCAGTGATGCTGAGCGCCCACGGTTCGCCACCCCAAGTCATTGAGCGAGCCCGTCAGTCCGGTGGCACCGTAATTGACGCTGTCTGTCCACTCGTCACCAAGGTCCATCACGAATTGAAGGTCCGCTCGCGCAAGGGCTACACCGTGCTCTACGTGGGTCACGAGGGCCATGAAGAGGCCGTGGGCACCATGGCCGTCGCGCCCGAATCGGTGCATCTCATTGAGTCAACGGACGATATCGACGCCTTGAGTGATCACAAGGGCCCGTTCGCGTTGTTGAGCCAAACAACCCTCAGCCTGGATGAGTGGCAATACCTTCGCGAGTACGCCGAAGTGAAGTTCCCGGACATCTGGATGCCCAATCGCAGTGACCTCTGTTTTGCGACCACCAACCGACAGGCGGCGCTGCGCCTCATTGCGGCTGACGCCGACGCGGTGATAGTCATTGGCTCAGCCAACTCGTCTAATACGGTGGCGCTCACCAAGGTGGCCGAAGCGGCGGGGTGCAGTCGAGTGCTACGCGTCAATCGCGCGTCCGAACTACCCGATGACCTCGTCGGCACCGTTGCTGTGACTGCGGGCGCGTCCGCGCCCGAGTCCCTCGTCAACGAAGTGCTGGACTTGCTTAATCCACTCAACGGCGTCGATATCTCGTCGGTCACCGTGGAAGACGAATACTTCCCACCGCCACCGGAACTACGCGAAATACTGAAGACCTTGTCGGCGATACTCGACCTCACGTTGGCCACGCCCGACGTCTCAACCTTTGACGGTCAGGCCGACCGGGTCTTCACGGCGGCGCAAGTATTGTCAGCCGCCGGTCGTTGAGTCAGGGCCTTTCGGGCCCGACGGCTATCATTTTTAAGTGAAATCAATCCCCCAGACGGTCCTTTCGACGCACGAGCGCCCCGTCAGCGTCGCCAATTTATCTACGTTCAGGACGCACAATGTCTGGCACTGACCTCCAAAAGAGCCGCATGCAGAGGCTTCGAGCGATGGTCATTGACCAGGCCCTCGCCCAGCTCGAGCTCGAGCACCCGGGCTTCAGCCCCCAGGCAATCGTCGCCTCCATCTGTGCCTACGAAGAAGAGGGCAACATCGGTGGCGTGCTCGACAAGATGCCCAGCACTATCGATGGCCAGCCCTACACAACCCTCGTCGTCGTCGACGGTGGCGATGACAAGACCGCCGACATTGCGCGAAGCTATCCGGGCGTCATCGTCATTGAGTTCCCGATCAACCTGGGACACGGCGTAGCCCTGCAAGTGACCTACCGCTACTGCATTGACCACCACGTGCAGTACATCGTGACCCTCGACGCCGACGGCCAGAATGACCCCGCGGAGATCCCCCAGGTCTTGGCCCCGCTGATCGCCGATCAGGCCGACTTCGTGGTTGCCAGTCGTCGCTTGGGAATTGACAAGACCTCGGACCGTTTTCGCAAGACCGGCGTCTTCTTCTTCTCCTTCATCATGAACCGCATGACCGGCGCCACGCTGACCGACACTTCTACGGGCTACCGGGCGCTGCGCGTGACGATGATGGCTGACGTCATTGACCGCCTGGAACAAGAGCAGTACCAAACGGCCGAACTGCTCATTACGTGCTTAAAGCGCGGGTGGCGCGCGGCCGAAGTCCCGACGGTCTGGCATCCGAGATTCTCCGGTACCACTAAGAAGGGCAAGAACTGGCTTTTCGGTTTCCGCTACGCCAGGGTGGTCTTTGGCACCTGGTGGCGAGAACGTTAATTAGGGCACTGACATACCTGACGCACTCGGCCGTTCGCGGCGAACTGGTCAGAAAAATGGGCCAAGAGTTGGGATATCGTTAACCCGTGAGTGCCGAAGATGGAGCCGAGATCGGCATAGAGAATAAGGGCCAAGAGCCAGCGTCCCGGAAGAGGGGCTCGGTTCGCTCACATGAGCAGCTGATTGGAATGATCATCCTCTCGGCGGCGTTCATCATCGGATCGTTCTCGGTAGCATCGGGGATCCGAAACCGAAATCAACCGCAGACGAACCAGATCACGATTACCGGTTCTGCTGAACAGAAAGTCACGTCCAACACGTTCCAATGGATGGCAAGTGTGGCCAGCACGCAGAGGACAACCTCGGCGGCACTGGCGCAATTGAACGGGTGGTCGACCCAGATTCGCAACGCGCTCATCGCCGCCGGAGCGCTCAACGACGAAGTCTCATTTGGCACGGTGAATGTGCAACCCAATGAAACCGAAACCGGTGCAGTGGCCAGTTTCACTATGAGCCAAACGGTGACCGTGCAGTCCTCTCGCCTTTCCGCCATGCAGGGTGTGCTGGGCGTCAGTAATCTGCTGCTCACCAAAAACATCCCGTTCATCGCCCAGCAGCCGCAGTACACCTTCAATGGATTGAAGAAACTGCGACCCGCACTCACGAAAGAGGCAGCCGCAAACGCTCGACAGCGGGCCCAAGCGGCGTTGGGCAAACAGGTCAAGTTGGGCAAGCCGATTTCGATCACGGTGGGACAGGTGTCCGTGGATGCGCCCGGGTCCGTCAATTACGGCAGCGGAGACTTCAACACCAGCTCGATTCCCAAGGTCGTCTCGGTGGTGGTTTACGCCACCTACTCAACTTAGGAAGTGCTCCTCACCCTCGCACGATGAACCGATGAGGGTTGGGCGGCGGTCCTGCGAGCAGATCGTGAAACTCGTGAGCACGTGCCATGTCACTCGTCGAGTCGGCATCATTTACCGGCTGCGCCGGGTATGTCTGGTATGTCGGTCCCGTAATTAGCCTTTGAGGCTTTCTAGATAGACCGCCTCTAGCGCCGTGCGCAACTCTTCGCTCTTGGCAGTGATGGCCGAGCGCGAGACTCGGCCCTCGGCCACGGGCGGGGCGATTGGCGCGCCGATCACGATGCGGATCTTCGCCGGGCGCGGAATCTTGGCCCCACGTGGCATCGCGCGATGACTGCCACCAATACCCACGGGCACCACGGTCGCCCCGGTGCGCGCGGCGATGAACATCGCACCGTCGTTGAGCGTCTCGACTACGCGACCTTCTTTTCGCGTGCCTTCGGGAAAGAGCACCAGCGCTTGACCCTGGCGCAGGACCTCCTCGGCCGCCTTCATTGATTCACGGTCCGTCTGCGCGCTGCGGTGCACGGGAAAGGCACCCAGGTGCACGAGCAAGGCTCCGAACCACTTGACCTTGAAGAGCCCGTCTTTAGCCATGAAGAACACCTTGCGCGGTGAGATGAAGAGTGTGAAGGCAAAGTCCACGTTCGATCGGTGTATCGGCGCGATGAGCACGGGACCGCTCAACGGTATGTTCTCGCGCCCTGTGACCTTGGGTCGAAAGAGCACCCGTGACAACCCGGACAGGATGCCCGCGACCACGTGATACGTCACCCCCTTGTGGGGATCTAACTGGAGGGTCGGCTCTTCAGGCATTGCACTATCTCCTCCGCTACGTCCTGGGCACCGCGGTGCGTCGTGTCGATGAACAACGCGTCGTGTGCCTGACGCAGTGGCGACGTTACTCGTGTTGAGTCGGCATCGTCACGGCGCGCAATCGACGCTGGACTTTCGTCGCCTCGGCGGCGAGCTCTCTCTTCAACCGAGGCGGTCAAAAAGACCTTCAACGTGGCGTCGGGAAAGACCACCGTCGTGATGTCGCGGCCCTCCACGACCGTGCCCAGCGGCTGAGACTTCGCCCACTCGCGTTGTCGCGCCACCATGGCGTGGCGCACTCGTGGATTGGCGGCGACCACCGACACGGCGACGTTGATCGTGTCGGTTCGGATCTCGTCTTGCACGTCACGACCATTGACCGTGACGCGCGGCGTGGTCGTGAGCGTGAGCGTCTCGGCGAGCGCGCCCACGGCCGTCTGGTCGTGCAGGTCAATGTCCCGTGCGAGTACTTCACAGGTCACGGCGCGGTACATCGCGCCGGTGTCGAGGAAAGGCCAACCTAACTGTTGGGCCACCGCACGGGCCACGGTTGACTTGCCCGAACCGGCCGGACCGTCGATGGCGATGATGTCGTCGCTCACGAGAGCGACGACAGGTCATTAAAGAAATCGGGATAACTCGACGAGACCGTGTCCACGCCAACGATCGAGCATCCGTTGCCGGCACATCCCGCGACGGCACTGGCCATGACCATTCGGTGATCGAGTCCGGCGTCGATGTCGAAGGGCAGAAACGCGGTCGCCGAACCCAGACCCTCCACAAAGAAATCATCGCCTTCGTCCCACACGCGACAACCGAGTGATCGCGCCAGCTCCATGGAGCCGAGGAATCGGTCGGACTCCTTTAAGCGAAGTTCGCCCATATCGAGAAATGCGCTGACTCCCGATGCCGCGGCCGCGGCGACCGCGAGAATCGGCACCTCGTCAACGGAGGGGATCTCCGATGAACTCACGTCAGTCGCGGTCAATTCCGAACTCTGAGCGTGCAAGGAGACTCCGTCGGGGCTAGTCATGAGTGACAGGGTCGCACCCATGCGCTGAAGGACTTCGACAAATCCGACTCGTTGGGGTGACGCGTCAACGTTGAGTACGTCGAGCACCGCGCAGTCGTGAATCGCCCCGAGCACCGCGAAGAACGCCGCCTGGGATGGGTCGCCGGGAATGATCCACTTCGTGGCGTTGGGACGGCCGGGGCTGACCGTCACTAGCCGTCCTTCGGCATCGTCGAGCGAGTGAACGGTGAGACCGGCGTGGCGAAACATGTCTTCAGTCGTAGTGCGAGTGAGGACTCGCTCGCGCACGCTGCTCGGTCCGGAGGCGACGAGACCGGCAAATAGGATCGCCGACTTCACCTGCGCGCTCGCAACCGGCACGTCGTACTGGATGCCGTGCAACGTGGTCGAACCTTCGATGCGTATCGGCGCGGTCACCCGTTCACCTTCACCGGTCACCGTCGCACCCATCAAGTTCAGCGGCACCGCAATGCGGTCCATGGGACGCGCCGAGAGCGACTCGTCACCGACCAAGGTATGCGATCCCGCAACACCGCTCACGAGACCGGCCAGTAGTCGCATCGTCGTGCCCGAATTGCCGCAGTCCAATGCGCTCGCCGTGGTCATCAGACCACCTTCAGGTCCAAGGATCCGAACGAACTCGTCTTCGTCAACGCGTTGGGCGCCCAGCAGGATCATGATGGCACTGGTCGACGAGACGTCACGGCCGGGTGACAATCCAACGATGGTGCTCTCACCACTGGCCAGCCCGCTCAGCATCAGGGCGCGGTGCGACGCGCTCTTGTCGCCCGGTACACGGAGCGATCCGTGCAGTGACGTCGCGCGGGAAACGCTCTGTCTCACGCTCACTGTTCGCGCATCGCTTGAAAACCGAGCTCGATCAGGGACTCTGCGAGCAGTTGAGACTGTGCCGCGTCAACGGCCAGGAGCAGGGTCCCGCCGAGTCCCTCAATCCCGTGGGCGATCTCGATGTCGTAGATGTTGACCTGCAGGTCGGACGCCGCACGGGTCACGGTCGCGAGCACTCCCGGTTGGTCGCTCACCACGATGCGCAGGTACGCGAGATTGTCCGAACTGAGCGCGCGACCGGGCAGTTGACGCCGCGCGACGGAGGCCGAGTGCAAGCTCTCTTCAATCGTCCCTCGTCCGTCGTTCGCGAGCGCTTGGCGTAGGGCGTCAAGTCGTTCTTCGAGCGCGACCAACGTCTGGTCAATCGCGGCACGATTCTCGAACAGGATGTCGGGCCAGATGGCCGGGTCGCCCGCGGCGATACGAGTCATATCACGAAATCCTCCGGCCGCAAGTTGCAGCAGCACGGGATCCTGTTCGGCCGTCTTGGTGGCCTCGTTCATCAATGCGCCGGCGAGTAAGTGAGGCACGTGGCTGGCGAGCGCCACCAATCGGTCGTGATCGTTGGCGTCGAGGGCAACGACAGACGCGCCGATCTCGCGCCAGTAACCACTCAGCGTGTCGTACATCGTCGTTGACGTCAAAGGTGTCGGCGTCAACACCCAGGTGCACTCGCGAAAGAGATCAAAGCGCGCGCCCTTCAGTCCGCGTTGCTCCGATCCGGCCATAGGGTGACCACCAAGAAACCGAGGGTCGGACACGCCCGCGACGATGGAGCTCTTCACACCGGCCACGTCGGTCACGATCACGTCGGGATTGTCGAAACTGGCGAGCACGTCATTGGCGACCCGAGTCACGGATCCGGCCGGCGTCGCGACGATCACTAGGTCGTGCTCGTTGGACATCTGTGTCCCGCCGATCACGTCGGATTCCTGGGCCGCCTCCGTGGTGGCCGGATCGAGGTCGTCGCCCGTGACCTGCCAACCCACAGATTTGAGCGCCAGCGCGACTGATGATCCAATCAACCCCAAGCCAACCACGTGGGCTCGGCGGCTATCCCGGGAGGTCATCACGCAGAGATTTCGCATTGCGCAGGTAGACGTGGCGCACGTCGGCACGTGCTCGCGAGGTGTAGGCGTGCAGCATCACTCGGATGCACTTGGGCATGGCCCCGGGCACGTTGATCTCACTCGCGCAGAGCAGCGGAATGTCACCGAAGCCAATCCCGCGCGCGCAGGTCGCCGGAAAGGCGGACGTGAGATCGATCGAGGTCGTGAAGATGATGCTGATCACGTCGTCGTGGACCAGGTCGTTTCGTTCCATCATCGCGAGCAACAGTTCCTGGGTCGCCCCGTTGACCTCCTCGGGCGTGTCGTTCTCGCAGGTGATAGCCCCGCGCACCGCTCGTACCATGGGCGAAGTCATGCTGGAATAGTAGAGGCGATCTCGTCGGTCATCCCCACGGCCTCCATCAGCTTGCGTACTTCACCCAATGAAAGTTGTCGTGACGATCCCGGCGTCAACGTCGCGTCCTGGAGTGGTCCGATGCGCGTACGCACCAACCGCGTGACGTCGTGGCCCACCGCGGTGCACATGCGGCGCACCTGACGGTTGCGCCCCTCGTGGATCACGATGCGCAACAGGCCCTCGCTTACGCGACTCACCTGCGCGGGGCTCGTCATACCATCGTCTAATTCCACGCCCTCGCGCAACCGGCGAATCGCGGCCGGTGAGGGATCGCCGTCTACTCGTGCCAAGTATTCCTTGGCAATGCCCGAACTGGGATGTGTGAGCAGGTGGGCCAGTCGACCGTCATTGGTCAAGATGAGCAGTCCCTCGGTGTTCATGTCGAGGCGTCCCACCGGGAATACCCGCACCGGCGACTCCACGAGGTCGAGCACCGTGGTGCGGCCCTGGGGATCTGACGCCGTCGTCACGACCCCGTCGGGTTTGTTGAGCAAGAAGTACACCGTGTTCTGTGCGGTGGGCGCGAGCGTGCCGTCGACGCAGATGATGTTCTCTTCGGTCTTGACGCGGTTGCCGAGTTCGGCGACGCGACCGTCGATGGTCACACGACCCTCCGTAATCAAGATCTCGCACGACCGGCGCGAACCGAATCCCGCGCGGGCCAGGGTCTTCTGCAGTCGCTCGCCCTCGTCCAACTACAGCTCCTCGGCGAGCTCGCGAACGCTGGCGGACATCTCGTCGGCCAGCTCATTGGCCGTTGCCATCGGCGGCATGAACTCTTCAATGGGCGGCAGGTCCGACAGCGCGGCCAGGCCCATGCGGTCGAGGAACAGATCGGTCGTGGCGTAGAGGATGGGCTGTCCGGGGCTGCTCGCCCGACCCTGTTCTTCGATGTAGCCACGCTGCTCGAGTAGTCGCGATACGCCGTCGACGTTCACGCCACGCAGCGCCGTGATCTGGGCCCGCGAGATTGGTTGGCGATACGCGATGATCGCCAATGTTTCGAGCGCGGCCGAACTGAGTCGGTGTGAGATGTCGCGATTGGCGAATTTGGCGACCCACTCGGCGACGTCGGGCGAGGACTGCATGATCCAACCGCTCGCGAGTTCAATTACTTGGAATCCGCGACGGTCGTTGATGAACTCTTGTCGCAGTTGACCCAGCGCCGTCTCGACGTCGAATGAGTCGACCTCGACCACGTCGGCCAACTCTTCGGTCGATATTGGTTCGAGCGCGACGGTCAACATGGCCTCGAGTTTCTGTTCGAGAGAGAACTCATCCCTCATAGGTATCAACCCTTCCAATGTCGAGTCCCACTGGCACGTCCAGCCACTGAATCTGGACCTCCCCAAAGGTCGCGCCCTGGCCCAGGCTGATATGGCCGAGTTTGCAGAGTTCTAAGAGCGCCAGGAAATGCACGATGACTTCAATGCGGGTGCTAAAGCCGGCGATCAACGAGCGAAAGGACAGCCGCCCGAGCGCGGGTAGGCGCTGGGAGAGCGAGACGACGGTCTCGGAGACGGAGACCGCGTCGACCGTGACGTGATTGAGTCGCACCACCGGCACGGGCTTTTCTTCGATCCCGCGCAGGTAGGCCATGGCGAGCTGGGCCGTCGAGACGCCGGCGAGCAGGTCGGGCGGCTCAATGACGAAGCCGTCGTCAATTCCCCTGATGCGCGGGTAAGCGCGGGCGGCACGCTCGAAGAGCGAGACCAGCGCGTCAGCGAGCGACGAATAAGTACGCAACTCGAGCAGACGCGCGAGCAGCACGTCACGCTCTTCCCAACCCACGAACTCCTCATCGGGCTCGGTACTGTCACGCCCGGGCAGCAGACTCTGGCTCTTCATCTCCAAGAGGATCGCCGCAATCAACAAGAACTCGGAGAGATCATTCACGTTAATCGTGACGGACTCGTCACGCAGCAAGGCAACGAACTCGTCCACAATCGGCGCGAGCGCTACGTCGAGCACATCCATTTCGTGACCACTAATGAGTTGCAGTAGTAGTTGCACAGGTCCGCTGAAGGACGGCGTCGTCACGACGAAGGTCACTCAGCAACTCTACCGGACGAAGCCGCGCAGGGGCCGTCCTCTAGAATGACGTCGTGCGCATCTTTTCTGGAATACAACCCTCAGGCACCATGCATATTGGCAACTACGTGGGGGCCATCAAACAGTGGGTGGCGGGTCAGAACGCGGAGGCCTTCTACTGCATCGTGGATTTGCACGCACTCACGTTGCAAATCGAGCCGGCCGTGCTTCACGACCAGACAGTTGACTACATTGCCTCATTGCTGGCGGCGGGACTCGATCCCAAGATTTGCACAATTTTTGTACAGAGCCACGTGCCCTATCACGCGCAGATGGCGGGTCTTTTAGAGAACGTTGCAACCTTTGGCGAACTGAGTCGCATGACCCAGTTCAAAGAGAAGTCCCAGCGCCAGGAAGGCTACCGTGCCGGTCTCTTTACGTACCCGGTGCTGATGGCAGCGGACATCTTGCTCTACGAGGTGAAGCAGGTGCCCGTGGGCGACGATCAGCGCCAGCACTTAGAACTCACTCGAGAGATCGCGGAGCGCTTTAACAATCGCTTCGGCCAGATCTTTACCCTGCCCGTGGGCGTGCAACCGCCCGCCGGCGCGCGCGTCATGGACTTGCAGGAACCAACCCGCAAGATGTCCAAGTCGATTTCCAGCCCGCTCGGCACGATTTACCTCACCGACACACCTACCGAGATCGAGAAAAAGATCAAGAAGGCTGTCACCGACACCGAGAACGAAGTGCGTTATGACTTAGAGAAGAAACCGGGGCTCTCGAACCTCTTAGAGATCTATTCCGGCTTAAGCGGCGAGAAGCCTGAAGAAATTGCCGAGCGTTACACGCGCTACGGCGCATTAAAGGACGATCTGTCGGCCCTCGTGATCGAAACCTTAAGTCCCATCGCGACACGCTACGCAGAGCTACGTGCGAACCCCGCACAACTCACCGCGATTGTTGAAGCGGGTGCCGTAAAGGCGGCTGAGGTCTCCGGACCGGTCTATCGTCGCGCCGCTCACGCAATGGGACTTCTCTAAAGAAGTCCGAGCCACCAATTTTCTAGGTCCGTCAGGGCGTTTTCGCCCACGTGAAAGACCGCGAAGTTGAGCAACAGCAAGACCATCACGAAGGGCAGCGCTCTGGCGCGCATGTGGTAGTAGGAGCGCAGATGCTTTCGAGGTATGAAGACCTCGATGATCGCCGAGCCGTCGAGCGGTGGAATGGGAAGCAGGTTAAAAGCCGCAAGCACCAAGTTGGCCAAGCCGAAATAGACGCCGACGTACTGTAGGAACACGCTGTAATGAACGTGAATCCCGATGTACGTGATACCCAAACCAATGGCGGACAGAACGATGTTCATTAGTGGTCCGGCGAGCGACACGTAGAGGCCCTGCGAACGGGGTTTGCGCAGTCGACCCACGTTGACCGGCACCGGTTTTGCGTATCCGAAGGCGGGAAGGTGGCTAATTAGCAAAAGTGCGGGCAGCAACAACGTGCCGAAGAGATCAATATGGCGCGCAGGATTGAGCGACAAACGGTGGTTCTCCTTGGCCGTGGGGTCGCCAAAGTAATTGGCCACCCAGCCGTGGCTGACCTCGTGCAGGACAATGGAGGGCACGACGGCGAGAAAGAAATAGAAATTCGACAACGAAACCTTTCCTTACTCGATGGCGCGCGGGTGGGCACTGCGATATTCACGCTGCAACGACGTCACCGATACTGCGGTGTAGATCTGGGTGGTGGCAATCGAAGCGTGACCCAAAAGCTCCTGTACCACTCTAATGTCGGCCCCGTGGGCCAGCATGTGCGTCGCGCAACTGTGACGAAAGACGTGCGCGCTGATGCGCGAGTGCTCAATGCCAGCGCTGAGCGCGCGTTTGTGGATGATCAAGTCAATGCCCTGTCGCGTGAGTGGGCCGCCGCGGGCATTGAGAAAGAGTCGCGTGCTCTTCTTGGATTTGGGAATCTCGCTTCGTCCACCGGCGCCCAGATAGTCCACTAACACCGCGCGCAACGTCGCGCCCATGGGCACCAAGCGCTGCTTGGAACCCTTGCCGGTCACCATGATGAGTTCCTCGTCGAAGTCAAGATCGGACAGGTCAACGCCCACCGCTTCGGAAACCCTGGCGCCCGTGTCATAGAGCAGTTCTAAGAGCGCGCGATCACGCAAATCACTCGGCGTGTCATGCGGCACCGAGTCGAGTAGTGCCACGACTTCTTCCTCACCGAGGGGCTTGGGCAAGGTGCGGCCCCGGTGTCCGCCCTTTAGTCGCGCGGTGGGGTCGCTGGCGAGATGTCCTTCGTCGACCATGAAGCCGAACCAACCTCGCACCGAGGACATCGCGCGGGCGATCGAGCTGTCGGCCTGTCCCGCGCTTCTCAGTTCGTTGAAGTACTGCTCAAATTTTGCGTCGCGCACCGAGGTGACGGTCAACTTGTGTTGGGCCATCCAGCGGCGAAAGCTATCGATGTCTCGGCGGTACGCCTCAATCGTCGCGGGGCTTCTGCCCTTTTCGACGCTCAGCCACGCAACGTATTCGGTGAGGTACCGGTCAGCCGTGGTCAAAGAACGTTCCAAAAACTCGATGCAGGGCAACCGCCGTCGTGCTGTCCATCGCCCCTTCGCTGGCGAGCGTTGCTTTTAACTCCTCTATGGCGACCCAGCGCACCGACGACGCCGACTCCTCAGGTCCCGCGGGCAGTCGTTCTAGTTGCGTGATCTCGCGCGCCTCGTAAATCGTCATCACCTGATTGGTCCAACCGGGTGAGTTCATGAACCGCCCGAGTAATCGCCACTGCTGCGCATCAACGCCCAGTTCTTCGTGCAGCTCACGCTTCGCCGTGTCGAGCGGATCCTCACCTTCAACGTCCTGCGTGCCGGCAGGGATCTCCCAGAGGTACGAATCAAACGCGGAACGGTACTGGCGTAGAAGTCCTACCTCACCCGCATCGTTAAACACCAGGATGGCCACCGCTCCCTTGTGAACCGCAACGTCGCGTTCAAAGGTCGAATCATCGTGTCGAATCGTGCGTCGCTCTACGTCAAAGACTTTGGAGTGCAGCAGTTTCTCTGTTCGCTCGATGTCGAACGAGTCGCTCACAACGTGACGTCGACCGATGAGGGATCGATGATGTGTGGCTCGCGACCCTCGGCGCGAGCGGCAGCGGCCTTCACGAGACCGAGGAAGAGTGGATGGGGTCGGTCCGGACGGGACTTGAACTCGGGGTGCGCCTGGGTGCCCACAAAGAAGGGGTGACTCGGCATTTCGACGAACTCGACCAAGCGGCCATCGGGCGACGTACCCGAACAACGCATCCCGCCCGCTTCAAATTGGTCACGGTAGCGCGAATTGAACTCGTAACGGTGGCGGTGACGTTCCGAGACCACGGTCGCTCCGTAGAGGCCTGCGACAATTGAACCCTCGTCGAGCATGGCCGGACAGGCCCCCAGGCGCATGGTGCCGCCTAGGTCAGTGATGTCCATCTGCTCGGCCATCAGGGCAATCACCGGTGCCGACGTGGAGAGCGAGATCTCCGTGGAGTGGGCGTCGGCCAGCCCAAGCACGTGCCGGGCGAATTCGACGACCATTACCTGCATGCCGAGGCAGATACCCAAATAGGGGATGTCGTACTCGCGCGCGATGCGTGATGCCGCGATCATGCCCTCGACTCCTCGTTCACCGAAGCCACCGGGCACGATGATGCCGTCGAGCTGACGGATTCTTTCTGAGTCAATCTCGCTGGGTACCCGCTCGGCTTCGAGCCACTCGATCTTGGTGGTCGCACCAATTGCGAAACCGGCGTGACGAATGGACTCGGCGACCGACAGGTACGCATCGGGCATGGTGACGTACTTACCGATTATCCCAATGCGCAGGGTCTTGGTCGTGGTGTGTACTCGGCGCGCGACCTCTTCCCAGGCACGCAGGTCAATGGGGTGTTCGGCCACGTCGATGCCCAGGGTGTTACAGACAATCGTGTCCAACCCCTCACGATTGAGTTCGAGTGGCAGGTCATAGATGCTCGACACGTCCACTGCGGAAATGACGGCGTTCGCCGGCACGTCACAGAGCAGCGAGATCTTTCGTTTGAGGCCCTCGGAAATCGGCTGGTCGCTGCGACAGACAATGA
>Ga0182015_10004888_pt1 | contig 14178 bp, 10 predicted proteins | sample 712P3MmetaG_FD_120478 | JGI IMG/M metagenome (GOLD analysis project Ga0182015, IMG submission 120478) | Permafrost microbial communities from Stordalen Mire, Sweden - 712P3M metaG | ecosystem: Environmental > Terrestrial > Soil > Wetlands > Permafrost | place: Sweden: Stordalen | collected...
CTCGATATCGACTACGCCCGCTACGCCGCGGCGGAAGCCGCCCTCGGCTGGCTGAATTGGGAAGGCGAACTGCGCCTCGAAACCGCGCTCTCGCCCGCCTCCGTCGTAGGACCGCTGCTCGAACGCCTCGACGCCGAACTCACCCGCGCCGGCGCGCCCATCGTGCACTTGAAGATTTTCGATCGCGCCCCCAGCGGCTACATTCGCGCGGGCATCTGCCGCAATGGCGACGAGCCATCCGTCGAAGGCGACCTGCTCGCGTCGCCCGCCCGCCGCCACGAGCTGGTCGTCAACCTGCGCGCCCGCGCCTTGCCCGCCGTGATCGAAGAGGCTCTCGCGCGCGCGACTAGTGAGCTTCCCGCCACGCTGCGCGTCATCCAGCAACAGTGCTTCCAGCCCTCACCACCGGTTCCCGAGTACCGCTACGATAAAGTTTCACCATGAAAGCGCTGGTCAAGAGCAAGAACGAGCCCGGCCTCTGGCTGGAAGACGTCGACAAGCCCCCCATCGGCATCAACGACGTCCTGATCCGCGTGCATCGCGCAGGCATTTGCGGCACCGACGTACACATCTACAAGTGGGACGATTGGGCCCGCAAGACCATCCCCATAGGCTTGGTGATCGGGCACGAATTCGTGGGTGAGATCGCCGAAGTAGGTTCCAACGTGGCGGATTTCTATCCCGGCGATATCGTCAGCGGCGAAGGGCACGTGGTCTGCGGACGCTGTCGCAACTGCCTGGCGGGCCGCCGCCATTTGTGCGCGCACACGCAGGGTATCGGCGTGAACCGCCCCGGCGCTTTCGCCGAATACATCGCGCTGCCCATGACCAACATCTGGCGGCATCACGACGGCATCGACCAGGATGTCGCCGCCATCTTCGATCCCTTCGGCAACGCCGTGCATACCGCGCTGTCCTTTCCGGTGCTCGGCGAAGATGTCTTGGTCACCGGCGGGGGACCCATCGGGATCATGGCTGCCGCCGTCGCGCGCCACGCCGGCGCGCGCTACGTGGTCATCACCGACGTCAACGAATACCGCCTCGCGCTGGCCCGCAAGATGGGCGTCACCGAAGCCGTGAACATCCGCGAGCACACCCTGCCCCAGATACAGAAGAAGCTCGGCATGACTGAGGGCTTCGACGTGGGTCTGGAGATGTCGGGCAACCAGGCGGCCTTCCGCGACATGCTGGCCAACATGAGCCACGGAGCGAAGGTCGCCATGCTGGGTATTCCGGAAGGCGATATGGCCATCGACTGGCGCACCGTCGTCTTCAATATGCTGACCATCAAGGGCATCTACGGCCGCGAGATGTACGAAACCTGGTACAAGATGAGCGTGATGCTCCAATCCGGCCTGGATATCGCGCCGGTCATCACGCATCGCTACCATTACACCGAGTTCGAGAAGGGCTTCGAGGTGATGGCCAGCGGGCAATCCGGCAAAGTGATCCTGAACTGGCAGTAACGATGTGGCGCACGCACTCGTGCGTGCCGCGTCCCCACTCCTGGGGACGCAAGCTACTTCTGCTTCCAGATCCCGATGGTGTTGCCCTCCGGATCGGCGAACCAGGCGAAGGTTCCCGTGGGGATCTCCACCGGAGGCACCAGCGTCTTGCCGCCCATTTCCTGGACTTTGTCGAGAGTTGCCTGCGGATCGTCCACCTGCACATAGAAGTGCGTGAAATTGTGCGGCTCGTGTCCCAGCGCCGTGATGTGGCCGGCAATACCCCCAACTCCGGCGTCTATCATGATCGCCGGTCCCATTGGCGACAGCTTCCAATCAAACAACTTCGAGTAGAACTGCTCGGTGACTGCCTTGTCCCGGCAGCCGATTTCAAAATGTACGACAGGGTTGCTCATAGGTCCTGATGCTACCATGGTTTCATTATTGGCGCCGACCGTGCGTCTATTGCCGCTTCCCAATGGGAACAGTACGATGGACGCCCACCAACCAAGATAACCAAAATGGAACATTCGGCTGGTCAACGGCCGATTCCCCGCTCGTGAATTCGGCGGCTATGCTGTGATGAAGTACGAGACACGCTACACGAAAGATCTGGATGTGTGGGTTGATAGCTCGCCGCAGAATGCGGCGAGGTTATTTCGCGCGCTAGCGAAATTCGGAGCGCCTCTGCACGGCGGCGAAGCCGGATGGCAGCGCCATCTTCGGCGTTCCCGTACACTTCATTTCATTACACGATCTTATAAGCTAATAGGCTGGCGGCCGGACGCAGCACCGACCTTGAACACCTAAAGCACATCCACGAGCGGACGAAGGAAGACACGTCCAAGCCTAAAACGTAAACCGCATCTGCAGCTCCAGCCGCCGGTTGTTGGCCGTCTCCGCATATGCCCCGTATCCGCCGGCCACGGAATTGGCCTCGCCGAACAGCGGCGATGTGATCTGGCCGATAATCGGCCCCTCATTCACATGGTTCAGCAGGTTGCGCGCGGAAATCGAGAGCGTCAGGTTATAGCGCTTGGTGGTCGAGAGATCCGAGAAGATGCTGTGAAACCCGGGGTTATGACCAGCCCCCAAAGCGCTCGCCGCTCCGCTGGCGCCTTCCCGCTCCGGCCCAAAGCCCCACGTCTTGCCCAGCCGCGCGTTCACCGAAATCAGGGCCGGACCCCGCCCGTAGTTGCGCGGCAGAAGCTGCTCTCCGGGGGTGGGATTCGGATCCAGCCAGCCATACACCGTGTCGACCAGGCCCGGTTTGTTCAGATCCGTGGGAATTCCCGGCCGCGCGTTAAACAGCGTATCGCCATAAATATCCTCGCCAACGGTAATGTTATACGGCGCGCCGGATTGCACCACGATAAACGGACTCAGGCGCACATTCCACTTGGTATTCAACGAGCCGCCCACGAATACGCGATTGCGAATATCCGTGGCAGCGGGACCGTACTCCCCCACCATGCTATAAGGCTTCGCCGGAAACGTGCCGAGCCCATCTGTGTTGCTCATGGCATAATTCAGCGTGTAGTAGCCGAATAGCGAAACTTTATTGTTCATCCTGCAGTTGACGTTCGTAATAACTTGATTCTGGTTATAGAGTCCGGAAGACTCCATCAGATATACCGGTCCCGGTGCGTTGAATTCCTCGGAGCGCAGCATGTGCAGCCCGTGTGAGTTCGTGTAAGTCACCGACACCGTCGTATTGCTCACCACCTGGCGCTCCACGGTGATCGCCGACTGCATGATATACGGCGCGCGCAACGTGGAACTAAGCTCCTGAATTGTCTGCGTGGATTGAATCCCGGGCATCGCCAGCAGTTGAGCGATGGTCGGGATAGTCGGGAAGAACGTCGGATTGTTGACAATGTATTCCTGCTGGACGATCCCGTTGTAGCGTTCGGCGGTCTCGATATTGGAGATGTCGAAGCGCGAATAAAACATGCCGAATCCGCCGCGAATGACGAACTTGGGATGCATTGCGATCTGGTTTGACCCGGGCGCCCAGGCGAAGCCCAATCGGGGCGCGAAATCCCGCGCGTCGTTTATGTTGGTTTGCATCTCGTAGCGCAGCCCCAGGCTGAGCGTGACATTCGGACGCACCCGCCAGTCGTCGCCCACGAAAGCCCCTACATCCGCTTGGTTGGCCGCCAGGAAAGGATTGCCGGCCGCGATGCTGAACTGCGTTGCGCCGCCGCCCGGCAGGCCCAGCAGCGCCCGTTGATACTGCTGAATCGAGGTGATGGGCGTCATCACGGGCTGGCCGGCGGCATCCAGCACTTCCTGATTTTCCGCGTCCAGCTCGGGCGCCTGGCCGCCGGCGAAAGTGAACGTGCCGCCGAAGTTCTGTGGCGACGTGTTGCCGGCCGTCTCGCCGCGCCCGCGGGCGCCGAACTTCCAGGTATGCACTCCTTTGACGATGGTCGTGATGTTGGTCATCTCATAATAGTTCTCGGTATCGAGACTACGGCCCGTCTGGGCGCCGCCGGTGTTGAAGGAATCGAGCACCAGAATCGCCGGCGCGAAGCTATTGGAAATCTGATCGTTCTCCTCGTGGAAGAACTGGAAGCGCGTCTCGTTCACCGTGCTCGGCCCCAGCACCGCGGTGTCCGTGATCTGGACCGTGTGGTCCTGGTCCAGCGTGTAGTATCCGCGCGAAGGCAGGTTGAAACCGCCGATGCCTTGGTCTTGCGCGTCGTTGCGCGTGAAGGCGTAACGGAATATCAAAGTATTGTTCTGGCCTAGTTGATAATCCACGCGCGGACTGACGCGCAGGCGGTGTTGCGGTGCGATCAGCACTCCGGTATAGGGACTGATCGTGTAGGTCTGCGGATCCAGCGTAACCGCGTTTATGACCGAGCCGTTGTCGATGTCCCGCCGCTCGGCATCCAGGATGAAAGAGGCGCGCTTGCCAAGCGGTCCGCTGACCGTGCCGCCGAATTCCTCCACTTGAAACGGCGCCTTCTGCTGCGCGTAAGGATTCCGGGAATTGAAAGTGTCGTCGCCGAAGTTGAAGAAGGCCTGGCCGCGCAGCTTATCCGTGCCGGGCTTGGTGAGGATCTCGATGCGGCCATAACCCAGTTTGGAGTACTCGGGCGAGAACGGATTCTGGTTGATGCGCACTTCGCGGATGGAGTCCTTGGAGGGGATCTGACCACCGCTGAACCCGTCGACGTAGATCTCGCCGCCGTCGGGACCGGCGGACGGGCCGGCCAGCGCTTGCAAGTCCGATTGCAAATCGTCGGGATCGTCGGAGAGCGCCTGCAGATCGTCGCCGCGCAAAACAGTGGCGGTGGAGTTGCTGGATGGGTCCGTGGAGACGCTGGGGCCGGCGCTTTCCTGCACCGTCACTTGCTGCGTCACCGAGGCTACCTTCATCTTCACATTGAGGGACTGTGCGCCGGACTGCAGCACAATCTTGACCGGCTGGGCCTGCGTGAGATCCGGCGCGGAAACGCGAACCGTATAGCTGCCGAGCGGTAACCCGATGAACGAGTACGATCCGTCGTTGCCGGAGGCGGCGGTCTTGGTCAAGCCGGACGGCCCGCTCAGCGTGACCGTTGCGCCAGGCACGACCGCGCCGGTTTCATCCATCACTTGCCCGCGCAAGGTGGCTGTCTGCGCGCAAAGCGGAAGAGAGAGAACAAGTAGGGCCAACAGGAAACGGGGGAGTTTCATCTTGTATTCGGGACCGGCCGCAATCGGTGGCGCCACAACGGGCCAAATATCTGTGGATTCCATTAAACGACGACGCCCGCTGCGCCAAGGTTACGGCGCCATTGTAGTTCGCCACGGATCGGAGGATATTAGAAGACGGATGATTCCTCTGATTCTGGTGCGCTGGCAAACCGCGGTGGATTTCGTGGTGTTGACGGCTGCGCTGTATATCCTGCTGCGATGGGCGCAGCAGGCGCGGGCCTTGCGGGTGGCCCTGGTGGTGCTCGGGCTGCACGCCGGAGCCTTGGTGTCGCGGCACTTCGACCTGGTGCTCACGAGTTGGGTGCTGGAGGGCGCGGCCATCCTGGCGATCGTCGCATTGCTGTTGGTTTTTCAGGCGGAGCTGCGGCGCTCCTTCATGCGGCTCGACAGCCTTCTGAACTGGCGGTCGCAAGCGGCGTCCCGGCTAAACGAGACCTACCAGTCGATTGCTCAGGCGGCCTTCCATCTGGCTGCGGCTTCGGTGGGCGCGCTGATTGTGGTGGTGCGGCGTAATGCCGTCACGGAACTGGTCAGCGGCGGCATCATACTGGAAGCTGACGTTTCAGCCGAAATCCTGGAAGCTATTTTCCAGAAAACTTCGCGGGTGCACGACGGCGCTGTGATTGTGCGCGGCGACCGCATGGTGCGGGTTGCCGGCGTGCTGCCGCTGACCGACCGTGAGCGCGTGCCCAGCTATTACGGCACGCGGCATCGCGCGGCGATGGGACTCTCCGAGCGCTGCGACGCGCTGGTGGTGGTGGTGTCCGAGGAGCGCGGCGAGGTGACTTTGATGGAGGCCCGCCGCATTGTACACTTTGACGACCAGCCAAGGCTGGCGCAGATGCTGGAGAAGCTTTGCGCGCAGCCTGCTGAAGGTCTGCAAAGCAAGCTGCGGCAATGGTTGTTATCGAACCTCGCCGTCAAATTCGCCGCCCTGGGCCTGGCGGCGGCCATCTGGAGCACATCGGTGCTCTCCACTGGAACCACCGTCCGCACGGTCAGCGTGCCTGTGCAATTTGTGAGCGTGCCGGCAGGGATGGACATCTCGGCGCCCACCGACCGGCTGGATGTGCAGGTGCGGGGCAGCGCATGGTTGATGGATTCCGTTGGGCTGACGCGGCTGGTGGCCAGCTTCAATCTGCGCAGCGCGCGCGCCGGGATCCTGAATCTGCCGGTCCATGCGGGGAACGTCAACCTGCCGCCGGGGATCGTGATGGAGCACGTCTCCCCTGAGAAGTTTACAGTACGGCTGGTGCCGCGGGGGCATTAGCCCAATGTCCGGGAAACTCTGCATAATTTGTAATAATTTGTGGGGCGGTCCCCCTCCCTGGACCGCGGCCGACGCCCTCGTCGGCCTGCGTCGGTGGTTACGAGCTTTGATTCTTACGGCGAACAGCGGGTCCAGGGGGGTCCGCCCCACAAATTATGCGAGGGATTGCGAGATTGGGAAAACGCCGAAGGCATGCCGCCACCGGTGATGGCCTGCAACGGGATGGCAAACTCGCGGGCGCTGCCGATGGAGGCATACACGCCATAATTGGAAACCGGATTGGTCCAGTTGCCGTTCCCGTCGGAGTTCCGATATTCGTTGTAGCTCTTGAAATAGGTGACGAACTGCGCCCGGAACGGCGTAGCGATCTCCTCCCCATCGTATTGGAAGCCGGTGAGATTGCCACTGGCGTTTGTGCCGCCGTTGGGCGGATTGACCGGGTTCGCATCGATGTAGACGACGGCGGCTTCGCTCGGATTGGCATTGGCGATGGCCACGTAGAGACGACGCGTCCCAGGTCATGTACCAGATCTGGCCGGTGTTGGTCCCGGCCTGGTTTGTGCCGTTCTGGGTGTCGCCATATTCGCCCGGCTGGACGACGCCATCGATCGCGGGCGTGTTGAATTGGGCATTGAGAGGAACGCGGCAGGCCGCCAGGGAAATCGCGGCAAACGCAACGCGCAACGTGCGGGGCAGGGTAGTCACGGCGCCCTCCCGATCTCCAAAGTATACACGGTCGAAGGTTGCATAATCGTGAGGAGCCGCACCGAGAGTACGGAAGGACCTATGATGAAGGATTGTATGACCAGACGCGGGATGGCCAGACTGTTGGCGTGTGCGCTGCTGCCGCCGGCCATGCGGCGCGGCAGTGCGGGCGATTTCAGCAAGGAGCGCCGGTATCGCGCGGACGCCCAGATTCTGGTTTTGTCGCTGCCCATTCTGCGCCGCTCCGGCGTAGGAGGCGGCAGCGTGGAGTGGCGCGAATGGCGGGATCCCGCCGGGATGAACCGGCTGCTGGAATTCACCGGCTACTCGACCCCGGAGCGCGCCGCCGGATTGAACCGGCTGGGATTGATCCGGGAGACGTCCCGCGGAGAGCACACTGCGACCCGCGAGTCGAGCTACTTCGGCGTGATGACCGCTTCGCCCGAGGAAAGCGCCGAAGAGGCGCACAAGGCGCTGCAATCGGCCGCCACCGAGGCCACTTACTCCGCTATCCATGGGCGCATCGCGGGCGGGCATGTGGAAACCGCGACCGCGCTTTTCAGGGGGCCGGCGCGGCTTTCGCCGGAGCGCCGGATCGAATTGTACGCGCGTGCCGAACAGGCCCTCTCGACCGCGCCGAATAAGGCGCCCGAATTTCGCGCCAACGGCGCAATTCCATCCCTTTTTCTGCACGCCCTGGCGGATGCCTTGTGCACTCCCGCGCGGGACCAAACGCAATACGTATACAACGGACGCTTGTACCGCTTGTGGGTGCGGCCCACGGCCGATCCACACGCGGCAACCTACTTCCGGGAGCGGGGACTTATCCGGGCAAGCGCGGGGGTGGTACGAGTGGCCGGCAGAGTCAGGCGCGAAGCGGGCGGGAAGGAAACAGAATTCAGGCTGTGGATCGAGGAGGGAGCCGCACAACCTGTGCCGCTGCGGATCGATTTCCAGCCGAAGGCGTATTTGCGGTTAGTGTTTGAGGCGGAGGGGTAGCGGGTCTGGAGACCCGCTGCAGGCGTGGACGCCTGCCCCCACCCTACACCTTAGTGCGCGGCGAGCGCGAGCATGGGCCGGATGGCCACAGCCACCACAATCATGATCGCCGAAGCCGACGGGATCAACAGCAACGCCTTTTTCAGGCGCTTGGGATCGCCGCCGCCGATCGCGCCGATGATGCGCGAGCTCACAGCCAAGCCGCACCAGCCCAGAGTGATGACCACGCCGAGGGCGGTGCCGGTCATGCGCGGGAATGCGTCGCCAACCATGGCCAGCGTGGTGGGAAAGACCGGGGCCATGGAAACTCCCGCCAGAAACACCAGAATCCCCGCCACAGTGGGATTGCCGGTCTTAAGCATCAGAAATGTCGTGATGGTCATCAGGATGGCCGCCGCCAGCGTGACAGTCGGCGCAGGTACCTTGATCAGGATGCGCGAAACCGCCACACGGCCGATCAGCAGACCGAGCGCGAAACCCAGCGATAGAATATTCAGCGCGCGGGACTCGGGGATGCCCTGCGCGATCAGGTGTTGCGCCAGCCAGTTCCAAACGCCCACTTCGCATGCCACGTATAAGAACAGGAACAGTGCCAGCAGGAAGAGTACCGGCTTACCCAAAACGGGTCCGACTTGTGAAAAGTCGAAGCTGCGCGCGCCGCTGGGCGGCGGCATGGGCGTGAGAATGTGGATCACCAGCGTAACGGCCGTCAGTACGGCGACCGTGTAGCATAGCCGGATGGAATTGCGCCGCAGGAGGTTCGCGGACAGGAAAGGAGTGGCCAAGCCTCCGAGGCCGAAGAAGAGATTCAGCAGGTTGAGGGTCGTGGCGCGCCGATCCTGGCTGATATCGCTCACCAAGGCGTTAGCCGCGGTGACGATGATACCGCCTCCCAAGCCCAACAGGAACAAGTACACCCTGATGCTGCGGAAGCCTTTGGATTGAGGCAGAGCGAAGAGCGCCAGCGTAATCAGCGATAGGCCCAGCACCAAACCGATCTTTTTGCCTTCGTTGTCGATCAGCGGGCCGACGCCGATTGACGCGATGATCAGGCCCAGCGCCTGCGTAAAGGCGATCTGGCCAAGCTGGTTCGGCGTCAGGTGAAAGCGCGCGGAGAGATCGGGCAGAATGGTGCCCAGCATGGCGGCAATCATGCCGTAGACGAAGATGGCCAGGATGGCGGCGAGAATCAACATGGACCGGATGGTATCAGAATTCCGATCACGTGGGTTGCGGGCTCCCAGAGAAAAGCAAAGAGGCCGATTCACAATCGGCCCGCAGGTTGACAACTGTTGGCAACCTGCCCCACAGCAAATCGTTAGCGGTGCGCGGCGGAGAATGCGGCTTCAGCGGTTACGGGCACCGCGACTGGATCGCCGATGCGCATTTCAGTCCAGTTGTAACCAAATTCCTTGCCGCAATCCAAACAAACGACATAGGTAGAGTGGCGCTGGCCGGGAACCGGTAAGAACCCAGCTTTCCGCGAGGGCGTGATGGGGAACGTCGTCCTACGGTGAGAGCATCCCAAGAAGATATTCAATAAGTTACTTAACATAGCCGCAACCTCCCTCGTTAGGCTTAGATACGAAAACATGGGTCTTGGTTTCAAATACGCAGTGAGATGAAAATCGGATGCGGGTACAGACCGCAAACAACCGCTCACGTAGAATAGTGCGAGCCGTGGCGCAATCGTTTCACGCGAAAAGTTGGGCGGCGACGGCATCCGCGATCTGCTTGCCGTGGAAGCGCCCGTTCTCGATGAAGATCTCGTTGGTATGCATGCCCGCTACGATGACGCCCGCCAGGTAAATTCCGGGCCGTTCGCTTTCCAACGTTTGCGGGTCGCTGCGCGGCTTCTGCGTTTCGGGATCGAGGGTAATCCCTATGGAATTCAAGAAGTTGAGATCGGGACTGTAGCCCGTCAATGCGAATAGGAAATCGTTTTTCAAGACGGCTTCACCCTCCGGGGTTGCCACGACGATGGAGTCGGGCCGGATTTCCACAACCTGCGAATTGAAGTACACCTGGATCTCTCCGCACTTGATACGGTTTTCTATATTTGGTTTGATCCAGTATTTTACTTTTTCGGAGATAGCGGTACCACGATGGATAAGTGTAACGCGGGCGCCGGTCCAAAATAGTTCCAATGCCGCGATTGCAGCCGAGTTCTTGGCGCCGATCACCGCCACGTCGTGGTTATAGTACGGATGCGGCTCTTTGTAATAGTGGAGGACCTTACTAAGCTCTTCACCGGGCACGTTCAATAAGTTTGGTACGTCATAGTACCCGGTCGCCAGGACGATCTTGCGCGCTATATAGGTATGATGGCAACCCAGGCGGTCGGTGGTAAACACCTGAAACGCGCCGTCCTGTCCGGCGATATTGGCGACGCGCTCGTAATCGTGGATATCCAGCTTGAAGTGGTCCGCTACGCGGCGATAGTATTTCAACGCCTCATGCCGGTTGGGCTTTTCATTGAGGCTGGTCATGGGGATGTTGCCGATTTCGAGCAGTTCCGGCGTGGTGAAGAAGACCATGTTGGTCGGGTAGTTGTAGAGCGAGTTCACCACGCAACCTTTTTCGATCAACACCGTGCGAATGCCGCGCTGCTGCAGTTCGATGCCGCAGGCCAGGCCAGTAGGACCCGCGCCAACTACGACGACGTCGAACTGCGTCACAACTTGCTCTCGATCTCGGCGTAGATGCGTTCCAGCGCGGCGGGCAGAGCCGCCGGATCCTTGCCGCCGCCCTCCGCCATATCGGGACGGCCGCCGCCTTTGCCGCCAACGGCTTGCGCCAGCGCCGCGGCGAGTTTTCCGGCATGCACCTTGGACGTGAGATCTTTGGTCACCGCTGAAACGATGGACACGGTGGAATCTTCGACGGATGCCAACACCACCACGGCGCTCTTCCACTTGTTGCGCAACGCGTCCGCCAACTCACGCATCTGCTGGCGATCCAAGGCATCCGCCTGGGCTGCGAGCACATGGGAACCATTCACGGTATGCGCCTGGTTCTCCAGCCCACCCGCCGCCGAGTGCGCCAGCTTGCTCAGGAGATCCCGCTTTTCGTGCTCCAGAGCTTTCTCGCGCGCCAGCATTTTTTCCACGTGCTCCACCAGTTCCGGCTCGGAGGCGCGCAGCAACTCCGAAAGCCGGTGCAGCGTTCCCGTTAATTCCTGATACTGGCGAACGGCGCCTTCGCCCGTTATGGCTTCGATGCGGCGCACGCCCGCCGAGATGCTGCTTTCGGAGACGATCTTGAAAACGCCGATATCGCCGGTGCGCCGCACGTGCGTGCCGCCGCACAGCTCCTTGCTGAAATCGGGCACGGATACTACGCGCACCTGGTCGCCGTATTTTTCGCCGAACAAAGCCATTGCCCCGGTGGCGACGGCCTGTTCGAGCGGCAGCACCTTGGTTTCGACGCCGCTGTTGCGCAGGATCTGGCCGTTCACCAGGCGTTCGACTTCCTCGATTTCGGCCTTATCCATGGCGGCGTAGTGGGTGAAATCGAAACGCAGGCGCGGTGGTTCGACAACGCTGCCCGCTTGCTTCACATGCGTGCCCAGCACCTGGCGCAGCGCGGCGTGCAGCAGATGCGTGGCGGTATGGTTGCGCATCGTGGAGAGGCGCAGAGGCAGGGCGACCTCCGCGCGCAACTCGTCGCCGACGCGAATGGGCGCAGTGGCGACGATACGATGCACGGTCAGGCCGGGCACGGCGGGATAAGCCGTTAGCACGTCGGCGACTTTATCGCCATTCAGGGCGAGCAGGCTGCCGCGGTCGCCCACCTGGCCGCCGGTTTCGGCGTAGAAGGGTGTGCGGTCGAGCACAAGTTCAGCTTCCACGCCCGCGCCGATTTCGTCGCGCAGCTCGCGCTCGACGAGCAGGCCTTTCACGCGCGAGGTGGCGGCCAGTTCTTCGTAGCCTAGAAATTTGGTGCGGCCCTGCTCGACCAACTCCCGATAGCCGGGCGCGACGATGCCCTTGGCGCCTTTCTCGGCGCCTTTCCAGCTTGCGCGGGCGCGCTCGCGCTGCTGCTCCATTTCGCGGTCGAAGCCTTCGCGGTCGATGGCCAGACCGCGATCCCGCGCCATGTCTTCCTGCTCGTCGAGCGCCAGCCCGAACGTGTCGTACAGCGTGAAGGAAAGCGCGCCGGGAATCACGTGGCCGGCCAGCGATTTCACTTCGTCGTTGAACATGTGTTCGGCCACCAGGAAGGTGGTCGCGTAGCGGTGCTCTTCGTCCTTCACGATGCGGGCGATGCGCTGCACGCTCTCCATCAGCTCGGGATAGGCAGGCTTCATCAACTCGGCCACGGCGCCGGTCAGCTTGTAGAGGAACGGCTCTTCGACGCCGATCATGCGGACATGCCGCATGGCTCGGCGCATGATCTTGCGCAGCACGTAACCGCGGCCATCGTTGGCGGGAACGACGCCATCGTGAATCAGGAAGGTGGTGGCGCGGCTGTGGTCGGCGGCGATGCGCAGAGCCGTATCGACGCGCGCATCCGCGCCATAGGATACGCCGAACATGTCGGCGGCGCGCGCGATGATGGGATGGATCAGGTCCGTATCGTAATTCGACAGCTTGCCTTGCAGCACGGCCGCCACGCGCTCCAGGCCCATGCCGGTATCGATGGAAGGGCGCGGCAGGGGCGTCAGAACGCCGTTGGAATCCCGGTCGAACTGCATGAATACCAGGTTCCAGATCTCGACGAAACGGCCGCCGGCGTCGCTGGGAAAAGCCTCGTGTTCGTGGCCCGGCTCGGAGGCCGCGGGACCCATGTCGTAATGAATCTCCGAACACGGGCCGCAGGGACCGGTGTCGCCCATCTGCCAGAAATTATCCTTCTCGTCGAGGCGAAAAATGCGCTCCTTGGCCACGCCGGCGACCTTCTGCCAGAGCTGCTCGGCGTCGTCATCCTCGCGGAAGACGGTGACGTAGAGGCGATCCTTGGGCATGCCGTAGTCCTTGGTGACCAAGTCCCAGGCGAACTGGATGGCATCGGCCTTGAAGTAATCGCCGAATGAGAAATTGCCGAGCATTTCAAAGAAAGTGTGGTGGCGGCGGGTGTAGCCGACATTCTCCAGGTCGTTGTGCTTGCCGCCCGCGCGCACGCATTTCTGCGCGGTGGTGGCGCGGGAATAGTCGCGCTTTTCGAGGCCCAGGAAGGCATCCTTGAACTGATTCATGCCGGCGTTGGCGAACAGGAGCGTGGGATCGTTCGCCGGGACAAGGGAGGAACTGCGCACCACTCGGTGGCCGCGCGCGGCGAAGAAGTCGAGGAAGCGCTGTCGGATGTCGTGACCTGTCACTTTTTTATTCTAGCTGCCTTGTGGGGCAGGATGGCATCCTGCGCGCCGAGTGCCAATCGGCGCAAAGTTGCGAAGTTGCCGGCCTGGCCCACAAGCAAAACACCGCCCTCAACAACGCGCTTACGGCCGACATCGTTCGCAGCGCTTGCGACGCTGGAGATCGTCGAAGCGTACCGGGAAGACACAAGGCCACACGAAGAATTGCCGACGGCGACACATCGACCGCGTCTTGATCCGCGTTTGTCTGTGTTCATCAGGTGCGCCAACATTTTTCTGCGAACAGACCGAGCAAATCAACAGTCAAACAAATGGGTATTCATATGAGCCGCGGATGGACGCGGATCAACGCGGAATTCGGGTAACCTGCGGTCTAACGGGGTCTAACAGCGCTACTGCTTCTCGGACAGCGCCGGCTTGCGCTTCTCCTCCAGCAGCTTTTGCGCTTCTTCCCGGACCCGGCGCGCCTCCGCGGTCTCCCTGTCGCCGTCGGCGGTGCGCTTCAGCCGGTAATACGCGGTAGCCAGCGCGGCGTGCGCCTCGGAGAAGCTCGGGTAGTCCCGGACGATCTGCTCCAGTTCCTGGCGCGCCTGCCCGTAAAGTCCCTGCGAAAGGTGGATCGACGCCCGCTGATACAGCGCGCCGGGGTCGTTGGGGCGCACCTGAAGCGCCAGTAAAATGTGCGCCAGCGCGTCGTCCAGCTTGCCATCCTGCCTCAGCAGCAGGGCTATCTC
>Ga0182015_10004890_pt1 | contig 14173 bp, 13 predicted proteins | sample 712P3MmetaG_FD_120478 | JGI IMG/M metagenome (GOLD analysis project Ga0182015, IMG submission 120478) | Permafrost microbial communities from Stordalen Mire, Sweden - 712P3M metaG | ecosystem: Environmental > Terrestrial > Soil > Wetlands > Permafrost | place: Sweden: Stordalen | collected...
TAGGCGGCTCGATCCTGTAAACTCGCCTCGCGCCGGCGTTCGGGAAAAAATCGTTGCCCGAAGGCCGGTACGAAGGTACTATAGAAAGGGCCCGAGTTCACGGGGGAAGCCCCGGGCCCATTGCCCGTGCGTTAATTCGCAGATCGGAATCGATGCAGACAAACGTTCGACTCTATCCGACGTTCGATAGCGCGGAATTTGAAGATGCGCTCAAAGCGGCAGACTTTGACCGTTGCCATGAACTCATTGATGGCAGCGAGACGCCCGATGGCATCATCGCGGGTGCGAGGTTAGCCTCGCGCGAGCGCCGATTTTTCGATGTCATCGGCTCGCTTTCGGACTTTCCCGAAGATTCCGGCCGGCTTCGTGTCGCCCGCGACGTTTTTCTGGGCGCCGCTTTGGGATACACCAGCGACTACGTAGCGGGACAGAGGTTAATCAATCGTGCCCTGGACGATTTAATGCCCGGCGATTCCCTCTACGATGAAGCGTACTTCTACACGGCCGCGATTGCGTGGATGCAGCACGATCATCGCACGGCCGAAGAGGCCACCACGATCCAACTGCGGTCGAACGATCCGAACAATCGCGCCCGGGCCCACATCATGCTCTCGTGGATCGCGTTGCGACGGAGCGACGTGCTCCTGCAGGTAGAGGAGCTGGAAAAGGCGCTCGACGAGCTCGACGGCTCGGAAATGCCTGACGAGTATCTCCGCGGGAACGCGCTGCTCACGCTTGCCCTGCTGTGCCGGGAAATGCCGCTACACGATGTGGCCGAACGCGTTCGCCAGATCTACAATGCGTTGCCCTGGACCACAGGGCTCGCGCTCGAGCACTTTCAAGTTACCCGGTTCCTGGCGGCGGTCGACGAGTTGCAGGGCAATGAGCTAGCCGCTTTCGGTTCCTTCAAAAAGGCCGGCAAACTGGCGCCTTCCGAGCACTGGAGCGTCCTGTGCTATTTGGACCGAGCGCTACTCGCGCGGAATACCGGCGAAGCGGCCTTTTCCGCCGAACAGCTGCAGGAGGCCAGCGAGATCGCCCAACGCGTCTCGTGGAATGAAGTAACGGGCGAAGAGCGTGAGGCGTTGCTGGTTCTCGCGGAGCTGCACGCCTATGAAAACCCCGCGGTGGCCGAACAATATTTAGCACGTTTTCGCTCGCTTAAGTCATCGGTCACGCCGATGTTCTCCTACGGAAGCGACCCTCGCGTTCGCGGTTTCGAAAGCTACTCGCAGGGGATCGCCTGGGTTCGGCTCGGCGATACGGAAGAAGGAAAAACTGCGCTTATGGAAGCGTGGTCGATCTTTGAAGACTTTAATTACGGGTGGCGGGCGGCGTTGTGTGCGATGGGCCTTTACGAAGCGACGCACGACAAGCGCTGGCTCGAGCGGGCCGCTCGCAAGATCGCACCGTGGCCGAACAGCTGGATCGCGCGCCGAATCTCCGATTCAAGAATGTCAACCGTCGTTCCGCTCGAGCGCATCCCACCTGCGAAACGCGAAGTGCTCGCGTTACTGCGCGAGGGCCAGCGTAACGCGGACATTGCCAAGAAGCTTGGACGTAGCCCCCACACCGTCCGCAACCAACTCGCGCAACTCTTCCAGACTTTCGACGTCAAGAGTCGCGCGGAGCTTGTCGCCGTGCTCTCCAAGCAGGTTGTTCCAATAACGAGCCTGACGCGACATAAGCGAAAAGACGGTTAGGGCAAGCGCCTGGCGCATAGCCGGACAAAGGGAGCGCAAAGCCCCGAAGGCGTGACGAATGCGGCTTTTCCTTCGGGTACGGTCGCATTTTTATTCTCCGACATCGAGGGAAGCACGCGACGGTGGGACGCCCATGCCGACGCTATGCGCGATGCCGTCCGACGGCATGACGAGATCGTGCGGTCCGAGATCGAACGGCGGCGAGGATACATCTTTAAGACGATCGGCGATGCCTTTTGCGCCGCGTTCTGGAGCGTCGGTGAGGCGCTCGAAGCCGCCGTCGATTCGCAGCGACGCCTTGGCCGCGAGAACTTCGCCGATGTCGATGAGCTGCGCGTGCGGATGGCGATTGCGGCCGGCGAGGCCGACGAACGCGCCGGCGATTATTTCGGCATGGCGGTCAATCGCGTAGCGCGTCTGGTCTCGGCCGGTCACGGCGGCCAGATCCTCGTCTCGGGAGACGCCGCCGATCTCATAACGGGGAGCCTTCCGCCGGGCATAACGCTGCGCCAACTCGGCACGATTGCGCTGCGCGACCTCAAAGCGCCCGAACGCGTCTTTCAGGCGATCTGCGCCGAGCTGCGCACGGAGTTCAAAGCCCTGCGCGCGCTCGAAACGCCGCCCAACAATCTTCCGCTGCAAACGACGAGTTTCGTCGGAAGGCAGCAGGACGTTCTTCGGATCCAGCGGCTTCTCGAAACGGAAGCCCTCGTCACCATCGTTGGCGCCGGCGGCATGGGAAAGACCCGCCTGGCGTTCGAGGTGGCCGCGGCAGTGCTTAACGACGGAAAAGGCGGCACCTGGTTCGTCGACCTCGCTTCGATCTCCGACGAAGCGCTCGTGATCAGCGCCTTGCTCTCGGTGCTCGGCGTCGATCAGGCCAAAGGTGTGGCGCCGCTCGAGGTGCTTCTCAAATATCTGGAAGAGCGCGAGCTGCTGCTGGTTCTTGACAACTGCGAGCATTTGATTGACGAAGTCGCGCGCGTTGCGGCGGCAATGATAAGCCGTTGCCGCTACGTTACGATTCTAGCAACGAGCCGCGAACCGCTCAACATCGGCGGCGAAAACGTCTATCAAATGTCGGGACTGAATCTCGATTCTGCGGTGCAGCTTTTCAACGAGCGCGCCCGCGCGGCCAGTCGAGAGTTCGCAGCGCAGGCGAAGAGGCCGTTCGTCGAAGACATTTGCCGGCGGCTCGACGGAATTGCACTGGCGATCGAACTCGCCGCGGCGCGCGTTCGAACGATTCCGGTCGAAAAGCTCTCCGAGCACTTGGAACTGCGAGTGCTCTCCGGCGGTCGCGGTCGCCAACCACGCCAGCAAACCATGCGCGCGCTCATCGATTGGAGCTATAAACTCTTGGCGCCCGAAGAGCAAGACTTTCTGCGGCGTTGCGCCCCCTGCATGGGCGGCTTCACGCTCGAAAGCGCGATCGCGCTCTGCGGCACGGACGACGTCGGCACGATCGATCTCGTCTCATCGCTTGTCGACAAGTCCTTATTCGTTATGGATGTGCAAGAAGCGGATCCCCGTTATCGTTTGCTCGAACCAATCCGCCAGTTTGCGCGCGAGAAACTCGAGGAAATCGGCGAGACGCAGGGCGCTTCCCAGCGCCATGCGCAAATCTATGCGGCAATCGCCCGCGACGGTTACGAAGAGTGGGATACCAATCCACGCCCCGATTGGTTGGCGCGACTCGAACGGGAGCTTGCAAACTTCCGCGCAGCCCTCAGTTGGACGACCGGCGAAGCGAATGATCTCGAGCTTGGCGCTGAGATTGCGGGTTATACGGCGCCCGTCTTTATGCGGCTTACGCTTTTGAGAGAAGGAACCCAGTGGTGCGAGAGTGCGCTGGGACCTGGCGCCTCGCTGCCGGCGGACATCGACGCCCGCCTGCGATATACGCTCTCGATGCTGCACAACAACCAAGGCACGACGAAGAATGCCCTCGCGCAAGCGCTGGCGGCCGTGCCGCTCTACCGGCAAGCCGGCGACGATCGGGGACTTGCTCGTGCGCTCTCTCAGGTTGCAAATCAATATGCTATCGGAAACGATCTCGAGGCCGCCAAGCCGGCCGCCACTGCGAGCTTGGAGCTCGCGCGAGAGCTCGGCGACCTGCGACTGCTCGCCGACGTGTTGCGCCGTTGTGCGCTCAGCTTCTCGAGCGATGGAGCGGATCGCGTGCGTGGCATCTATGCCGAGAGCGTTGCGCTGTCAAGATCCCTGGGTCTCGACGACGACACGGCGCGAACGCTGCAGTGGTGGGGAGTATTTGAGGCTGAACTCGGAGACTACACCGAGGCGGCGAAGCGGCTCACTGAGGCAAGGCCCCTCGCCGACGGGGAGAACGTCTTGTTGATCGTTGGTGATTTAGCTGCCTGCTATTACCTATTGGGCGATTGCGCGAACGCCGAGCCGGCGGCGCGCGAAGCGCTCGCGTTGGCGACTAGATTTCGCCATCAGATCCAAAAGCTGTTTGCTCTTTCGTACATTGCCGCCGTGAGCGGCGAACGCAACGCAAGCGAAGCAGCCCGTCTCATCGGATATGCGGAAGAAGGGCTGCGCCGAGCCGGCTGGACGCGGGTGCCCTACGATCGCGCAATCGTCGAGAAGCTTGAGGCGACACTCAAGGAGCGACTTGCCGACGCGGAGCTATCGCAGTACTTACTGGAAGGCGCGGCCCTGAGCGATGAAGAGGCGGTCGCTCGCGCGACCGCCCTTATCTCGTCAGACCGCAGCGATCTCGAAGAATGTGGCTAGCAGCCCCTAATGCCGCCGCCTTCGCGTCGCACGCCGTGTTGTCTGCCGCTGCCGTAGTAACACTGCTGCGTCAGCGTGAAGGTGCCGGTTTGGCCCGAGCATCCGTTTATTGCTTTATAGCTCCCAGTCAGTTCGTTGTCCGACGAGCCGTACGAGGCGGAGTAGTAAAACTCACAGGCCGTGCTGGCGATCGTCGATTCGAAGGCGCCAAATACATCGCCGTGGCCGCCGCGGTACCCGTTAGCCTGCAGATCGTTGCGGCCACCGGCCGCGATCGTCGGGTTATCATAGTTCGCGCTTCCAAACGTGAAGACGAAATAGCCGCCGAGACCGCCGCCCGCGCCAACGAAATTAGCGACGGCCGTGCCCGACCCGAGAACGCTATCGCTGACCGATCCGGAGTACTGGCCGGTAAGGTTCTGGCCGTTGCCGTGCTGCCACGCCGGGGTCTGCGCGGGCGCTGGGCCGGCGCTCAAAGCGATCAGACCAAATGCAAAAAGTGCTGCGCTATAACGGGGCAAATATTTCACTAGAGGCTCCTCTTCTAAAGTAAAGCGCGGCTGCCGCGCCTCGTAGACTTACGCTCCTTGCTTGTCTGGCGCCTTTTTACCGCGGCTGCCCAGACCGGACGAGCCGTGCAGCATCGAGAAGGCGCTCTTTCGGCTTGACCACAGGAGCTAGCAATGGTAGCAATCGATGTTTGCGAGGCTTCGGCAATTTAGCAACGAACCGAGGCTTCTCTTGTCCTACTACGTTAGGAGGTAGCAGGGGTGCTCGTCGCAATCCTCCTGGGGTTTCTTGCCGGATTGCGCACGTTCACGGCTCCGGCCGTCTTGTGGCTCATGCGGCGCGATACGCCGCTGGCATATGCCTTAGGCGTACTCGCGCTCCTCGAATACGTCGGTGACCTCTATCCCAAAGCCCCTGCGCGAACGAGTCCGGCCGGCTTGATCGCCCGGGGGTGCAGCGGAGCCTTTTGCGGGTGGACGGTGGCATCGCTAAGCAGTACCCCCGTCGCGGACGCGATGCTGGCCGGCGCCGTAGCCGCCATTATCGGGGCCTACGTTGGACTGGCTATCCGTTTGCGGGCCGTTACACTGATCGGGCGCGTACCTGCGGGACTGCTGGAAGACGTCATCACGGCCGCCGCGTCGGTGGCCGTTGTGGCGTACGTCTAGGCGGACCTCCGCGTTGCGGCGAAGGTCCGCCATTGTTTTCGCTCATTATCGTTTTTAGTCAAGAAAGGGCTATGAATGCCGCGCTGCGCGTTTTTTTGTAGGGGCTTACTCCTCACTTTACTGCTTGTCGCGTGCTCCGCGGGCAGAGACGCAGGAATCTCGCCGAGCGCGCCGCTCGCTCGCATCGGTCTGCAAGCTGGAAGCCTTTCGGCTCCCATGACGAGCGGCAATGTGTACGTCGCGAACTATTATGCAAGCACGATTTCGGTTTTTGCGCCTGGCAAGAAGTCACCGAGCCGCACGATCTCAAGCGGCATCTCCTATCCCAACTCGCTAACGGTCGATAAAGCGGGCAACCTGTACGTCGGTAACTACGGCACCCCCAGCGGCAGCCTGACCAGCTCGGTATCGGTCTACTCGCCGCGTGGCAACCAGCCGGCTCGAGTGATCGTCAACGGCGTGTACGGGCCGTTTGCGTTGGCGATCGATCGTTCGGGCAAGCTGTACGTCGCAAATAACGGCGGAGATACGGTCACCGTCTACGGGAGAGGATCGACGTCACCGGCGGAAACGCTTACGCAGGGAGTTCGCGGCCCCGAGGCGCTCGCATTCGATAGCAGCCGCAACCTCTACGTTGCGAACTTTGACACCAACACCGTCACCATGTACGCGCCGGGTAAAGCCAAGCCGATGATTACTTTCAAACGAGATGTGGCGGGGCCGGCGTCGCTGGCCATAGATTCGGCCAACAACCTCTACGTGGCCAATCAGCGAGGCAGGTCGATCTCGGTTTATCCATTCGAGAAGCCAAAACACCCGCGGCAGATCACGAAAGGGGTGGCCAAGCCGATCGTTATTATCTCCAGCTCGGGCGACCTGTACGTCCTCGACTATACGACAAATAGCCTGAGCGAGTACGATGAAAACACGCTGGCACGCGTCGCCGTACAGTCGGACGGCATCCAATGCCCGAGCGGCATGACCCTCAGCACGACCGGTAGCTTATTCGTGACCAACTCGTGTCCAAGCGCCGTCTCGATATACGCTGCCTCGGATCTCACGTTGCAGGGCTCGATCAGCCAGGGGATCAGCTATCCCGTCGCGGTGAGCGTTTCCCAGTAGCAATGTCATCCTGAGCCGAAGGATTTGAGGTTTTGCTGGCTGGCCCTTACGGCCATGCCGGCTTTCTGGGCGTTTCGCTCTTGTCGAGAAGGCAACTTTGTGATACAAAGTAAATAATGGAACTTCAGCGAGCGCTTTCCGATCTTGCGGAAGTCCGCGACCGGCTCGCTGCGCTGCAGCGCTTCGAAGGCTATTCCGGTCTCGCAGCGGTGGGCAGCGGCGTTGCGGCGTTTATTGCAGCGTTTATTCAACTGCGAATTGCGCCGATGCCGGCAACCTCGGAGGAGTTGCGCGCCTATCTCACGATCTGGCTGTCGTGTTTAGCGGTCGCCCTGGCGCTCAACTACGGCGCTGTAGCCGTATGGCTCCTCGAGCACCGCGCACCCGGCGCGCGCAGTCGTTTCCGTACCGCCGCGCTCTCCATTGCACCAAGCATCGTCTTGGGCGGCGCGCTTACCTTTGCACTCGTCGGGCATTCAGCATTCGCGCTGCTGCCGGGGACCTGGTTCGCCTTTTATGCGATCGGACTTTTCGCTTCACGCGGCGCGATCCCGGCTTCGACGTTTGGCGTAACGATCGGATTTGCGCTGCTTGCCATGGCATTTCTAGTTACCCGGTTCGACGCCGTTGCGCTCGCTTGGTGGGTGATGCCAATCGGATTCGGAGCAGGCCAGGTCGCCATCGGCTATCTGATCTGGCTCGATCGAGCTTCGTGAGTATGTCACCGCAAGCGCCGTTTGCCTACGCCGGGCTCGAGCGAATCTTTCACGAGCGAGGAAGGCTCGCAATCTGCACGTGTCTGATCGCGCATCCCGACGGACTAAGCTTTACCGAGCTGCAGAGCGCGTGCGATTTGACCGACGGCAATTTGAATCGACATCTTCACGCGCTCGCCGAAGTCGGAATCGTGGCGACGGATAAGCAGCGGGGAGCCGGCCGTCCGTCGACGGTCTATCGCATCAGCAAACGAGGCCGCGAACGTTTTCTCGCATACGTTGACGAGCTGGAGTCGGTCGTGCGCGACGTGCACGAACGATCGGTAAGCTCGGTTACGAGAGCGAAGCTGGCGACGACGTGATCCCGCATCACGTTGCGATCATCATGGACGGCAATCGGCGCTGGGCGCGCGAGCGAAAGCTTCCAATCGCGTACGGCTACCAGCGTGGTGTCGCGGCGCTGCGCCGAACGCTGCTGGCCGCGCGGCAAGCGGGAATTCGGGTCGTCACAGCCTTTGCTTTTTCGGAGGAAAACTGGAAGCGGCCGTCCGGCGAAGTCGAACTGCTCATGGGTCTGTGCATTGCGGCGGCGAGCGGCGAACTTCGGAGTCTCGCTCGCGAAGGCGTACGCGTTCGGCTCTGCGGGCGAAGCGACCGGCTTCCCGCCGCGGCGCGCGGCGCTCTTGCCGAGCTCGTCGCGAAGACGGCTGGCAACGATGCAGTGACGCTCAATCTGGCAATCGACTACGGAGCGCGCCGCGAGATCGGCGATGCCGTCCGCGCGTTGGTGCGCGAAGTAAATGCCGGACTGCGCGACGTGGACTCAATCGACGAGCACGCCGTCGAAAGCCGGCTGTACACGGCCGGCCTCCCCGATCCCGATCTGGTCATCCGAACCGGCGGCGAGCTGCGCCTCTCGAACTTCCTGTTGTTTCAAGCCGCCTATGCGGAGTTTTGGTCGACCGAGACGTACTGGCCGGATTTTGGCGAAGTCGACCTTCAAGCCGCGCTCGACGACTACGCGTCACGTCAGCGCCGCTACGGCACTTAGAGGTTCTCTACGCCGGGCCGAGCTCGCCACGGGCTTCGAGCCGGGCAAGCAGGAGATGATAGTAGAGCATTCCTCGCTGCGATCCGAGTACGTCGAGCACGTTCTCAATCTCCGATGGCGAGCCGCCCACGAACGCTAAGCCGCCGGCGACACCGGAGTCGTTCATTGGAAATACGTCAAGTCGGCCGAGTCCACGCAGTAGGACCACCGTTGCCGTCCACGGCCCTATGCCCTTGATCGAGCGAAGCAATCCCGCCGCCTCAACGCTGGAACGCTCTTCGAGCATTCGCTCGTCAAGCGTTCCGGAGACAAGAGTCTCGGCGACGCGTCGTAACGCCGCGATCTTGTTCGTGCTCAAACCAGCGGCACGCAGCACGTCCTCGTTTGCGCGAAGCGTGACCTCGGCGTCCGGGAACGCGTGCAATCTAGGCCCATCGGTCAATTCGAATGGCGAACCGAGTGCGACGACGTAGCGTCGCAGGATCGCGCTGGCGGCGTGGATACTTACCTGCTGAAAAACGATTGCGTTCACGCAGGCTTCCCAAAGCGTCGGATACCGCGGCGGCTTGACGCCCCGCATGCGCAGCGCCAGGGGGCGCAGCCACGGGATGCGCGCGGCGCCTCGGTCGAACTCTCGCAGTGTGCGGTCGGTGCCGAGGATCCGGTGCACCGTTTCCAGAGCGCGCCGGTGGCCGCGGCGTTCGCCTTCGAGCGTCACGAAGAGCGTGCCCCGCTGCTGGGAAGAAACGCGTACCAGCATCGGTCGGCGGGCATCTCCGAGCACGCGCAGATAGACGCCCTCCGGCGTAAGCACGTCCACGAGATTTGCTGACAAGCGCCGTAGCACGCTCACGGTAAGATCGAGCCGATACGGTTCGGCCACCGGCACTTCGTAGTGAGCAACGGCGAACGCCATGGAATTGCCGGCAAAGCGTTTGCCGGCGGGCAAGCGGAGCCTGCCTCGCGCTTACGTGCTAACGGTGTTCGCTGATTTTACGGTTCTGAACGCCGCTTCGCCCGTCTCGCCCATGCCAGGAAGAGTGATCTCGGCGGCCTTGGCGAGCGGACCACGATAGGCCGTCAGACACCCCGCGGTGCGAAAGACCTCCTCGAACACGGTCATCGCGTCGGCATCGTCGCCGCAGTACGGAATGCTGGCATTAACCTGCGGCGCCATAATCAGGGCGCGGATGACTCGGTGCGTATCGAGTTTGTGGACGAGCACGTCCGTCTCATCTCCATCCGTGCCTTCCATGGCGTCGACGACCACCGCAGTGGGCGAAATGCAGCCCGCCGCCGTCAGCAGATCGTCGAGCCGGGCGCGGGAGCCGGCGAAAATCAACATTTCACACAGAGCCGCATCGTTGTACGGAGTGTCCGCGGCGGCGCCCGCCTGCCGGGCGGCCGACTCGGCCTGACTCACGCCGGCCGGATCGCCGAAGCAAACGTGGTATCCCGCATCGACCAGCAGCTTGCCGATGGCTACCGCGCGAGCGTCCGAGCCAAAAACTGCAATTTTCATTTAAGCGTTATACCCACTCCCGTGACGATTCTTACAGTTCCTTGACAGCAGCCCCGCGCGGATGGTAACCTTCGGACCATGTCTCAATCTGCGAGTAGCATAATGATGTTCTCGATGTGCGGCATGCGCATGCATGTGGCAGGGTCGTCGTGAAGCTCGCGGGTTAAGTCCGGAAACCAAGAATGCTTCTCGCGCCCCTCGCCACCACGGCGGGGGGCGCGCGTTTATCCTCGCTTTCCCATCGCAACAGGAGGCCGGGAAATATGAAAACGACCGTCGGGGTCGGATTGCTCGGGTGCGGAACGGTCGGCTCAAACGTAGCCGATCGTCTGCAACGCGAGCGCGAAACCATCGAGCGCCGTAGCGGCGTTCGGTACGAGCTTCGCGCGATCGCGATTCAAGATTCACTAAAGAGCCGTTCGAGCGCGCTCGAGCGCCGTCTCTTCACGCGCGATGCTCGCTCCGTCGTCGACGATCCGCACGTCGATCTCATTATCGAGGTCATCGGCGGAACGACCGATGCCGCCGAGTTGGTCGAGCGCGCGCTCGAGCGCGGACGTCACGTCGTCACGGCCAATAAGGATTTGCTGGGCGAGCACGGCCCGCGACTGCGAGCCCTGGCGGCATCGCGCCGCGCGGCGTTGCGTTTCGAAGGCGCGGTAGCCGGTGCAATTCCGCTCGTTCGAACGCTCGGTGAGGCGCTGGCGGGAGACGAGATTCTCTGCGTTGCAGGCGTCGTCAACGGGACGTGCACGGCGATCCTCTCAGCCATGGAAGAAGGCGCCGGCTTCGACGAGTCGCTGGCTCGAGCGCAACGGCTAGGGTATGCCGAAGCCGATCCCGGCAACGACGTCGAGGGAGTCGATGCGGCGCATAAGATTGCCGTTATTGCGCAGCTGGCTTTCGGTCTTGCGGTGACCTCTCCGCGCGTTGCGCGAACCGGAATTTCGGCGGTGACGCAGCGTGACGTGGCGCGTGCCCGCATGCTGGGATTTAGAATCCGTCACGTTGCCGCGGTCCTCCGTACGCCCGACGGCGTTTTGGCCGAGGTTGCGCCGCTTCTCGTCGCGGAGAGCCACGAGTTCGCACGCACCGCGGATGCGGAGAACGTCGTGCAGGTTGTCGCGCGCGACGCCGGCCGGCTCGTGTTGCGCGGCATTGGCGCGGGCGGGGCCGCGACTGGTTCGGCGGTGCTCGGTGATGTCGTCAGCGTCTTGCACGCACTCGGCCAGGGCCGCGGCTTCGATCTGAGTGGCCGCTCGCACTCACTCGAAACGGCGAGCCGCATCGAGCCGTTCTTCGACCGGCTTTCCCGAACCGTTGAACTTCCCAACTATGCGATCTGGGACGATGCGCTAAGCAACGTTTCGATGCAGGCGCTGGTGAACGCCTGATGCGCGAGGAGACGGTGGCTATTGGCGCACTGCGGCTCGACTGCGGGCAAACGCTTCGGGCCGTCGAGCAACGCGTCACCGTTTACGGCACCCCCGCCGCTGACGGCTCGAACGTCGTTCTGGTGGAACACGCGCTGACCGGTTCGAGCCGCGCGGCCGACTGGTGGCCGGGCATCGTTGGTGAGGGCGCGCTCTTTGACCCGCGCGAGTGGTGCGTCGTCGGCATCAACGCGCTGGGAAGTTGTTATGGCTCGACGAGAACCTCGCAGCGGATCACGGTTCGCGATATCGTGCGGGCCGAAATGCTCGCCCTGCGCGAGTTGGGGTTCGAGCGGGTGGAGCTCGCTATCGGCGGATCGCTGGGCGGTATGCGCGCGCTGCAGTGGGCGCTCGATGCACCGCAACGGATCGGTAAAGCGGTGCTGGTCGGCGCGCACGATCATCACAGCGCGATGGGCATCGCGCTCAACGCGCTGCAGCGGGAAGCGCTCGCGCTCGATCCGGTGCGCGGTCTGCGTCTCGCACGCAAGCTTGCGATGCTCTCGTACAAGAGCGAAGAGCTTTTCAACGAGCGCCACGGCCGCCGCAGCGATCGCGGTGGAAAAGCGCGCTTCGACGTTGAGGGCTACCTGGAACGTCAGGCGGATTCCTTCGAAGCTCGCATGGATGCCGCCAGCTATGCCACGCTCACTCATGCGATGGACTCCTTCGACGTGCGCAACTCCGGAGAGCTACACCTAAATGAAAGCGGCGCGAGAAAACCTAGGCTGACGTTCGTTGGAATCACGTCGGATTGGCTGTTTCGCCCGCAGGACGTACGAGCAGCGGCGCGACGGTTTGCGCTGTACGGCTTCGACACGCAGTATCTCGAGTTTCAATCGCGCCACGGTCACGACGCATTCTTGGCCGAGCCGATCGCGTTGCGAGCAATCTTAGAACCACTTACCAGAATGCCCGCTACGGCGGCTGTCCGGAGCAACTGATGTTGAACGGAAGATCGAACCACCGTTCGCCGCTCGGCTTCTCGACCCGAGCGGTTTGGAGCGGGCAGGAGGCCTGTCCCGCCACGGGAGCCACGATCGTTCCCGTCTATCAAACCGCGACGTTCACGCTGCCGGAAATCGACGTAACGAAGGGCTTCGACTACTCGCGAACCGTAAATCCGACGCGTTCCGCGATGGAGCGTCAGCTCGCCGCTCTCGAGGACGGCACGTTCGCTTCAGCCTTTGCTTCAGGCATGGCCGCGGTCGCCGGCGCGACGTCGCTGCTCTCCTGCGGCGACCACATCATCGCAACCCGCGACATCTATGGCGGCACGCATCGCCTCTTTACGACGGTTCTCCCGCGCTACGGCATCGACGTGACGTTCGTCGATACGAGCGACGCTCGTAAAACCTGGGCGGCGGCGACGCCCAACACGCGGCTGCTCTGGCTCGAGACGCCGAGCAATCCGCTGCTGCGGCTGTGCGATCTCGAGGCGCTCGCGCGACTGCGGCCGGCCGGCGCCCTGATCGCGGCCGACAATACGTTTGCGTCGCCTTTTCTTCAGCGGCCGCTTGCGTTGGGTGTCGATATGGTCGTTCATTCGACGACGAAATACATCGGTGGACACAGCGATGTTATCGGCGGTGCGGTCATCACGAACGATCGCGAGATCGCCGCGCAAGTCGCCTACTATCAGAACTGCGTGGGCGCGGTGCCCGGGCCGTGGGATGCCTATCTCACCATGCGCGGAGCGAAGACGCTCGGCTTGCGTATGCGCGCGCACTCGAGAAACGCGCAGGTCATTGCGGAGTTTCTCGCCGGACGCTATGACGTCGCTGAGGTCCACTATCCGGGTCTTGCCACGCATCCGCAACACGCGCTCGCAAAGCGGCAAATGAGCGGATTTGGCGGCATCGTCTCGTTCCGTCCAAAAGGCGGCCCCGAGCGCGCGCGCGCGATCGCAACATCGACCTCGATCTTCGCGCTCGCAGTCTCGCTGGGCGGAGTCGAATCGCTGATCTGCAGCCCGGCAAGGATGACGCACGGGTCGCTCACGCCCCAGCAGCGCGCGCAACTCGAGATTACCGACGATTTGCTGCGCCTCTCGGTCGGCATCGAAGAGGTCGAGGACCTCGTAGCCGATCTGGCCTGCGCGCTCGACTCGGTTCCCGAATCGGCGGCGCTTTTCTAGAGGGACGCTCGGAAACTCGGCAAACAGGCAAGTTCCGATGGCACGAGCTACCTTCACCGCGCGCCCCCGGCGAATATGAGTTGATGTTCTGGGGTTCCTCGCGTGGCCGGCTTCGCATGACCATTCCGGTCCACGTCGTCGCTACTACTCTCGGAAAGGCACAAACATGAAGAAGGTTCTTTCGCAACTCTTACTTGCGGCGTTTGTCGTCGCAGTTCCATGCGCGGGGCAGTCTCAGATGATGTCTGCTTCCGTGCCCGGGCCCGGTCCACACGGCTTTGATTGGGCGGTCGGAACGTGGTCGTGTACCAACACGATGCCCTCGGCCATCGGTGGCCCCAGCCACCAGTCCATGACCGCCACGCGCACCAACGGCGGCGCCATCATGTATCATGCCGCCGGCACGAACTTCGATAGCACTTGGTACAACGTATACGTGGCCAAGACGAAGACGTGGTGGAGCCCACTCATCGTCTCGGACGGAACCTACGGCACGGAGTCGTCGTCGACGAGCGGAAAGAAAATGGTATGGGTTGGCACGGCCTCCAATA
>Ga0182015_10004891_pt1 | contig 14173 bp, 18 predicted proteins | sample 712P3MmetaG_FD_120478 | JGI IMG/M metagenome (GOLD analysis project Ga0182015, IMG submission 120478) | Permafrost microbial communities from Stordalen Mire, Sweden - 712P3M metaG | ecosystem: Environmental > Terrestrial > Soil > Wetlands > Permafrost | place: Sweden: Stordalen | collected...
ACGGATTGTTAAACAACTCTTTTCAGCCGGCAAGCCAGATCCGGGTGTTACGGACGTATTGGCGGCAACGCGCCGAACATGTGCAAGCGGCGGCGAGTTGCATTCAGCGGATGCAGAAAGCCCTGACGCAGATGAATGTGCAGTTGGCCAATGTGATCAGCGACCTGGGCGGGTTGACCGGGCAGTTGATTGTACGCGCCATCGTGCGCGGGGAACGGGATCCCCAGAAATTGGCTGCACTTAGAGACCGGCGCATGCAGGCCAGCCCGGAGGAGGTGGCTAAGAGCCTGGAGGGTAACTGGCGACCGGAGTTGCTGTTCTTGGTGAAACAAGAAGTGGACGCTGGAGTGGATCTAACGCGGATCGATGGCATCGACGTCATGGTCGCGCAAACGATCTTGGCCGAAGTCGGGCTGGATATGGTTCGCTGGGAAACAGAAGGGAACTTCGTTTCATGGTTGGGATTATGCCCAGACAATCGCATCACCGGCAACAAGATAGTAGGGCGAGGGACACGCCATGTGGTAAACCGTGCAGCCACGTCCCTGCGCATGGCCGCCAACGCGCTACTGCGTAGTTGTGGAGGCTGTGGTCGAAGTCCACGAAGGTATCTGCCGGCCAGAGCCGGTTCCTTAGTTCCTCGCGAGTAACAAGATCGCCAGCACTTTGCAGCAATATCGTGAGTAGCTGTACGGGTTGGCCTTGCAGACGCAGCTTGACGCCGCGTTTGCGCAATTCCCCCGCATGCAGATCCAGTTCAAAAGAGTCGAACCGCAGGACGCGCGCCACCGAAGCCGGTGCGATCATACAGCCCCCCCCGAAGTTTCAGAAGAGGCTATCACAAAGCTTTGCTCCGCGGAGGCCTGCCTGAAGGAGCTGTTGAAGTCATTTTTTTCATTAACTTAGCTATGGAGAAAACTTTGAGATCGAAAGGAGGTGCCAAGGATTGACGCCTTCGAGCTTCCCCGGCGAGAGTTGCCACCGATTCCCGAGTGCGCTGGCGGCTTTTCGAACATCGCGGTGGCCAGGACCCGAATCCTATATGCCGTCTTACAGGTTCTGGGGGCTAATTCCTCCTCCGGTCCGAGCGAAAGGATGGGCTTCGAGTTCCGCACTGAGTTCTTCAATCTCTTCAACCATCCGCAGTTTGGCGCGCCAGACACCTTCCTTCCGGATGGGACCTTTGGAAGCATCAATAATACGATCAACAATCCTCGGCTGATTCAATTCGCACTGAAGTTTGTGTTTTTGAGCAAGTGCTAGAAGGCCGACAAAACATCGACCTTGTGTTCAGGTAGCGCGCTGCCCGCGTTGGGATGGACGCAGCGCGAAGTTGCCCTGTACCTCGGCCTCAGCGCGCGCACGGTTATCAGGTACTGCAACATCAGGGGGCGTCGAGTTCTTGCGCATGGGCGGACTCCAGTCGCCGCAGCGCCTTAAGCGGCGAACGGAGCCTTAGTCAAAAGTTCACAGCATAGAGATCTCCTGGACGGCGCTCAGAGGTGTAGCCAATATGGCGGTCGGCCCGCTTACGCCGATCCAGAGTCTTCCGCTGTTCCACAGCTATCCCCGCCAAATAAGGCCAGGCGACCGGGGCGAACCCAAGCGGAAATCGGCTCTTAGACCCGGTGGTCAAAAAGGGTGTTTCCGCAGCAGCCACAAGTGGATGATTCGATTGATCGAGGAATTTCGGTTCGGGGTGGTCACGCGGGTATATCTTGTTGACCAGTGTGGCTGTATCACAATCATTCGCTTCCTTCGATCTTGGCTCGTGCTGAAAACACACTGATTCGGACTACCCAAATCACGATCTGCCGCTGTACCAGAATTTACAGTATGTGGTACTCGGTGGTTGAAACAGGCGACGCAGGCGAATCGATTGAACCTGAGGAAAGCCACTAAACACGCGGGTTTCCGGTCAAGGTAAGAAAACAAGTTGGGGACGTAGTTCAGTTGGTTAGAACGCTCCTTTCTCACCGTCACAATGATGTAAGCGATTTAACAATCAGCCACTTAGTACAACCAACATCTGTTCGCCCTGTCACGGTGTCTGCCATTTCCCTGCATTTCCGAAAACTTGTTGTCCGTTCTCTTGAAGTTTAGAGCACCTCCGCCCCATTCGGTGCACGTCCTGCTGCCATCTGCCTCGCGGTCTGCACTGGCCTTTGCGTATACATATTCGATGGCGAGAGTATGTGCATTGTGATAACGACTGCGGGAATAAGATACGCAAACGTCACCCAAACCCACATCATGGCGCCTGCACATTCCTGATCTTGAAGAGGAGACAGACCGAACAACACGGTTGTGGACAGATAGTTCGGGTAGACTGAACGGCCGCAGAACACAAGGAATGCGGAGAGAATGTCACAAGGCAGCGTGGCAAGAAAGAGGTAGAAAGCCATGGACCACCGAGGCGACCTCGCCGCACTCGGCGAAGACTGCACAGTAGGCCACCAGAACAAGAGGCCCGCTACCAGAAAACACAGGTCCTCCAAGTGATGCACCCAGTGGGAACGCATGCCCAACTGAAACGCAGCGGGAAGATGCCATCCGATTACGGCCGCGGTTCCCGCCAACCAACACAGTACGGGATGCGGAAGACTGGGTTTGAGCCATCGTGCCGGCAGGGAGCCGAGCGGAGGATGGCTCTTGATGAAAACCTCCGGTAAACCGCAGACCAGCGGAAACAGGGGAGCCCCCAGTAGAACAAGTGGCGCAGCAACAGTCATCAACAGAAGGTGCTTCATCATGTGAATCGTGAGTGACTGATGATCGAGTGTGGCGAGTGGAGAAGCGACAGCTATCCACACGGACGCTAGTCCAGCTGTAAATGCGGCGAGCCGCAAGCTGCCGATGAGGTCTGGGAAGGCGCTTCGAAGAGAAAGCCAACCGCGCAAATAAACCAATTCCGCGATCACCACCACCACGGCGAGCAGGAGTGGCCACGACAGCATGTGGGCATGAGATCCGGACATGGCTAGGTCTAGCGTGGCGAACCCTCACTTGCACCGAGCGCCGCCGCTTGAGAAGCATTGCGTGCTGGCTTCTGATTTGCCGGGTGCAGTGTTTCCAGGAATGCCACTAGCGCGGTTGTCTCTGCCGGACTGAGATTTTTCCCGTAGGCTGGCATATTTCCCCCACCCTGGATCACCTGGCGAATGAGTTGGTCTTCGGTGAGGCGCAAAGCAACACTGTCCAGCGCCGGTCCACGCTGTCCTCCCTTATCATCCAGAGAATGACAGTTGTGACACTGCTTGGCTTGAAAAACGAGCGCACCATGGCGTTCCAATGCGGTCCGACCCTGCAGGTATTGAGCCGGAATCGGCTCGCGACTCCACGCATCCATCACCGGACTCCAGGGAGTGTGCTCAGCTAAGTGAGTCAGAGTGCCGAGGCTAACCGCGACCAGCAGAATTGATAGCACGGCAATCGGTCTACGCTTCCAGCTCTTCTCTCCTTCACCCGCGACAAACGGAAGCGCCAAGAGGACGATGATTCCGACGGCAGGACCAATCAACAAGATGGGCGTCTCGGCTGCCGGAGGAAGGAACGAGAGCAGAGCGTACAGCCACAAAAAGAAAAAGTCGGGACGCGGGGCAGTCTGAATGATCGTCGGATCCGGCTGGCCGCCCGGACCGAAAGGACCAAAATGAAGCGCGCAAATGACAATCGCAACCAGGATGAAGCCTGAAAAGAAAATGTCCTTCCACACGGCATTCGGCACGAATGGTACGCCGTCCTTGTGCGTAAGTTCGTGATATTCCTGTATATAGGTAGCGCGGCGGACGATGCGTCCGGGCATCGGCCATTCGTTGATCCCTAATTTCAGTACCATGAGCAGGTGAACGCCGACGAAAGCAATCAATAGTCCGGGGACAACAAAAACGTGCAGTGCGAAGAACCGCGAAAGTGTTGCGCCGGCAATGATCGGGCCGCCCAGCATCAGGTTTACGGCCCAGTGCCCAATCACCGGAATGCGGCTTGCGATCGATGCTCCGATGCCTAATCCCCAGTAGGCATCTTGGTCGAATCGCAGCACCTGCCCCGTAAACGCCATGCCGAGTGTCACGAGTAGGAGAAAGACGCCAACGATCCAAGTCAGTTCTCGGGGAAACTTGTAGGCTCCAAATAGGAAGACCTGGACCATGTGGATCAAGACAATAGCGACCATGAAATTCGAGCCCCAACCGTGTAGGGCTCGTATGAACCAACCCAGAGCGATGCCATGATTGAGCGTCTGGAGGCTGTTCCACGCCTCACCCGCCGAAGGCACATAGATCAGCGCAAGCAAAATGCCCGTGACAACCTGGAGCATGAAACATGTGAGCGCTGCGCTGCCGAAAACATAAAACCAGCTGGCGGTCTCGCGCGGAACCGGGTGTTCGGCCGTCTCGCGAATCGGCGTTCCAAGCTGCAACCGTAGATCGAACCACTCGCCGAGTTTCTGAATCAGGCGCACGTCGTCTCTCCTCCTGCCTTATTTGCTACGGGCTGACCAGGAGTCGGCATTTCGCCCGCTTTGATCAGAAGTTTGCCATCTTCGATTTTGTAGTGGTACTGGAACAGGCCACGCTCAGGAGGCCCAGACGCGCGGGATCCGTCCTGGTAATAGGCGCCACCATGGCAGGGACACATGAAGAGACTTGACTGAGGGAACCAGCGGACCGGGCAGCCGAGGTGCGCACAATTTATGGCGAAGACTTGGAACTTCTGATCATCAACATTCCGAACCCAGCATGCGATGTCGCCGGTTTCGCCGTCCCAGGCATTGACCACGGGATTCTTGTAGGTGGCAAGCCGGGTCTGACCAGAAGGGAATTGCTCCAGCCGGCCGAGAGAAAGCCAAGACTCATAGCCGATCCTTTTTTCCCGTATCACAGGCGACAAGAGGTAGCGCACGATTGGTACGGCCAACGCCACCCCGACAATACCGTTAAGAAATACCCCCAATTTCACCAGTGCTGCGCGTCTGGAAATGCCATTTTCTGCAGTCATCGAAATCCTCCGTTGGCCGGGTTCATCGAAGCAGTCGGGTACGGCTGGCCTGGGAACTTTGGCCGTTGACTGGAAAGCCATGCCACGACGTCGGAAACTTCTTGCGCTGTCATCGGTCGGCCCGTGACGTCACCGCGCCAGTCCGGCGAACCCAACTCGGGCCGCCCTGCAATCACAATCGTTCGAAGTTGTTGGTCGCTCGTCAGAGCAAGATATGAGCCATCCACGATCGAGCTGGCTTTGCGTCCTCCTCGACCGTTTGTTCCATGACATGAGGAACAGTATGTGTGATATGCATCGCCGCCGCGTTGCGGATCTCCAAGAGCCTGCGCTGTATAAGGCGGCGGGGTTTGATTGCCAAGAGCGTCGGGCTTCGCCCAGGATCGAATTCCGCGCACAATCGCGTCAATCTGCTTATCGGTGAGCATTCCACCGGCACTCTGCGCGAACGCCGACATCGGAGTGCCGGGCACTCCGTTTGAGGCCGTGCGGCGAATCACGCTCTCGTCTGCAATTGCGAGAAAGACCGGGTTAGCCAGAGCAATGGCGGCTCCGCCCTTACCGTCTACGCCGTGGCATCCTGCGCAATTCTGACCATAGAGAACATTGAAGTCGAGGACTTCGCTCGGCGGCACCACCTCCGACTCGGCGCGCGGGACTCCGCGTGAACTGGTGCAAGCCGCGCAAGCAAGGAACGCGGCGACCACAAAGATCTCGAGCGTGACGAGAATGGCTCGATGCTTCACTGCCGATCACCGTCTCCTCTTTTGTCGTCCGTAGCTCCCCCCGCTTCAATCCCGGCGCGGACGGCGAAGGGCAGGTATTGCCACGTGCGCACTCGCTCTTGCCTGGAAACTGTGACGCCGGCGACGATGCCAAATCCAATCTGAGAAATGACGAACCAGAGCCAGTCGATCCGCTGGTTGAGAACGGGATCCAGCGCGTCGAGGATGCTGTGGATCAGGCCAGACCACAGGACGGGGCCAATCACACCTCCAAACAGAATCGGGCGGCGAGGAAACATCGGAAGCGCGACACCATAGAGAAGACCAACGAGTACAGAACAGATCAGGTGGAGAATCGTAGCGATGATCAAAGCGTCCCAATGGAAGGCCGCGATTAGCGCGATCGAGGTTCTGCCTGGAAAGAATCCAGCGGACAAGAGGTTGATCGGATACCACATACCGTGGCCGCTGATAACTCCGTAAAGCACTGCCAGAATCGCCATGGCTACACTTCCCGCCAAGCCACCTTTGACACCAGCCGAAATCGGATAGATTTCCAGCGGCAGTCGCGCGCGGTGCAGTTCTTGGGTCATCCATTCGACGCGAGCCACTTGCGGGCGCCTAGTGGCGACGGTTTGCACTTTCTCCGCCACTGGCACGGAATCATGTTTTTCGTGAGGCAGCACCTCGCGGAACCACCCAATGCATCCGCTCATGGCAAAGATCGCACCCAGAAAACTGACGGACCAACTCGTGACCAGACCTGCAAAAACTAATGCGAGGCCGAAGGCCAGAATGATCGGCCACGCTGTGGGTGCCGGCATTTCGATCACTTGTTCTCGGCCGTCAGTTCGCGTGAGTGTGTCTATACTCATATTGTTTTCCATTCAGCGCCCAATCACATAAACGACGGTGAAGACCACAATCCAAACTGCGTCCACGAAATGCCAGTAGAGAGATAGGACATCGATGCGCTCGGCGTGCTCTTGTTTCACTGCTCCGAAAAGCGTGAACACCATCACGGTGCCTAGGCAGGCCAGGCCTACGACCACGTGAAAACCGTGCAGTCCGACCAGTGAGTAATAAGTGGTTCCGAACAAGTTCGTGCTGATCGTCAGGCCGTCCCTATAAATCAAACGGTGCCATTCTGACGCTGTTCCGTAAAGAAAGATTGCGCCGAGTGTGATCGTCACAAGCCACCAAGCGCCAAAACTTCTGAAGCTCCAGCGGCGAAGAGATCTGCTTGCGAAATGAATCGTTAAACTGCTGGAAAGCAGGCAAAAGGTGTAAAAGAAGGGCGGCGAGAGCACGTCTCTCGGCGTAGGCCCCGAGAGGCTCTTGCCAACGTAAAAGAGGTAGGCCACCACAAAGATGGTGAAGATCGCAGCCTCGGCTGCGATCAAAGCAGACATTCCCACCCGTCCGCGGCTGGGAAGCCTCCACTCAAGTTCCGTCTTGGGTAGCGTCAAGTCTGCCGTATTCATTACGCTTGCTCTTTCATTCGTACTTCCAGTCCGGATCGTCGGGATGCTTAAGATCCCAGAGCGGGCGCCGGCTCTTTACCGTTGGAATGAGATGGAAGTTATATGCAGGTGGCGGCGAATTCGTAGACCATTCGAGAGTCCACGCATCCCAGGGATCGCTTCCGGCGTCTTTGCCACGGTAGTAAGACCAGAGCAAGTTTCCGAGGAAGACCAAGATCCCAGCAGCCTGGAAGAAAACTCCGATGGTCACAATTGAGTTCCACGTGTCCCAACCCCGCCCCGGTTCGTAGGTGTAGATTCTTCGTGGCATTCCCAGCAGTCCTGGGATATGCATGAAGTCGAAGGTCAGGTGGAAGCCGATTAAGAAAAGCCAGAAATGGAGTTTACCGAGCGTCTCGCTATACATTTTTCCTGACATCTTCGGGAACCAGTAGTAAAAGGCTGCGAAAAGAGTGAAGAGAATGCCGCCGACAATTACGTAGTGAAAATGCGCGACCACGAAATACGAGTTCCCCAACTGCCAGTCGAATGGCGCTGCACTCATCATGACTCCGGTAAGGCCTGCAATCAGGAATTGGAAGAGAAAGGCGATGCAGAACAGCATTGGAGTCTTGAATTCAATCTTTCCTCCCCACATCGTTGCCAACCAGTTGAAGATCTTGATGCCGGTCGGAACGGCGATCGCCATGGTCGAGATCACGAAAAAAGTGTTCACGTTCGCGCCCATTCCGACTGTGAACATGTGATGGGCCCATACGCTCATACTGATGAAGCCGATCGCGACGGTCGCCCCTACCATCACCGGATAACCGAAGATCGCCTTGCGGGAGAACACCGGGATGATTTCTGAGGCGAAGGCGAAGGCCGGCAGGACAAGGACATAAACCTCGGGATGCCCGAAAATCCAGAAGAAATGCATCCAGATCACCGCGGAACCTCCGGCCTGGGTGTCGAAGAAGTGTGCGCCTAGATAGCGATCGAGCAGCAACATAACCTGCGCCGCCGTTAGCGGACTGACAGCAAGTATCACCAGGCCCGCCATCACGAGGTTGAGCCACGCGAACAACGGCATTTTGGCCAGTGTCATTCCAGGACAACGCAGGCAAAGGACGGTAGCCACGATATTAATCGCCGTGCCGATGCTGCCAAAACCGGAGACCAGCAGCGCCAGAGTCCAGAAGTCAGTGCTATGGCCAACTGAAAAGGTCTGCGAAGTCAGTGGCGCGTAGGCAAACCATCCAACATCGGGTGCGTTTCCCGCTCCATAAAGCCCGTTGGCGCCCACCAGGCTGAAATAGAGAAGCAGGCCACCAAAAGCGGTCATCCAGAAACCGAAAGCATTCAGACGCGGAAAAGCCATATCCCGCGCCCCAATCATGAGCGGGATCAAATAGTTGGCGAACCCGAACAGGATGGGCATGGCCACGAAGAAAATCATGGTGGTTCCATGCATGGTGAACATCCGGTTAAAAACTTGAGGCGAAACAAAATCGTTATGCGGACGAATCAACTGGATACGCATCACTGTCGCCTCGACCCCGCCGATCACGAGAAACACTAAGGCATAGACGATGTAGAGAATGCCCAGCCGCTTGTGGTCGACCGTTGTTATCCATTCGTGGAGGTGATCGACGAATGAACGAGACTCTCCGGTCGTACTCGGCCATGCGATGGACTCAGTGGACATTGAAACTTCTCCTCATGGCATTAACGAAGCGTCTCCAAGTAGGTGGTGAGCGCGTCCAGTTCCGGATCGCTCAGCTGCATTGCTGGCATCAGGGAGCCAGGTTTGATGGCGGCAGGATTTAGAATCCACTGCCGGAGGTTTTCCGGCGTGTTCTTCGCTGCACCGGCTGCAATCGTATCTCGACTCATCAGGTGTGTGAGGTCCGGGCCGAAGCGGCCATTGGCCACGGTTCCCGCGACCGTGTGACAGTTGATGCAAGCGGTCGTTTCGAATATTCGTTGGCCTTGCGAAACGGCATTACCGACGGTTGCCGGTTGACGTTGCTCCTGAATCCAGCGATCGAACTCATCCTGCGACTGAACGTAGACGCGCAGCAGCATCTTGGCGTGTTGTGTCCCGCAATACTGGGCGCACTGACCCAGGTAGACGCCCGTCTCATGAGGGTCAATCCACATGCTATTCGGGTGGTTGGGAATCAGGTCCGTTTTGCCTGCCAGACGCGGAATCCAGAAGCTGTGGTCTGTATCCGCCGACAACAACTTGATGAAAGTCGGCGTCGGGCGACTGTCATCGCTAACCGGCACATGCAGTTCGTTAGCGGTCACGACCCCAAGTGCTGGATAGCGGTATTCCCACCAAAACTGATGGCCAATGGCGATAACCTCGATGCCGTTGTCAGGTCGCGCGGCCTTCTGTACGGTGGCAATCACTCGTGCCGTCGCCATGAACAGAGCCACGACAATGAGTACTGGGATGACGGTCCAAGCGAGTTCCACCTGATTGCTGCCGTACACCTGGGGAGGCTCACGCCCATCGTCATTCCTTCTCTTCCTGAACTTCACAACGCAGTAAAGCAGCAAGGCGAAAACGACTAGAAAAATGACTCCTGTGACCGCGAGTACGAATAGAGACAGTCCGAAGATTGACTTTGCCGGAGTCGATGCGGGAGCGAAGATGTTTGTGCCATCAGGAGAGGAGCCTTTTGGCTCGCTTGCCCACACCGCCACAGCACACCAAAACAGAAGAACTATCGTCTGCGCAAGGAACCGCGACATCGAAGATCTCATTTGCAACATCGACATTTCTCTTCTTCCGTTCTCCACTTCCGAAATGCGCGCTGTCGGCGGATTCGTACTTTCTCCTCATCCTTATGGTGAAGTGCGCCACAATACTTGCCGCCCATAATTCGATTGAGTAGACAGCAAGCCCCTCGATCATGAGATGTATGGCGTCGGCTCATCGCGATTTGCGATTGCGCCCTGAAGGCGCTCTTGGTTCTTCATGAAGTCATCGAGATCCTTTCCCACAATTAAATACAACTTTCTCTACGTGCGATGAAAAACGAGTTACTCGGGCGGGCTGCCGATCGCATCCGAGAGTTCGTCATGTGCCTGCAAGTAGTCCATCTGTGACTGCAGTAGGAGCGCCTTGGCGTCGTATTCCTGGGCACCGGCCGTATCGGCCTGCGAGTTCAGCGCGGCTCCCAGTATCAGTTCCTGCTGACGCACACGGCTCGACTCAGTGCGCAGAACCAGCACCTCTTCCGACACCTTCAACATCTGGCGTGTCCTTTCCAGCTTGTTGTACGCTGTCTCAACTGACAGCTCGACCGCATCCGTCAGCTTCGCCAAGTTTTCTTTAGCTTGAGATAACTGCGCCTGACGTTCACGCATTAAGCCGTGCTTACGCCCACCGTCGAAGAGATCGTAGCCGAAGTGAACACCAAACGTTCCGAAATTGCGCGCCAGGAAAGGGACATTTTCCTGATAACTGTACCGGGCAAAGGCGTTGACGTCGGGGACCCAAATATCGGTCTTGGCCAGGCGAACTGCAGCCTCAGCTTTCTGCACTTCGGCACGGGCTGCAAGGATTTCCGGATGTGAGCTTTCAGCAGTCGCAACACATTCCTCGAGGCGGCAAGTCTCCTGGAATTCGGGAACACCGGGATCCAGATCAAGAGCGGTGGCCAGCGGGAGGCCAATCAAGTCGTTCAGTTTCAATTTCAGGTCCGTCAACTGAAAATCAGTCGTCAGTATTTCTTGCTTGGCTTGCAATAATTGTGCGTGGCTATCGATCGATTCCTGTTCAAGTGCGCTTCCGAATTTTACCTGCTCGATGCGCTCTCGTTGAAGGGCTTCGGAAGCTTTTATTCGCGCCTCGGTGGCGCGGCGGTGCACCTGAGCGATCAGAATCGTGTAATAGACCTGATGAACGGCGAGCGCTACGTCGTTTCTGGTAAGGTCGGCCTTCTCACGAGAGGCTCTTAACTCGGCCTGAGCCAGATCATTTTCTTGTCTGATCTTGAGTAGACCCGTCAACGGCTGGGTGATCTGGGTTCCGCTGGTTGTAAAGTTCTTGCCGCCCTGGCTGATGATCGCATTCACAGGTGGAATCGACGTTCCCCCGGCGACGCCGAGACTACCAGCCTTTATCTCAATCAACTCGGTGTCGGTCGCATGCATGAAGTTGCTGTCATTCCGGATCGATGGAAAATATGCACTTTTCGCGACTGCCTTCGCGCGCTGTTTTTCCTCGACCGTATAGCCGGCGATGCGAATATCGTGGTTGTGCTTGAGGGCCAGCTGAACGGCTTCCGGCAGTATAATGTGGCGCGGCGGAGTCACGGTATTGCTAATTTCCTGGGCCGCCGCAATGCAGGCAAGAAGCACTGTCGCTGATAACACGAATCGTGCCACATTTCGTTTCATCGGTTCGACTCCTTGTCGGAGGCCGGAATCTGCTGCATGGCGCTGCGAAGGGTGATAACTCGCGGCGAGATTGAAGCGGTTTGTTGTCCAAACACAAAGCTGTGGCCCAAGGACAAGATGATGGCCATTAGCGCGACACGCTGGTTCACGGCTTAGCCTCTCCGGTTGAGGTAGAGCCCTGCAATGAGCCCAAGTCACGGAAGTTCATCGGCGATCTGTGTAGCATCGCGATCACAAACAGAACCCCGACACAGGTCCAAACGACGAGATGGAAGGCATCAATAAACGTCAGCGCGTAGGCCTGCAGACGAACTTTGCCATCGACGATGCCCAGGGCTCGTCCTGCGGCCCCGGCCAATCCGTTCGATTTCGCCGCCAAGCCTGCTGTCAGGTCTCGCACCGTACCTTCGCTAATCCACTCGCCCCTCTGCACCTGGAGTCCCAGCAGGTTCGAATGCAGTTTTTCGCGCTCAGCTATAAAACGGCCCATTACGGCCACGCCGATCTCCCCTCCAAACAACCGCACCGTGTGGAAGAATGCGGAGAACGTCAGTGTTCGCTGCGGCACCTCTAACGCTCCGGAAGAGATAGCCTGCAATATCAGGGACGAAACCAGTCCCATGAAGGCGAACGATCTAGACGTGCAGAGCGACGAGATCATCCGCCAAGATTTGCAGCGGGGCAAGCGCAGGAAGCGAGCACCATGGGAGCGGCCACCTTCGACTGACCCCATCATTTACAAACGTGCTGCTCGCCTCGTGAAAGTAGAACGCACCGAAGCCATGATGGAAGGAGAGATCAAGAAGACCCTTGCGAAGCAGTACGGAAAAAAGGCAGTGGAAGCCCAACGTGATTTCAGGGACTTGATACTGGCGACACCCACTCGACACCGCAGACGCGAAGCTATCTGAGTCATCTTCGCAAGCGGTTCGGTCTGGAGATCAATTATCGCCAATACAAGATCGGGAGCCACCACTTGGCTCTGTAAGTCAGAATAAAGCAGGGCTGGCGACAAGAAAACAACTACGCCGCCTTCTTCCCCGCCCGTATCCTCGCCCACCGTGCCCGCTGCGCCGCCGCGATCTTCCTGCGGGCTGAAGCCGACATCCTGTGCTTCACAGGTCCTGCACTAGTAGTTTTCGCTGCTCCCGCCGCGGGCTGCGATCCATTCCGAGCCCGTGCCCATCTCGCCTTTTGCGCCAGCGCCATTTTTCGGCGCGAAGCTGCCGAAATTATTCGCTTCGGTTGGTTTCCTTTTCGGGATGCTCCCGAACCGTGTAACGACTCGATTGCTGAAATTGCTTGTCCTAATCTCTCTACCTCTAATTGCGCCCTACTATGCCCAGCGCGAAGCTGCTGGAGCGCATTGTTCAGATTTGCCATTGTTTGCCCCCTTAAGATTAACGGCGGGGATATTGTATAGGATTGGTAGGGTGGTCGTACCACGTTGAAATCGCCGTAATTGTCTGGCCGTGGATTTTCTGGATTTTCCCGGCCAGTTCGACGTCGTTCTTCGACAGAGGTGCAAAATTGACCGTTCTCTCAATTCGACGATGTTGAATAATGATGGAATCAGATCTAATACACAGTTAGGCACGGAGAGAGTAATTGCAATACTACGGCGGTGCGTTGGCGGTATCGTCGAAGGTTGGCTGGCGCGGGCGAAACAGAGCAGTGAACTAAATGTCGTTCCGCTCAGCGAGGAGCAGCGCGCGGTACATGTCCCGGCGAAAACGGTCACCTCCAGTATTCGCGATTCGACGAGCATGGCGGGAGTGTAGCCTTGCAGATACCGCAGCTTGCCATGGGCTACCGCGGCGGCGGGAAAAGATGGCATCGCTGTCCTTCATGGTATCGCTGGACTTGCTCAGGCGAAGGGCCATGTCTTCAACCAGCCTCGGGATGTTGCACAGCAATCTGAAACTCTCCGAATTTCAGCTTGTTGCTGCCCGATGTCACGGCTATCGCGGACGAGGTGGATGCGCAGTTGACGCAGTCAATCGGCGGCTACATGGAACTCGTGAAGGCAAGGGCAGATGCCTGGGCTTCAGTCTTTTCATGATGAAGGCCGTAATCAATGGGCGGGGTAGCGAAGTCATAGATCTTCTGAAGACCAACCTGTTCTGATACCTGCTTGTGAGTGTGCCATTCTCGCTCCTCCTCTGCACTTCTGCCACGCAGATTCCGCTAAATGCCACAGCACTGATTTACAAGACGATCAATACTGACCAGTTTTTCCACCTCCAAGCTCCCATACTGGCGATTCACAAGTACCAGCGACTGTGTGGAAAGGAAAGAGGTGGGCAATGGCTGACCTAAGGAGGATAGACGAAGAGTTTCCGGCGGCCGGGTTGGCGACCTACGGCATTCCGCCAAAGCAACCCGAAGGACCCAAACTGGTGAAAGGCCAAGAGGCGGAAACGCTGGATAGAGGGGCCGCAGTCTCGAAGCCCATGGCCTTGTTTTCGGAACCGGAGATGGGAGATTTCCGATCGCAGTGGAGCAAGCTACAGACCGGATTCGTGGACGAGCCACGCCGGACGGTCGAAGGTGCAGACAAGCTGGTAGCTG
>Ga0182015_10004892_pt1 | contig 14169 bp, 7 predicted proteins | sample 712P3MmetaG_FD_120478 | JGI IMG/M metagenome (GOLD analysis project Ga0182015, IMG submission 120478) | Permafrost microbial communities from Stordalen Mire, Sweden - 712P3M metaG | ecosystem: Environmental > Terrestrial > Soil > Wetlands > Permafrost | place: Sweden: Stordalen | collected...
AAGACCTTCAGTCGGTCCCGCTCTTTCGCCGACATCCACAGCCCCTCTCCTGATTCCGCCATGCGCCATCAAAGCGGAACTTCCTACTTTGCACAAAGAGGAACTTCTCATGTTGCAGCGACACAATCGCCCAGACGGGTTGACAAGCAGCAATTCAGTCCAGATAATCCGATGCGCGAGTCCACTACCTTGCAAGAGCCGTTCCAGTCAGCCGTTCTCGGTCGATCATTTCAACGGCATCTTCCATCCGCGGTGCGCGGTCGAGGCGTGTACGTGTGGGATTCGGAAGGCAAACAATATCTGGATTTCTCCGGTTCTGCCGCGGTGAATTTCATCGGTCATGGCCTTGCGGAAATCTCAGCCGCGATGGCCGAACAGATGGCCAACCTCGAATTCGTCCACAGCAGCCAGTTCACCACACCCGTGGCTGAAGAATATGCTCAGGAGCTGCTGGACTTTGCCGGAGCCAAGTTTAGTGGCGGCCGCGTCTATTTCACTTCAGGCGGATCCGAGGCAATCGAAACCGCACTTAAGCTAGCCCGGCAGTACCAACTGGAGATTGGGCAAGGGAAACGCTACAAAGTGCTGAGTCGGGACCAGAGCTACCACGGATCGACCCTGGGCGCGCTTGCTGTGTCGGGGAACCGGCGGAGGCGCGAAATCTATTTGCCAATGGTGAGGGAGTTTGTCCATATGGGCGCACCTTATTGCTATCGCTGCGCCTACGGATGCAAGGATTGCGCCCGCCTGTATTCGGCGGAGCTCGAGCGCGCAATTGAAATCTCAGATGGGGAGACGGCGGCATTCATTTTTGAGCCGGTCAGCGGCGCGACACTTGGCGCTGCGGTGCCTCCTGAAGGATACGTACAGCAGATAGCTGAAATCTGCAAGCGTCATGGAGTTGTGTTGATTGCGGACGAGGTGATGACCGGAATGGGTCGTACCGGTTCGAACTTTGCGGTCGGGCGTTGGGGAGTGGTACCAGATATTCTGGTAACGGCGAAGGGTCTATCAAGCGGCTATGCACCGCTAGGCGCGGTGATCGCGAGCCCCGAAGTCGCAAATGCGATTGCAGCTGGGTCCGGCTCCTTCGTCCATGGGTTCACTTACAATGCCCATCCCGTCTCACTGGCGGCGGGACGTGCGGTGCTGCGTCATTTGCAAATAAGAAACCTGGTGCAAGCGGCAAATTCTGCACAACAAGGGACCACCGCGGCAAAGCTGTGCCGGTCCCTCAATACGTTGCGAGATTCGAACGTAATTGGGGATGTCCGCGGTATTGGTTTGCTGTGGGGCATCGAGTTCGTCGCTGAAAAGTCCAGCAAGCTCCCTTTCGCTCCGGAATTGAAGTTCGCGGAACGGGTGGCTCAAGCAGCGGCCAAACGTGGGGTCCTGGTTTACCCAGTCCAGGGCTGCGTAGACGGACTTTCTGGAGATCATCTGCTAATCGCGCCGGCGGCGATCACTACGGAGGAACAAATCTTGTGGGCGGTGCAGCAGTTGCGAGCGGCGGTCGAGGAAACCGCTGCTCACAACTGACACTTCTCGAGCACGAGATTCCTGAAAGGCCACTCGATATCCCGAAGGTCGCAGCACCGGTACAGAGTATTAACCACCATCACTTTGCCAATCGATTGTACTTTTTCAGGACGTCTCGTAACTGATCGTGTGGCAAGGCAACCACGGTGTGGCCATCTATTCCTGTCATCGTCTTCGCGGCAATCATCGCGTTCACTACAGCTTCCTCTGTCGCCTGCACAGTGGCCAGAAAAAGAGGATTAATTTGGTCATTGGGAAGCATGGCCAATTGGCGGATACCCTTGAATGCAGATGCTCCAGGATTGGCTGTGGAGAAGGCAATAAAGATGTCTCCCGACCCATTGCCGGAATAGCTGCCATCCCGCGCCACACCCAGTGACACACGCCTGGCTAGGCGCTTGAGTTGTGTCGGAATCAGTGGAGCATCCGTCGCCACGACAACAATGATCGACCCCACATCGTCATCCCAAACTGTTTTACCGGGAATCTCGCGACCGACGGGTGCGCCTGCAATCCGTAGTTGATCGCGCTGTCCGTAGTTGCATTGAACCAAAACACCAACTGTATATCCGCCGTACTTGGCATCGAGGACGCGGGAAGAACTGCCGATCCCGCCTTTGAATTCGTTGCAGATCATGCCGGTGCCGCCGCCTACGTTTCCTTCCTCCACGGCACCTCCATGAGCCGTATCGAGAGCATGGAATACATCTTCTGGCTTGACGTGGAATCCATTGACGTCATTCAAGTAGCCGTCCCAGGTTTCAGCTACCACGGGCAAAGACCACGAATAACCGTCCTCACTTGGAGGCCCGTGTTTTACTCGCCAGGCAATAACAGCATCGCGGACCACGCCTACGCTATGGGTGTTCGTGATCATTACGGGGCCTTCTAAAAACCCCGACTCTTCAACCCACGTAGTACCCGTCATCTCACCATTGCCGTTTTCGGTGAACCATCCTGCAAAGACTGGGTCAGTTGAATCCTTACCGCGAGGGAATACCGCAGTCACGCCAGTGCGAATTGGACCTACTCCCACTTTCAGTGCTCCGTCCCCAGATATGAGGGTCGTGTGCCCCACCTCCACGGCTCTAATGTCCGTGATTGCATTCAGCGGTCCGGTCGTGCCGTCAAATGGAATTCCTAAGTCGCGGGCACGAGCGTTATTCTGAGCGTGCATCATTCCCATCGCGCAGAAGAACACGGGGATGACAATGTTGAGGGTGTGCCTGAGAATTCTCAAGTGCCGAAAAACTTCACGCATTTCGGTCACAATATCTCCTCTTCAAATCAATCCAAAACTGCTTAATCGTTTTGTAATCGAGCTCTCAAGAACCGTAGAAATCTCGAAACCGGCCCAACACGCGATCGTTGGCGAACTGTGTGAATAACGTACTCAAGACCGACGCCGTTGTCGAACCGTCATTTGCGTGGGGGGCGCAAGCATTAGCCCAATAATTGACTAAGGGTTTGTGAGTGTTCACGCAGGATTGGCAGGAGTCCTCCCTTCATCTCAGCAATCGAAACTCGGGCGGCATGAACACCGATGTTCATTCCCGCCACCATGCGCCCCTTACGGTCCTTGACGGGTACTGCAATCGAGCGATGGCCGAGCTCCAGTTCCTCATTGTTAAGAGCGAAACCTTCGATCCTGACTCGATTGATGACATTGCCCAACACTGCCTTGTCAACAATTGTCTTGGACGTAATCCGTCTTAGCTCGGCTTTTTTGAAATACGCGGACAATTCTTGCTCTGACAAGCCGGAGAGAAGAACACGGCCCATTGAAGTGCAATAAGCTGGAAAGCGACTCCCCACCGAGAGTCCAATCGACATGACCCGCTTCGCCGTGGCACGAGCAACATAGACAACCTGATCGCCTTCGAGCACGCCGACCGAGCTCGATTCGTGTACAAGCTCGATCACATGCTCCAAAATCGGCTGTGCCAGGGTTGCAAGCGAGCTCGACGATAAATATGAAAACCCCAGCCTCATCACGCGCGATTTGAGCCGGTAAACTCGTCCATCGGACTCCGCATACCCGAGCAGCTCCAGCGTCATCAAGATGCGCCGCACTGCGGCTCGCGATAGCCCCGTTCGCCGGGAAATCTCCGCAGAGGAGACCCCGCCAGTGTGGCCCTCGAAGACCTCGATGGCGGTTAAGCCCCGCGCCAACGATAAGAGAAAGTTAGGATTGCCTTGAAAGCGCGCAAAATCCCCCACCTCTAGATCAGACTGAAGTATTCGTGCGCTTCGATCAGTCAACGTCCTTGATTTTGCAATCATTCCGCTAATCCGAATTGACCAGAGGCAGCTTCTCTACCCCAAGGCGGTTCCGGCCCATATCGCCTGGTTTCGCCTCCTGATCCCTGGAAGTTCGGCGGAACAAGATTTCCTAAACTCATTTCCATTCCGCACGAAGCTGTTAGTCCCATTCGCGCATGCTTGGTGACCCTGATCCCACCGGTACAGAAACCAATTTACAGGAAGACCGGCAGCATGCTTGACAAGTAAGGCAGTTTCAACTTAATTTTGTCATCGCACATCTTTGCGATTATCGCACGGGAGATAGGAATATGGCGAATGTGCAGAAATTCATCCTTCTCGCAGCAACCATGATGCTGCTGCTCTCGCCGCAGAGCCGCGGGCAAACTGCCACGAGTTCCCTGCGTGGAACTGTTTCCGATTCGCAGCATGCGATCGTCGTGGGAGCTGGTGTGACTCTGTCCAACCCAAGCACGGGCTTTTCGCAGTCCATGAAGACAGACAATTACGGTGTTTACCAGTTCTTGCAGATCCCGCCAGGTACCTATACCCTCACCGTTAGCCAAGCTGGGTTTGCCACCATCAAACATGACGGCCTGCAACTGCTCGTAAACGTTCCAGCCACCTCTGATGTCACCTTGCCAGTTAAGGGGGAGACGGCAGTTATAGAGGTAACCGGCAACACGGTGCAGGTGAATAGTGAGGACGCTTCGCTTGGCAATGCCTTTGGTGCTTCCCAGATCGCATCGTTACCATTCGAAGGACGGGACCCAACACAAATTTTGAGTCTGCAGCCAGGTGTGACATTCGTTGGAACGAATGTCGACCAGAATCAGGACAGCCGCGGCGGAGCTGTGAACGGAGCGCGCAGTGACCAGACCAATATCACACTCGACGGCATCGATGACAACGATCAGGTCAAAGGTTATGCCTTCCAGGGTGCGCTGCGCTCGACCTTGGATTCTTTGCAGGAATTCCGCGTGACCACCAGTAATGCGAATGCCAATGAGGGGCGGTCGTCAGGAGCTCAAGTAGATCTGATCACCAAGGGCGGGACTAATAATTTTCATGGCTCAGTTTACGAATATAACCGGACCAACGTCGGAGAAGCCAATGACTGGTTCAACAAGCAAGCTCAATTGCAATCGGGGCTGCCCAATGTGCCCGGTCAGCTGATTCGCAATACTTTCGGAGCGACTGTAGGCGGTCCGATACACAAGGACCGGATGTTCTTTTTCCTCGCATACGAGGGTCAGCGGACAAGAGAAAATGCGCAAACGACGCGGGTTGTGCCCAGCCTGAATCTCAGGCAAGGAATCATGAGTTACGACTGCACAGGGGATCCTGCGTGCCCCGCAAGTGGCGTTGAAACATTGACCGCCCAGAACTTGGCTCAAATGGACCCCAACTGCACAGGTAATGGAACCTGTCCTCTGGGGAACGGTGCCGATCCGGCCATAATGACGCTTTTTCAACAGTATCCTTCTCCAAATACTACAGATGTTGGAGACGGTTTGAATTTTCAGGGCTATACGTTTCCCGCTTCCACCCCGGGCGCGCTCAATACGTATATCGCGAAATTCGATTTCAACATCACGCAGAATCATCACGTATTCGTACGCGGTGGAATGGTCGGTGACAATACCGGTGCCGGACCCCAGTTTCCTGGCCAGCCTCAGAGTCTGGTGGCACTCAACAACAGCAAAGGTGTGATTGCCTCTTATACGGCGACCTTTCGTCCCACCCTTATCAACAATTTGCGCTACGGTTTTATTCGGCAGGGAGTCGACAATATCGGACAAGTAACCCAGCCGTATGTCGATTTCGGCAATGGGCCTGATCCTCTTTCCGCGCAGACCTACAGCACGCGAAGCAACGTGCCGGTACACAATCTGATTGACGACCTCACGTGGGTGAAGGGTAAACACACTTTGCAGTTTGGCGGAAACTTACGGATCATCACCAATAACCGCACCTCAAACAATAACTCCTATCCGTATGCCAGGATTTACGATCTTTGGATCGCTCCATTCGGTCGAATTGCCGGCTCTGGGTTGAGTCTGGATCCAGGTGCTTTCGGCTTTCCGGCCGTCAACCCCAACTTCCAAACCGGTTACGATTATCCCGTGATGGCATTGACCGGATTGCTCGATTCGTCCTACTCAAACTACAACATAACCAAGCAAGGGACAGCGCAGCCCGTAGGGACGCCTGCTGTTCGCCACTTTCTGGCGCATGAATTTGAAACCTATGTGCAAGACTCCTGGCGCGCTACCCCACAGCTAACGCTTACGTATGGGGTACGCTATACGCTGCTGCAACCGCCGTATGAAACTAATGGTACTCAAGTTGCGCCCAGTATCAGTCTAGATAATTTTTTCAATCAGCGTGCTGCTGCGATGATGGCTGGTCAGACCTACAATCCATTAGTGCAGTTTGACCTCTCAGGGCAGGCTAACAATCGGCCGCCTTATTGGAATTGGGATTACGGCAATGTAGCGCCAAGGTTCGCATTTGCCTGGTCGCCGAAGGCCGATAGTGGGTTCCTACAGCGAATACTCGGAGGCCCCGGGAAGAGTTCTATCCGCGGCGGTTATGGAATTTATTATGACCACTTCGGCGAAGGGGTCGTCGACAGCTTCGACCAGCAGGGTTCATTTGGCCTGACCACTTCCCTCCAGAACCCAGTCGGCCAGTACAGCGTGGACACCTCACCTCGATTCACCAGTCTTTACAGCATCCCGCCGCAATTGATTCAGCCAGCCCCGGCGGGAGGATTTCCTCAAACGCCGGCCGTGGGCCTTCCCAACGGTGCCACAATTTACTGGGGGCTGGACGACAAGATGAAAACACCGTACTCACATGTGTTTGATTTTACGATAAGTCGCGAGCTTCCTAAGAGCTTTGTATTTGAAATGGCGTATACCGGCCGATTAGGCCGCCGCCTCCTGCAGGAGGAAGATCTGGCCATGCCTTTGGATATCCGCGACCCTAAATCAGGCATGGACTATTTCAAGGCGGCAACTCTTTTGACCAAAGCGGGTGAACAGAGCGTTCCAGTCCAGAATATAGCTCCGATACCTTTTTGGGAGAACGTGTTCGCCGGTGCCGCAGGCACTCCGCTGGACGCGGCGGATGAAGTGGGTGGGACGTGCGCTCCCGGAGTTTCCACTTTCTCCGGATCTCCCACAGCGACGCAGGCAATGTACGCCCTTTACTCCTGCTTCCTGCACAACGAGACCGCCGCTCTGATTAACGCCGACGTACCGGGAGAAGCCGCACAAACGTTCACCAGTGCTACTCCCGGCCCCGGGGGGTGCTTTCCCTCCTGCGCAACCCTCGGTGGGAAAGCCACACCCTACGCATTTTTCAACCCGCAATTTACCTCGCTCTATGCCTGGCGAAACAGCGGTAGCAGTTCGTATAACGGCTTGCAGTTGATGCTACGACATGGAATGACGCACGGATTGCAGTGGGACTTCAACTATACGTTTTCGAAGTCTCTGGATGTAGGTTCAAACGCGGAGCGCATTAACCAGTTCAATGCCTTTTATCAGGCAGATCAGATCATTAACTCTTGGTCGCCGAACCAACTCCGGGCGGTATCCGATTTCGATACTACTCACCAGTTCAACACAAACTGGGTGTATGAACTTCCGATTGGATCGGGGCATCGCTTTGCAGGTACTTCGAATCGTTTGGTGAATGCGTTCGTAGGAGGATGGCAGTTCTCCGGGCTGGCGCGCTGGACGAGCGGCTTCCCAACCACGATCGAGACTTTCACTTCGTTCCCGACTAACTGGGAACTGCCGTCCGCCGCGATTCTGGATGGTCCCAAGCCGAAAACGGGAGTCTTCTTTGACTCGAACGGCAACCCGAGATTGTTTCAAGATCCAGCCGCGGCTCAAGGCGCATTTCGCTACTCTTATCCCGGCGAGTCGGGGCAGCGCAACGAGTTACGTGGGCCCGGATACTTCGGAATCGACAGTGCTCTGAGTAAGTCCTGGAAGGTTGCCGAGTCGCAGAGTCTGAAGTTCACTTGGGACGTGTACAACGTGACCAACTCGGTTCGTTTTGACGTAGCGCCGCTGCCGCAAACCACCGGCCAATTGGATCAGCCGGCATCGAGCTTTGGATTGTATAGCAGCACCTTGACCAAACCCAGAGTCATGGAATTCGCGCTGCGTTACAGCTTCTAGCAGGTTCGTAAAGTCTTTTGCGTGAGGAGAAACCGCAAGCTCGTGTGAACCCAGTTGGATGGGATAAGCGCTCGACTGCGTACTCAGTCAATATGGTCGTGGACATGATGAAATTTGTATCGCAATGGCTCAAATGGTTGTTGAGCAACTTTGGCCCTATGCGACCGCGCAACGGGAAGACGTGTCTGAAGATGTGTAGCTTTGGAGCGTGCAGTCTCGTGCTTGTTGCGCTTGTCTCATTGCGAGTCGCACGGGCAGTGGTTTCGAGCCAAGCGCAGTCACCTGTTGCCGATACCATGTTCATCGGTGAGTTCGTTACGCTGGATCGGTCGCATCCAAAGGCCGAGGCGATGGCGGTGTTTGCCGGTCGAATCATTGCGATTGGCTCCCGCTCCGAGGTGGAAGCGCTCGCGACAAAGAACACGCGCAAAATTAGGATCAACGGCGTCGCGCTGCCAGGCTTTGCCGATGCCCACGTGCATGTGGCGGGCGTCGGTGAGCAGCTTGAGAGGATGGATCTCCGGAGTCTGACTAAGGCCGAGATCCTAGCCAAGGTTGCGGAAGCGGCCCGCTCGTCTCGCAGCGGCTCGTGGATAACTGGCGGCGGCTGGGACGAGGGATTCTGGCACCCGTCAGTATTTCCCACCGCGAGTGAACTCGACGCAGTGACTGGCGATCACCCAGTTGCCCTCAGTCGCATCGACGGGCATTCCACTTGGGTAAACTCGAAAGTACTGGTTCTCGCGAAGATTTCACGCGACACGCCTGATCCTGACGGCGGACTGATTCGGCGGAATGCCGCACACGAGCCAACGGGCATGCTGATTGACAATGCGCAGGAGTTGATTCGCTCTGTCATACCGAAGGCCACAAAGGCCGACCAAGAGCATCGCATCCGCATTGCTCTTCAGCAGTTCTCTCGATGGGGATTAACTAGTGTCCACGACGCCGGGGTCGGCCTTGAGACTATTTCCATCTACAAGGATCTGCTTGAGCGGGGAGAACTTCCCGTCAGGGTCTACGCGATGGCCAGTGGCGAGGCCGCAATGACGCACTACCTCGCGAACGGACCGGAATTGGACCTCGGCAATGGGATGCTAGCAGTTCGGAGCTTCAAGCTTTTTCTCGACGGTGCGCTCGGATCGCGGGGAGCGGAAATGACGGATGCGTACACGGACGCGCCCCCAGAGCATGGCCTGGAATTGATGAAAGACGCGGATCTCGAACGAGTTGTTCGGGCGGCGCGCCAAAAGGGATTTCAGGTCAACACGCATGCGATCGGGGACCGCGCTGTTCGGCGTGCCCTTGATGCCTTCGAGGAAGGCGGTGTGACTCCGAATGAGCGTTTCCGTATAGAGCACGCTTCCATCGTCACGAATGCTGACTTACCTCGATTTGTTCATATGGGCGTGATTGCCTCGATTCAGCCGGTGTTTGTCGGTGAGTACAGCCGGTGGGCCGAAGATCGCGTTGGGCCGTCACGCGTGCATTGGGTACTTCGTACGCGCGATTTCCTCAATGCGGGCGTTGCCCTCGCAGCGGGGTCGGATTACCCGGCTTCCGATTCGGGCGCGCCCATCGCCACCCTGCATTGTCTGGTCACACGTCAAAGTGCCGCTGGGAAACCGGACGATGGCTGGTACAGCGATCAGCGTGTAGATGTTGACCAAGCACTTCGCATGATGACTGCAGGTCCGGCGTTCTCGGCTTTTCAGGAAAAGGATCTCGGAACTCTGAGTGTCGGCCGTTATGCTGATTTCACTGTCCTATCTGCCAGTCCGTATCAGGTGCCGAGCAATGAGCTGAGGACACTCACCATTCGCATGACCGTGGTGGCAGGACGTGTGACTTTCGACGCAGGCGACAACTAAGCAACGGCTCGCCGCCACTTTGACCAAACCCAGAGTCATGGAGTTTGCACTGCGCTACGGCTTCTAACCCAATGCCCACGAAAAATAAGACTGCTTCTTTCGCCCTGCAGCTTTTTGCCTGCGCACTCCTTGCGCTTGACCTCGGCCACGCACAATCGAAGCCTGCGGCAGACCTGATCATCACCAACGCGAAGGTTTGGACGGTTGACAAGTCTTTGCCGCTTGCGCAAGCAGTCGCGGTCCTTGGGGATCGCATTGTCGCGGTCGGTTCGAATGCTGATGTCAACGCGTGGCACGGTGCCAACACCAAGCTGATCGATGCTGGAGGAAAGCTGTTGATCCCCGGCTTCAATGACGCGCACGTGCACTTCGTTTCCGGAGGACAACAACTCGACAACATCCAACTTAACGATGCCACGAGTCCCGAGGAGTTTGCCCGCCGCATCGCCGAGCGTGCCAAGATCACTCCCAAGGGCGAGTGGATTATCGGTGGCAATTGGGATGAAACCAAATGGAACCCGCCCAACATGCCTACGAAGGAAATGATCGATGCCGTCACGCCCGATACACCTGTGTTCGTCAGCCGCTACGACGGCCACATGGGCCTCGCCAATTCTATGGCTCTACGGCTCGCGGGAATCACAGCTACGACTGCCGATCCACCGGGCGGTACTGTTGTCCGCGACGCACAGGGCAATCCCACAGGTGCTCTGAAAGATGCCGCCACAGACTACATCGACAAAGTCGTCCCGCCGCTGACCCATGACCAGCGGATGACGGTGGTCAAGCGTGCCCTCGCGCACGCTGCCTCGCTTGGGGTTACCAGTGTTCAGCACATGGTCGCCAGCTACGAAGATATCGCGGTGTATTCCGAACTTTTGCGGCGCGGCGAATTGACCACCCGCATCTACGCAGCTCCGCTCATCACTTATGTCGACGACCAGGCAAAGCTCGGCATCGGCCACGCTTTCGGCGGCCCATATTTGCGCGTCGGTGTCCTGAAGGCATTTGCCGACGGTTCTCTCGGCTCCGGCACAGCCTATTTCTACGAGCCATTCTTGAATCAGGGAAACAATCGGGGCCTGCTCTCCGACGAGATGCATCCCATCTCGCTCATGCGCGATCGCATGATGAAAGCCGACGCAGCCGGATTGCAGATCTGCACGCACGCCATCGGTGACGAAGGCATATCGACCATTCTTGACTTGTATGCCGATGTGATCAAGGCCCACGGCGACACCGATCGCCGTTTTCGCATCGAGCACGCCCAGCACATGGCGGCCAAGGATTTCGATCGCTTCGCCCAGTTGCACGTGATCGCGTCGGTTCAGCCCTACCACGCGATCGACGACGGCCGTTTTGCGGAGAGCCATATCGGACATGACCGCGCCAGCCGCACCTACGCCTTCCGCACATTCCTGGATCATGGTGTTCGCCTGGCCTTTGGCACAGATTGGGAGGTAGCGCCACTGAACCCGTTGCTCGGCGTCTATGCCGCCGTCACTCGGGCAACTCTGGATGGGAAGAATCCCAATGGCTGGTTCCCGGAGCAGAAGCTCACCGTTGCTGAAGCCATCGAAGCTTACACAATGGGCTCGGCATACGCTGAATTTCAAGAAGAAGAGAAGGGGTCGATCACTCCCGGCAAGCTGGCTGACATGGTGCTCCTCAGTGATGACGTCTTCTCCATTGAGCCTGAAAAGATCCGCGATGTGAAAGCATTGAAAACGCTCGTTGGTGGAAAGCTCGTGTGGGATGCGAGCACGGGGAACGGTGTGCTCCATTAATGACAGAAGTACAGATTTGTTCCAAGAAACAAGAAAGGGGCGATCGCGGTGGCGGCTATGCGCTAGACGCTGGTGAGCGCCGGGGTTGATGAGGACGACATTCGCGATCACGCGTTTGATCCCGGCCCTCGACGCCGTCTGGAAAACCGACTCGCCCAACCCAGTTCTCGCACGTGCTCTTCGTCCAGCCGCCGCAGACGAGCCGCCATAATTCCCTGGCGCCCCAGGTACCCCACTACTCGCGTCGGCTCCGTACGTTCCACAACCGGCAATCGACCTATATTGCGCCTGAGCATCTTTGCTGCTGCATCATGCAGCAGTTCCTCCGGGTGTGTCACCACAACATCGCGCGTCCCCGCGTCCAGTACGCTCATCTTGCCGCCGCTGTCAGTTTCAAACGCTCGCAAAATATCGCTGCGAGTGATGATGCCTTCGAGGTTTCCGTTGGTATCCGGGATCAACAGACCTTCGTGTTTACTCACCGCAGGATCTCGGCGCAGCATTCGGCTCGGCGATGAAAATCGCGGTGCCCAAATCAGGTTCGGTGTCTCCCGCGAGGACGGTCAGTCCCAACGTGGAGTATGTTGGTCTAAATTCCGTGGGAACAATTCTGTCGCAGCTATACACTGAAATGTCCGGCAGTGAGCCGCCGAAGTATTTCCCGTTGAAGTGGGAATACAATTCTTTGAAGTTCTTCCCGTTCAGGATGGCACCGTATATCTTCGTTCCACTTTTTGTCGTGACGTCCGTTGTTAAACCCACGCTGACCTCTGCTTCGCGGCTGAACACAAAAAACAGGCGGAAAGCTTCGACCCCAATTTTCCCGCGAACACATTATCAATCTTCCGCATGATCCGTTCGCCCACTGAACGGCAGCGGCGATTCGTGGTGTCGGTTCAGGGCTGCGCTGCGGACCGCCCGGATAGATCGACGGCGACTTCAGGTGACACGCCGGGAGGGTTGGCTGTCTCCGCGCATCGAGATGCAACAATTTTTCTTGAAACGACACCCGCATATGTGCATAATACGTGCCGCCTCTCCGAAGAGCAGTTCCCGCCAGTTGAGACGCAGCACCCCCTGAGGCGAATGGCCTGAATCCTGCGAGGTGGTTCGTGAAGTTAAGATGCTACCTGTTGTCCCTCCTGAGAATCCACCGTCCGGACTGTGAACATTGCAAAGCTCGTGAAAAGTGCGGGCTTGAGATGCGAGAACGGCTGGATGAGTTGAATTGGCGGACGCAGCCGTATTCGCCAAACAATGGCGATCATGGAGAGGCAATGGAGGTCTTCGATTCCAAGCCCGGCGGATTTGTGGCAGATACGCCTATTTCGTTGTAGGCGCAGAAGCGGAAGAACCTTGCTTGAAGCCCACGGAGCGTTGGGTTGCCTCCGTGAAGGGGTTTAATATTTGGCGCAAGCGGGCAACTTCGCCCTGCTCTTCCTTGCCCTCAGGAATGAACTTGACTCCGTAGCGGTATCCGTCGCGATTGCACACTTCGCTCGGAATGCGAATGGGTTTACCCGAATATGGAGGAGTGAACTCCAGTTCGATCTCATCGCCCGGTCCGAGGTCTACATCAATCAATAGACATACGCCGCCTTCGCTCATTTCCATGCCGCGCCCATCCAGAATTCTGTCCGGCTTGTGGATGACGGCCCGGACAGGAACAGCTATTTTGTGGCGTGGCCAGCGACGTACTTGCTCGTAGGGCGAAGCAGCGTCATCGGCGATTGTAGGAGCCATGATGCCAGCTTATCCGGTTTTCGCGATGGGTTGGACATAACGGAGGTTCAATAGTTGTGCCCGCGACCCCCGTGCGCTCAGTTAAGCCCTTGGGCTCGAAAATGTGCGCTGCCATTCACAAGATTCCTGCCCAAATCCCGGACAGCCTATCAGTCCGCTCCAAGAGCCTGCACTCGCCGCCGCAAGTCGTTTCCAGTCAATTACAATGAGGCGCTGTCAGAAGTTTAAAAGTTAAACGAAGTAATTCTTGGGATCGAGTCTTTAGATGGTATAGGAGTGTCCCACAAGACAACCCACGCTACCCGGACGGTCTCAGCGGCCTCGCGACGGAAAATGGCGCTGGCGCAGCAAGCAAGATGGGCGAGCGTGCGGAAGGGATCGCAGCCAGTGGCGGGCTCAACTCCTGCCAAGCGCACCATGTCGGCGTCAGCCCGCAGGAAGATCGCAGTGGCGCAAAAGTTGCGATGGGCGAAGATAAGGGCAGCGAACAAGAAATAGACCCTTTTAGGAGTTTGGGGAGCCTGCTGCGGCGAGTTCGCAGTAGGCTTTTGTGTTTGGGTCAGGCGCTCAACTCTCTGTGTTGCCAATTTACTAGAATCGTAATATCTCCCAACCCTTGGCGGCTATTTGCGACCGTTGATCTTGGATAGCAGGCGCAGAATTTCCAGATAAAGCCAAACCAACGTGACGATCAGGCCGAATGCCCCGTACCACTCCATGTACTTCGGAGCACCCGCGCTGACGCCACTTTCGATGAAGTCAAAATCG
>Ga0182015_10004893_pt1 | contig 14168 bp, 13 predicted proteins | sample 712P3MmetaG_FD_120478 | JGI IMG/M metagenome (GOLD analysis project Ga0182015, IMG submission 120478) | Permafrost microbial communities from Stordalen Mire, Sweden - 712P3M metaG | ecosystem: Environmental > Terrestrial > Soil > Wetlands > Permafrost | place: Sweden: Stordalen | collected...
CTATCGTCTGACATTAAGGAAGCCTTTTTTGTTGCTCAAACATTGTCTAGTCAACATGTTTGTAACAGAGGAGGCTTCTTTTGTCTTCCGATCTCTTCCCATTCACGAATAATGCGGGCTAGGAATCCCTCACCGCTGCAATATGTTCGGGCTTGCTCTTGATCGCAACAACCCAAGCTGCACTAGTTCCTCACGCAGCGAAGCCGGGTCGCTAAATCGAATGGCGTACATGCCAATCCTGCTGGCGGCTTCCACGTTCTGCGGTAGGTCATCAATGTAGATTATTTGCTCCGGGATCAGAGAAACTTTTTCACAGAAGCATTGAAAGATTCGTGGATCGGGTTTGACCAAGTGCACTTCAGCGGAGAGGACAATTGCGTGGAACCACTGCAGAAATTCGAATCTTCTCCGCGCAAAAGGGAAGGTTTCCGCTGACCAGTTGCTCAGGGCGTAAATGGGTACTTCCCGCTCCCGCAGCTCAGCCAGAATATCGACCGTACCCGCGATCGGTCCTGTCATCATCTCATCGAAACGCCCAAACCACGCGTCGATCATTTCTGCGTTACTAGGATACTGGAGTTTCAGGGCGGCGCAGGCTTCCGCGAAAGTTCGGCCGACATCTTGCTGCAGATTCCATTCTGGCGTGCAGATGTTCGCCAGAAAATATTCCATGGCGGCTTCATCTTGGAACAATTTGCGATAGAGATGACGCGGGTTCCAATCGATTAGTACGCCGCCGAGATCAAACACCGCTACCGAATGAGGGGCTGTCATGGAGTGATCTTACCGAATGGGATAGTCCGCGAGCGCGAGAGTTTGCTTCGGCATTTCACGTGCGCCGAGGAGGCGTGACGCCAGTCAGGCCGGTTGTTCATCTGAGCCCATCTCAAGGACAACCTCCAATTCCGCCGCCGCTTTGGATTGCTGGCTTTTATCTGGCCTGTTGATGTCTGGCAATAAAGCTGTGAAGAGGCCGAGAGCAGGCAGGAACGCGCAAACTTTGTAGACAAAGTCGATGCTGGTATGGTCTGCGAGTGTGCCAAGTACTGCGGCGCCTAACCCTCCCATTCCAAACGCAAGTCCGAAGAACAGCCCCGAGATCATGCCGACTTGATTCGGCACCAGTTCCTGAGCGTAGACCAGGATCGCCGAAAACGCAGAGGCGATGATTAGTCCGATCAGGATGCTCAGTGCGACTGTCACCCGCAGCGAAACATGGGGGAGCAGGAGCGTCATGGGCAGTACCCCAAGGATTGAAAGCCAGATCACTTTCTTGCGGCCAATTCTGTCGCCCAAAGGGCCCCCTGCTACCGTGCCGACGGCAAGGGCTGCCAGGAAGAAGAAGAGGTAGAGTTGCGATTGCTTCTGCGGGAGGTGGAAGTGCTGCATTAGGTAGAAGATGTAATAGCTGGTGATGCTCACCAAGTAGAAGTACTTCGAAAACGTCAGCAGGACCACAGAGTTGAGACTAGTGCAGGGACGGCGATCTGCGCCGCACCTCCCAGGATCGCTTCCTTGATGTCGGTCTTGTGCCCCTCTTCCAGAATTCGGTTGATGTTTTCAATTTCAACGGTGGCGTCATCTACCAGGATGCCCACGGCGAGGGCTAATCCGCTGAGCGTCATGATGTTGATGGTCTGATGCAGAAAACTGAGGACGATCACTGAGGTGAGGATCGATAGCGGAATCGAGATGGCGATGATCAGCGTACTGCGCCAGCTTCCGAGAAAAAGCAGTATCATCAGGCCGGTAAGCGCCGCAGCAATGACAGCTTCGCGGATGACGCCATTGATAGCACCGCGTACAAAAATGGATTGATCAGAGAGCGATTGAATCCTGAGGTTGGGCGGAAGGGTTTGAGCCACGCGGGGCAGGATTCCGCGAATCCCTTTGACCACATCGATCGTCGAGGCGTCTCCAGCCTTTAACACGGTCAGCAACACACCCCGAGAGCCGTCCTGACGAACGATGTTCGTCTGTGGTGCGAAACCATCGCTCACGGTTGCGACATCACGAAGATAGACTGTCGCGCTTCCAACGGTCTTGATGGGAAGATCGTTCAATTCCTGAACCGTTTTCACATCTCCGTTCATGTCGACGTCGTATTCGAACTGCCCGATTTTCGCGGTCCCACCAGGCAGGATCAGATTCTGATTGCCGATTGCAGTGAGCACATCGTTCGGCGAGAGACCCTTGGACTGCAGCAAGCCTTGGTTGAGATTAACCATGACCTGGCGGAGCTTTCCCCCAAAGGGATAAGGAACAGAGGCACCGGGAACCGTGACCAACTGAGAGCGGAGAAAATTCATCGCGATGTCATTGAGCTGGGGCTCGGTCAGATTGTTTCCTGACAATCCAAGCTGAAGAACGGGAACCGTGGACGCGTTGTAATTGAGGATGATTGGAGGAAGCGTGCCCGAAGGCAACTTCTGCAGGACGGTCTGGGAGATCGCCGTGACCTGGGCATTCGCTCGATCAAGGCTGGCCGTGGGCTGTAGATAGATCTTGACGATCGCAGTTCCGTTTATTGTGGTGGATTCAATGTGCTCGATGTTGTCGACGGTCGTTGTAAGAACCCGCTCGTAGACCGTGGTGATACGCCCTTCCATCTCCTCCGGGTTAAGGCCGGTGTAGGTCCAAGCCACGGCGATCACGGGAATATTGATGTTCGGAAAGATATCCGTCGGCGTCCTCAAAATCACACTCGGTTGCACATCGATGTTCACGCCGGCTATTACTTCATCAAACTGCTTGGAAGTCGTCAGACTGAACCGCTCTATCTCGATTTTTCTTGTCATCTCGAATCTCTTTACGCGCAGCCGTCCCTTGCCCGAGCTGCATAATAGCATCGGTCCTGATTTGCTCAGGCCCTTCTCCAGCGGGATTTTGAGCGCGGCGAACAATGCCGTCCTGGTTGGAGGCGAAAGAGCTCCAGTTGTCCGAAACGGCTGGAGCGACCGGAGGTCACTGCAGTTGTTGATGTAGAAATTCGTTTGTCCGCCCGTTGGCAAGCGTAGCTGCGGCTGCATTGTAGTGCGCCCCATTATGCCGAGAGAAGGCATGACTCTGACCCGGATAGCTGTAGACCGTCGCGTTTGATTTCTTAGCAAGTGCCGCTTTGATCTCAGCTTGCGCAGTCTTGGAAATGAACTCATCCTCTTCGGCTATATGCATCAGAAGGGGCGCGTGAAGTCCATCGACCTCTTCCAGATATTTCTCAGTATCGGCGCCGTGATACCAGACCGCGGCGTCGATGCCGTCGTTGCGCACGGCCGTCATGAAGACCATCAGCGCGCCGAGGCAATAGCCGAGCAAGGCAACCTTGCCGTTGCATTCCGGGAGATTGCGTACTGCGTCGATAGTGTCCTTGACGTCCTTTACGCCGGCATCTCTTTCATAAGCCGAATAGAGGCGAAGGCCGTGTTGCTAGTCGGCTTCGGAGGTGACGTTCAGGTCGACGCCCGGCTCCTGCCGCCAGTAAAGGTCTGGAGCGACCGCGAGGTAACCTTGTTCCGCCAATTCATCGCAGTGCTTGCGAATGTCAGCGTTCACACCGAACAGCTCCTGCAGAACGACAACTGCGGGAGCCGGCAAAGTCTTCGGGCGCGCGATATAGGCGGCAAACGTGCCGTCATGTCCTTCTATGGTGATGCGATCTTTCATTGTGTACTCCTGAGACGACCACTTTCATTCGGGCCTCCGCCGATGTAGTCAGGATCGGCGGAGGCCCGTTAACCTGAGCCAGCTTCGCCCGGCGGACAAAGCCCGGGCTAACAAAGAGGCGCTTTACGCTGCTGCCGTCGCCTGAACGGCTTTCGCTGCTTTTCGGATCACATCGATCACGAGTTGTGGCTGCGACAGCATGGCGACGTGGCTGCTCTTCACCTCGACGGTCGCGGCGCCCATGCGCTTGGCGAGGAAGCGTTCCAGATCGGGATGGACGGTGCGATCCTCGGTGGCAACAATGGACCAGCTCGGCTTCGACTTCCATGCGGTGCCGTCAACCTTCTGGTTGAACAGGTCCGCATCGGGGGCGAAGTGGGTGGCCCAGACGACCTTCTGCTCCTGCTCCGGAAGGTCACCGGCGAAATCCTTAGCGCCTTCCGGGAGCATCCAGACCCGTCCGTCGGCAACTTCGATGTGGCCGAAGATTGGTGTGGGATACTTGTCGAGCTGGCTCTGCACAGTTTCACCAGCGTCGGGAGCGACGGCGGCGACGTAAACCAGCCCGACAACGCGATCATCGGTTCCAGCAGCGGTGATGACGGCGCCGCCATAAGAGTGGCCGACGAGGATGGCCGGGCTGCTCACCCGCCCTAGCGTGCGCTTGGTTGCGGCGACGTCAGCTACCTGTGAGTCGAGGCCATATTGGGCGGCGATCACCTCGTAGCCTTCAGCCTGAAGCGTGGGGATCACCTTGTTGAAGCACGAGCCGTCGGCCCAGATTCCGTGACAGAACACGATGCTAGGTTTAGTTTGCGTAGGTTTCACATTGTTCTCCTTTGGTTGAGGAATTACTTATTGGCTGACGCTGAGGTGGCGGCCTCTTCGATGAGCTTGGCCGTTTCCTTCGGATGAGACATGTAGGCCACGTGGCTGCCATTCACTTCGACCGTCTTAGCATTGGCGCGCTTCGCCATCATGCGTTCCTGTTGGGGATTGATCGAGCGGTCTGCGCTGGCCACCATGTAAAAGGTCGGCTTGTTCTTCCAGGCGGGATTCGTGACCTTGTGGGTGAACGAGTCGGTGGAGATCGGTACTTGCGATATAGCCATGTAATGGGACTCGGCCGGCGGAACATCCGCCGCGAAGTCGGCCGCGAAATGGTCCTGTTCGATCCACCAATTTCCATTGCTATCCGGTTTGAATGCCTTGGAGGCTTGCGGCACGGCCGTTTCGATCGAAGCACAGCTCTCACCTTCATCGAGCGCAAAGGCGGCGATGTATACCAGTGCCGCAACGTTCGAATCGTTGCCGGCTTCACTGATGATGGACCCGCCGTAGCTATGGCCGACTAGAACGACTGGGCCGCCCATGGCGTCGATGGCGGCTCTCGCGTACTTGACGTCGTCGGCGTAAGAGGTCTCTGGAGGTTGCGCAACCGATACCGTGTAGCCATCCTTCTCAAGGATCTTTGCGACGGCGTCCCAGCCGGAGCCATCGGCGAACGCCCCATGCACCAGAACCACGTTTTTGATGCCAGTGGGCGCAGGACCCGCCGCGGCGGCATTTAGAGCCGCACCCATCAGCGAAGCAACGACTACAAGCCAGTTAATCCTCTTCATGATCATTCTCCTCTCCGGTTTGAGCTCCAGCGAATCGTGCATTAAGCCTCGAACTTGCAGTGGACGATATCCGGAACGAGCACGACACTATTGAAAACACGGACCACTTTTGTGGAATCCTGCTGCAAATGTGGAGTGAAGGCGGGCGAAAAGGCCACTTCCTGGTTCAACACAGAGACTCTAGTCGAATGTCAAGTCGGCGACGATATTGCTTCTACAGGAAGACTCAATGCAACACCATCACAGGAACGGCGGACTTGAAGATGGGATCTATTCCTGTGGTTGAAGGGATTGGCGTTTGGGTATTTCGACAAAAATCCTGCCACGTGAGTTTTCACGCCTCCACTTTGCCGGAGTCGCACCGACGGCATTTGCAAACGCACGGGTAAGCGCGGCTTGATCGGAAAATCCAGTCTGCGCGGCGACTTCCACCAACGAGTTATTCGTTTCCGACAAAAGGGCCTTCGCGATCTCAACGCGCTTCAGAATCAGGTAGCGATGTGCGGGCGTCCCAAACGATCTCCTAAATGATCGCGCAAAATGGCTGACTGAAAGCCTACATTCATCGGCAAGTGTTTCTAGTTTTAACTCGCCGTCCAAGTGCTCATGGAACAAATCCACAACGCGGCGTCTTTGCCACGGTGCCAGCCCCCCCTTGAATTGCGGCATGGCTTCGGGAATTTGAGCGTACCGCCCGACAAGGTGCGAACAAATCATCAAGGTGAAAGAATCCACGAACAAACTTTTTACAACTATTTCGGGAGCAAAGAAGAACTTGCCTCAATACTCGTCGATCGTCAATTTGCCGCTATCTATCAATCCCTTTCTCTAGCGCCGGGAGAGAGTGCATACGATCAACTGAAGCAGCATTTCCACTTCTTAGCTATGGAACCGCCGATGATCGAAATAGCCCCACTCAAATTGCTTTCGATTTTCGCGGCCGAGGCTCCGGCAATCTCGCCCGACATCGGACAAAGAATTGCCGATGGCATACACGTGTGGGATAGGCAGCTGGGCGACCTAATCTCACTCGCTCACATCGAGAAAGGAACCACCGTCGCGCAAGACTCCGCCAAGCTAGCGTTACTCTTAACAACGTGCTGGGTGGGGGCGATCGTCCGCAGAAAGTCAGATCCATCTCTGAAGCTTGTGGACGACTTTCTTCCCTCCTTGCTCCGCTGCGCTGTCCTTTGACAACCCCGCGCCTCCAACGGACTAACGCTGACAAGTCCATCCTTCGTCCGGAGACTACACAGCGATTCGCAAGGTTCGCGTGAACCGAGTGGCATGAACGTCGCGGTAACCCGCTCGGATCACTCGCGATCTGGAAGTTTTTCAGGGCCAGAAGGTGGCTGGGAAGTTTGCCGGGATCGATACTGATAAACGGGCTTCCCGGAGATCAGCAGAGCGACAGCACGCCGCGCGGCACGACATTTCCTCTAGGCTGACTTCTCTCCCGGAATGTCTTCCCCAGAAGGCTGTTCGTGTAAGACGGAGCCGACGGCTTTCCCTTTGAGGAATTTGGTGTCAGCAGCGATACCGAAGGCTTCCAGCAAGCTGGCTTGTACTTGCCTTGAGATGGCGTTGATCTCGTCAACGCCGAAGCTTGCGGCGCTAATCCGATACCTGAGCTGCTTCTCTCCCGCGGGAGTTTCAAGAATCCGCAGAACGGCGTCCGCGACTTCTTGAGCGTTGCCGACCGTGGATAGAAGTGCCGCGTTTAACTTCGCCGGAAACTCCTTGGCAGCGCCATACGTATTGGTGCGAGCAACATCGGCAGCCGTTACGCTATTGCCGAAGACAGCAGTCTCATAAGCTCCGGGTTCGACAATCACGGATTCAATTCCCTGCGCGGCAAGTTCGTAGCTGTACGACTCGGCCAGCGCTTCGAGCGCAAATTTACTGGCGCAATAGAAACCCGCGGAAGGAAGAACCACGCGACCGGCTCCGCTGCTGATGTGCATGAGCAGGCCGCTGTGTTGGCGCCGCATGTGCGGAAGCACCGCGCGATTTACACGCACCGGGCCAAGAAAATTCGTGTCCATCAGGCGCTGCACTTGTTCGGTGGTGACGGCTTCGGCCAGCCCTCCCAGGTAATAGCCAGCGTTGTTGATAGCCACATCGATGCGTCCTGCGTTGGCGGCGGCGTCCACGGCCCGCCCGACCGAGGCATCGTCGGTCACGTCTAATTCAAGGACGTGGATTGGCAGTGACTCCTTTTGCGCAAGCGTGCGTATTTCGTCGGCATTCTTGGCATTCCGACCTCCGGGATCACGCATCGTGGCGAAAACAGTATGCCCTCTACGCGCCAGGGTTTCCGCGAACAGTCTGCCAAAGCCAGTGCTGGAGCCGGTGATGAGAACCACTTGGCTGGAATTCATGCTTAACTCCTTGCCTGTTGTGACGATGTCGTGCTGCAACTAATTCGATGCTGGAAGCAAAGTTTGGATACAGAAATGAATTCCGCAGATAAACGGGCTTGTGGGAGATCGACGGGTCACCTTCCTAAGCCGACTTCTCGTTACTAATCCGGTCAACTTCCTCGAAGCCCCGACGGTTTTACTATTGCCATCCTCCGCCGAGCGCTTTATACAGTTGGACCAAACTTCGGTATTCATCGCCCCACGCGGCTGCGAGCGTCAGTTCTGCGTCATAGAGTGAGCGTTGTCCATCCAGGACTTCGAGATACGTCGTTGTGCCACCTTTGTAGCGAAGAGTGGAAATGCGGACGCTTTCCTGCAGATCAGCCACACTATCCTGCTGGCGCATTCGCACCTGATGAAATTTTTCGTAACCGATGAGCGCGTCGGAGACGTCGCCAAAAGCCTGCTGGATGGTCTGCTGGTATGCGATGAGAGCCTGCTTGTGTTCCGACTCGGCCAGATGCAAATTTCCTTTCAGCGCACCTCCCGTGAAAATCGGCTGGCTTACCTGCGCGCCGTAAGACCAGATGCCAAGCTGCGTGGTCATGAGGCTTGAAAAGACACTGCTTCGCCCGAAAGCACCACCACCGCCTCCGGTCAGCGAGATTTGCGGGAAAAATTCAGCTTTGGCAACTCCGATATTGGCATTCTCGGCGATCAAAATCTGCTCTGCCTCGCGAATATCGGGACGGCGCTCGATGATCGAAGACGGGAGGCCAGGTGGAACTTCAGGTGGAAGTATCTGCTTAACGAGAGAAACGCCGCGTGGAACCCCTTGCGGATAGTTGCCGAGGAGGATGCTGATCGCATCCTCCCCTTGTGCGATCTGCCGCTCTAGGTCGGGAATCGTCGCGTTCGCCGTATCGAGGACTTGCTGGGCCTGCAGCACATCGAGCTTGGTCGCGACGCCGTGCTCGAGCCGCAGATTTGTAAGCTTGACCGAATCGGTCTGGGTTTTCACCGTATCCCAAGTGATCGCGAGCTGCAGATCAAGTTGCAGCAGCGTGAAGTAGTCGCTCGCCACATCGCTGACGAGAGTGAGTACGACGACTTGGCGCGCGTCTTCCGTGGCCAAGAGTTCGGCGCGGGCCGCTTCTGTTGCGCGGCGCAGCTTTCCGAAGAAATCGAGTTGGAAAGCGGCGTCGGCAGTGAGCGTCAGAAAGTTGTACTTGGATTGTTCGAGATTTTCCTTGCCACCGTTGAAATTGGCGTTGCCGGAGACTTGCGGAAACAGGCTTGAACGGGTCACGGCAAGTTGCGCGCGGGATGCATTAATACGTTCGGTCGCCAGTTGCAGATCGTAGTTTTGTTTGAGCGCCGTGCGAATGAGTTCCTGCAGCTTCGGATCCCGAAACACCTGCCACCAGGGGAGATCAGCGTAAGAGGCTGTCTGCGCCTGAAGCTGAGGATTATTTGCCAGGTCACGATATGCAGCGGGAGTCTGAACAGCGGGCCGGTGATACTTCGGGCCAACCATGCAGCCCACAAGCGTGCCGGAGAGCAATATCGCGCTGAGCGATTTGGCGATTTTCATGAACGCGAAACTCCGTTTGGAATCTGTACCGATCATCACTCCGCCAAACAATCTCAATCTCCCGGTGCCGGAGAAGGAGTCGCCGGCACGATGCCCGATGCAGGCTCTTTGCCAGCGCCCGACCACTTCTCGACCATATAAAAGATGCCGGGTATGAAAAAGATTCCGATCGCGCTGGCCGAGAGCATTCCGCCTATTACCGCCGTGCCCATAATCTGGCGCGCAACCGACCCAGCGCCGCTCGCCATCCACAGTGGGACGCAGCCGAGGATAAATGCGAACGATGTCATCAGGATCGGGCGCAGCCGCAGCCTTGCGCCCTCAAGTGCAGCGTCCGCGAGCGGTTTCCCGTGTTCGTATTGATCCTTCGCGAACTCGACGATCAAAATCGCATTCTTCGCCGCAAGGCCAATCAGCATGATCAGACCGATTTGCGAGTAGACGTCGCTTTCAATCTGCACCATATAGGGTGGCAGAAAAACGCCGAGCAAAGTGCGGCGCAGCCAAAGCACCGCAAAAGCCCCGAAGACTGCTACCGGCGTGCTGAGCAGTACGCTGAAAGGCAGCGACCAGCTTTCGTAAAGAGCCGCAAGGATCAGGAAGACGAATAACAACGACAGTCCAAAGATCGCCGCGGGTGGCACTCCCTGGCGCGCCTTCTGCTCCAAAAATGAAATTCCAGAGTAGTCGAATCCCATCTCTCGCGGCATGGTTTGTTTGAAAACATCTTCGAGGGCTGCGCTGGCCTGATCGGCGCTGAATCCCGGGGCGGCGCTGCCGTTGATTTGTGCGCAGCGGTATTCGTCAAAACGCATGGTGAATTCGGGGCCAAACTGCGATTTAACAGAGGTGAGCGTAGAGAGGGGAACGTTTTCGCCCTTGTTGTTGCGAACATAGAACCGCCCGACGTTATCCGCGCTGGCGCGATCGTCGCTTTCGGCCTCGACGTAAACCTGCCACTGACGGCCGAAGCGATTGAAGTAGTTAATGAAATAGCCGCCCATGAAGGCCTGAATGGTGCGGTAGACATCGTTAAGATTGACGCCCTGTTTCAATACTTTGTCGCGATCCACATCAACAAATTTCTGCGGAACGCTGGGTAGAAAAGTGGTGCTCAGGCTGGCGATCTCGGGCCGCCTTCGCGCGGCCTCAAGAAACGTGCTCACATTTTTCGCGAGAAATTGGATGCTGCCGCCGGAGCGGTCTTCGAGGATGAACGTGAATCCACCGGCGGTGCCAACACCCGGAATGGCCGGAGGCGAAAAACTGAAAGCGATTCCTGCCGGCAATTTTGAAAACTGCTGATTAAGATGCGCCTTGATGGCCTGAAATTGCTCGGCTCTGGTCGTGCGCTCATCCCACGGCTTGAGCGTGACGACAAAGAAAGCGTTGTAGCTGGTGCGAACAAAACTGAGCAAGCTGAAGCCGATGACGCTGGTCGTGTATTTTATACCCGGCGTATTCGCCAGAATGTTTTCGATCTGGGTCGCAGCTTGCGATGTCCGCTCCAGCGAAGCACTGTTGGGCAATTGCAGATTGACGTACGCGTAGCCTTGATCTTCATCCGGAAGGAAGCTCGACGGCACACGACTGCTAAAGAATCCGGCCGCCACGCAAAAGGCCAGCAGAAGCATGACTAACACGAGGGTCTTCTTGAGCAGCACGCCGCTCCATCCGACATAGCCCTCGGTCGCTCGTTCAAAAATGCGGTTAAACCAATCGAAGAATCTCCGCAATAGGCCGTGGCTCTCTTCGCGCGGGCGAAGCAGTAGTGCGGCCAGCGCAGGGCTGAGCGTGAGCGCGTTGAATGCGGAGAGAATCACGGAGATAGCGATGGTCACTGCGAATTGCTGGTACAGCCTTCCGGTGATTCCGGGAATGAAGGCGGTGGGTACGAATACGGCGGAGAGAACCAGCGCGATGCCAACAACCGGACCCGAGAGTTCCTCCATCGCTTTTAACGCCGCATCTTTCGGAGTCATTCCCTCTTCGATATGGCGCTCCACACCTTCCACCACGACGATTGCGTCATCCACCACCAGACCAATCGCCAACACCAAACCAAAAAGAGAAAGTGTGTTAATGGAAAAACCAAACAGTGGGAAGAAGATGAACGTGCCTACGAGCGAAACCGGTACGGCCAGCAGTGGAATCAGAGTAGAGCGCCAGCCCTGAAGAAAAATAAAAACAACAATGATGACCAGGATAAGCGCGATCACAAGAGTTTCAACGATCTCCTTGATGCCCTGAGTCACGGCAAGCGTCGTGTCGAGGGAGACGGCGAAGTCCATATCCTCGGGGAAGCGCTCTTTCATCTGCGCCATCAACTTCTTCACCCCGGCCGCTGCGTCAACTGCGTTCGATCCGGGCAATTGATAGGCGGCGATAATGGCACCCGGCTTGCCGTTAAAGCGTCCCGTAATGCTGTAGTCTTGTGCGCCCAACTCCATTCGAGCCACGTCGCGTACTCGCACCGTTGCACCGTCGGGGGTTTCGCGGATGACAATGTTGCCGAATTCTTCTGGCGAGACCAAGCGCCCTTGCGAGAGAACCGTGTAGGTATATTCCTGACCTTTCGGAGCAGGCTCGCCTCCGGCTTTGCCGGCAGGGTTCACGGTATTTTGTGCCTGAATCGCGCTGACGATCTCCGGCACAGTAATACCAAGTTTCGCCAGCGTATCCGGCTTTACCCAAAGGCGCATTGCGTATTGGCCGGCGCCGAATACCTGAACGTTGCCGATACCGGGCGAGCGAAGAATCGGATCGACGATATTGATGTACGCGTAATTGGCCAGAAACTTGGCGTCATACGTTCCGTGCGGGGAATAAAGAGCAACCCACATCAGCGGAGCGGTAACCGATTTTCGAACCGTGATTCCGTAGTTGTTGACGTCCGCGGGAAGCTGGGAGGCAGCCTGTGTTTCTCGCGATTGCGTGAGAATGAAATCGGTATTCGGATCGGTCTTAACGTCAAAATCCACGATCAGGCTGGTGGTGTTGTTCCCTGTGGCGTTCAGCGAATACATGTAATTCATGTTGTCCACTCCATTCATCTGCTGCTCGATGGGAGTGGCGACCGCTTGCTCAAGCGTCTGAGCGTCGGCTCCAACGTAGGTGCCGATGACTTGAATTTCGGGTGGAGTGATGTTGGGAAACTGCGCGACGGGCAAGCTCAGAACCGTGAGTGAACCAACCAACACCATGACGATGGAAATCACCATGGCAACGATGGGGCGGTTGATGAAGAATTTCGACATGGATCATCGGTCCTTATCGATTCACCGATCTTTATTCATCGATCTCTAGCTCATTGATCGTTACACATCGATCCTTAACTCATCCACCCTTACTCATCAATTTTTGGCTTGTGCTATGAAAGGTTTGGGATTCACGTGCACGCCAGTGTGCATTCTTTGAACTCCTTCCGCTACGACTCGGTCGCCGGCATTCAGGCCGCTCGCGATGATCCATTGGTTATCGACGCGATCGCCTACGGTGACGGTTCGAACGTCGACTTTGTTGTCGGTACCTACGACCGCGACCTGATATCCGCCTTGCAGCTCCGACACCGCACGCTGCGGAACCAGCAGCGCCCCAGGCTGGGTCCGAATTACGGCGCGGACTTTGGCGTAACCGCCCGGTCTCAAAACATCGTTAGGATTCGCAAAAAGCCCCGCGATTCGAATCGCACCGGTGCTCTCATTGACTTGCCGGTCTGCGAAAAAAAACCTGCCTGCCTCTGGATAGGTTGAGCCGTCCGCTAAAATCAGTTCTAGTTTCAATCCTTTATCGGCCTCTTCGCGGCTGGACTCGGTGGGAAACCGTTTTCGCCAGGCCAGATACTGCGGCTCACCAACGGTGAAATAAACTTTGATGGGATTCACGGTCGAGACAGATGTAACGATGCCGCTACCGGGAGTGACCAGCGCGCCCACTTGCAACTGCGCCTGACCGGCAATGCCGTCAATGGGCGCAACCAGGCGAGTGAAATCGAGATTGATCTTCGCGGTTTCAACCGCTGCCTCATACGTTTTGATCTGAGCTTTAGCGGTTTCAACGGTCGCTATGGCCGCGAGGTTGTTCTGCACGGAATTGTCCAGATCCTGCTGGCTCGCGGCCTGTTGCTCCGCCAGTGGCGTGTAACGCTTCACATCAAGTTCCGTGCGGCGCTGTACCGCCTGCGCGTTGGCGAGAGATGCTTGAGCCTGGGCAAGCTGGCCCTCGGCCTGATCGAGCGCCGCCTGAAATGGCCGGGGGTCGATCTGGAAAAGAAGTTGGCCCTGCTTAACGAAAGCACCCTCCTGATAGCCTTGCTTCAGCAGGTAGCCGGTGACCTGCGCCCGAACGTCCGCGTTAACGAGTCCATCGAGCGTACCAATCCATTCCGCATAAATCGGGACATCTTTCTTCTCGACTTGAACGACCTCGACATCGAGTGTTGGCTCCGCTCCCAGAGCCTTCTTTGACGGCCGAATGGCTTCAACAATCAGCGCGACCGCGATGAAGCCAAGAACTCCGCCGATCAACAGATAGCGTTTCTGGACCTTACTCATGTTGCCTCCCGCAGTGTTGCTCGCGCCTGGGCCACGAACCGAATGTCTTAGCTCGAAGGTTCGAGGATACCCGGGACGGAACAAGCCATCAGTCGTCGATTGCGAAAACAGCGTGCGAGTCAACCGCTGGCGCAATCGATTAGGGATATCGATGCGTTTTGACCACCGAAGTCATATTGAGTCTACAACGGTTTATCATACCGATTAACCTGTTGCGATTGATACCGATAAACGCGCTACTGGTTAGAACATCGGGGACAGGATCATGCTTTTCGCCGCGGCAGCGGAGGCCGCTTCCAATGGCGAAGAGCAAACGCAAACGAGTCCCGAAAACGGTCCTCAAATTACCCGATCTAGAACAATCGAAATCTGC
>Ga0182015_10004894_pt1 | contig 14166 bp, 16 predicted proteins | sample 712P3MmetaG_FD_120478 | JGI IMG/M metagenome (GOLD analysis project Ga0182015, IMG submission 120478) | Permafrost microbial communities from Stordalen Mire, Sweden - 712P3M metaG | ecosystem: Environmental > Terrestrial > Soil > Wetlands > Permafrost | place: Sweden: Stordalen | collected...
TCGAGGTTACGACGTGCCAATTTTTTCATTCGAGGGAAATAGGAAAGAGCTGATTTCTCTAGCCCAAGAGCACGCGGCTCAATAGAACATATAGGCCTGATAGCTCTCAGGCACTTCTATGTTGGCTTCTTTCAAGAAGTCCATTAGACCTTGGTTCGGGTCTTGCTCGGAAATTTCCGGGTTTGGCTTATAGGCATATCGTGGAATGCGTGACGATGAGTATCTGTGTTTGTGCGGTCCTCTAATCTTGCCAACCTCTCCCGGATTCTTGTGCTGCTTTGCCATGTCATAGGATCGGATGCAATGCCTATGGAAGGTTAAAGAGAATCCCCAAGTTGCACGGTTGTACTTTGAGCGCTTTTGCCAATATCCGACTAGCTCGAATCCGTAAGGTTCGTTTCGACTCAACACTTGCGCCCTAAATTTCACGCTCGCATCGTTCTCAGGCTCCCACATGATCGTCGAGGCGACGTACTTCGGCATGCGAAAGAGTTCCTCGCACAATTCCTCTGTGAACTTCTCTTTTGGCATATACGGTACGTCGCATAATAGCTCACCTCAGATGAATTTCGGAAAAGAAGAACGCACACCTACCTGTCACCCAACCATTCTAGCAGCTACTTGTCCAGAAGGGATACTTACCACGATTTTTGGAAGTGTTGATTCTAAACGACTTTAAGTCCTTATTTCCAGAAGTGTTGATTCTAATAGACTTTAAGTCCTTATTTCCAGAAGTGTTGATTCTAGTAGACTTCAAACCTAGAGGAATGAAAGCGATGCGGGATTTTTTCGGAATCTTGTAAGTGCTGATTCTACGGAAGATGATCTCGTGCAGAATCAACACTTCTGGACATTTTCGGAATTCGTGATTCGGCGCGGCGTGGAGGGGGATGGAGGCGTGGGGCGAGATGCGCTGTTCGCAACTCATGTTTCAGTATAGCACTCATCTTACCATACTGTCAACAAATAAGTGAGTTTACTGTATTCGAATACGAGGAAACCTAAAGGACGACGATGCCAGGAATTACGGACTGCGGCGCGATTTCGCTCGGGTCGCCGCTTCTTGTGGTCCGTTTAGGCCCAGGTATTCCACAACTGGGTCACGGCATTTATGAATGCTTCCCCGTTTGCCTTCGGCCAGGACGTCGGCGAATTCTCCCAAAACAAGTAGTATTGCTCGTTCGCGCATAAGAACTTACTTCGGTCTGTGGTGTCTTCGAGCCATTTCAAAATGTTGTAAATCCGACCTGATTCGTCCCAGACGAATTTGTCATTCGGTACGTTATAGAGAAGACCCTCGATGTAGTAGGACGGCGCGATACCAGCTTCGATTACGTTATCGTCCACAAGTTTCTTGCGCATATTCTTGAACATCCGAATCGTCGGTTTGAAACGGTTCGTGGTGGCCTGATGTTTCGCAGTCAGATTCTCGGAGTGTTGATCAGGAAAATTATCGATACGCATCCCGGCTGAGTCGAAAAACGATATTCCCGTAACGTGGTTATCGTCCGCGGTGGAGATGAATCGGTGGTACCGCAGATGTTCGAACGCGACGACCACGTCCGCACTCCGCCGGGAGCTATTTGCGCTGATTTTGATGGCTTTCGTTCCGGCTGTTACTGCTGCGGCGCCAAATGCTGTTGTCAATGCGGTCTGAACGTGTCTCTTGAAATCGTCGTACGGATAATCTCCGGGACCAAATGCTTGATCTCTGATCGCAGCTTGCCCCGCGGGCAACTGGGAGACGTCGTAGTAGAACGCGCCGTCATAACGAATCACGACATCAACATCGCTTTCTGCGTAGATGTTCGTGTCGTTGCCGTATGATCCTTGCAAAAAGACCGTGAATGTGCGGTCAGTGTAAGGCGCGCTCGCCGCTTCCAGCGCGCGCTTCACGGCTGCGTAGGTTTGCGCCGACTGAATTATTGAGCCTGGATGGGACCAAGTCTCGAGCTGGTTCGATGGAATCGGCATCTTACCCGTGGCCTCCTCCACCTGCCGGGAGATCCAGCAATTGTCTGAGTTCTGTTTCACGCTTTGCGAACGACTCGCCGCCGCGCTGATAAAGCATGTTTAGTTTCTTGAGATCGGATTCCATCAGGTCAGTCGCCATTTCGGGCTGCTCAAAGGTGTCGTTGATACGAACGGCCTGAATATCCCCGAATAAAATAAGGCGTAATTGTTCCATGGATTCCGTATTTACGTTCAGGGTCTTTTGAAGGAGTTGAATTCCAGTGAAGCCGGCGAAGTGCTTCGCGAGCCACGAGAAAATGTGCTTCGGCGTAACCCAGTGCTTGGGTTCCGGATAAACTCCAACGCCGATACTGACGACTCGTAGCTGCGGGGGCGGTATACCGAGAGCTTGAACAGCGTCAGCAATGGCGTAAAGCGTGGGATTATTCGCGCAATAACCGCCGTCGATTAACTCGACGACATTGCCTGCGCTTGTCGTCAGTGTGCACTTTTCAAAATAGGGATATGCAGAGCAAGAAGCCCGCACAGCATCAGCGATAGTGCAGCCAAAGCCAGGAACGAATGTCGCGTGGCGTCCGTGGGCCTGGGCAACGCCGCCCTTGAAAATCATTGGCTTCTCCAATTGCCAGCGGGTAGCTACAATCCCTGTTCGTGTCCTGACCTCTCTGAATGTGCTTTCTCCAAAAATTGTGTCGGCAAGTTTAGCGAGTTCTCTTGACTTGCCGTTCGGAGTGCGGCTCCGCATGACGGTAGGCACATGCATCTTATAGAGCTCGTGTATTTCCGCGACGCTGTAACCCAGCACCAGTAGCGCAGCGATTATCGCTCCCGTGCTTGTTCCGAAAATGAGATCGAAGTGCTCACAAAGGCGGCGGGGCTGGACCATCGCCTCGATTTCGTTGAGGACTCCCAAGGTGTAGAAACCCTTCGCTCCGCCGCCGTCGAGGGACAATATTCGGCAAACAGCGGGTACCGGGGCTGGTGGCGTGGCTCCCATCTATAAACCTCAGGTGAATGTCAGGACGGTAACACGCCTCGAAAACTAGCGCCATCGGGACGTGTCTTCGGAAAGGTGTGCCGCAGGACGCTCCGGTGCTACCATCTCTCCGCAAAGTGCGAAAGCGGTGGTGCCATGCCAGGCGGCTCGAAACATTCAGGCGCAATTAAGAACGTGCCCCCGAAGGGCCGCGAGGGCGAACTGCTGGAGATCGGTGGTGAGGCTATCTCATTCGCACGGAACATTGTTGTGAAGAAGGGCTCTGCGTGGGAGATTCAGCCGAGGCTATTCGTTAATGATCCGTGGGAGTTGATAGCAGAGGCGGTTCACCGGGCGGTACCCGAGAAGGATCGCGATATTGCGCACTCCTTTCGGCGTCAAGCCGAGGACTATTTTCGCGCGGCGTCTCTAGTAAGAGAACTGGCGGTCCGTCCTGTACTGTTGTACTACGCGTTTCTGAATCTCGCTAAAACATACGCTATTGCTAAAGGTAATCGTAACTTGCTCGGCAAAGCTTCGCACGGGGTATCTGCGGAGCCGAAGTCGGGCGCCGTCCTGGGATCATTGGTTAAGTTCCAGAAGGGAAAGGGAGTTAAGGTGTTCCAGGAGCTACTGCCTTACTTCGGTGGAGACGCATCGATTACGAGCCGGGATTTGCGGTTGGGTGATCTGCTACCGCAGACTCTTCCCGGCCACCGCCTATGGTGCTACGCGACGAATAAAGCGGAGCGCTTTGTCGAGGTTAGGTGGTTTGAGGTTCTCCACTCGTCCGGGTCTGGGAAAAACGAGGCGTGGCTCAACATACATCTTGATAGGTCGGAGGCAGAGCGCCTCGGAAATTCGGAGTCGGAGGCCTTGTCAGGCGCGGATTTCCGCCGTGACTTCGAGGTCGCATCTGACGCATATAGTGATCACTGGACGTGTTTCCAGCAAAGAACCCCTGCGACATACGCGGCGGATCCTTTGGAGGCTTTGGCGAAGATTGATTCCGTAGTGCGGGCGAGAACTTGGGAGACCGTCAGGATTGAGTCCCCTTACAGGAAGCCCTACGTCTACCTGTGCCCGTCGGCGGAACGGAAAACTCGATTGCCGCAGCTCCTGTCCGTGTATCTCCTCAGGTTTTTCCTAAGTTCGGTGACCCGGTACGTTCCGGGCTATTTCGAGGCGCTTCTCGAGTCGAAGTTCGGACCCCTGTTCAGCACGTTCATTTCCGAGTCGCCGGGGCAGTTCCTTTATCTGATGGCGTCGGAGATTCTCGGTCGAGAGGTGAGCAAACCCGCGATTATTTAAGACGGAACAACAAGCGATCCGAGCCCCGGAGGAGCGGCACGCCTTAGCCCAGCACGTATTTCGGATCGACTTCCACCCCATGCTTCCGAAGAAGCGCCAAATACTCCTCCTCAAAACTAATCTTCTTATGATGCGTTGCCTGATCCTGAATGTATCGACTCACCGCTCCCACATTTGACGCGCTCACGCTAAACGCGCCATATCCCTCCTGCCACGCAAATTCCCTCTGCTGTTCGTTCATCCATCGCGACGAATTCGATTTCAAAACACCGATCGCCTTCGCCACTCCCATCTCCCCCGGCAATTCGCACAACACATGCACGTGATTCCCAATCCCTCCCACCGCCCGCACAACGATGCCATGGTTCCGCGCGATCCCCGCGATGTACGCCCACAACTTCGGCTGAATTTCCGGCGAAATCAACTCGCGCCGCTCTTTCGTGCTGAACACCATGTGCATAATAACTTGCGCGAATGAATGCGACACCGTGCCGCCCCTCCGGGGCTCTCGATATTTATCATATCGTACCCAGGGCTTCCGCCCTGGGCTAGTCTGTGCCGCCCCGCATGCAGGGCTCTCCGACGCCCCCATGCGCCTCCTACGCTGGCTTGGTTACATCCAGGCGGGCCAGCCCCTTCGGGAAGACAGTCACCGAGCGCGTGGAGGACTCCAGAAGCCCCGACGGGGCGACACAGACTAGCCCAGGCCGGAAGGCCTGGGTACTGGGCACGACCACGCGCGAGCCCCGGACGGGCGGCACAGCCTTTCGAGGATTTGGTTCGCAACCACGAAGCGGATTGGCGGTCGCTACCAGATTTGCCGGGCCCGCGCAAAATGCAGTAAACTCGGGGTTTGGCGTTTGCGCGGTGGAGCACACTGAGCGGGGCCGGCCGGAGAGTTTGTCAATCATCGGGCGCGGGCGACACCTTTAGCCCGCACAATCAGAGAGGAAATGAAGCCACATGCTTGTCGTGATGCAGACCGGTGCGCCGGAACAGCAGGTTAAGGATGTCTGCGAGCGGATTGAGGCGCTGGGGTTTGAGGCGCACCCTATTTTCGGCGCGTTTAAGACCGTCATCGGCGTCACGGGAGACACGCGGCGGCTGGACGTTGGGTCGCTGGAATCGCTGCCGGGCGTGGCGGAATGCATCATTATTGGCAAGCCGTACAAGCTGGTGAGCCGCGAGTTCAAGAAAGAAGATACGGTACTGAGCATCCCGACGCCACTGGGCGACGTGAAGTTCGGCGGCGAGCATGTGGGGATGATCGCCGGTCCGTGCGCGGTGGAAACGCGCGAGCAGGCGTTTGCGATCGCGGCGCCGCTGGCCCTGGCGGGAGTAAAATTATTTCGCGGCGGCGCTTACAAGCCGCGCACTTCGCCATACAGTTTTCAGGGGCTGGCCGTGCCGGGCCTGGAAATTCTTAGCGCGATTCGCGATAAATTCGGCATGGGCATCGTCACCGAGGCCGTGGACAACGAAGGCGTGGATCACGTGGAGCGCTACGCCGACGTGATTCAGATCGGCGCGCGCAACATGCAGAATTATTCGCTGCTGAAGCGAGCCGGGCGCGCGCACAAGCCGGTGATGCTGAAGCGCGGGCTTTCCGCCACGCTCGATGAGCTGCTGATGGCCGCGGAATACATCGCGTCGGAAGGCAATACGCAGATCATGCTCTGCGAGCGCGGCGTGCGCACGTTCGCCGACCATTCGCGCAACACGCTCGATCTGGCCATCGTGCCGGCGGCCAAGGCGCTCAGCCACTTGCCGATCATCGCCGATCCGAGCCACGGCACCGGTCAGCGCCGCAAAGTGCTGCCTCTCGCGCGCGCGGCGATCGCGGTGGGAGCGGATGGATTGATGATCGAGGTGCACAACGCGCCGGACCGCGCGATGTCCGACGGCGTGCAATCGATATTGCCGGCCGAATTCACGCAGTTGCGCGAAGAGTGCGACGCGATCGCGCACGTCCTGAAGCGGTCATTGAATTAGAGCGGAGGAAGGCTACGGATAGCTAACGCAGAGGGCGCAGAGCACACAGAGACGGAGAGGAACCGCCGAAGCTGCGGTGTAGGAGGTGGGAGCTTCAGCTCCCACGTAACGGGCGGAAAGAAACAGGGGCTTTCGCGCCTTTCGCGTACCGACGCTTTAGGTCGGGAAGCCCCGGGCGTTTCGGCGGCCGGTGTGCAGCGTGACTGTGCCGCCAGTCCAGCGCACGAAGCGAACGTTGCCGAAGCCGGCGCGCTCCATCTGCGCGGATAATTCTTCGGGCGACGGGAATCGCCCGACCGAGCGCGGCAGGTAGGAATACGCGGCGGAGTTGCCGGAGATCGCGCCGCCGAGCGTTGGCAGAATGCGCCGGAAATAAAATCGGTAGAGCGCGCCGAATACTTTTCCGCGCGGCTCGGAAAATTCCAGGATGCCGGCTTCCCCGCCCGGCCGCAGCACGCGCAGAATTTCCTTCAACCCCAAATCGTAATTCGCGAGATTGCGAAAGCCGAAAGCCGTCGTGACCAGATCGAACGTCGCGTCGGCGAACGGCAATCGCAACGCATCCGCTTCCACGAACTCGATCGCACTCGTCGCGCGGCCACGTTTCGCGCTCGCGCTCGTCGCCATCGCCGCGGCTTTCCGCCGCGCGATCGCCAGCATCTCGGGGGAGAAATCCGCGCCGGTGATTTGCGCCGGTCCGCATCGCGCCAGCGCGAACGCGAGATCGCCTGTGCCGCAGCAGAGATCGAGCACGCGCGCATCGCGACGCGCGAGGATCGGAGCGAAGCGCCGCGCGACGCGGCGACGCCACACGTTGTCGAGGCGTCCGGAGAGAAGATGATTCAGGAGATCGTATCGCGGCGCGATGCCGCCGAACATCTCGCGCACGCGCCGCGAAGTCTCCTGCTCGTCGCGCGCGCCATCGAGCTGCGTTCCGGCGAGCGGCGCGTCGGTGTCTGTGTCGCGGTCGGCCATGATCAGCGCACGCACTCAGCGCGCGGCGCGCACGCCAGAGCGAGCCATGCGCTCGAGGACGCGCCGCACCAACTTCTCCGGCACGCCGCCAACGGTTTCGGCGTGGCCGATTCTGCTTGGCAGCACGAAGCGCAGCCGTCCGCCGCGGGACTTCTTGTCGGCCCGCATGATCTCGATCAGCCGCGCCGGCGTCACCTTCGGCCACGGCGGCAGCGCGCCGACGCTCGCGACCGCGCGGGCGATGCGGGCGGCGTCGCGCGCCGGCAACGTGCCGCACTCCACCGCGAGCTGCGCGGCGCAGAGCATGCCCCAGCCGACGGCTTCGCCGTGGCGGAAGCGGCGATAGCGCGTGACGGCTTCGAGAGCGTGGCCGAAGGTGTGACCGAAGTTCAGGATTTCGCGCAGGCCGGATTCTTTTTCGTCGCGCGAAACGACGCGCGCTTTTAGCGCCGCGCTGCGCCACAAAACATATTCGAGCGCGGCGGGATTGCGCGCGGCGACGGCGGGGAAATCGCGTTCGAGATAGCGGAACAATTCGGGATCGCCGATGACGCCGCATTTCACGATTTCGTAGAGGCCGGAGCGAAATTCGCGCGGCGGCAGGCTGCTCAGCAAATCGAGATCGGCGAGGACGAGTTGCGGCGGGTAGAATGCGCCGACCTGATTCTTCCCTTCCGGAAGATTCACGCCGGTTTTTCCGCCGATCGAGCTATCGGCAATGGCGACGACGGTGGTGGGAACGTGAACGAGTTTGACGCCTCGCAGATAACTTGCGGCCACGTAGCCGGCGACGTCGCCGACGACTCCGCCGCCGACGGCGACGAGAACGGAGCGGCGGTCGGCGCCGGCGTGAAGTAGCGCGCGGCACAAGTGCTCGACGGTGGCGAGAGTTTTTTTGGATTCGCTATCGTCGAAGAGGATTGCGTTGCGCGCGGTCGCGCCGAGCGCGGCGGCGAGCGCGGCGCGGGTGTGCTTCCAAACGCGCGGCGAGCTGAGGACGAAAATCGGCGCGGCGGAAAGCTTCAGGCGCCGCAGTTCGCGGCGCGCCTGGCGGACAGCGCCGCGGCCCAGCACGTAGCGATATGGTCCGGCGGCGGAATGGATGACGATGCTTCGCATCGTGGCTATTGAAACTTTTTCTCCAGCGCGAAAAGGGATTCGAGAAAAACGTGGCCCGTGATGCCGAGACTGCGCGGATCGATTTTGTCGAGCGTGTCGTTCGGCGTGTGCCAGAAGGCCTGAGCGCCGTCAAAGTCGATCACATCGCACGCGGCGACGCCGCGCTTTAGGAAGGGATCGTGGTCGTCGGTGATCGCTTCCGAATCGTTGACGAACACATTGCCGTAACCGAGGCGCGCGGCTGTATTCCAGACGAGATCGGTGAGCCAGGGCGTGGAATCGGATTCGCGTTTGATCTGCAAATTGTAAATTCCGATCATGTCGGCAAGGACCATCGCTTTCAGGTGCGGGAGATCGCCGGAAAGAGACATTTCGGCGGCCAGATTGCGGCTGCCGTAAGTGTTGTCGGGATCCTGCCACTGCCAATTGAAGGCTTCTTCGCCGTCGAAGAATGCGATCCAGAGCGTGAGTTGATTTTTGCGCGCGCAGAGCAGGCGCGCGAGTTCGAGCATGACGGCGGTGCTCGAGGCGCCGTCGTCGGCGCCGACGAAATTCGCGAGGGTTTTTGTGTCGTAGTGCGTGGCGAACATGACGATGTCGGGGCGCGCGCCGGGAATTTTCACGACGATATCTTTCATGGCGACGTTGCCGATCGGGGTGGGCGAGTGAAAATCGTCTGCTTCGACGGGGCAACCGTAGCTTTTTAGCTGCGCGATCAGGTACTGCTGCTGGCGGGCATTGGAGTCGCTGCCGGCCGGGCGCGGGCCGAAGGCGACGAGTTTCGCGACTTGATTGTAGGCGTCTGCGGCGTCAAAGCCGTCAAGCTGCGCGGGCGGAGGAGGTTGCGGCGGAGGCGCGGCTTGCGCCGCGGGCGATGACGAAGCGCTGGAAACTTGCGCGCTTTGGCCGCACGCAGACATTGCGGCGCCGAGTGTCGCGGCGAGCGTCGCGAGCGCAAGCCAAATCATTGCGCGGCGCATCAGGCCGCACCCGAATCGGCGATGGTTTGCGCGCGGCGCTTATTGCGCACGACCACGGCGGCGACCACGATGCCCAGGAAGTAAAGCAGGAACATGGGCGCCATGAAGACCAGCATGGTGGTGGCGTCGGGCGTGGGCGTGATCACCGCGGCGATGATCGTGATGATCAGGACGGCGTAGCGGAAATTCTTCCAAAGAAATGCGGGCGTGACCAGATTGAACAGCGCGAGAAAATAGATCACCACCGGCATCTCAAAGACCACGCCGAGCCCAAGAAGAACGACGAGGATCAGGCTGAAGTACTCGTCGATGGAGATGAGCGGCTGAATGGGGCCTTGCGAGCCGAGGCCGACGAGGAATTTCAGCATGTACGGCAACATGATGAAGTATCCGAAAGCGATGCCGCAAAGGAAAAGAAAAACCGAAGAGACAAGAAATTTCACGACGGCGCTGCGTTCGTGCTTGTAAAGACCGGGCGCGACGAAGAGCCACACCTGATAGAGCACCCAGGGAGACGCGATCACCAGGCCGATGTAAACACCCAGGGTGATGATCAGACTGATGTAGCCGGTGGGACTGGTGTAGATCAGGTGGTCTTCGAGATGCGCCTCACGCAAGGCTTTCAGCATCGGGCGGATTATGAATCCGATGACGTATTTTGAAACGGACAGGCCGACGAACATTCCGACCGCGATGCCGAGCAGCGCTTGAACGATGCGCGTGCGGAGGTCGTAGAGGTGCTCGAGGAAAGACATCCGTCCGCCGGGCTCTTCGAGAAAAGCGAAGCGGGATTTTTTTTGTGGAGTGGGCGTGTCCATCAGTGACCGTTGGGATGCGTTTCGACGGGGTTGGCGTCGGGCGATTGCGCGGGCGGCGCGGCGGACGCGGGATCGGGTGAGGGCGCGGGTTCGAGATCGGTCGGAGCGGCCGCGGCCTTCTCGCTATCTTCGGGCTCGGAGATCACGGCCGGCGGAGCGGCGGCCGGCGATTCGGCGCTGGTGGATTCGGGCAGCGCGGGGAGGGCCGGCGCGGCGGCAGCGGCGGCGGCTTCTTTCGCCAGGCGCTCTTTCTCGCGCAAATGGCGGTCAATTTCGCGCATTTCGTCTTCGAGCGTGGTGCGGAAATCGGTGGAGACTTTGCGGAAATCGGCCATGATTTTGCCGAGGACGCGCGCGACCTCGGGCAGCTTCTCGGGTCCCAGGACCACGAGGGCGACGAGAAAAATGATGATCAGATGAGGGACGCTGAGCATGGCGAAGATTCGCGCGGGCGCAAAATGCGCCGCTGCGGTTCTCCGGTTGAATCATAGAAGAGGGTTCGGAGGGAGTCAATTCGGGGCGGGGCGCGGCGCGGCGGTTGGGGATTAAGCCGGTAGATTTGTCGAACGCCGCTGCGCGCATCGATGTAGGCGGCTTCGCTTGTGCTAGCTTCGTTCGGCCCGTTGGCGAACATGGCGAGGTTCAAGTACCTCACCGTTTGCGGTATGAAGGACGGCACGACCGACATCTTGTGCGTATCCGCCTCAGCGCGCGTGTAGGCGATACTGTGTACCCTTCATCAGAAATACCCCGGTCTCGTCGAACTGCAACCCGCCGCCCAGAATGTCAAAACCCGCGCCCGCTGCCGTCCATAGATCTGGTGGAAAACGGATCGTGCCCGTCACGATTACCGGAACGTCCTGCATCGTCGAGTAGCTGTAATTCACCGTCCCGGTGCTGTCGGTGTACGCTGCCCAGGTTCCCCCCAAAGCCAGAGTTCCTCCTGCGCTAATATGCAGCTTCGGCTGGAAAAGAAGAGTGGTTTTCCCGCTGGTGACTCCCCAAATACCCTTGCCGTTCAGTACGCGTCCGCTAAACGAAATCGGCGCGGGAATCTGGGTCTGATTTCCACCGGAGTCTTGCATTGGCAGATTGCCCGAGTCGAAATCGCAAACGTCGTTGTCGCTCTCAGGTTTGAATGGCCATGGAGCAAAGCTCGCCGCTTCCGGGTTATTCTCGGAGCCAAGAAACGCCGCCATGTTCATGAACGACGCCGCCCTGGGGTCGGACGAATCCGAGTCCACAATCCCTCCGCCAAGATCGGCGGCGCCGAGTATGGCGCTGATCTTCCAGCGCGGCTTCGCTGCTGCACTCGCATCATCAGCCGGAGCCTTCCACAGATAGACCTCGTGTTCGGCCTGGGCCGTTTTCCAGTCCGCCGCCACTTTCGCGGCGTTTCGCACGGCCTCGTCGGGGTCGGCCGCTGCCGCGTTCTCCAAGAGTGATTGATTCGTGAGCGTCCACACGGCGGCGGTGCGGACCTCCGGATCCTTAGCCGAGGTCGCAATCTTCCCGAGCAACGTTTGGTCTCGTAGTTTTTTCACAGCGTCGGAGCCAGCTGTGGCGTCAGTGCCTTCCATCGCTACCCGGGACAGCAGCAGCGGGTCCGTGAGTTTGCCGGTCGCCGCCGAACGAATAACGGAGTCCTGGGCGTCGAGCGCAGTTTGAAAAACCAGGGATTGGTCGGTCAGCTTCTGCAACGCGGCTTGTGCAACTTTGTAGTCGTCCTTCGTGAGCGAGATTTTTTCGAGAGCGGCCTGGTCCGTCAGCTTTTCCACCGCGGCTTGGCGGACATCGAGATCGGGGTCTTCGAGCGAGATCTTTTCGAGAGCGGTCTGGTCCGTCAGCTTTCCTACCGCGGCTTCTTGGACATCGCTATCGGGGTCCTCCAGGGCGATCTTAGCGAGCAAAATCTGATCGGTTATCTGAGACACGGCATCGCTGCGAGCGCCTGGGTTCTTATCTTCGACCGCGATTTTCGCCAACTGGTCGCACGCCTTCTGCTTGCCCGATTGGCACTGGCTTCCCAGCGCAGCGACATTGCTTGCCCGGAGTCTTGCGGGCAAGGCCATCACTAGAAGCAGCGCGATAGGCGCGAACGCGCGAACGTGGCGTGAACTTTGGAGCGAAGCACGAAACGTGAGCACTGTGTAGTCTCCATAATTCGGGCCGCTTCGTACGCGAACCGGCTACGAAGAGCGCTAAGAAGTGACGGCGTCGCACAGATCGAGCCGGGCTCTAGAATCGCGATGTAAACCCCAGACCGCGTCCGAGCTTAAAGCGGCGCCTAGATTTTGCGTCCGGATGATAAAAGAGGGCACGGGGCGAGTCAATTCGGGGCGGTGACGAAGGCGATTGCTTAGTGAGATGGCTGCAGATTCGGGTTCTCGGCGAAGTGTCGAAGTGGTACTCTCGCCGGACGTGTTCCGCGAACTTCAGACTTGGATAGGTCGCCCGGCGCCTAAAAGCGCCGAGGTGGTTATCGTATGCGGGAACAGGCCCATGACGCGGAGCGGTTTGAGGATTGTTCCTCAGATGCGCAGGGTTTTCACGGCTCTCTTCCTAGCCGCGTGCATTTTATTTGCTGGTTGCGGACCGTCGGGAAGCAATGAAGTCGTTTCTTCCGACGACAGCGACCCGACGCCACCCGCTGGGTTCGTATTGACAGGCAGCATGAACCTGTACCGAAGCGGGCACACCGCGACTCTGCTTGACGATGGAACGGTGCTGGTAGAAGGCGGAGGCTACGTCGTCGCCTACGATCCCGGCATACTGAATGGTGCTGGCCAGCCGGAACCGGTGGACCAACCGTGGGGCGGATGCGAAATCTACACCCCAACCAGTGGCGTCTTTGAGCTATGCGCCCCGACGGATCTCCCCGTCTACGGCCACACGGCAACGCGGCTGAACGATGGAACAGTGCTGATCGCTGGCGGGGAAATCATCTTTCCGGTCCGACCGCCCAACTATTTCCCGACCGAGAGTTACCTCTCGCCCGGCGGTGAGGTTTACAGCCCCGCGCTCCGGGAGTTTTCCCCCACAGGAAGTCTGAACACGCCGCGCAAATATCACACGGCGACACTGCTGAGCAACGGGATGGTGCTCATCGTCGGTGGCTACGACGCCGCGGGGAATCCACTGGCCAGCGCGGAGCTGTTCAATCCGGCGAGCGAAACGTTTACGTTGACGGGGAGCCTGAACTTCGCCCGCGCGGGTCACACGGCGACACTTCTCGGAAACGGAATGGTGCTGATTGCAGGTGGCTCGGGCCCGGGTACGACGCTCCCGGATCCCGCGGAATTGTACGATCCGGAGACCGGAAGTTTTAGCGTAACCGGTAGCTTGAACGCGGCCCGTACGTCCCACACTGCCACGCTTCTGAATGACGGCACTGTTCTGATAGCGGGCGGTCTCGCGACGGGAAATGCGCTAGCGAGCCAGGCGGAGATATACAACCCCACGACGGGAGTCTTCACTGGAACGGGTAGCCTGAATAGCGGCCGGCAGCGACACACGGCGACGCTGCTTCCCGACGGAACGGTCTTGATCGCCGGCGGTTCCGACGTGAGCTACAACGCTCTGTCCAGCGCTGAACTGTATAAACCTGCGACCGGCACATTCACTTCGATTTCTGGGTTAAACTTTCCGCGCTACTCCCATACGGCCACATTACTCGGTAATGGATCGGTCTTGTTGGCTGGCGGGAGCGATCCTGTTACAGGAACTGGCTACGCTGCCGCTTTGTCGAGTGCCGAACTATATTGAACTATATTAGCATTCGGACGCGCGAAAGCCGTTCGCGCCGCGCAACGTGCGCAATGACGCTTTGTTGACGCACCCAAATGCATCCGGTACGATGGCCCAAGGGCGGTTAGCTCAGCGGTTAGAGCGTCCGGTTTACACCCGGAAGGTCGAGTGTTCAAATCACTCACTGCCCACCACTAGTGCTCACCAAAATGCGGGGCCGTAGTTCAGCCGGTTAGAACGCCTGCCTGTCACGGTCCCGCTTTATTTAGTTGCA
>Ga0182015_10004897_pt1 | contig 14165 bp, 8 predicted proteins | sample 712P3MmetaG_FD_120478 | JGI IMG/M metagenome (GOLD analysis project Ga0182015, IMG submission 120478) | Permafrost microbial communities from Stordalen Mire, Sweden - 712P3M metaG | ecosystem: Environmental > Terrestrial > Soil > Wetlands > Permafrost | place: Sweden: Stordalen | collected...
GCGGCCCCTTTATGCCGCAGGAAAAGCTCAACTGGGACACTTCCGCCGTCTTCCTGGACAACCGCTACCACACCAAAGAGACCTGGCAAGACAAGGCAGGTAATCCACTACACCCCCAGCAGGCCTACTACGTGGGGGGTCAGACCAAGGTTTACGGCGCAGCTATGTTTCGCATGCGGGCAGAAGACTTTGGCGTCATTCAGCATCAGGGGGGCGTCTCCCCTGCGTGGCCCATCTCCTACGCTGATATGGAGCCCTTCTATACCCGCGCCGAAGAGCTCTTTCACGTGCACGGCGATCTTGGCGCCGCACCTTCGGTTCCCGGCGGATATGGCTCTTCTTTTGACCCCACGGAACCATTTCACTCCAAGAAGTACCCCTATCCTGCGTTCGCCAACGAGCCTCGCATGCAGACCATCGAAGACGACGTGCGCAAGCTGGGCATCAACACCTTCCCCATACCCCTGGGGCTCAAGCGCAACGAAGCCGATCCTCTGGCCTCGAAGTGCGTCCGCTGCGACACCTGCGACGGCTACCCTTGCCTCGTTCACGCCAAGTCCGACGCGGACATCAACTGCATCCGGCAGATCATGCACCTGCCCAATGTGACGCTGATGACGAATTCCCGCGTGACCCGCCTCATCACCAATAGCAGTGGCACCGCCGTCATCGCGGTCGAGGTTATTCATTCTGGATCGGGCAAATCTTACGGTTCTGCAGCCGACCCCAATGAAACCTATGCGCCGCCCGCGTCCAAAGACGGCAGCGCTGCGACCTATCGTGCCGGATTCTTCGCCGTATGTGCCGGCGCCATCAACTCCGCGGTCATTCTTCTCGCATCCGCTAACGAGAAGCATCCTACGGGCCTCGCCAATCGCTCCGACCAGGTCGGCCGGAACTTCATGTATCACCAGGCCGACGCCCTACTCGCGCTTGGCACCGATCGGAACGAAGACAGCTATACCAAGACATGGGGGACAAACGACTTCTACTTCAAGGATTCCGATCCCGATTATCCCTTCCCGCTCGGGCAGGTGCAGCCGGTCGGCAGCTTTCATTTCGAGATGATGAAGGGTGACGCACCGCCCCTTACTCCCGGCTTTGTTCTTGAAGCGTTCAAGGACCACGCTGTCCCATGGTGGCTCACGACGGAGGATCTTCCCGACCCGGGCAATCGCGTCACCCTTCACAATGCGACGCCGCTATCCATTGAGAGTTGGCAGCCCGGCCTGGTCGGCGCCCATCCCGCCGGGGACACGGGCCGCACCAACCAATCCGAGCCTGTAACGGACTCAGCGCCCAAGCGAATTCAGTTGTCGTACACACCAAACAATGTTGAATCGTTCAATCGGCTCAAGGACCGCTGGGTGGAGATACTCAAGAAGGCCGGCCACGCGACTACCTCCGTCCCGCTGCATGCCTATTTCAAGAAGCGCATTCCCCTGGAAGGTGTCGGCCACCAGAACGGCACCTGCCGCATGGGTACCGATCCTATGACCAGTGTCCTCGACCCACATTGCAAGGCTCATGATCTCGACAATCTCTATGTCGTCGATGCTTCCTGCTTCGTCTCAGCAAGTGCCGTCAATCCCTCGCTGACCATCATCGCCAACGCCATCCGAGTTGTGGACCATTTGTTGGCGGAACGACTCAACTGAGAGGCTGCTTCCCTGGATCCAGATTGCCGCTGTAAATTCCGTTGGGAAAAACCTTTCATTTTTCTTGGAGATATTCCCTTGACGGAATATCATCTATGGGGAATACTGTTGTCATGCCCTGGGAAGTGGAGGCCAGCGACGAGTTCAAAGAATGGTACGAGAGCCTAGATGAGGAAGAGCGGGCTAGCGTCGCAGAGGGCGTGGACATGCTTGAAGAATATGGCCCTGCACTGGGACGGCCTTACGCAGACACGCTCCGGGGTTCACGCTATCCAAACATGAAGGAACTCCGAGTGCAGCATCAGGGGAAGCCTTACCGTATCCTGTTTGCCTTCGATCCGCGGCGGAACGCTTACCTGATTCTGGGCGGTGACAAAACAGGTGACGCAAACTGGTATGTGGCTGCGATTCGTAGAGCGGAGGCTATCTACGCTCTGCACCTTAAAGAGATCCAACAGGAACACGACTAACTCGTAACGGGTTTCTCGTGGAGAATGGAGAGTATGACACACAAGTGGAAAGCTATTCGTGGGAAGTTCTCAACCGAGCGTGAAGCGCGGATTCGACAACGTGTAAAAGAAGCTGTCACAGTAATGACCCTTTACCAACTCCGGGAGGCACGGAGCCTTACGCAGGTGAATCTCGCCAAAGTCCTGAACGTCAACCAAGGTGCAGTGTCCAAGATGGAAAAACGCACGGATATGTACGTCTCCACATTGCGCAGCTATATCAAAGCGATGGGCGGGGATTTACAAATTAAGGCTGTATTCCCCGAGGGTGAGGTACACATCGAGCAGTTTCAGGGGCTTGAGGACTAGACTATTTTCACTTTAGGTGTATCCCGGTAGCCAGCGCGAACCGCAGCCGTTCGAGCATGGGTGGCTTATTCCTCGCGTAATGCTGCCATGGGATGCACCGTCGCCGCCCTCTGCGCAGGCAAAAGACTCGCCACCAGCGCAACCACAGTCATCCCGGCGATCGCGGCCCCGAGCGTCAACGGGTCTCTCGGCTTCAGCCCGTACAGCATGGAAGAAGCGGCCGTTCCGGCGGCCAAGGCCAGCCCCGACCCTACCACCACGCCAATACCCAGCAGAATCGCAGCCTCTCGCAATACCATCAGCAGAATATTGCTACGGTTCGCTCCCAGCGCCATGCGCACGCCAATCTCATTCCGGCGCCGGATGACCATATACGAGATCACGCCATACAGGCCCACCATCGCCAAAATCGTCGCCAGCACGCCAAAGAAACCTGACAATGTAGCCATCAGCCGTTCACGAATCAGGCCTTCGCGAATCTGCGTCTTGAGCACGCTGAAGTTCAGCACCAGGGCCGGATTCATATCGTTCGCAGCGCGCTTGATGGAAGAAATGAGCGGAAGCAGCGGCTCATCGGAGCGAATCATCAGCGTCGAATTCTCTTCCGGCCCGTTTGCTTGCGTGAAGGAGACGAACACAATGGCCACGGGATCTTCGCGCAGCTCGTAATATTTCGTGTCTTTCACCAAGCCTATGACCTGATATGTCTGGTCAGGCTTTCCTGCATCATGAAATACCCTGCCCACTGGACTTAAACTGCCAAAGTATTTGCGCGCGAATATTTCGTTCACAATGGCTACGCGCGGGGCCTTAGGCGTGTCGGTCTCGTTGAAATCCCGTCCCGTAAGCAGCGGCGTCTCCATGGTTCGGAAATATCCAGCGCTGACGCGGTTAAATGTCACGTCTTCCCGCTGTGCCCCATTGGGGATATCGATGTTATTGTCCCATCCACGATGACTCATCGGGACAACCAGGGCCTCAGCAACTGAACTCACTCCAGCCACCGCCTGCATGCGCGCGATCAACTCCCTCTTAAAGGCCATCTGGCTTTCTGGCGGTAACTTCAGAGGGGAAAAATCGAAGTCTGCGATGAGAATGTGGTCCTGCTGGAAGCCCGCATTCAACGCCAGCAAGTTGCGAAAGGTGCGCACGAACAGGAACGCACCTGCCAGCAGTACCAATGAGAGCGCCACCTGTGAAACCACCAGCGCGCGCCGGAACAGAAAACGGTCCCGTCCAGCGGTTGCTCCGCGGCCACTGGCCTTCATCACGACTCCAGGCTCAGTGCGCGAAGCCTGAATGGCCGGAATCAGCCCAAACAGGATGCAAGTAAGAATCGCCAAAGCAGCGGCGAATCCAAGCACGCGCCAGTCCGGGGTCAACTCCACAAAGATGCGGTTTTGCTGTGTGCTGAGAAATGCCACCAAGACAGGGCTTAGAATTTGCGCCAGGAGTGCGCCCGCGAGTGTTCCCAAAGCCGCAAGCAGCAAACTCTCCGCGAGCAGTTGGCGAATCAGCCGCGAGCGTGACGCCCCCAGCGTCAACCGCAATGCCATCTCCCGCTGCCGGACGCTCGCCCGCGCCAGCATCAGGTTTGCGAGGTTCGCGCAGGCAATCAGCAGGACCAGCCCAGACAGGGCCAGTAGCAGCCACAATGGGTCTTCATAATCGCGACGCAGTCCGGAAAAACCTGTGGCCGCAGGCTCCGCACCCAAATGGAACGACAGGTAATCTTTCTTCTGAATGGCATCGTACCCACCGGGTACCGTTGCCGCGAATATTCCGGGAGAAATCGCATCCAGCTGCGCGGAGGCGCGCTCCAACGTCCAGCCGGGCTTCAGACGTCCGACGGTTGCGATCCACCACGATACGGGACTGTCCATCAAGGAGTTCTTGGTAGAAAAAACGGGCTCGCTGCACAAGGCAATGGCAACATCAAACCTCTGCCCAACCTCAACCCCATAGAAGCTGGCAGGAGTAACGCCGATGATCTGAAATGGGTGGCCATTGAGCGTGAGCTTGCTGCCCAGCGCCTCAGGACGTCCGCCGAACTGGCGCTGCCAGAAAGGATAGCTAAGCACCGCTCCCTGCGCGCCACAGCCACGGTAATCGTCCGCCGAAGAAATAAGCCGCCCCAGTAGCGGCTGTACGCCCAACACGTTGAAGAAATCTCCGCTCACCATCAGCGTGTACGCATAACGGGCCTCGCCACCCTGGCCCAGGTTGTGCCTGGCGGGGGCCCACGCGGCGATTTCAGAGAACGCCTGTTGCTGATCACGTACAAGGTTCCAGAGACCGCCGGTGAGTGCGGCATTGGGCGAGTAATGATCTCCCACACAACAATGAGGGGAATTTACGATGCGCACCGTGGCCAACTGCTGCGGAGCCTTTACCGGCAGCGTGCGCAAGCGCACTGCATCCAGCAATTGAAAGATGGTTGTGTTCGCGCCGATGCCTAGCGCAAGCGATAGGATCGCCACCACCGCGAATCCCGGATTCATCCGCAGCAGCCGCGCACCATAGCGCAGATCATTCCAAATTCCCGCAAATAGCCGCTCACTTGCCTCCTTTCCAGGCGGCAATGGCTGATGAGCCCCATGCAGGGTGGCCTTCAGCCCGGAAACCAGCGCGCCGTCATTCAATTCCTTGAGCAATGACTGATAGGCATGCTCAGCACCGATACCGCTCTTCAGCATCTCGTCATAACGATCGCGCAAATGCTGGCTCAACTCTTCCACCACCTCTGCCTCGCGCATCGGCTCAAGGTTCAACGAGGCAATCGCCGCTCGTATTTCTTTCGACCAGTCAGGCATTCTCCGCCTCCGTGATGCGATGGATCGCGTTGACAAAATCAAGCCAGGTAGCGCGCTGAGTCTTCAGGATCTCTTTGCCCTGAGTCGTCAACCGGTAATAACGCCGCCGTCGTTGGCCGGCCTTCTCTACCCATCGTCCGGCAATCAATCCGCGTTCTTCCAAGCGGTAGAGCATGGGATAAAACGACGCTACGTTGAACTTCAATACGCCCTCGGAGCGCTCCTCAATCAGTTTGCTGATCTCATAGCCATGCCGCGCGCGGTGCTCGATCAGCGAAAGGATAAGCAGATCCGCACTGCCCTTCTTCAATTCCCGGTCGAAGACTCGCGTGACTATATGTTTCATAGCAACATATGGTAGTGCGATATTTGTAAATGTCAAGGCCGCCGGCAATTGGGCGCAGGGTGCCGTCAAAGCTGGGGCCCCGGCATATGAAGCTTGTCGAGGATGGAAAGGGCGCCTGCACAAAGCGAGGCTGCAGTTAGCCGAGAGGTATCCAACGCCGGGGCCGGTTCGGTCGGAAAAATCACCTGAAAAACAAAGCGGTCCCCTAGCTTTGCTTCCCGGAGACGACCCTTCGGTCCGCATGGTCGAAACGGATCCAAGGAACGGGCCCGGCGGGAGGTATATTGTCGACCAGAATGCGGCTTTCCTTAAAGTCGTCCACCGACGTTGCCCGCCCGCATGAAATGGGCATTTTCTTGTCCTCGGCAGAAAGTGCAACAATTTCCCGGGTGGGCCCATCCTTCGCGCTTTTTGCGAAGGGTGGGGCACCACGAATCTTGATACCGACCGTCGCGTATCCCACCCTTTGCAAAGAGCGCAAAGGATGGGCCACCCGCCTTTTCGTGGTGCTTCCCGCCGTGCCAAACACCAACCGCGGCTTAATACCTCGGTGCAGCAGGTCTTTATCGAAGGAGTTGCGATTCCGATGACGAGCCGTCTATGAATACCGGAACAGAGCTTTGAAGCCGTAATCCATGTGCTGCTGAATATGGCAGTGAAATAGAGACAGGCCAGGCTGGTCGGCAACAAAGTCCACGACGGCACGGCCGTAATACGGAACTACAACCGTGTCTTTGATGATGCCTCCCGTTTTCGTGCCATTCATTTCCACCAGCTCGAACCGATGGCGGTGCAGATGCAGAGGGTGCGCGTCATCCGTGCGGTTGCGAAACACCAGGCGGTAGCGAGTCCCCTGCTTTAATACGAATTCCCTTTCATGGGGGTATGGCTTTCCGTTTACCAGCCAGGTGTTGAATTTGCCCGATCCCCCGGGGATCTTTTCGAAAACCATCTCTATGGTTTGGTCCGGCGCAACAGGAGTATCGCTGACTTTGCCGAAAACGGTGTAATCCCATGGGGTTCGCGGGGCTAGCCATTGGGGCTGGCGGTGCTGATTGGCATATTCGACAATGAGGCCCAATCCGGCATTTCGGATTGCCTCCTCAGTCGCGCCCAGGATCCATACTCCCGGCTGGTTCATTTCGACAATCGCATCCACGCGTTCCCCCGCGCCGAGCATGATGTTGTCGACCTTTTGCGGAACGGGCACGGGATTGCCGTCCAACGCAATCACTTGAAATTGATGCCCCGCCAACGCAATGCGGCGGTTTTCAATCGCACTCGCATTGAGCAGGTGCATCAGCACCCGCTGCCCCTGCTGCACCCGAATCGGCTCCCCTGCGCCCAGCGCCTTGTCGTTGATGGAGTAGGTCATCGAATTGACTTCAAGGCCGGGCGGATCGGTGTTCAGAACTGCGGGTTTCTCCGGCTGCGGTCCGGAATGGCTATCATCATCATCGTCCTCCATGTTGCTGGTAAAGAAAGGTTCCCAGTCGCGCAGCGAGAGAAAAATCTCCTGGTCATATTGACCGGGGTCTTTCCCTCCGTCTACATAGACAAAGCCAAACTGTCCGGTGTAGGTCCCTCGATGCAAGTCGGCTTGGGCCATTGTGTGCGAGTGGTACCAGCGAGAGCCAGCCGGACGCGGCGTAAGCTGATAGCGGCGCCGGCCTCGTGGAGGCACCGCGGGCGTACCCTCCTCCTCCACTCCATCGACGTCTGATGGAATCAGCATGCCGTGCCAATGCACCAACTCCGGCACATCCGTATCGTTAATTACGTCCACGCTTACGGCTTTGCCCTCGCGCATGCGGAGCACCGGTCCGGGCGAGGAATCGTTGTACCCGATGGTGCTTAGAATGTGATTGGGCGCCAGCTCGACCGTAACCGGAGCGATGCGCAGGGTGTAGTCGGCCTTAGTTGTCTCCGCGGCTGGGGCTTGCAGCATCGGGTACTGCGGTAACCTCTGCGCCTGCAGCCGCCGCGCGGTTCCCGCTTGCGCAAGGGCAGCAGCGCCAATTTTCATGAAGTCCCGCCGCTTCAAAGACTGCCCCCTCGGCCTGACCTGAGAGAAATCGTCTCACGCAGAATCACAGCTTGCAAGCAGAGGGAACTGGCAAAGATTTGCGTGGGGCTACAAACTACTCGCTCTTCGGCTTCGTCTATCCATGGAGAGCCCGCAACATTCTGGTACTCTCAAGGCACGCGCAGTGGCATTTCGCTATCGGTGCAGACCAAGAAACTGAGCTCGACGCGACCGTCTATCAAAGAGCGGCCGCGCACTTACCAATCTCACCGGTCCATCGCAATAGCGACAATGCCATAGGGAGGATTTCCGCCCATGAAACTCCTGCAAGCCAGTTCGGCGGCGCTGGTTGCGATGGCGCTGTGCTCCGCGCTGTATGCCTACCAGCGGACGGCAGACTTTGGTTTCGACGATGATGATTCGCAAAGTAATAGCCCGGCGGAGTTTTACTGGTCCCGCCTCAGTTACACCGCCGCTCCCGGCAGCAGCTTCGGCAGCTACGGGGGTTGGGGTGGTTACGGTGGGTACGGTTATGGCGGCACATGGTCCCGCGACTATCCCAAGGCTGACCGCCAGGTTTTGCTTGCTATGAAGCGCCTCACTCGCATCCAGGGCCGTTCGACGGAGCAGGTCGTCAACCTCGACTCGGACGACATTTTCAACTATCCCTGGGTCTATGCGGTACAGGTGCAAACCTGGTCCTTTACCGACGAGGAAGCCAAGCGCCTGCGTGAGTATCTGCTGAAGGGTGGATTTCTCATGGTGGACGACTTCCACGGGAGTGCGGATTGGCAGGAGTTCATGAACGGCATGCGGGAGGTTTTTCCCGACCGGCCGGTGGAAGATCTGGACAACAAAGACGAAATCTTTCACGTGCTCTACGACCTGGATGAGCGCATGCAGGTGCCCGGGGAGCAATATATACGGACCCACAGAACGTACGAAAAGGATGGCTACGTGCCCAAGTGGCGCGCCATCCGCGATGACAAAGGCCGCATCATGGTCGCCATTTGCCACAATATGCACCTCGGCGATGCGTGGGAGTGGGCAGACGATCCGGAATACCCCGAGCCCTTCGCTTCGATGGCTTTCCGGGTTGCATTGAACTATATCGTTTACGGCATGACGCATTAAGACGTTCGCTACACGGTGCAGGCCGCGGGAACCCGGTTTCGCTACATGTTTCAATTCTTTTTCAAGTACCCGATCCCGGTGTTTTCCAAAGGCCAGTTTGTCCTGCTTGGCGCGTGGCCTGGCTGGGTACTACTGCTGCTGATTGTCGCCTGCATGGCCGCCCTCGCGTTCCTCATCCGATCGCGGCTGCCGCAGGCAGCACCCAAAATCAGCAAGTGGCGTGCGGGCGTGGTCTGGCTTTTGCAGTCTTTGCTCATCGCCACTGTCCTGGTACTGCTTTGGCAGCCGGCGATCACCGTGGCGGAGCTGGCGCCGCAGCAGAACGTGATCGCGATTGTCATGGACGATTCACGCAGCATGGCGATTGCGGATAGCGGCAGCGACGGCAAGCTTACGCGGGAAGCTGCAGCGGCAAAGGTGCTCGAGGGCGGCGTGCTGGCAGGGTTGCAGAAGAAATTTCAAACTCGTCTTTACCGGCTTGACAGCAAGGTCGCCCCGGCCGTGAAGCTGGATGAGATACAGCCCTCGGCCCCCGCCACCCACATCAACGACGGACTGAAACAACTCGCAACCGAAACCTCCGATCTGCCCATTGGGGCCGTCGTGCTGCTCAGCGATGGTTCAGAAAATTCCGCCGATGGCTCTGGAGACCTCGACCTCGAAACCATCAATGCCTTGCGCAATCGCCGGATTCCGGTTCATACCGTTGGCTTCGGTAAGGAGCAGGTCGCGCACGATGTTGAGGTAAGCGACGTAAGGGTTGCATTCCGCGCCATGGCCGATTCGCGTATCCCCGCTACCGTTACCTTCCATCAAAGAGGCTACGCTGGAAGCAAAGCCCTGCTTATTGTTCGGGATGGGAATAAGACGCTTGGCTCTCAGGAGATAACGCTCGGCGCGGATGGCTCAACGCAGGTGGCGACGATGTTCTTTAGCGCCGGTGGCGCCGGGGCCAAGAGTTTGCATTTCTCGATCGGCCCGCTGGCCGGCGAAGAGAACCTGCAGAACAACTCCGTCACTCGCCTGTTGGGCGTGACGGACGACAAGCGCCGCATTCTTTATGTTGAGGGCGAACCGCGCTGGGAGTACAAGTTCATCCGGCGGGCTGAAGACGACGACAAAATCGTGCAGGTTGCCTCCATGCTGCGCACCACCGAGAACAAGATTTACCGCCAGGGAATCAGCGATCCCAAGGAACTCGAGGACGGTTTCCCGGTCCGGCCGGAAGATCTTTTTCGCTACCAAGGCATCATCCTCGGCTCGGTCGAGGCGGGCTACTTCACGCCTCTGCAACAGGAATTGCTGCGCGAGTTTGTTGACCGTCGCGGCGGCGGGCTGCTTTTCCTCGGCGGGCGCTTCTCGCTTGGAGATGGAGGATGGGGCGGATCGGGTATTAAGGATCTGCTGCCGACGATTCTCCCCAACAGCAGGACCACGTTCCACCGCGACCCGGCCACGGCCGAACTTACGGCTGCCGGGTCGGATAGCCCGATCACTCGCCTCATGGACGATCCGGCGAAGAACATCGAGCGCTGGAAGAAGTTAACCTACCTCATGGATTATCAGGATGCCGGCACACCCAAACCCGGCGCCACCGTATTAGCCCAGGTAAACGCCGGCCAGCGCAAGCTGCCGCTGCTGGTGACGCAGAACTACGGGCGGGGCCGCACCGCGGTGATGGCGACCTCCGGCACGTGGCGATGGCAGATGAGCCAGCCGCTCGGGGATATGGCGCATGATATGTTTTGGCAGCAATTGCTGCGCTGGCTGGTGCTGGATTCTCCGGGACAAGTCGTGGCCTCCGCTCCCGCGCATACCCTGATGGATGATGGCCGCATTCAGCTTTCGGCAAGCGTGCGCGACAAGGACTACATGCCCGCTCCCGATGCCCAGGTGACCGCGCATTTCATCGGGCCGGACGGCATCTCGGTTTTTGTGGATATGGCGCCGGCCCCTGACAATCCGGGGGAGTTCCGTGCGGCGTGGACTGCGGAAAAGCCAGGCTCGTATTTGGCTGAGGTCACAGCACAGCGGGGAGCCGCCAAGGGTGGGGGAAAGTCCCGTGGAGGATCGGAGGACCTTGGGGGCGACGTTCTCCCCTTCGAACGAATCGATGGAGTTGCCGAAAACTTCCGCACGGTTCAAAACCGCGAGCTGCTGGAAAAGCTCGCATCCGAAACGGGCGGCCGCTATTGGAAGCCGCAGGAGCTATCGCGGCTGCCTAACGAGATCTCCTACTCGGATGCCGGCATCTCTGTACGAGACATCAAAGAACTATGGAACATGCCCGCGGTATTCCTGCTGTTGCTGCTGCTCATGTCGGCCGAATGGCTGCTGCGGCGCAAGTGGGGTGTGGTATGAGACTCGCCCTGCTGTGCATCTTGATCGCCACACTGCCCGCGCGTGCGAGTGTCTACTACGTCACGGTCGCGGGACTTGGCGGCGAACCGGACTACGAACAGCGGTTCACGGCGAACGCGAAGGACCTGGATAAATTGTTCAAGGATTCGGGCAACGGCGCGCATGTTTATACCTTGACCGGGACCCAGGCCACAAAAGCGCATCTTACAGAGACTCTCGCTTCGATCGCCCATGATGCGCGGCCCGAAGATGATTTCGTGCTTATCCTTATAGGACACGGATCGTTTGATGGCGTCGAGTACAAGTTCAACCTGGTTGGTCCCGACATCACGGCGACAGAACTCGCCAGCCTCAGCGATCGCATTCCCGCGAAGCGGCAGCTCATTGTCAACACCACCAGCGCGAGCGGCGGATCGATCGCCGCTCTCGAAAGACCGGGCCGAGGGGTCATCGCGGCAACCAAAGCCGGCACGGAGAAAAACGCTACCGTCTTCGCCCGCTACTGGGATGAGGCACTGCAGGATCCTACCGCCGACCTGGATAAGAGCGATTCGATCAGTGCGATGGAAGCATTCTCCTATGCCCAGCGCAAGACCGCCGCGTTCTATGAATCGCAAAAGCGGCTGGCGACAGAGCATGCCGTCTTTGAGGACACAGGCAGGAACGAAGCCGTCCGCGAGCCCTCAAAGACTGAGGGAATATTGCTGGCAAGTTTCACGGTGCTGCGCATAGGCGCCGCCCAGAAGCAAGCCAATGACCCAGACAAGCAAGGCCTTCTGGCAAAGAAAGAGGACCTGGAACAGAAGATCGATGAGCTCAAGTATCAAAAGGCCGCGATGGACCCCGCTGATTATAAGCAGCAGCTTACGGCGGCTCTGGTGCAGTTGGCGGAAATCCAACAGGAACTGGACAAATGAACTGGCCTGAAAAAATCGGCGTGGCGCTGGTGATGGCTTTGGCCAGCATGAGCTATTGCTGGGCTGCGCCCGCCACCCCAAATGCATGTCACGCGCTTCGCAAACATGGTCAACAGGCGGACGCGAAAGCCTGCTACGAGTCGCTGGTTCGCAGCAACTCCCCCTATTACCGGGCGGAAGGCTACTGGGGCCTGGAGCAATACGACCAGGCAAACGAGGCGTTTCGTATCGCGACCGCAGCGCCCGGCAGCGACCCTCTATATAAGGTGCGCTGGGGAATGCTGCTGCACGAGCGATTCAATAACACCGATGCGGTAGGCCTCTTTCAGGAGGCCCTGCAAAAAGATCCTGCGAATGCGCAAGCCTATCTAGGCCTCGCGATCGTCAGCGCGGACGGCTTTGACGGCAAGGCCACCGACTATGCCAGCCGGGTTCTGGTGCTTGATCCCAAGCTGGTCGAGGGGCATGAGTTCGCTGCCAACCTCGCTCTCGAAAACGGGGATACCGAACAAGCCATCGCGCAGGCGGACCAAGCACTCGCGCTGTCACCCGATGCCCTGGATGCGATGGCAATCCATGCCGCGGTTGAACTACTGGCAGACCGCTCGCCAGACGCATGGCTCGACAAGATACGCAAAGTCAACCCCGGTTATGGCGAAGCCTACGCCCGCGTGGCCCATTATCTGGAACTGAACTACCGCTTTGAAGATGCCGTTGTCTACTATCGTAAAGCGATCGAGGCCGACCCCAGGTATTGGCCAGCTCGTTCGCAACTCGGCATCAGCCTGATGCGCCTGGGCCAGGAAGATGAGCCGTTCAAGCAACTGGAGATGTGCTACAACAACGGGTACCGCGACGCTGCTACCGTGAACAGCCTGCGCCTGCTGGACAGCTACAAGAATTTCGTCACCTATAAAGACGACCTGATCATTCTGCGGCTGCGCAAGAATGAGGCGGAGCTATTGCACCCCTACTTCGAAGCTGAGCTGCACCGCATTCTCGCCACTTACGACAAGAAATACAAGATGAAGCTTTCCGGCCCGGTACAGGTTGAGGTTTATCCCGATCATGAGGACTTTGCCGTGCGCACCATGGGAATGCCTGGACTTGGCGCGCTGGGCGTCACGTTCGGACAAGTTGTGGCAATGGACAGCCCCTCGGCTCACAAGCCCGGCGACTTCAACTGGGGCAGCACGCTTTGGCATGAGATGAGCCACGTCTACATCCTTTCGGCCACAAACCATCGTGTGCCCCGCTGGTTCACGGAAGGCCTTGCCGTCCATGAAGAGACGCAGGTATCGCCTGAGTGGGGTGACCGCGTGTCGCCCGAGATCTTAGTTGCTATCCGGGATAAGAAGTTGCTGCCGGTCGCGCAGCTGGATCGAGGCTTCATCTTCCCGCAATATCCTGCGCAGGTCCTGGTCTCCTATTTCGAGGCAGGCAGCATTTGCGACTACATCAAGAGCCACTGGAGTGAGGATAAGTTGCTCGATATGGTCCATTCCTACGCGCAACGCAAAACCACTCCCGAAGTCATTCAAGAAGATCTTGGTGTTTCCCCGGAAGAATTCGACAAACAATACCTGCAATGGATAGACAAGAGCTATGGGACGCAGGCTGCCAACTTTGATCAATCGCGCAAGGCGCTGGAGCACCTGGTAGAGGCGGCCAAACAGAACCAGTACGACGCTGTGATCCAGGAGGGCGAAGCCGTCCGCCGCATGTATCCCGAGTACATCGGGGACGCCAATCCCTACGAATTTATTGCGGACGCATACCTGGCGAAAGGCGACAAGAAGGCCGCGGAAGTTGCGCTCACTGTGTATGAAAAGGTCGGCGGCGACAACCCGGCCACGCTCAAAAAGTTGGCCTCGCTCGAAGAAGAGTTAGGCCAGCCCAAGGAGGCTGCTGCGACCCTGGACCGCATCAACTATATTTACCCGGTTGATGAAGGTCTACACCGCCATCTGGGTGATCTGTGGTTTGCGCAAGCGAACTATCCTGGTGCGATCCGCGAGTACACCGCGGTCGTGGCGCTCAACCCCCTCGACAAAGCGGGGGCAGAGTTCAACCTTGCGCAGGCGTACTACGC
>Ga0182015_10004899_pt1 | contig 14159 bp, 11 predicted proteins | sample 712P3MmetaG_FD_120478 | JGI IMG/M metagenome (GOLD analysis project Ga0182015, IMG submission 120478) | Permafrost microbial communities from Stordalen Mire, Sweden - 712P3M metaG | ecosystem: Environmental > Terrestrial > Soil > Wetlands > Permafrost | place: Sweden: Stordalen | collected...
CACCTGGTCCCGGTGGGTGTCCAGCCATGTCCGCAACTGCTCGAGCCGGGCACCGGCAGCGGCGGGCGCGAAGGCCGCATACAGCTCCAGGTACAGGAAGCTTGCGGTGGCCAGCAGGACGAAGAGCAGGAGAACCAGGTAGTCCGCGGCGCTGGAGAGCTTCGCCTGGGTGACCGTCGCGGCGCCTGCCGCCACCAGCGCCCATGGCTGGAGGAACGCGGCGAGCCCGGCTGACGCCCACAGCGAAAGCCGGTCCAGCCTGGCCATCCAGGTGGGCGGCTTGCGGGGTCGGCCCATTCGCCGCCACTGCCGCACGGCGAACAAGATCAGCACGACACCCAGGGCCAGCTTGACAGCTATTGCGGCGGTCGACGGGGCGGTGCTGGGTCTGGGCGGATTGCCGCCGGTCACCAGAACGACGGCGGCGATCACCGCGACCAGGCACGCCAGCCAGCCCAGAATGAACGCCAGGCCCTTCCTGGTGCCCTTCTCGGCGCTCAGGATCAGGATGAAGGCCGTGACCGGGAACGGCTCGAGGGTGATCCCGAGCCCGATAAGCAGAAGGTCAAGTACCACCTGCACGTCTCCCGCTCTGAGCGCCGCGGGCGGCTGCGCAGCTCATCGGCCCGGTCAGCCGGATTTCACAGGCCGCGCTCCGCGGTTATTTGTCCTGAGGCCACCGCGTCGACGAGGGACTGGTAGTCGCGCTCGTTCTGGTCGGCGTAGGCGGCGGCGAATTGGGCAATGGCCTTGTCGAAGACGTCCGAGCCGCCGAGGTAGGCGGCGATGGCGATCCGGTCCCCGGAGCGGGCATGCGCCCGGGCCAGTGTCCACCCGCAGAGCGTCCCGTACATCCGCAGGCCGCGCGGCACCATGGTCTCGATGGTCATGGAGAACTTCCAGTCCCGCAGCTGGCGGACATAGAAGTCCCGTTGCTGTCCGTCCAGCCCTGCCTCGATGCGCTGCCAGCCTAGGAAAATGTCGCTGGATGCCTGCATCAGCCGCTGGCCCGCGACTACTCGCTGGCCCTGGTTGTTGTACTTGCTGGCGCCGACGAAACGGCTGAGGACCGACGCCTCGGCCTCCTTTACTTGCAGGAACAGCGGATCGGAGTCGTCACGGCCGAGCATCAAGACGATCCAGCAGCGGGTGCCGACGCTGCCGACGCCGACGACCTTGCGGGCCATGTCGGCGAACTCGTACTGCTCGAGCAGGAATCGGCGGTCGGTTTCCAGCGTCCGCCGGTACTTGGCGATCAGGTTGGTCAGCTGCGCCTGGAAGGCCGACCGTTCCGCCTCCTTGGGTATTAGCTCATCGAGCGGCACCAGCAGCGGCGGGTCGGCGATGATCCGCGGCTTGCCGTCGACGATGCGGGTCAGCTTGGCCACTTCCTGCATGCTGTCCCTGGTCCGCGCCTTAGCCAGGCCCTTATCGACCAGCTTGCGCTGCCGCTCCTTCAGCTGGGACTCGAACTGCACCCGCATTTGGTCCAGGTCGGCGTGCGCGTACCAGACGTCCAGGTTGGTCATGCCAGCGAAGTTACGCATCGCCTGCCGGTAGCCTGCGACCGTTGCCGTGACAATGGCGCGGCGGTCCTTGTCAGCGAACCCGTTTTCGCGCGCCGCTACTTCCATGCTGGCGGCCAGCCGCTTGACATCCCATTCCCAGGGGCCGGGCAGCGTCTCGTCGAAGTCGTTGACGTCAAAGACGAGACGGCGCTCCGCGGAGCCGAAGACACCGAAGTTGGATAGGTGCGCATCCCCGCACGCCTGCACCGGCAGCCCGGACACCGGCGTGCCAGCCAGGTCGCTGGCCATCGGCAGTGCCGCGCCGCGGTAGAAGGTAAACGGGGACACCATCATCCGGCCCCACCGGACCGGCACCAGCTCAGGCACCCGCGACTCCGCCTGCTTCGCCAGCAGGTCGAGCGGGTCGAGCCGGTCCGGCGGCGGGTCGAACACCGCATGGCTGGCACGGGGCACCTCGGCCCGCGCAGCCTTACCCCGTTCGGCGCGCTCGGCCGGGGTAAGCAGCCCCAGCCCCGAATCGAGCTGATACCGCGACGTCTTCTGCGGCGCAGCCGCGGTCCTCAGCTCGGCCATCGGTGGGCTCCCCTCTATCCGCTGCCCGGCGCACCGAGCTAGCACTATGCCGCATCGCTGCGACCGCCTCGCATAGCAGATCCTTCGGCCGGCGGGCAGCGTCTGGCACAAGTCGGGCAGCGTCTGGTACGAGTAAGGATGTCGCGTCGGCTTGCCGCGTACCTCACCCTGGTGGGGTGACATGGCTGGCCCAGCAGGCGAGCCAGCGGAGGTCGCGTAGCCGGATGAGTGAATGATCAAGGTTATGCTCAGACGGCGGAGATAGGCGAAGGTGGCGCCCGGTACCCAACGGCGGCTCGTCCCGTCGGCGGACCTGGATCTGGTCAGCGCACACGACTGCTCGCGAAGGGGCATCCGGTGGCAACCCCGAAAAATGCAGGCCAGCGGCTGGGCGTGTCGCAGGCCGATGCTCACGCCGGCGACCATTCCGCGCCGCCCGGGGCCGGTGCCGAGGTGCCCCGGTCGCGCCGGGCCGCCCTGTCTGCCCAGGTCGGACGGCTCGTCAGCGCCATCAGGAACAGTGATCAGGCAGCCGTGGAGCAGGCAGTCCTCCAGCTCAGCGCCTCGCGTCGGCTGCTCGCTCCGCTCGCCTTTGCCGTCGGTGCCTTTGCCATGCTGGCCGAGGGAGTAAAACTCCTGTTCTCCAACTGGCGGCTTACCTTGATCCAGGTGCTCCCGGCAATGTGGATCTGGGCCGCCATGATCGACCTGAAAGCCCACGTCCTGCACGGGAAAACCTTCTATGTGCTGCGCGGCCCGGTCCTGGTCCCCATCGTGCTCGGGATCGCCGCGATCACGGCAGCGAGCTTTTTCCTGAACGCCGTGTTCGCGTTCGCGATCGCCGCACCGGGTCCGCCGAAGATCCGGCCGGCCTTCACCCAGGCCCGGTCTCACCTCGCGGCCGTGCTGGGATCAGGCGCAGCTGTCGGCCTGGGCCTCGGCCTGGCGACCACGGTGTTCACCCGCTGGGGGCTCTGGTGGTTCGCGCTCTCGCTGAGCATTGTCATCGCCGTCATGATGGTCTGCTACGTCGCGGTGCCCGCCCGGCTCATCGGCATGAAGACCACCTACTCGAAACGTGACAAGCTGACCGCCACCGCTGTGGGCGGTGCAATCGGAGCTGTGGTCTGCACCCCTCCCTACCTCCTCGGCCGCATCGGGCTGCTCATGCTCGGGTCGCACACGCTGTTCATCCCGGGCATCATCCTGCTCGCTCTCGGGCTGACGTTGCAGGCAGGCGCCACCGGCGCGGTGAAGGCGATCAAGATGAGCGCCAAGCTCGTCTCCGGGCGGCAGCGGGCCGGCGGCGGCCAGGCGGGTCCTGGCGGTACCCCTGCCTGACGCGGCCATCGCCCCCATGCGGGTGACGGCACCGCGGCTGCGATCGGGGCGTCAATCAGGATCCGCACCAGGGCGGGTAGTCCGTCTGAGATGATGCGCGGCAGGCCGCGGGGCCTGAGGCTGCACGGGGAGGCTGAGGTCATGGAGTTCGAGTCGGTTAACGCAGCTGCCGTCATCGATATCTTCTTGCTGCTCCTGATAGGCGTCGGGCCAAAGATCGCCCTGGTGCCGTTCCTCGACCTGACCGCTGACATGCCGGCCGCCACGAAGGGCCGCGTTGTGCGGAAGATGCTCACGACGGCGGCCGCGGCGGCGGTCCTCCTCCTTGTCCTTGGCGGGTTCCTGACCAGGCTGCTGCACTTCTCCACTGGTGCGCTGGGCATCGCCAGCGGGATCATCCTGCTGATCATCTCCGTCTCGATGGTGCTCGGCCAGCCAGGCGCGGACCAGGAGAGCACTCGGCTGAAGGGCAAGGACCCGATGCAGCTGGCTGTCTTTCCGCTGGCGGTGCCGTATCTCCTCAATCCCGCCGGGATCGTCGTCCTGGTCACTGTCTCGGCGGAGGCCGGATCGTTCGGCGTCTTCGCTGTCGTCGTCGGGGCGCTCGTGATTGTGATCGCCCTTGACGCCGCGGTATTCCGGTGGGCCAACCGGGTGAGCGACCACCTGAACGAGAACCGCATGCTAGTAACCGAGAAGGTGTTCGGATTCCTGCTCGCCGCGCTAGCTGTTCAGCTTGCGCTCGACGGGCTGTCCGACCTCGGAGTGATCCACCTGATCCAGCATTAACTGCAGGTCGCCGTGCAGGCCGCGCCGTGGACCACCCCCCTGGGGTGATGCGCCGCCGCCTGGCCGGCCAGATGCTGGCAGTGCAGGGGTCCGAGTCGGATCTGGTGACATCGACGCACGGCCACTCCCGCCGGACAGATCGGTGAAAATGATGCGAAAGAGGCGACAAAATGGCAATTGGGCCTGTGCAGCTCCTCGTCCTGGGGTTCAGCAACCCTGACTTCCACGGCGAGATCATCGCTGAACTTGAGCGGCTTAGCGAAAGCGGCACGGTGCGCGTCATCGACTCGCTGGCCGTCTACAAGGACGCCAGCGGCGAGCTGGAGGTGGAGCACCTCAGCAACCTGTCTGAAGATGAGGCGATCGAGCTTGGCAGCAAAATCGGTGCCCTGATCGGCCTGGGCATCGACGGCGAGGAGGGAATGGAGGCAGGCGCGATCGCGGGTGCCGAGGAGGCAGCCGACGAGGGCGGTGTAAACGTGTTCACCGAGCAGGAGGGCTGGGACATTCTGGAGGACATCCCGAATGACTCCGCAGCGGCCCTCGTCCTGCTGGAGCACCAGTGGGCGGTGCCCCTTCGCGACGCGATTGCCCGCGCGGGCGGCTTCCGCATCAGTGACGGGTTCATCAGCCCGCTCGACCTCGTTGCGATCGGGCTACACTCGGCCGAGGAGGCACAGGAGCTTCACGCCATGGAGACCTCTGCCGCGCAAGCTGGGTCATGACGGACTTCCAGCACGAAAACGTGGAGGCATGAGATGATCGGATGCCGCAGAGTCGCCCGGCGCACGGGACGGCGCACCGCCCGGCGCGTTTCCCGCCGCAGGTAGAGGCTCAGGAAGAGTTCGGCCAAGGCCGGCCGCAGTAGCGTGGCCGGCCTTGAGTCACCCGCCGCGCCAGACCAGGAGCACCGGTCCGCGGCGTACCGGGTCGGCGCTAGCCGGCTTGTCGGCCGTCGCCCTAGTCCCAAGCGTCGCACGCACGCATGCGACGCCGGGACGCGCGAGGTGAGCCGATGAGCGCTTCCGATCTTGCGATCGTAGCGGCGCTGGTGTTCGCGTGGGGGATGCTGTCGGCGCGGCTGGAACGGTTCGACGTCACCGCTCCGATCACGTTCGTCCTTGCTGGCCTGCTGTTGACCCACGGGCCGCTTGCGCCCTTGGGTTTCGCGCCCTCACATGAGCTGGTGAAGGATCTGGCGGAGGTCACGCTGGTCCTTGTGCTGTTCTCGGACGCGTCCCGGGTCGGGCTGCGGGACCTGCGCGCGGACATAGGCCTGTGCGTGCGGCTGCTCGGGATCGGCCTGCCGCTGACAATCGGCCTGGGAACCCTGCTGGCGCTGGCTCTGTTCCATGGCATGAGCATCTGGCTCGCCCTGCTGGTAGGAGCGGCGCTCGCGCCAACAGATGCTGCCCTGGGCGCAGGCATGATGGTTAACCCCGCCGTCCCGGCGCGGATCCGCCGGCTGGTCAACGTCGAGAGCGGCCTCAACGACGGGATCGCCACGCCGTTCGTGCTGGTCGCCGTGGCAGGAGCGGGGCACGTTGCCGGCATCGGTCCCGGCGAGGCGGTCGCCGAGCTGGTGCTCGGTGTGCTCATCGGCGCGGCCGTTGGCGGCGCGGGCGGTTTCCTCGTGAAGGCTGCACGCCGCCGCGGCTGGGCCGAGGGGGGCTTCGCCGGTTCGGCGATACTGGCGCTGGCGGTGTGCGCCTACGCCTGTGCGCTGGCGCTGCACGGCAATGGCTTCATCGCCGCTTTCGTGGGCGGGCTCGCGTTCGGCGCCATCGGCGGGCGGCGCGGCGAGCGGCTTATGCCGTTCGTCGAGGAGACGGGTTCCCTGGTGTCACTGCTGGTCTGGCTGGCGTTCGGCGCCGTCGCGGTGGTACCTGCGGTCGAGAGCCTGACATGGCAAACGCTGGTGTATGCCCTGGCCAGCCTGACCGTGATCCGGATGGTACCGGTGGCGGTCGCGCTCACCGGCGAACGGCTCGGCCGCGCGGCGATCGCGTTCGTGGGCTGGTTCGGTCCTCGCGGCCTCGCGTCGGTGGTGTTTGCCCTGATCGCGCTCGAGGATCTAGGCCAGCATGCTGCCGGGCCCGCGGTGTCGGTGATCACCTTGACCGTTCTGCTCAGCGTGATCGCGCACGGCGCGACAGCTGATCCGCTGGCCCGCCGCTACGGGCCGCGGATGGCGCTGGCACTAGGCGGCACCGATGACGCGGGGGTGCCACCGCTGCCTGCGCGCAGGCTCATTCGTCGTGCCTCTTGACCAGCCACTTCTCAGCGTCACGGTAGGCTGCATCGGTTGACTCGCCGACCAGCGGAGTCGCTTCGAATGTGCGCACCGGCCCTTCGAGGTGCCCGGTGCGGCGGAGACGCTCGGTCAGGCTCGGCTCGAGGCCGCTGAGGTACAGCCGGCCGTCGACGCCGGCAATGCGGTCAGCGTAGTCGGCGACCACTTTGACGAAGGTCGCTCCTAGCGAGGTGCGGCGCCGCAGCCGGATCACCACTACCGGCGATTGCGTTCCGGCAGGGTCGGGCAGATGCGCCTGCAGGGTGCGGGCACCGGCGTACATCAGGCTGCCGTATACATCCAGGACCGTCACGTGATGGCTGGTCAGAGTGGCCGGTGGCGGGCGCTCCTCGAAGCGCCCGTCGCCGCGTGGCATGAGCTCGACCACCGCGAGGTCCATAGCCTCCTGGTTCAGCTGCAGCAGCAACGACAGCGCCACCCCGACGCCGACCGCCGCGGCGACGGGCAGGAACAAGGTGGCGGCGAAGGTGGCGATAACCGCGACCTGCGAGATGCGGCCGGTGCGCAGGATGCTGGTGACTTCACCGAGCCGCAGCGATCCGATGGCCGCGAAGATGAGTATCGCCCCAAGCGTCGGAAGCACAATCTTTTCGACCAGCCCGGAGAAAATGGCGAGGATCACCAGCATCCACACGCCGGACCAGATCGCTGCCCACCGGCTCCGGGCGCCGACGGTCACGTTGAGCGCGGTCTGCCCGACCGAGCCGCCCACTGGCATGCCGCGGAAGAAACCCGAGGCGAGATTGCCGATCCCCTGGGCGATGATGTCCTGGTTCGGATTCGGCAGGGCATCGCCGGAGTTCGGCGCGGCTTCGGCGACCCCGGCGCCCTGAACCAGGACGATGGCCGCGATCGCCAGCGCGCCCGTGACCAAGCTGAACGAAAGGAGCCGGAGGTCGGGCAGGTGGGGGAGCGGGATGCCGCGCGGGATCCCGCCCGCGTCGCCGACCCTGGCGACGCTGCTCGCGCCGGCCAGCACGACCACGACGGTGGGGATTGCCAGGGCAATCAGCGCGCTGAAGACGGCCAGCCGGGTTCGCGCCAGCAGCAGCAGGATCGCCAGCGCGCCCAGCCCGGCGAGCAAAGACGCCAGATTAGTGCGGCTTGGATGGCTGAGCACGTTGACCGCCTTGGCCAGGGGGAAGTTGCCATGCGCGGGCGCGCCAGTCAAGTCGGCTATCTGGCCGCACACGATGTTGACAGAAATCCCGGTAAGGAAGCCGATCATCACTGAATACGAGACGAACCGCGTATAGCGGCCAAGGCGCAGGATCCCAGCAGCTGCAAGCGCGATGCCGACCATGATCACAAGCAGCGGGACCGCCTCTGGCCGCTGGGCTGCGGGCACGTTCTGCAGCGCCGAGCCCGCCGCCAGCGCGGCGGCTGACGTGGTCGTGATCACCATCAGCCGGGTATTCGAGCTGAGTCCGCCGGCGATCGGCCCGGCGAAGCTCGCATACAGGCCTTGCACGGGATTGACGCCGGCCAGCACGGCGGCGGCCATCCCGTCAGGCACGCTGCTGATCGCGCCTGGCAGCCCGGCCAGGATATCGGCGCGCAGGTGCCGCCGCTCCGGCCGGACCGAGCGCAGCCAGTGCCTGACGGCGGACATAGCGGAGCGAACCGCGTTTGCCATCGCTGTGCTCCCTCCGGCCGCACCGCGCCGGATCACCGCAGTTTGCCGACGGATGTACGCATAATGATCTGCGGCCGCGGCTATCACTACGTCACCCACGGGGGGTGGTGCGGCCAGCGCGGGGGACTCTAGAGTCGCAGTGCAGGGTCTCGAGAATCGGGAGCGCGCACAGCATGTCCACGACAAGGTCCTTGTCCGGGGCCGCCGCGAAAGGCCAAGGAACAGGGCCGGCCCCGGCACGGAACGCGCCAGCGAACCGTGCGAAGGATCAGGCCAGGAACATGACCTGGATCCCCGGCGGTACATTCCGGATGGGCTCCGCTGACTTCTATCCCGAGGAACGCCCGGTACACCGCGTTACCGTCGACGGCTTCTGGATGGACACCCGTCCGGTGACGGTGGAGCAGTTCCGGCGCTTTGTGAAGGCGACCGGGTACGTGACCGTCGCGCAGCGCCCGCTGGACCCGGCCGATTACCCCGACGCCGACCCTGCGCTACTGGTGCCAGGATCGCTGGTCTTCCGCCGCACCGCCGGGCCGGTCAATTTGCGCGACTACCGCAACTGGTGGACGTACGTCCCGGGCGCCTGCTGGCGGTACCCGGAGGGACCCGGCAGCGACTGCCGCGGGCGTGAGCGGCATCCGGTGACTCATGTCGCCTACGAGGACGCGGAATCCTACGCGGCGTGGGCCGGCAAGGAATTGCCCGCCGAGGCGGAATGGGAGTACGCGGCGCGCGGCGGCCTCGATGGTGCGGTGTACGCCTGGGGTGATGAGTTCGCGCCGGACGGCCAGTTGATGGCAAACACCTGGCAAGGCCACTTTCCCTGGCAGAACCTGCTGACCGACGGTTACGAGGGAACCTCTCCGGTGGGATCATTTCCCCCAAACGGCTACGGGTGCTATGACATGACCGGCAACGTCTGGGAATGGACATGTGACTACTTCACCCCGCGCCATGCAGCCCAGGCGGCCGACGCCTGCTGCGCGCCGCGCAACCCGCGCGTGAGCTCGCCAGCGAGCAGCGGGATCGCCGCCGGGCCAGGATCGCACCTGCCGCGCAGGGTCATCAAAGGCGGCTCGCATCTGTGCGCACCCGATTACTGCCTGCGCTACCGGCCAGCGGCACGACAGGGCGAAGCGATCGATAGCGCTACCGGCCACCTGGGCTTTCGTTGCGTTATCCGTGGCCGCCCGACGGCCGGCGGTTAGGACAGTTCGGCCGTCCCCGGCACCGAATGCGGTCCGGTTTGCCGCAGTTTCTGGCAGGCTGACCACAACGGTCAGGCCGACGCTATCTCGTCACTACATTCTTACCTGACCCGGCGATCATGAAGGCCCTTTGGCTAGGAGGCAATCCCGTTGGCTACCGTTGCCGGGCCAGGCCGGGCGAGCACTGCCGGGCCTGGCCGGGCCAGCGCTGGCCCGATCACCGCGAGCCGGCTGCGCGCAGTCTTCCTAGGTCCGCGCGGCGGCGGCACGACCCGCCGGCGCGCATCGGATGCCTTCCGGCTCGGGTTCGCCATCGTGGCAGTGGCGGTGTCCATCCCGGTCATGCGGGCCAACTCGGCCGTGGAACTCGGCGTGGTCCACGCCCTGAATCCGCCGCCGGCGGCAATCAGCTGGCTGGTCACCGCGGTGTTCTGGCTCGGTTCCGTCGGGGTTATCGTCTGCCTGGTCGCCCTCGGCCTGCTGGTGCCGCGGTTGGCGGCGGTCCGCAGGATCGCGGTGGCCGCCGCGGCAGCCTGGGGGGCCTGTGCTCTTCTTGCCGAGGTACTCGGGCCGGCGGCCGGCCGGCCGGACACCGGCGCCTTGGCCGGAGTGGACACCAGCTTTCCCGTCACGCAACTGGCGATCACCATCGCCGTAGCGGTGACCGGGCTGCCGTTCCTGAGCCGCCCGCTGCACCGTCTGGTGTCGTTGCTCATCACTGGGGCAGTGATCGCGGGGATCATCGACGGCGCGGCGCTTCCGGTCAATGCTGTCTCGAGTGTTCTGATCGGGTGGGGCATCGCCGCGGGCCTCCACCTGGCCATGGGATCCCCGCTCGGTCTGCCTTCTGCGGAGGAGGTGGCAGCGGGGGCCGCCGACCTGCAGGTCACAGTCAAAGGCATCGAGCGCGCTGCCCATCAAGTCTGGGGGGTGGAGAAGTTCGTCGGCCACGACGCAGCGGGAAGGACGATCGAGCTGTCGGTCTATGGCCGTGACGCCTCTGATGCCCGGATGCTGGCCAAGCTCTGGCGGTTCTGCTTCTACCGGGACTCAGGACCCACTCTCATCCTCGATCGCATCCAGCAGGTCGAGCACGAGGCGTACCTGACGTTCATGGCGGAACGGGCCGGCGTACTTGTCCCAGAAGTGCTCGCCGTTGGCCGGTTCGGGCCAAGCAGGGACGCGGTGATCGTCAGCAGGCTCCCCAGTGGAGCAGTTCTTTCTGCAGCGGATGCCACAGCTATTTCCGACGACACTCTCGACGAGATCCTGGAATCTGAGCTCAGGTTGCGCAGGGCCGGCATCGCCCACAGCACACTCGGATCAGAAACGATCCTGCTAACAGCCGAGGGCGTCTACGTCAGGGATTTCCGCTCCGCGTCCTCGTCGGCGCCCGTCGGCCGTCTCGATGGTGATCTCGCAGCCGTGCTGGCGGCGATGGCCATGCCTTTCGGAATAGAGCGCACGGCCTCGGCTGCTGCCCGGGTACTCGACGCCGACACGGCCAGGGGTGCTCTCGTCCATCTCCAGCGCTCAGCGCTGGATCCCGTCACGGTCAGTTCCCTCCGCCTGCACAAAGGCCTGCTCACGGAGCTGCGGAAGGCAGTCGCCAGCAGGACCGGGATCGAGGTGCCCAAGCTGGCGGAGGCCAAGCGGATCAGCTGGGTCAACCTGCTGTTCGGCATCGCCAGCGTGATCGGCATCTGGGCGATCGTCGGCGTGCTCGCGGACGTTTCCGATTCCCTTGATGTGATCAAGGGCGCGCGCTTGGGATGGGTGGCGCTGGCATTCGTGCTCGCTCAGCTCCCTGTCGCGGCTAACGCCCTGGCGACCATCGGGGCAGTCCCCGGCCAGCTGCCTTTCGGACGGTGCCTGGCCCTGGAAACCTCGAACATGTTCACCTCGCTGGCCGGCGGCGATATCGCCGTGTTCGCCGTCCGGGTCCGGTTCTTCCAGCGCCAGGGCTACGCACCTTCGGCCGCGCTTAGCTCCGGGGCCATCGAGTCGACCGCCAGCTGGCTAGTGAAGGGCCTGCTGTTTCTCGCCGCTATCGGCTTCACCGCCGGAACCTTCCGTGCACCCACGGGCTCGGCGGGGCACCAGACGACTATCTGGATCATCGTCGGCGTGCTGATCGCGGCCGGGATCGCCGCCGCGCTGATCACCTTCATTCCGAGGCTCAGGCGGCTCGCCAGTGCCCGCGTCCGGCCGCACCTGGTGAAGATCTGGGCTGACTTCAAGGCCATCGCCACCGAGCCCCGCAAGATCATATATGTGCTGACAGGCTCGGTGCTCAGTCAGCTACTCGTGGCCATGGCGCTGGGGGCATCGCTGCACGCCGTAGGGCAGCGGGCAAGCATCGCGACGCTGCTGGTCGTCATCACTGCGGCCTCGCTGATCGGGGGCGCCGTCCCGGTTCCCGGTGGCGCCGGCGTCGTCGAGGCAGGCCTGATTGCCGGGCTCACCAGCGCAGGCGTGCCCCAGGAGCAGGCCGTCGCGGCCGTCTTCATTCAGCGGCTGTTCACCGCCTACCTTCCGCCCATCTGGGGCTGGGCGACGCTCGCCTGGATGCGGCGCCGCGAATACGTATGACCTGATCGATGCTCGCCGGGTGAAGCTGAGCAGCACGATCGCCCGCCGCAGGTGACGACGCGGACCGTCCTTCGGCCGACTATGTGTTCCGTTCGATGATGGGACAGGTGCAACGATGCGGCAGGTTGGCTGGGTCGAGCGGCAGGTCCGGCGCGTCGACCGCTTCCAGCAGCGCCATGCCGTAATCGCGTTTCCGTGGGCGGTGGTGCAGAAGTTCGGCAACGACCAGGCGGGCAGCAAGGCCACGCTGATGGCCTACTACGGCCTGTTCGCGCTCTTTCCTTTGCTGTTGCTGCTGGCGACCGTCCTCGGCTTCGCGCTGTCGGGTAACCCGGCGCTTCGCGAACAGCTGATCGACTCGGCGCTCGCGAATTTCCCTGTCGTCGGGGAACAGCTGCGCTCGGAGGTGCATCCGCTGGAAGGGAACACGACGGCACTGGTCATCGGAGTCGCAGGAACCCTGTATGGCAGCCTCGGCATCGGCTTCGCGGCGCAGAACGCGATGAACACTGTCTGGAACATCCCGTACGTCCGCCAGCCGAGCTTCTGGAAGCGATACGCCCGCACTTTCGGGGTGATCGGCCTGCTCGGTCTGGCGGTGCTATCCTCCACGGCGCTCGCCGCGTTCGCCACCGCCATCGCACATGGGGCTGCCGCATCGGTGCTCGGAGTCGCAGGCTCCGTCCTGGTCAACCTCGGGCTCTTCCTGCTCGCCTTCATGGTGCTCACCGCGGAGCCTCTGCGCCCCCGCGAGGTGGCAGTCGGCGTGATATTCGCCACGCTGTTCTGGGAAATCCTGCAGCTCATCGGCACCTGGTACGTGACACGCGGGCTGCGAACCGCCAGTCCCACGTACGGCTTCTTCGCTGTCGTCATCGCCCTGCTCTCGTGGCTTTACCTCGGCTCTCAGCTCACGTTGTGGGCGGCAGAGATCAACGTGGTGCTCCGTTACCGTCTGTGGCCCCGATCTGTTACCCAGCCGCCGCTGACCAGGGCAGATCGGCTCATGCTCGTGCGGCTCGCGCAAATGGAAGTACGCCGGCCGGAGGAGAGAGTCACCGTGTCCTTCACCGAGGCGGCCGACGAGGACCCGCTGGAAGGCGTGCCGTGACCTGAAGACCAGAGCTCGTACAACTGCCTGTGGCGGGCATGCGCAAAGCTCCCCCGTAGGGGGTGAAGCTTGGGCAGTTCCGGCAGCGGGATCCTTACTGTGATGTCCTGGCCAGCGGTTTTCTCGTCAAAGGCAAGAGAAAGATCGGGCATGCGGCGATTGATTAAGAGTCCGGTCCTCTTCGCGGCGATCCTTTCCCTCGGATTCCTGGCGGCGGGATGCGGGCACAGCGTTGCCGGCGGCGCGATCGCCAGCCTCGCGCCCAGCAGAAGCGTCAGTGTGCCCAGCACAAGCGTCAGCGTGCCCAGCAGAAGCGTCAGCGTGCCCAGCAGAAGTGCCGGCTCGTCGCCCAGCGCCACCATCCCGGCTACGGGTACGGAGCAGCCGTCGGCGACCCAGAAGGCTACCGCACCCGTCCCGACTGCCAAGCCGAGCAGTTCCCCGGCACCAGGCGGTGGGTCCAGTTCAGCACTCATCTGGCTCTGGGTCGTCCTCGGTGCCGTTGTCCTCATCGGCGTAATCGCGTTTGTCGCCCGTTCTTCCGGCCGCCGCTCCGCGGCCGCGTCCGTCTGGCGGTCGAGAGTCATTGACGCTTATGCGAAGGGCTCAGCTGTCTACGACGCCATGAGCGTCGCGGAAACACCGGCCGCACTCGCCGCCGCTGATGCCGCCGCTCGCTGGTCTGAAATCCAGCGCCGCGCGGACGACCTCGCTCAGACGCTGTACGCGCTGCGCGAGGCCGCCCCGGCGGATGACGACCGCGCTCGCGTCTCAGACGTGCTTCATTGGCTGCAGGCAGTTCGCTCCGGAATGGACGCCGAGCGTATTCCCGGAGGTGCCAACGTGCGACAGGCTGAGGTCGTCCGCAGCCGTCTACTTTCATTCGAGGCGGCCCTGCGCGCGCTCCGGGCGCCCTGATCACGCCTGTCTTAACGCTTCGAGCACCTGTCTTAACGCTTTATAGGTAATGACCGCCCGGAAGGGCGCCGTGCTTGACAGCTATGCGGGCGTCAGCCCTCCGTTGCGGAGCGCATGCCGCAGCAGGAGCCCGCCGATGATCTCG